>Ga0307373_10001576_pt1 | contig 42699 bp, 33 predicted proteins | sample OX2MG_FD_202534 | JGI IMG/M metagenome (GOLD analysis project Ga0307373, IMG submission 202534) | Soil microbial communities from Risofladan, Vaasa, Finland - OX-2 | ecosystem: Environmental > Terrestrial > Soil > Coastal area > Acid sulfate soil | place: Finland: Risofladan, Vaasa | collected...
TGAGGAGCAGTCGCACCCCCTCCCGGCCCAGTTGGCTCAGACGGCCCAGGTCCGGCGCGGGGCCACCCACCGGAGTGTGGTCGAGCTTGAAGTCCCCGGTGTGCACCACCAGTCCGGCCCCGGTGTGGATCGCCAGCCCACAACTTCCGGGCACGCTGTGCGTCATGTGGAAGAGCTCGACCGTTAGCTGTCCCACGACGAATGGCTGGCCCATCTCCATCTCCCGTAGAACTGCGTGGCCAGCGAATCCTCGGCGCTCCAATTTGTTGCGGAGCATGCCAATCGTCATTTTCGTTCCGTAAACCGGAACAGATAGCTCCTTCAAGTAGAAGGGCAGGGCGCCGATATGGTCCTCATGACCGTGGGTCAGAAGAACGGCCCGGAGGCGACTCAAGCGGGTGCGCAGGAAGGAGATATCGGGAAGGACCACGTCGACTCCCGGGGACTCCTGCTCAGGGAAGGCCAGCCCGGCGTCGATCACGACCACATCCGGACCCACCTCTAAAAGGGCTAGGTTCTTGCCGATCTCCCCCACTCCTCCGAGCGGAATGAAGCGCAGAGCGCCCGGCAAGGGCTCACCCAGGAAGTCCCCGGGTTCGGACGACTGGACCCCGTTAGAAGAGTCCAAGCTGCTCGTCGGCTGGTGTTGGCGCCGGCTCAGTTCGGCGGGTCGGGGTGGGGCGGCTAGCCGCTTGATCCAAGTGCGCCTTGAGCCGTCGAAAGTCCTGGCGAAGGGTCCCGAGAAGGCCACCGTTGTAGAGCGCGGCGGCGGGGTGATAGCAGGGCATGTAAGTTCGCGTCCCCTGCCGGATCAGGGTGCCGTGGGCCCGGGATATGCCAGGAGCTCCCGGCAGGAGCCGTTGCAGGGCGTGCCGACCGAGCAACAGGATGACCTCGGGTTGGAGGCTCTCGATCTGGGCATCGAGATACGGTGCACAGGCCGAGATCTCCTCAGGTTGAGGATCCCGATTGCCCGGCGGCCGGGACTTGAGGACGTTGGTGATAAAGATGTCATCTCGACTCAGCCCGATCTCGTCGAGGAGTTGGTTCAGCAGCCGGCCGGCCGCGCCCACGAAGGGGCGACCTTCCCGGTCCTCATTCTCTCCCGGAGCCTCCCCGATCGCCATCAGGCGGGCGGTGGCAGGCCCCGTGCCCGGCACTCCTTGAATTCGGGTTGAGTGAAGCGGACAGAGGACGCAGGCCCTAACCTGGACGGCAATCGCTTCCAGGCGGGCCTGCGCCTCCGAAGTCTCGACCGGGAGCAGTTCAGCTACCCAGTGGCCGCTCGCTAGACGGGGCGCCGTTGCCACCCGGAGCGGCACCACCGGCCAGCTCGAGGATGGCCTGCTTGCGTGACAGGTTGACCCGGCCTCGGTCATCGATCTCGGTCACCTTGACCATGATCTCGTCGCCGATGTTGACCACGTCCTCCACCTTGCCCACCCGCTGATCGGCCAGTTGGGAGATGTGGACCAGCCCATCCTGGCGCGGAAGGATCTCGACGAAGGCTCCGAAGGGCATGATGCGGACCACCTTGCCCTTGTAGATCCGACCCACCTCGACCGATTCGGTGAGGTCGCGGATCATGGCGACCGCGCGCTGCATGGCTTCCTCGTCGACCGTGGCCAGGAAGACCTTGCCATCGTCCTCGATGTCGATCTGGCAGCCCGTCTCCTCCTGGATCCGGCGGATGGTCTTCCCGCCCGGGCCGATCAGATCCCGGATCTTGTCGGGGTGGATCTGAATCGTCGTGATCCGGGGCGCGTAGGTAGACATCGCTTGACGCGGGTTGGCGATGGCCTCCGCCATCTTGTCCAGAATGTGAAGTCGACCCTGACGGGCCTGTTCCAACGCCTTGCGGAAAAGTTCCGAACTGAGGCCGCGAGCCTTCATGTCCATCTGCAGCGCGGTGACCCCGCGACGGGTCCCCGCGACCTTGAAGTCCATGTCGCCCAGGGCATCCTCCATCCCCTGGATATCGGACAGGATGGCGTACCGCTGGGGATCGTTCTCGTCGGTGACCAACCCCATGGCGATCCCTCCGACCGGCGCCGCCAGCGGCACCCCGGCGTCCATCAATGCCAGGGTGCTGCCGCAAACACTGGCCATGGAGGTGCTGCCGTTGCTGGAGAGGATCTCACTGACGATCCTGATCACGTAGGGGAAGTCTTCGGCTGGAGGAACCATGACCTTGACCGCCCGCTCGGCGAGGGCTCCGTGCCCGATCTCCCGGCGGCCGGGAGATCGCAGCGGCCGAGCCTCGCCGACTGAGTAGGGCGGGAAGTTGTAGTGATGCATGTAGCGCTTGAAGTCCTCCAACCCCAGCCCATCGAGCTTCTGGTGATCGGACATGGTGCCCAGAGTGACGATGGAGAGCGCCTGGGTCTGCCCCCTGGTGAAGATGGCGCTGCCATGGGCCCGCGGCAGAACGCCGACCTCGCACCAGATGGGCCGAATCTCGTCGGTGCGACGGCCATCCGGCCGGGTGCCCTGCTCCAGGATCGCTTTGCGAACCGCTGTCTTCAGCACCGACTCGAAGGCCCCTCCGATATCAGCGGCGCGGTCGGGAAAGCGAGGGGTCAACTGGGCCACCACCTCGCCGCGGAGCCTCTCGACTTGGTCGTCGCGCTGGGCCTTATCAGCCTCGCGAAACACCTGGTCGATCCGGCCCGCGCTGGCTTCGGCCACCGCCTGCTTGATCTCAGCGGGAATTCCCACGTGGGGATATTCCATATTCGGTCGGCCGACCTTGGCCACCAGTTCATCGACCATGGCGATGATCTCGCGGATTCGTTCGTGGGCCCGGGCCAGCGCTTCGACCAGGGTCTCCTCGGAGACCTCCCGCGCTCCTGCCTCCACCATGTTCAGCGAGTCGCGGGTCCCGGCCACCACGAGGTCCAACTGGCTGCCCTCAAGGTCGGGCATGTTGGGGTTTTCCACCAGATGCCCATCGAACTGCCCCATCCGCACTGCGGCTACCGGGCCGTCATGGGGAATGTCACTGATGGCGACCGCGGCGCCGGCCCCGATCAGCGCCAGGATGGAGGGATCGTGGACTTGGTCCGAAGAGAGCACGGTAGCCACAATCTGGACGTCGTTGCGAAAGTCCTTGGGGAACAATGGCCGCATCGGCCGGTCGATCATCCTGGAAGTCAGAATGGCCGACTCGGAGGGCCTCGCCTCGCGGCGCATGAAGGCACCGGGGATCCGGCCCACCGCGTACATCTTTTCTTCGTAGTCGCAGGTCAGGGGAAAGAAGTCGATTCCGGGCCGGGGCGCCTTGCTCGCGGTCGCGGTGACTAGAACCACCGTGTCCCCCTGCCGGACCCAGACGGACCCGTTGGCCTGACCGGCCAAACGGCCGGTCTCCAGGGTTAGTTCCGAACCCTCAAACGTGCGTGAAACAACGGTCTTTTCCATCGCTATCCTCCCCGCGAATTTCCGGCTGAGAGAGGGGTAGGCTCCACTTCGGAAAGACCGTCGCGGTTAGGGAGAGGGGATGAGAGCTGAACCTTCGTTCGGCTCCGATCGCCAGTCTCCAACCGCGCGCTTGGCGCTCCGGCAAAGTCTGCCGCTGCTCCCATCGAGAGAGTCCGCGGTCGTAATTCAAACCGGCTCTCGGTTGCAATCGAGTGAGCCGGAAATCGGTCAGGGTCAGTGGCGCAGCCCCAGCTTGGCGATCAAGGCGCGGTAACGCGCGATGTCCACCCGCATCAGGTAGTCCAACAGGCGGCGTCGCTTGCCCACCAGCTTCAACAGGCCACGCCTGGTGTGGTGGTCCTTGGGGTGAACCTTGAGATGCTCGGTCAGTTCGCGAATCCGCTCGCTGAAGATCGCGATCTGGACTTCCGGCGATCCGGTATCACCTTCGTGCTGGCGGTGGTCCTCGATCACCGCGGCCTTGGCTTCACCTTGAAGCATGTTTCGGGTATTTCTCCTTGAGTCGCCACGGAGCCCGCCCCACACGGCACGACCGGCGTCTAGCTGGGCTCCGGGTCGAGGGGAGCATAGCACAGGCCCAATCACCCCACTGAAGCGTGACTGGGGTTCGCCAAAATGGGTACCGCGACTGCGGGATGGGGTGGCTAGAGGGACTTGAACCCTCGACCTCCAGGGCCACAACCTGGCACTCTAACCAACTGAGCTATAGCCACCACGAGGGGCCAAATTATAGGTGGGGCCCGATTTCTTTCACGCCGAGGAACGTTGTGCCCTCATCCCCAGCGGCCCTGACCATGACCCCCGGCACCGATCACCAGTTCATGCTGCGGGCTCTGCGCCTGGCCCGGGGCGCCGCCCGGCGAGGCGAGGTCCCGGTCGGAGCCGTGGTCGTGTCCGGTGGGCTGGTGGTCGGTGCCGCCTCGAATCGGGTTGAGCGATCCCAGGATGCCGCGGCCCACGCCGAACTGCTGGCTCTGCGCCAGGCCGCCCACCGTCTGGGCAGCTGGCGGCTCGCGGGAGCGGTTATCTATTCAACCCTGGAACCTTGCCCGATGTGCGCGGGCGCCCTCCTGCTGGCCCGGGTGGAGCGGGTCGTGTACGGAGCCGACGACCCCAAGAAAGGGGCGTTCCGCTCCGTCTACGATGTTCTGGGCCATCGAGCCGGCAACCACCACCTCCAAGTCACGCCCGGGTGTGAGGCGGAGGCCGCAGCCAAGATGCTTCAGACCTTCTTCCGGGAACTTCGCTCCCGGCCCGATTGAGCATCGGAAACACCCCTCCGCAGGCATCCTTCCCGGAGTTCGGGAAGCTCCGCCCGCCACCAGGATCGACTCCCCTCCGGCCTACAATTTCCTCAGCTTGCGGAGAGGTGTCCGAGTGGTTTAAGGTGCCGCTCTCGAAAAGCGGTGTGGTGCAAGCCACCGCGGGTTCGAATCCCGCCCTCTCCGCCAACGGACATCGCCCACTTCTCAAAATGGTGCAGCACGAGCACCCTCCTCTCAGCTGCGCTCAGGCGCCCCAACTCTGCTTCCAGGCGGTGCCCGGATCACTGGGCCATTGGCCAGTGTCACTTTTGCTGAGCGACGCCACATCGACCGCGGCAAGGTTTGACCGTACGCCGATTGCCGGTTACAATGGCGCCACTTTGCAGGCAAGTCCAACACTCCGACTGGCGACGACCAAGCCCGGGCTTGGCGCACCCCTACCTGCAGGAGGGCCGGTCAGCTAGCGCCACCGCATCGCTAGAGAACTGACCGGTACCCGAGATCTCGGGAACCGGTCTTTTTTTATAGCCGCGAACCGCCAGCCACCCAGTCATGAACTCCCCGCCCTGGCCACGCACACGCAGCTCTGCATCGGTCCCCTCGCCCACTGACCGGACCGCCTTGACCGTGCCCGCACGCGGTCTTTGCGAGCCGCAGTTTGAGCGAGACGGGTGCGGGGTTGGCTTCATCGCCAGCCGGCGTCGGGAGCCCTCTCGCGAGGTGGTGGACCTAGCGCTCGGTGCCCTGCGTCGGCTCCAGCACCGAGGGGCCTTCGGGGCTGATCCCCGGACCGGAGACGGTGCCGGCATTCTGATCCAAATCCCGGACACCTTCCTGCGCCGAGTCGTCGCTGCCCAGGGCATCTCCCTGCCCGCAGTCGGTCGGTACGCCGTGGCCACCGTGTTCCTGCCCCGCCACGGCCAGGACCGCGAGGCCTGTCGAGGGGTGTTTGAGGCGGCGGTCGAGGAGGCGAGCCTGCAGCTGCTGGGCTGGCGGGTGGTGCCAGTCAGGCCCCAGGCCATCGGTCCCGTCGCGCGCAACGGCCAGCCGTGGATCGAGCAGGCATTCATCGCGGGGCGCCGCAGCGGGGCCGCCCTGGAGTCATCCCTCTATCCGATGCGCAAGCGCATCGAGAGCCGGATCCGGTCGCTCGCCATGGTGGACCCTGGTTCGGCGGGCCTTTTTGCGGTGACCAGCTGCTCCAGTTCGACTCTCGTTTACAAAGGGCAGCTAAGCGCGACCCAGCTGGAACCGTTCTATCCCGATCTCTCGGCTGCTGACCTGAGGAGCCGGTCAGCCCTCCTCCACCAGCGCTTCAGCACCAACACCGACCCCAGCTGGAGACTGGCCCAGCCATTTCGCTTCATCGCCCACAACGGTGAGATCAATACTCACCGCGGCAACGTCAACTGGATGAGAGCGCGCGAGGGCGGCTGGCGTCATCCCGTTTCGGGAGCCAATCCAGACGACGTCCTGCCGGTGATCGAGCCCGGTGGCAGTGACTCCTTGGCCTTCGACAACGCCATCGAGCTACTGCTCCGGACCGGTCGATCACTGCCCGAGGCGCTGATGATGACGGTGCCCGAAGCCTGGGAGGAGAACACCCAAATGCCTCCTCAGTTGCGGGCCTTTTACAGCTACCAGGCCAACCTGATGGAACCGTGGGACGGACCCGCCGCCCTCACCTGGAGCGACGGGCGTTGGGTGGGAGCGGTACTTGACCGCAATGGGCTGCGGCCGACCCGCTACGCGATCACCGACGACCTGGTGGTGTTGGCGTCGGAATTCGGGGTCGTCGATCTCGGACTCGATCGAGTGAGGCGCTCGGGTCGGCTGGAACCGGGTCACCTGATCATGGTGGATACAGAGACGGGGAAGGTGCTCCACGACCGCCAGGTCAAGGGCTCGGTAACCCGGCGCCATCCGTACCGGCAGCTGGCGGCCGATTCCCTCTACCAGCTCCCCGCCCCAGCTGAGGATGACCCGAGTCAACTCTCGGATCTACCCAGTTGGCACCGGACCCACGGCTACACCGATGAAGAGCTGCAGCAGGTGCTGGCACCCATGGCCGTAACTGGCCACGAGGCGATCGGCTCGATGGGCAACGACGCCGCCTTGGCGGTTCTCTCCGCCCGGCCCCGACTTCTCTACGACTACTTCAGCCAAGGGTTCGCCCAGGTCACCAACCCCCCCATCGACTCGATCCGCGAGCGCTGCGTCATGTCGCTCCGGACCACCCTGGGCGGTGGCGGCGAGCTGTTGGCTCCCGAGCGCCAGCCGGTGCGGCGGCTGGAACTACCCCACCCGATCCTCACCGATGGACAGCTGCGCCAGCTGCAGCACGAACTACCCCCAAACCTCCGCGCCCGCACCCTCTCGGCCGTGTTTGCGGCGGATCCGTCCGGGGATGACCTGGAGCAGGCCTTGGACCGGCTCTGCGACGAGGCACTCCTGGCGGTCGAGGACGAGGTCCGGATCCTGATTCTGAGCGACCGATCCATCGGTCCGGAGCTCGCGCCGATCCCCAGTCTGCTGGTGGTCGGAGCCATCCACCAGCACCTGGTGCGAGCCGGGGTCCGCGCGGCGCTGAGCGTGGTGGCCGAAACCGCCGACGCCCGCAGCGTGCACCACGTGGCCTGCCTGATCGGTCACGGCGCCGAGGCGGTCAACCCTTATCTGGGACTGGCCACCGTCGCCGGACTCGCCGACGCGGGCAGCCTCTCCGAAGCCCGGGATCCATACCAAGCCCAGGCCTCCTACATCGAGTGCCTCAAGGAAGGGCTGCTCAAGGTGATGTCCAAGATGGGGATATCCACCCTGTCGAGTTACTGCGGCGCCCAGGTCTTTGAAGCCGTGGGGATCGCTGATTCGGTGGTCGAGCGCTGCTTCACCGGGACCCCCTCACGGCTGAATGGGGCCGGTTATCAGGAGCTGGCCCGGGAAGTTCTGCTCCGCCACGGTCGGGCCTTCGGGCCTGCCCTCCCAGGTGGAGAACTGGAGCTGGGCGGAGATCACCGCTGGCGCCAGGGGGCCGAGTCCCACGCCTGGAACCCCGCGAGTGTGGCGGCGCTCCAGCAGGCGGTGCGGGCGGATGACCCCGAACGATTCCGCACCTTCACCGAACTGGCGGACGCCAGGAGCACCCCGCCCACCACGCTCCGTCATCTGCTCGATCCCATCGCCGGAGTTGGGATCCCGCTCTTCGAGGTCGAGCCGGCGGAGCTCATCGTTCGACGCTTTGTGACCGGCGCCATGTCGCTGGGCTCCATTGGGCAGGAGGCTCACGAGACCATGGCCCTGGCCATGAATCAGATCGGCGGCAAGAGCAACACCGGTGAGGGCGGGGAGGATCCCGGCCGCTTTGCCCCGGGCGCCGACGGCAGCTCGCGCCGCAGCGCGATCAAACAGGTCGCCTCCGCCCGCTTCGGGGTAACCGTCAACTACCTGGTCAACGCCGACGATATCCAGATCAAGATCGCCCAGGGCGCCAAGCCCGGCGAGGGCGGCCAGCTGCCGGGGCACAAGGTGGACGCCAACATCGCCCGTCTCCGCCACGCCGTCCCTGGCCTGGAGTTGATCTCCCCACCCCCGCACCACGACATCTACTCCATCGAGGATCTGGCCCAACTTATCTGGGATCTCAAGCAGGCCAACCCAGACGCCCGGGTGAGCGTCAAGCTGGTGGCCCAGGCCGGCGTCGGCACGGTCGCGGCTGGAGTGGTCAAGGCCCGCGCCGACCACCTCACCATCTCCGGCCACGATGGAGGGACCGGGGCGGCTCCCCTCTCCTCGATCAAACACGTGGGCATCCCCTGGGAGCTGGGTCTGGCGGAGACTCAACAGGCCCTGGTGCGGCAGGGGCTGCGCTCCCGGGTCACCGTTCAGGCGGATGGCGGGTTACGGACCGGGCGCGACGTGGTGGTGGCGGCCATGCTCGGGGCGGAAGAGTTCGGATTCGCGACCGCTGCGTTGGTCGCCAGCGGCTGCATCCTGATGCGGGTCTGCCACCTCAACAGCTGTCCGGTGGGGATCGCCACCCAGGACCCGATATTGCGCCGGCGCTTCGCGGGCGAGCCTGAGCACGTGGTTCGGTTCTTCATGATGGTCGCTGAGGACGTCCGCCGGCAGATGGCCGATCTCGGTTTCCGGACTGTCTCCGAGATGGTGGGCCGAGTAGATCGACTTGGGCAAAGACCGGATCTCCTCCCCTGGAAGGCGGCAGGGTTGGACCTTTCCCCGCTCCTCCAGCGGCCGGAGCCGGGACCGACCGCGTTGCGGCGTGGTCGGCGTCGCGCCGATATCGAGGCGCTCCACCGGACGCGCGAACAAGACCATCACCTCGACACCGCGCTCGACCTCCGACTCCTTCGGCGCTTGCGGAGTTCGCTCGCCACCGGCCGGCCCGGCAGCGCCTCGGCGCGGGTGAACACCTCTCACCGGGCCGTCGGGGCCCGACTCAGTGGTGAGGTCGCCCGCCTCTACGGCGAGGAGGGGCTGCCGGAGGACACCCTCCGACTGGAGCTGCGCGGGGTGGCCGGCCAGAGTCTCGGGGCCTGGCTCGCCCCGGGGATCAGCCTCTCCTGCACCGGGGCCGCCAATGACTATCCGGGCAAGGGTCTCAGCGGGGGACGATTGGTCGTCCGCACCCCCCGCGGGATCGGTTATGACCCCGCCCAGAATGTGATCGTCGGCAACGTCGCCCTGTATGGGGCCACCGCCGGAGAGGCCTACTTCGAAGGGCAGGCCGGCCACCGGTTTGCGGTACGCAACAGTGGCGCCACCGCCGTGGTGGAGGGGATTGGCGACCATGGCTGCGAGTACATGACCGGGGGCACCGTCCTGGTCCTGGGCTCGACCGGCCAGAACTTCGGGGCGGGCATGAGCGGCGGCGTGGCCTATGTCCTAGCCGGTCCCGAAGTGCTCCGTCGCCGTTGCAATCCCACCTCCGTCGAGGTCACCAGCCTGGACGCCAACGACCAAGCGATCGTCTGGGACCTGCTGGTGCGTCATCTCCGGTTTACCGGAAGCCGCCAAGCGCGGGAACTGCTGGGCACCTGGACGAGCAGCGCCAACCGACTGTCCCGGGTGCGGCCTCGGCGCCGGGGCGCCGGCGTTTCCGGCCTGCCGCAGCGAGTGCAGGATTCCCTGTCCGAAGCCGCCGCAGCATTGGCCTGAACCGTGGCGGATCCACTGGCCTTCGTCAGGCATGGTCGGCAGGTCGCTCCCGACCGGCCAGTCGCCGAGCGGCTGGCCGATTACCGAGAGGTGCACCTGGAATTACCTCCGGCGGAGCTGCGGCAGCAGGCGGGCCGGTGCATGAACTGCAGCATTCCGTTCTGTCACCATGCCTGCCCACTTCACAACCTGATTCCCGACTGGAACTCTCTGGTCGAACACGACAGTTGGGAGACGGCGCTGGCGCGGCTGCACCAGACCAATAACTTCCCCGAATTCACCGGCCGGGTCTGCCCAGCACCCTGCGAGGCCAGCTGTGTGCTGGCCATCAATGATCAACCGGTGGCGATCAAGGAGGTGGAGCGGAGCCTGATCGACCGCGGCTTCGAGGAAGGCTGGGTCGCTCCCCAGCCGCCCGCCGCGCGGAGCGGCCGGCGGGTGGCCATCGTGGGGTCGGGTCCAGCCGGTCTCGCGGCCGCCCAGCAGTTGGCGCGGTCCGGGCACGCGGTCGTGGTCTACGAGCAGGCCGACCGCCCCGGGGGACTCCTGCGCTACGGAATTCCGGACTACAAGCTCCCCAAGGACCTGATCGACCGACGGATCACGCAACTGGAGGCGGAGGGGGTCATCTTCCGGTGCGGCGTGGAGGTGGGTCGAGACGTCGCCGCGACCGAGCTGCAGGCGACCTTCGACGCCGTCGGGCTGGCCCCCGGGGCGAGGCGGCCGAGGGACCTTCCGATCTTGGGCCGCGAGCTGCCGGGGATCCATTTCGCCATGGATTACCTGGAGCAACAGAATCGCCGCCAAGCCGGGATCCCCCAGCTCCCCGGGACCATCCCGATCAGTGCCGCTGGGCGCCACGTGGTCATCCTTGGCGGCGGTGACACGGGGGCAGACTGCCTGGGTAATGCGCACCGCGAAGGCTGCGCCAGCGTCAATCAGTTGGAGCTGCTTCCCCGCCCACCCCTGCATCGGGCGGCAGACAATCCTTGGCCCGAGTGGCCGGTCATCCTGCGCACCTCGCCAGCTCACGAAGAGGGTGGTCGGCGCGGGTTTAGCGTGGAGACCGTGGCCTTCACCCCCCAGGCTGGCCGGGTCAGCGCTCTGCAGGTTCGCCAGGTGCGCCCGGTGACCGACCAGACCGGGCGGCGAACCCTGGAGCCGGTGCCCGACACCGGAACCACCATCTCGGCTGACCTGGTTCTGCTGGCGTTGGGGTTTACCGGGGCGGAGGCTGGTCACGTCGTCGCGGAGCTCGGCCTGGAGGAGCTTCCTGGAGGGCGGATCCGGGCGGCCGCCGACGGTCAGACCAATGTCCCCCGCGTCTTCGCCTTTGGGGATGCGGTGAGGGGCGCTTCCTTGGTGGTTCAGGCCATCGCCGACGGCCGCTCGACCGCGGCCGCCATCGGGGCGCTCCTGGAAGCCTCAGCGGGCTGACGTCGGTTCGGCGGCGAGGCATTTCTGCTCGAGCACCGCCTTCGTAGCATTGATACCAATGGGCTTCTTCTAAATCGTGTGTAGGGCACGGTGACGCGTCTGGGGGTTTCTGGAAAACTCAACCGTAGTCGCCCCAGCGTTTCTGGGGTCTACCCACCCCCCGATAGGAGGACATACCTGGTCATGTATATCCCGTCACTGCCCTATTTGAACACCGGCGATAACTCCTGGCAGCTCACCGCCGGCACCTTGGTCGGGCTGATGTCGCTGCCGGGCCTTGCCGTCCTCTACGGCGGGGTAGTCAAACGGAAATGGGCGGTGAGTTCGGCCGTGATGTGCTTCTACGCCTTCGCGGCCGTCTTGGTGGTGTGGGTCTTGGCGGGGTTCAACCTGGGCTTCGGCCATCCCTGGATTGGCTCGCTGGTGGGCTTTCCCCAGCCCGTTTTGACGGCCTTAGGTGAGACCGCGCGGGCCAGCATCCCCCTGCTCAACGGACTGATGCCGAAGTTCCAGTTCCCCCAGGCCTCACTCATCTATTTCCAGTTCGTTTTCGCGGCGATTACGCCGATCATCCTGGCTGGCGCCCTGTTCGGTCGAATCAACTTCAAGGCCTGGATGCTGTTCGTGCCGCTCTGGTCGCTGCTGGTCTACAGCGTCAACGCGTTCCTCCTCTGGGGCGGCGGCTGGCTCGCCCAGATGGGAGTGGTCGACTACAGCGGTGGCTATGTCATCCATGTCGCCGCCGGCATCTCCGGATTCGTCGGAGCCGCGGTGATTGGGCCCCGGACCCTCAAGGACCAGCAGGACTTCAAGCCCAACAACATGCTTCTGGCAGCTGTGGGAGCAGGCATCCTCTGGCTCGGCTGGAACGGGTTCAACGGGGGTGACCCCTACTTCGCCAACTCCGACGCGGCGGCGGCCGTGCTCAACACCAACCTGGCCACGGCGGTAGCCATGCTGACCTGGTTCTTCTTGGACATCTCGTTGAACAAGAAGCTGTCGTTCCTGGGCGCCATCAACGGCCTCATCTGCGGTCTGGTGGCGATCACCCCGGCGGCTGGCTATGTGGACGGCTACGGGGCGATCATCGTCGGCCTGTTCGGCGCGGCGATCCCCTGGCTGACCATGAACAAGCTCGCCGGACGGTGGCCCTACCGGAAGGTGGACGACACGCTGGGAGTGATTCACACCCACTTCACCGCCGGGGCGGTGGGGGGCATCCTGGTGGGTCTGATCGCCAACCCCGCGATGATCGTTTATGTCGGTGTCAAGGGCGCCAACGCCAGCGTCGGCGGGCTCTTCGCCGGTAACCCGCACCAGCTTCTGGTGCAAGTGATCGGTTTGGTGGTTGTCACCGCCTACGACGCCGGGATGACCTTCTCCATCCTCAAGCTGATCGGAGTCTTCGTCCCCCTGCGCATGTCCGAACTCGAACTTGAACACGGCGACCGGGTGCTCTTTGATGAGGAGGTATTCGAACTGCACCATCCGATACCTCCTCCTGAGCCAATACCGACCCCGGAGCTGAAACCGGCTCCGATGCCCACCTAACCAAGATCCAGTGGCCGGCGTCCGAGGGGGCGCCGGCCACCTTGGTAATGGGTCAAAGTCCGGCGCCCGACTAGAATCCCCCCGGGGAGCGGTCGCCTAGTTGGCCGAGGGCGCGGCACTGGAAATGCCGTAAGGGGGCAACCCCTTCGAGGGTTCGAATCCCTCCCGCTCCGCCATTCCGGGCGAGCGCCGCCTGGCCCCAGGCCGACCCCGTCAACGTTCCGGCAAGTAGGTCAACCGTCCCCGGTTGGGGTGACTCGGGCTGGCGGACAATAACGGAGAGAGCCGAGCCGCCGCCGCTTCGTCCCCCGATCGGGACGCTGGGCTCGGTTGACCTAGAGGTGGCAAACCGAACCATCGCGGTCCCATCATCGCGGAAGCTCATCCAGACCGGAGGTGGTTCATGGCTTCGCCGCGCTACTCGCCGATCCGCGACTACGGAATCATCGGCGACCTTCACAGTGCCGCGCTCATCGACCGTCTTGGGTCGATTGACTGGTTTTGCGCCCCCCGGTTCGACAGTCCAGCCGTCTTCGGCAGGCTCCTCGACGCGGCCGAGGGCGGGTCGATGTCGGTGGTGCCCGAGGGCCCGTACATCGCCGACTGTCGGCGCTACTTGCCCGGCACCAACATTCTGGAGACCGGGCTCAGCAGTCCCCAGGGCCGGCTTTTAATCACGGACTTCATGGTCGCCAAGGAGAAGATCCAAAAGCCGGACGACGATCACATCCTGGTCCGCCAGCTGGCCGCGCCGGACGCGGCTCTGGCAGTCCAGGTAAGGGTAGACGCCCGATTTGACTACGGCCGTCAGGCTCCGGAGGTGAGGGTCAGCGGCGCCGGTCACTGCCTCACCCTGAAGCACCAGGGTCTCGACCTTCACCTGGATGGGCCGGCCGTCTGGGAGCGGGAGGGCAGAGCGATGGTGCAGCGGATCGAGCTCACCCCTGACCACCCGAGCGCGGTGCTCCTCCGATACGGCGGGATCGAAGAGTCGCAGCATCGTGACTACGACCCCCAAAAGCTGCTCAGTGTCACCCAGCGCTTTTGGGAAAGCTGGATCAAGCACTGCAGCTACGACGGGCCCTACCTCGACTTGGTCTTTCGGAGCGCGCTGGTGCTCAAGCTCTTGATCTACGCGCCGGAAGGGTCGATCGTGGCCGCGCCAACCACCTCACTCCCCGAGTGGATCGGCGGACAGCGTAACTGGGACTACCGCTACAGCTGGCTGCGAGACTCAGCCTTCCTCCTCTACGCCCTGCAGCTGCTCGGCTACCACCAAGAAGCGGCCAACTTCATCTCCTGGTTGGAGCGGATCCACGAGGGTCACCCCGATTATTTCCAGATCATGTACCGGATCGACGGGGGAACCGACATTCCCGAGTCCGAGCTCGCTGGACTGGAGGGATACCAGGGCTCCCGTCCCGTGCGGATCGGGAATGGGGCGTCTGATCAAAAGCAGCTCGACATCTATGGCGAGGTGGTCGACTCGGCCTATCTCTATCTCAACTTCGACAAGACCAAACCCGCCCCGATGCGCAGCACCCTGGTGGCCATGGTGGACCACGCTATGGAAGAGTGGGATCAGCCCGATAACGGCATCTGGGAGGTCCGCGGCGGGCCACAGCAGTTCGTCTACAGCAAGCTCCAGTGTTGGGTGGCCCTGGATCGGGGAATCAGCCTGAGCCGAGAGCTCCAAATCGACCAAGCGCACCGCAACCGGTGGATTTGGACCCGCGAGCAGATCCGCCACACCATCCTGACCCGGGGATGGAGCGACAAGCTCGGCTCATTTCGCCAGGTCCTCGATGAGGATCATCTCGATGCCACCTCGCTGATGATCCCCTTGCTCCGCTTCCTGCCACCCCTCGACCCACGCATGCGACAGACCGTCCAGACGATCCAACGTGAGCTCACTGACAAGAACGGTTTCGTCTACCGCTACCGCCGCGACGACGGGCTGGGCGACAGTGAGGGGACCTTCCTGCTCTGCTCCTTCTGGCTGGTCGACAATCTGGCCCTGCAGGGGCAGTTGGCCCCGGCCCGGGAACTGTTCGAGCGCTTGACCGCCCACGGCAACGACTTGGGACTTTTCTCCGAGGAGCTGGATCCGGACAGTGGGGAGCTGCTGGGCAACTTTCCCCAGGCCTTCACCCATTTGGCCATCGTCAATGCCGCCGCCCATCTGGAGCGCGCCGAGCAGAACCAGGGCCCGCTGGCTCGGGGCCTGACTTGAGAGCCTCGTGGCCGAGGGCGGCCCGGAGTCGGCACAATTGACAGGTGGCCATCCTCGAATTCGACTTTGACCCCGTGGACGAAATTACCGTCGGCGTCGAGGGTGACCCGGGCTCCAGGACCTTCTTTTTGGAGGGACGCCAGGGGGAGCGCCGGTGCACCCTGATGGTCGAGAAGATTCAACTGCAGGAACTCGGGGGACAGCTACTCCAGCTGCTGGAACCCCCAGCCCTCCGATCTGTGCCCGCCCCCGAACCGCTGACCCAGCCAGGCGACCCTCCCGGCTGGCGGGTCGGCAACATTCAGCTGGCGCTCGACGAAGAGGGCGGCCGGTGCACGATGCTGTTCGAGGAACGGCGGCCCCTGCCATTGGTCGAGGGCGAGGAGCCAGGGAGCGTGCTGGAGGAGGTCGCGGCCGGGGAGGCCGATGAAGAGGATGACTCCGAGCTCCGGGCCGCGCGTCTAGTCGCGACTGTCGCCCAGGTGCGGGCGCTCGCCGAGCGGGCTCTGATGGTGGTCGAGGGCGGCCGACCGATCTGCCCCCTTTGCCATCTGCCCATCGACCCGCGGGGCCACGTCTGCCCGGCCAGCAACGGCCACCACCGGAGCTGACTCGCGACTCGGATAGGATGGCCGGCGGGTCGGGTCTTCCGGTGATTGCCCCAGAGGCCCTCAGCAAGGAGCTCACCGAGATGGCACGTTGGCGGGATCGGCGATTCACCCTGGCACTTCCCGGCATCCTTATCAGCGGGGCGCTGCTGCTCAGCGCGTGCGGGGGATCGCTGGATTCTGGGGTGACGCCGACCAGCGCTCCTCAAACCCCCGCCTCGGTCGCGACCAGCCCCAGCGCGGCTCCGAGCGCGTCCGCGTCGGCCTGTGTACCGCCCGGGGACACCCAGGCCACCTATCAGCTGCCCGGCGCCCAGGTCCTCTCCGGCAACCTCCAGATCAAGGACACCAAAATCGGCACCGGCGCCACCGCCGTGGTCGGGGACAAGATCCAGGTCACCTACGTCGGGACGCTTCCCAACGGGACAATCTTCGACCAGAGCGCCAACGACAACAGTGGCAAGCCCATCACCCTTACCCTCGCCTCCGGCAAGGTGATCGTTGGTTGGGTCGAGGGTATCGCCGGGATGCGGGTTGGCGGAACCAGGGAGCTCGTCATTCCGGCGGCTTTGGCCTACGGCTGTTCCGCCACCGGCAAGATACCGGCCAACTCCACGCTGATCTTCACCGTTCAGCTAGACGCGATCGGCTGAGGGTCGATACCGCTCGGGAAGGAGTCGGGCGATTTCAGCGCTGATCTCCTGGCTGATCAGGACGGGGTCGCCTGAGGTCGGCCGAAAGCTCGGCCCCAACCGCACCGCGATCGTTCCCCGCCGGGGCACCAGTCGGCCTTTTGGCAGGACCGCCTCGGTGCCCCAGATCGCGCAGGGCAAGATGTTGGCTTCCGATCGAAGCGCCAGGTAGCCGGCGCCGGCTTCGAACGGGAGCATGCCCCCCGCCGACGCTCGGTGACCCTCTGGGAACAACAGCAGTGCCCCTCCCGACCGCAGGACGGCTAGGGCTCCTCTGATCGCCCGCCGATCGGGCTCACCCCGCCGGACGGGGATGCAGTTACATCGGGTGAAAAACGCCCGCATGATCGGGTTTCGGTAAAGCTCGGCCTTGGTCAAGGCATGGAGCACCCGCGGCAGGATCGCGGCATAGACGAGCGGGTCGAAATTGGAGACGTGGTTAGAGCAGATCAGCAATGGACCTGCCGGGGGCACATTGCTCAGCCCCTCAAGCTGGACCCCTCCCCGAGCGGAGAGCCGAACCGTGATCCGGAGGACCGCCCGGGTCACAATGAGCAGGGGTGACTGCCGCCCATCCAGGCGTACGCCGGGAGCCGTGCCGGGGCCAACTCGGGGGTGCCGGCCTGGCTCCGGGTCCGTCGCCCCGGCGGGGAAGCGGCTGGCCGACATGCCCAATTCTCCTTGGTGGTGCGGGCGCCGACTGCCCCCTGGTGGGTTCGAACCACCGACCGTCGCCTTAGAAGGGCGCCGCTCTAATCCACTGAGCTAAGGGGGCGTGGCTCTCGGCCATTTTGACGACTTGGCCACCCGCCTCGAGGTTGGCCCAGCAATCGACCCGCTGGCTCGCAGTCCGATCGGCGTGGCCGATTCCTTACGATGGATTGCGTGACTGCCTCCCCTGCCATATCCCCCATCACCCGCTGCTACCTGGCCCGGCACTGCGATGTCGCCAACCCGGACGGGGTGCTCTACGGACATCTACCCAACTTCGGACTCAGCACCAAGGGCCGCCAGCAAGGAGCGATCCTGGGCAGCTACCTGGCCGGGTCCGATGTGCGGGCGATCTACTCCAGCCCCCTGCAGCGAGCCCAGGAAACTGCCGATCTGCTGGCCCAGGCTCTCTCTCCGACGCCACCAATCCTGCTGCGTCCGGGTCTGGTCGAGGCGGAGTTCGGCCGCTATCTCCAAGGTACCCGGTACCGAGATGTGATCTGGCGCAAGCCGCGCTGGTGGGTGCACATGGTCTGGCCCGGGCTGGTGCCCGGTGATGAGTCGATGGGAGCGATGGCGCAGCGCATCGACCAGGTGATCGCGGAGGGCCTCCGCGATCACCTCGGCGGGGCATTTGTATGCATCAGCCACGGGGATCCCATTCAGGCATTCTGGGCCACTAGTGATGATCGGCTCCCATGGGCTCTCCACCGCCTCCAATGTGCCAAGGGTGGACTGCTGGAGCTGCAGTACCGGGGCCAAGAGCTCACCGCCAAGACCTACCGTGCGCCGCAGGAGCTGGCCGCTGCGCTAGCAGCTCGGGAGACCGTTCCCTCTGCCGTGGCCGATCCGAGCTGACCCGGCCCGCCGCCCAGAGCTCAGTCGGGGGATCCGCCCGGACGGTCTAGTTCGGCGCGAGATTCCAGGGTGGCCCGCCCCGGCCAGAACCGGGCGAGTGCTCCGCGAACCGGATCGAAGTGCCGGTCAGCCACCCGCTCCTTGAGCGGAATGATGGAGTTGTCGGTGATCTTGATGTGCTCCGGACACACTTCGGTGCAGCACTTGGTGATGTTGCAGAGGGCGATCCCGGCCTCACCTTGAAGCTGGGGAATTCGGTTGCCCACGTCCTTCGGGTGCATCTCCAAGGAGGCGATGCGCACCATGAAGCGCGGTCCGAAGAAGCGCTGGCGACCCTCATGCTCGCGCAGCACATGACACACGTCCTGGCAGAGAAAGCACTCGATGCAGCGACGCTGCTCGCTGACCCTTTCGATGTCCTGCTGGTGGATCAGGAAGGGGGCGTGGACTCCGGGAGCTGGGGTGAAGGGTTGGATGCGCCGGTTGACCTCGTAGTTCCAGCTCACGTCGGTCACCAAGTCTTCGATCTTCGGAAAGACCTGCATCGGTCGGACCGAGATTTCCGGGGCGGTCTCGAGCACCTGGTCGACTCTGGTCTTACACATCAGGGCGGGCAAACCGTTGATCTCGGCGCTGCAGGAGCCACACTTGCCCGCCTTGCAGTTCCAGCGGCAGGCGAGGTCTCCCGTGCCATTCGCCTGAATCCAGTGGATGGCGTCCAGCACGACCATCCCCTCGACTTGCGGGACCGTGAACTCCTGGAGGGCACCCCCGGCGGAGTTTCCCCGCCAGACCTTGAGCTTTACCGTCCGGTCGGTCGACCCATCTTCGTAGGCGATGCTCAGGCGGGTCGGATGCTCGTCCTCTGGTGAGCTGGCGACCGTAGGCGTCGGCCGCTTGGTGAGCGTTCTCTGCAGCTTGGCCTCCGCCGCGTCCGCGACCGCGGTGGCGGCCACCCTGGTTTCCCCCTCGGTCAGCTGACGGAGGTGCTCCGGCATCGGCGCCAGCGGGACCCGGACCACCTCCATCTGCCCGTTCGCCCCGAGCCGGGTCACCAGGTTGACCTTCGCCAGCTCCGGGTCTCGCTCGAGGAAGTCGAGTCGCCATTGGGAACCCCGGCTCTCCCGACGCTCCAGCGCCGACCGCACGATCGCCTCGCTGATGGTGAGCATGAAGAGATCGTCCCGAGCTCCGCTGAAGCCCGGGTTGTAGGCGGTCGTGCCCGGAACCCGGATCCGCTGGGCCCGCTCCCGCAGCTGCAGGATCTCCTCCAAGGTGTCCCGCAGCGAGGCCTCGGTCCGGGCGATGGCCGCGCCAGTTTGCATTGCGTGCTGCAGCGAGCGATGGAGCTTGAAGGGATCCTCACCGTCGCCTCCCGCCAACGGGCGCAGCAGCAGCTGCTTCTCCGCCTCGATCTCCGCGGCGCTGACCTTGGGCATCAGGCTGCGGGACTGAGCGTATTCGGCCGCCGCCTCTCCCGCCCGGCGGCCGAAGACCAGGATGTCACCCAGCGAGTTCCCCCCTAGCCGGTTGGCCCCGTGTAGTCCAGCGGCCACCTCGCCAGCGGCGTAGAGCCCCGGAACGGTGGTGGCCGCGGTCTCCGCCTCCACGTTGACCCCGCCCATGGTGTAGTGGATCGTGGGGGCGACCTCCATGGCCTCCTTGGTGATGTCCACCCCGGCCAAGCTGTGGAACTGCTCGTACATCGACGGCAGCCGACGCCTGATGGTCTCCGCACCCAGATGGGTGACATCCAGGAAGGCACCGCCGTGAGGCGAGCCTCTTCCCGCCTGCACCTCCTTGAAGATGGAGCGGGCTACCACGTCCCGGGAGGAGAGATCCTTCTTGATCGGGTCGTAGCGGGCCATGAACCGCTCACCGACCCGATTGCGCAGAATGCCCCCCTCCCCCCTCACCGCCTCGGTGACCAGAATGCCCCGCGCTCCGGGGGGCCAGACCATCCCGGTCGGATGGAACTGGACAAACTCCATATCCTTCAGCTCTGCACCCGCTTGGTAGGCCATCGCGGCGCCGTCGCCGGTACCTTCCCAGGAGTTGGAGGTGATCAGGAACATCCTTCCCCAGCCTCCGGTCGCCAACACCACCGCCTTGGCTCGGATCACGACGAACTCTCCACTCGCCCGTTCGTACCCGACCGCCCCGGCGATCCGGTCGCCATCCTTCAGCAGCCGGGTCAGGGTGGTTTCCATGTGCACCCTGATCCCCTCGGTGTGCACCAGGCGGTCCTGACAGGTCCGGATCAGCTCCAGTCCGGTGCGGTCCCCGATGTGAGCCAGCCGCCGCCAGGAGTGGGCCCCGAAGGCCCGCTGGCTGATCCCGCCGGCCTTGGTTCGGTCGAAGACCCCGCCCCACTCCTCCAGCTCGATCACCCGGTCGATCACCTCGTGGGAGAAGAGCTCCACCATGCGCCAGTTGTTGACCATGGCCCCGCCCCGCATGGTGTCCCCGAAGTGCACCTCCCAGGAGTCGGCCTGGTCTAGATTCCCCAGAGCAGCGGCGATCCCACCCTCCGCCATGACGGTATGCGCCTTGCCGAGCAGCGACTTGCAGACCACCCCGACCTGGGCGCCCCGCTCGGCGGCGGCGATGGCGGCCCGCATGCCCGCCCCGCCCGCCCCCAAAACCAGGACGTCGTACTCTGCCTCGATGGTCAAGCGGGCGCCACTTCAAAAGCCCAGGTGCGGGTCATGGATGACCCCGTACTGGAGCAGCCGGAGGTATACGTCGGTGAGGATCAGGCTGAAAAGACTGAGCCAGGCGAAGGTCGAATGACGGGCATTCAGCCAACTTGTGCCCTTCCAGAGCTGGTGACGCTGGGCGCCTGCCAGCACGCAGGAGAAGCAGTCCACACCGCCTCCCACCAGGTGACGCAGGGAGTGGCAGCCAAAGGTGTACCCGGTCAGGAAGACGATGTTCACCAGCATCAGGGCCGTGCCCAAGCCGAAGCCGACGTGGCCCTGGTAGGAGAAGGCCCGGATGACATCGACCCACAGGACCACCACGAAGCCCATCGCCAGGTACATGAAGAAGCGGTGGAGGTTGTTGAGGATGAAGGGTAGCTTCGACTCTCCCCGGTAGGCGTTGCCGCGCCCGGTCGGACTGAGCGCGGCGAGCTGCCCGGGCTCGCTCTTGGCGCAGGCCGGGGGATCCGCAAAAAACGACCGGTAGTAGGCCTTGCGGTAGTAGTAGCAGGTGGCCCGGAAGCCGAGGGGGATGTAGAAGATGAACAGCGCGGGTGAGACCGGGGTGCGCCCAATCGCCACCTGAGGCGAATAAAACGGCGACAGGTACTGGTGAAACTGATCACTGTGGAAGAAGACGATGGTCCACAGGCTGTAGACCCCGAAGACGCTCAGCCAGGTGACCACGTTGGCGGGATAGAGCCACCAAAGCTGCTTCAGCTGGGCCCGAACTGGACGGCCCAGACGCAGGCTGGTCGCCATTAGCGCAGGACCGCGATGGTCTCGCGCACCGCCTCGGCGGAGCTGATCAGCTCGGACCGCTCCTGCGCGGTCAACTCGACCTCGATGACCTCGATCACGCCCTCCTTGCCAAGCTTGACGGGCACCCCCACCACAACGCCCTCCAGGCCATACTCCCCCTCCAGGCGAACAGCGCAGGGAAGAATCTGACGGCGGTCGAGGAGAATCGCTCCGACCATCTGGGCAGCGGACGCCGAGGGCGCGTAGAAGGCGCTTCCGGTTTTGAGGTGACGGACGATTTCAGCCCCGCCGTCGCGGGTACGCTGAACGATCTCCTCCAGTCGCTGGGCCGGGATCAGCTGCCCCACCGGCACGCCGGCGACCGTGGTCACCCCGCGGAGCGGAACCATGGAGTCGCCGTGACCACCGAGGACGTAGGCCTCGAGGCTCCGCACCGAAACCTGAAGCTCGGCAGCGAGAAAGGCGCGAAAGCGGGCCGTGTCCAGGACTCCTGCCATCCCGATCACCCTCGTCCGGGGCAGGCCGCTCACCCGGAGCGCCAGCTCGGTCATCACATCGAGGGGGTTGGTGACGATGATCAGGATCGCTTGGGGCGAGTGCCGCATCACCTCGGTGGTCACGGTCCGGACGATTTCGGCGTTGGCGCTGACCAGATCGTCGCGGCTCATCCCCGGCTTTCGGGCCAGCCCGGAGGTGATCACCACCACTCGGGACCGCTCGGTGATCGAGTAATCCGTGCTGCCGACCACCTGGGTGTCATAGCCAAGCACCGGGCCTGCCTCCAGGAGGTCGAGGGCCTTGCCCTCGGCCAGTCCCTCGACGACATCTACCAGAGCGACATCGACCAGGTCGAGCTCAGCCAGCCGTTGGGCCAGCGTGGCCCCGACATTGCCGGCCCCGATGACCGAGACCTTGTCCCTCATGGAACCTCCCTGCGTTGGGCGCAGCTCACCGAGCTCAATCTTGATCTGCTCCCATGATACGGATCCGCCGCCGACCTTCCCTTCAGCGCTGCTCCGGGGTCTCCCGCACGCGCTGTCGGCAGCGCTCGACGGCGACCATGGCCGCCGCCCGACCCTCCCAGCCGCCCACGGTCACCTCCTTCTGATCCTCCAATTGCTTGTAGGTCTCGAAGAAGATCTCGATCTCCCGCAGCCAGTGCGGGGCCAGATCAGCCAGCTCCCTGATGGTGTCGAACCGGGGATCTCCCGCGGCCACGCAGAGCAACTTGATGTCGGTGCCATGCTCATCCGCCATGTGCAGCAGCCCGATCGGCCGCGCCGGCAGCGAACAGCCGGGGAAGGTCCCCTCCTCCACGATCACCAAGGCGTCCAAGGGGTCGCCGTCCTCGGCTAGGGTCACCGGCACAAAGCCATAGTCGGTGGGATAGTGAACCGAGGAGTGGAGTACCCGGTCCAACCGGATGCGGTTGCTGTGATGGTCCATCTCGTACTTATTGCGACTACCCTTGGGGATCTCGACGATCACCTCGACCACATCGGACTCGTCGGTCATCTGGCAACGATCTCCTGAACTAACGCGCTGACCCAGGGTATGCCCATCGGATCCGCTGCCGCTTGCCCGGGCGCTGGCTCGGGGGGTGTCGCTCGGATACCTTGGCCATCGACCTGGGCTCGGGCGGCGGCGCGGAGGCTGAGCGGCCGGAGGATTTCCCCTGGGCGCCCTTCAGGTCACCCCGAGGCGAGCCGATGGGCCGCGTGCTGCTCCGCCACGGTCAGCACCCGGGTCGCCACGTCAGAGCGGATCCACAGTTCCCCATTGGCCGATGCCTCCACCTCGGTGTACCCCTTTTGCAGGACGGGCAGGATCGGACCGTACTCGGTGTAAGAATCGCTGGTCAGGATCACCACTACCGGTCGAGCTGCCTCCACGCGCCTGAGTAGGGTCGGGTTACCCAAGATGGTGCTGTTCTCGTAGATCGTGGGCTCGGGCAGGACCGGCCGCAGGCGAGCCAGCAAATAGGCCCACGAATCTGGGGACCACACGACCGCGGTGGAGCCGGTTAGATGATTCTTTTCGATCCAGACCACGGCCTGGTGCTCGGCGATATCGCGCTGGTCGTAGATCGACGCGTATTGGCTCGGGGTCAGGGCATTGGCCAGCCGGCCCACGAACGCGGGGTAGTACTCCCCAGTCAATTTCACGGTGAAGAGACTGCCCCCGGCGAGGCCGGCATCCACCATGACCACCCAGAAGAAGATGGCCAGCGCCACCGCACCCAGCAGCGGAGCTCCCGCCAACAGCCTCCCAGAACGCCAGGGTCGCCACCCCGGGACTTTCAGTCCGGCGAGCAGGAGCGCCGCGGCTGGGACTGCGGGCAGGAGGAAGTGCAGATAGTCGCGATTCGGGAGCCCGTAGGCGAGCAACAGCGTCGCCAGCCAGACCCAGGCGAGCAGCCTCTCAGCGGCCCAGCGGCGGGCGGTGTAGGCGCCGATCAGAAGCAGAATGGCGGCCACGGCGCGCGGTAGCGAAGTCCAGAACGTAGGGTGGAGGGAGGTGGTGGTGTACGACCCGTAACTCGTGACCAGGAAGAAGATCACGTTGTGCAGCCCGGCGGCAGCCACGAATGGGGCCAGTACCAGGCCCGTCACCAGGCCGGCGACGACGCCGGTCGTCAACGCCAACCACCAGCCGCGACGTTGGACGACGAGCATCACCAGGCAGCCCGCGGCGAGATCGGCCAACGCCGTCTGCTGGATCAGCATCGCTCCCGCGAAGAGCACCCCCGCCAACCCCGCCCAGGCGAGGGCCCGGAACTGTTCGGTGGACCGCAGCGCCGCGAGCACGGCGACCATCGCCCAGGGGGTCAGTCCAACCAGCAGGTTTTCCGGCAGAGCCAGGTCGCCATTGAAGATCGGGGTGGAGAGGAAGAATGCCGAGAGGAGCATCGCGACCCAGATCCGGCGATAGCTGAGGTACCGCCGGGCGATGACCCATGTCCCCGCCAGCGCCGCGACCTCAGTCAGGGTGGACATTAGATGAATGCCAAATTCGCTCGGCCCGGAAATCCCCAATCCCAGTTGATAGATCCAGAACAGCAGGGGCGGCTTGTTGTTCCAAGTAGTCAGGAAGAGCACCTTCCCGTGGGCCATCTGCCAGGCCACATTGGCATAGCCGGCCTCGTCGGTGTACCAATGGGGCTCGTAGAGGGAAGGGAGGCGGAACACCAGGATCAGCAGCAGGGGGGCAATCAGACTGCTGGCACGCCACCACCGCGCTGGGGCCGGGGGCAACTCCTCCCCCCTCAAGCCGAGCCCGCCCGGGGCGGCGCTGTCTTCAGTACCTGGTTCCACGAATGATTCCTTGCTGCTGATGCCGAGCGCCGTGCCGCTGGCCCGGCGGCAGGGCAGTCCCGCACGCGGGCGGCCACCCTGACATTCCGGTCTGCCGGGAAGCGTGGACTCCCAACCTGGGAGTTTGCTGACACGCAAGCAATCCCATCTCGGCCGCTCCGGCCCACCTTTAGTATGGCTAGACGATGAAGCAGGCAATCGTCCCGAGCCGGGTCGCGGTGACCGGCGGGGCGGGCTTCATCGGGACCCACACGGTCCGCCGCCTGCTGGCGCTCGGGGTGGAGACCCTGGTGATCGACGACTTTCGCCACGCCTGCCCCGAGCCCGTCCCGGCCGCCGTCACCCTGGTTCGTGAGGAGGTCGCCACCGCGGCCGCACGCCGGGCCTTGCTCGACTTCCGACCCCAGGCGATCATCCATCTGGCCGCCCAGGGCGGAGTGACCCGGTCGTTGCAGGAACCGGCCGCTGACGCCGTCGTGAATGTCGTCGGCACCGTGGCTCTGCTCCGGGCCGCGGTGGACGCCGACTGCCCGCGGGTCGTGTTCGCCTCCTCGGGTGGGGCTATCTATGGACGCGCCCGTCGCCTGCCCAGCCGCGAAGGCGATCGGGCCCAGCCCCTCTCTCCTTACGGGGCAGCCAAGCTGGCCTGCGAGGGTTACCTGGGGATGTTTTCTCGGACCTTCGGACTGCATTTCGTCGCGCTTCGATACGGCAACGTCTACGGTCCCTTTCAGGACGGCACCGGCGAGGCAGGGGTAGTGGCGATCACCTCCCGCCGATTGCGCGAGGGGCTGGCCCCGCAGATCACTGGGGACGGCGGTCAAACGCGGGACTTCACCTACGTCGCCGATGTGGCCGACGCCAATATCGCCGCCCTGACCACCCGTTTTCAAGGAGCTCTGAATGTCGGCACCGGCCGGGCCACCTCCGTTTCCGAGCTGGTGCGCACCCTCACCCAGGTGGCCGGCTTCCTCGGCGCCATCGAACACGTTGCCGCCCGCCCCGGTGAGGTGCGGTCCAACTTCCTGAGCCCGGCTCGGGCCGCCCGACACCTGTCCTGGGAGGCACGCATCCCGCTCGGCGAGGGGCTGGCCACCACCTATCAGAGCTTCGCCGGGGTCAGCTAGTCAGGCCCGGACTAGCGCTCGAAGGAGGGCGCCAGGTGCGAGCCAGAGCCAGCCGAAGCCGCACCAACTCCCGCACCGCTCGAAGGATCGGTACCAGTCTTCCGCCGGAGCGCACTCCGGCAAGCCTGGGGTGATGCTCAATTCCCACCTGCCGAATCACCAGGCCGCTGCGCTGGGCTTTGAAGTACAGTTCCGTGTTCAGCAGGGCGGAACGAGCCAGGATAGGGCTGGCGACCTGGAGCAGCTCGCGGCGAATGAGCTTGAAGCCACAATCGACGTCGCGGTAGGAAATCCCGTAAAGCAGCCGAACCAGCACGTTGAAGGTCCCACTCACCACCGATCGGTGCCAGGGGTCCGCGCGTTGGATCCGCCAGCCGGCGACCAGGTCGGCACCATCGGAGAGCTCCGCCAGCCGGAGCAGATCCCGGGGATCAAACTGACCGTCCCCGTCGACGAAGGCTACCCAATCGCCGATCGCGGCGCGGAGTCCGTCGGCCACGGTGATCCCGTATCCCGATTTGTGGGCATGGGTGACCAAGCGAAGCCGCTCCGTCTGGGGGCCCATCTCGGCGCTGGCCACCGCCACCGTGTCGTCAGTGCTCCCGTCGTCCACCAGAACGACCTCAAAGTCCTCGGATAACTGGCCCAGGGTGAGACAGGCCGCCGGGATCACCCGAGCCATGTTGGCCGCCTCGTTGTGCACCGGGATCACCAGGCTGACTTTGCCCTGCAGCCGGGCACCTACCCTTACCGGATCCTCAGCCACGGACCACGCTGATGCCCTGGAGCAGGGTGTAGAGCACTGCGGGGAACACCCCCAGGACCAAGGTTCCGGCCGCCGCCAGAGCGACGACTCCCACCCCCGCTTTAGAGAAGATGCCCGCCCCAGCCCATCCGCCGTCCCGGGTCGATTCGGCGCCCACCGATATCCCCGCGGCATCGGTCACCGGGCTGCCCTCGGGCACGTCGGTGTACATCACCAGGATCACCCGCAAGTAATAGAAGAGCGAGACCGCCGAGGTTAGGATTCCCCAGATCGCCAAGGGCAGCTGGCCATCGTGAATGGCCGCGGTGAAGAGGAGAAACTTCCCAAAGAATCCGGCGGTCAAAGGGAACCCGGCTAGGGAGAGCAAGAAGACTGCCATCAGGGCGGCCAGCAGCGGCCGCCTTCGGGCCAGCCCCCCCAGCTCGGAATATCGATCGCAATCCTCGCCGCGACGGCTGAGCAGCGTCAAGATGGCGAACGCCCCGGTGTTCATGAAGGCGTAGACCGCCAGGTAGTAGAGCGCTGCCTGGGTGCCGTCGGGCCGACCAACGGCGACGCCGATCAGGAGGTAGCCGGCCTGGGCGATGCCGGAGTAGGCCAAGAGTCGTTTCAGCGAGGTCTGGGCGAGGGCGACCACGTTGCCGTAGACCATGGAGATGATCGCGATCAGCGCGATCGGGATCTCCCACTCGGATCGGTACGCGGCAAAGGTCGCCCCGAAAAGGCGCAGGAAAACCGTGAAGGCGGCCACCTTGGTGGCCACCGACATGAAGGTGGTCACCACCACCGGTGATCCCTGGTAGACATCCGGAGTCCACCAGTGAAAGGGCGCGGCCGACACTTTGAACAGCAGCCCGATCGCCAGCAGTGCCATGCCCGCCAAGAGCATCGGATCGATCGGACCGTGCAGCGCCGAGTGGGTCACCGCGGCGTGGATCCCGGTCAGCATGGTTTGGCCGGTCTCGCCGTAGATCAGAGCCATCCCATAAACCAGGAACCCGGAGGCGAAACCGCCCAGGAGCAAGTATTTGAGCGCTGCCTCCTGAGGCAGCCGCTCGCCCCGAGCAAAGCCGGCCAGCACATAGAGTGGGATCGAGAGCAGCTCGATGCCGAGAAAGATCACGATCAGGTTGGTGGCCCCATCCAGCACCAACATTCCCGAGACGGAGGCCAGCAGCAGGATGTAGTACTCCCCCTCCTCCAGGTTGCGCCGGCGCAAATACTCCGGGCTCAGGGTGACCACCGCGAGCGCCGTCGCCAGCACCACGAAGTCCGAGAAGAGGGCAAACCGGTCGCTGGCAAAGGCCCCATCGAAGCCCAACGAGTGGGCCGGGTCGACTACCCACTGTCCGATCACGGTGCCCAGGGCGGCCAGCAGCACCAGGGCGCTGAGGCCGGGCAGGAGCGGGTGCCCCCGCCGAGGGACCGCCAGGTCGGCAAGTAGCACCACGACCGACCCCGCGCCCACAATCAAGATCGGCAGGATGCCGATCAGATCTGAACCGGGGATGAAGTGGAGGGGGTACCAGGGTGGCGCGGTTGCCCCCAGTAACGACCCAAGTCGGCTCATGGGTCCACCCGCGCCGCCGCCAAAACCGCACGCCCGGCCGGCGCCGCCGTCGTCGCGGGCACCTGGTCGACCGCGGTTATGTACTGACCGGCGCTGAACCGGGTGTTGCGAATCACCGGCCCCGGATAGACCCCCAAGAAGATGATCAGCGCGACCAACGGGGCCAGGACCACCACCTCGACCACACCAGCGTCCAGTCGACCCAGCCGGTCGAGAGCGTTGGCGGACTCAGCCAGGACCTGGCGATCGGGCGATCGGAGGTGGCCCTGAGTGATCCCCTGGTACAGCCGCAGCATGTACCAGCAGGCCAGAACCATGCCCAGGCTCGCCAACACGGCCCACGCGGGGGCCACCTGAAAGGCACCGAGCAGGGTCAGGAACTCGCCCACAAATGAGTTCAGCAGCGGCATCCCCAGCCCCGCCAGGGCGGCGATCAAAAAGAGGCCCGCCATGATCGGCATCGGCTTGGCCAGACCTCCCAACTCGCGCAGGTCGCGGGTGGCAAAGCGGGCCTCATAGACTCCGACGCAGATGAAGAGGGCGGCGATGATGATCCCGTGGTTGACCATCTGGATGATGGCCCCATTGAGGCCATCGATGTTGAGCGCAAAAATCCCCAGAACAATGAACCCCAGGTGGCTAATCGAGGCATAGGCCACGATCCGTTTGATGTCCCGCTGGGCCAAAGCGGACAGCCCACCGTAGAGGATGCTCACCACCCCCAAACCCATCATCAGCGGTTGAAAGGTGTGGCTAGCCTGGGGGAAGAGCGTCAGGCAATAGCGGATAAATCCGAAGGCGCCCAGCTTGCTGACGATCCCGGCGAAGAAAACCAGGAAGGGGGTTTCCCCGGAACTGTACGCATCGGGCAGCCAGGAGTGGAAGGGGACGAGCGGGATCTTGATGGCAAAGGCCAGAGCAAAGGCGAGGAACATCCAGTCCTGGGCATTGAGCAGGGTGAAGCTGTGCCCGAACAGGGTCAGCACCGATCCCCGGCTGGAGTTGACGAACGACTCGGCCGCAATCAGGGTCGGCACATCAAACGTGTGGACCCCGGTCTGCGCTCCCGAGATGAAGTACACCCCGATGATCGCCAACAGCATGAAGAGGCTGCCGGCCACCGTGTAGATGATGAACTTGAGCGCAGCCCGCCCGCGGTGCTCGTCGCCCCACCCGATCATCAGGAAATACAAAGGGATCAGCGCTGCTTCCCAGAAGAAATAGAAAAGCACCAGGTCCAGCGACATCAGGACGCCCAACACCCCCGCCTCAGAGAGCAGCATCAAGCTGGCGAAAGCGCGCAGCCGTTCCTTGCGCCGGCTGAGGGTGATGGCGGCGAGGAAGAACAAGAGTGCCGCCAGGGCAATCAGCCACACTGAGAGGCCGTCGACGCCGAGGTGATAGGAGAAGTTGATCGGGGGCGGACCGGCCTGGTTGAATGCGTTGTTGCCCTCGTTGAACGCGGGGTGGGTCGCAGACAGTGAGCGACCGGTGTTCAGCCAAGCGACCTGTTCTTGGAACTGGAAGCTGATGGGACCGGTGATCGTCCTCAGCGCCTTGCCGTCAGCGGTGCCACTTAGGCGCGCGTCGGAGATCGGCGGAATTGCCAGGAAAGCCACCAGCAGGACGCCGGCCAACCCCAGCGTAACCGCGGTGGTCGCCAGCAGCAGCAGGCGCGCCAGCCGGGGGCGCTGGCGGGGCACCACAACTACCCCCAGTGCCCCCAAGACGGGCACGCCCAAGAGGACCGTGAGAATGGGCCAGCTCATGCCAGACGCAACCCGAGCACGACCAGTCCGATGACGGCGCAGACGAAAAATATCAAGGCGTAGTCGCGAAAGAACCCGGTCTGCATCGTGCGCAGGTCTTCGGCGAGGGTCGTTACCCCCTCCTGCACCCCATCCACCAGGCCATCGAAGATGTGCGGCTCGATGGCCCGCCGTACCACCCCGGCACAAGCCAAAGTCGGGCGCACCAGGGTCGCAGTATAGATCTCGTCCCAGTAGAACTTCCGGAGCGAGAGCTGATACAGCCAGGGCAAGCGCTGACTGATCAGACCAGGCGAGATTGCCTTGCGCCCGTATACCCCCCAAGCCAGGGCGAGACCGGTCAGGCTCAGCAGCGTCCCAACCACCAGCGCCAAGGCTTGGATCCCGTCACTGGCGTGGGCCGCGGGAGTGCCGAGCACGGGCTGCAGGAAGGAGCTGAATACGGTGACCGGGTGGAAACCGAAGAAGTCGATGTTGAGGAAGCCGACCACAGCCGCGAGAAAGGCCAGCACCAGCACCGGTATCAGCATGACCGGCCGGGCCTCGTGAGCCGCCGCCGCCCCGCTCGTGACTGGCTGGCCCCCGAACGCCAGCCACACCACCCGGAAGATGTAGAAGCTGGTCAGGACGTTGACCGCCACGCCGAGCACCCAGAGCCAGGGCACCGCCGGACCCAGGGCCAGCCCGGAGCTGAGCAACTCCTCCTTACTGAACCAGCCGGCGAACAGCGGTATCCCGGCGAGGGCCAGCGATCCGACTAGGAAGGCCGCGAAGGTGAGCTTCATGCGGGTCGACAGTCCACCCATGGAGCGGATGTCCTGCTCGTCTTGGAGCGCGTGAATCACATTGCCGGCGGCCAAGAAGAGCAGTGCCTTGAAACAGGCGTGGGTGAAGAACTGGAACATGCCGGCGCTGTAAGCCCCCACCCCCACGGCAAAGATCATCAGGCCGATCTGGCTCATCGTGGAATAGGCGATGACGCGCTTGATATCGAACTGGGAGCAGCCGATGATGGCCGCCATCAGGGCGGTCCCGATGCCCACCGCGGCGACGATTCCGGCCGCGATCGGTGCCTGCTGAAAGACCGGGTGAAAACGGGCGATCAGGTACACCCCGGCGGTGACCATGGTGGCGGCGTGGATCAGGGCGGACACCGGGGTCGGCCCCTCCATCGCGTCGGGCAGCCAGGTGTGCAGCGGCCATTGCGCCGACTTGGCCGCAGCGCCCACGAAGAGCAGGATTCCGATCACCGTCACCATGCCCCCGCCCAGCAGCCCCAGGCCGTTGTGGAAGTGCGGTCCGGGGCCCACGTTGGCAAAGATGGTCTGGAGATCCACGGTGTGGAGGAGTTGGCCATTGCTCCCGCGCAGATTGAGAAAGATCAAAAACGATCCGAGCACCAAGCCCACGTCGCCAATCACCTGAGTGATGAAGGCCTTGCGGCCGGCGGTCACGGCGGCCGGGCGCTGGTACCAGAAGGCGATCAGGGCGTAGGAGGCGAAGGCCACCATGCTCCAACCGATGATCAGAAAGATGAGGTTCTCGCTCATCACCAAGAGAAGCATGCTGGTTATGAAAAGGTTCATGTAGGCGAAGAAGCGGTTGTAGCCGGGGTCCTCCGCCATGTAGCCGACGCTGTAGACGTGGATCAGCCCACCGATCCCGGTGATGACCAACATCATCAGCACCGCCAGGGGGTCGATTCGCACCGTAAAGTTGGCATTGAAGCCGGCGTGGCCGACCGCTCCCCCGGCCGACCCGACGCTCAGGTTGAGCCATTGCCAGAAGAAAATGGTGATGCCCCGGTGCGCGGGCGGTTGGGAGAGCAGCTCGACCAAGAGAAGCAGCGTGGCCACGAAGGATCCCAGGACCAACCCCGGCCCGAGGATGGTGACGACCCGGCGCGGCAGCCTTCCCGCGGTGAGCACGTTGACCAGGAAACCCACCGTGGGCAGGCCCAGTGCCACCGCGCAGAGGACCATGGTGAAGGTCGGGTTCATCGACTCATCACTCGCGCATCTCGCTGAGCGCGTCGATGTCCAAACGGCGGCCGCTCCGGTACACGCCGGTGATTAGGGCCAGCCCTACCACCACCTCGCTGGCCGCCACCGCGATTACGATCAAGGCGAAGACTTGGCCGGCCATGGTGTGGGTGTAGCGGGCATAGGTGATCAGGGCTAGGTTGCCGGCATTCAGCATCAGCTCGATCGACATGAATACGACCAGCGGATTGCGCCGCAGCATGACTCCGAGGGCCCCCAGGGCGAACATCGCCGCCGAGAGGATCAGGAATCCCGGGAAAAGTCCAGTCATCGAGTCGTCCGTCGGTGCCGGGACAGGTACACCGCGCCCACCGCCGCCACCAGCAGCAAGAGCGAGGTCACCTCAAACGGCAGCAGGAAAGTGGTAAACAGCTGCTCCCCTAGCGTTTGCACCTGACCATGGGCATCGACCGCCTGGGGGCTGAAGGGACCGAATCCACCGTGAAAGGCGCCCGCCGCGGTGACCGTGATTCCATTCAGCGCCAATCGCCCGATCACCGCGGTGAAGGCGATGGCGGCGATCCCCCCCACCAGAACTCGCAGCTCCAGGGGACGGAGCCGCTCCTCCGCCCCCGGGGCCAGGAGGGCAATGATGAACACGAACAGCACCATCACCGCCCCGGCATAAACAATGATCTGGACCGCCGCCAGGAATTGGGCATCCAGGAGCAGGAAGAGCACCGCCAGGGCGACCATGTTGGCCACCAGGCTGAGCGCCGAATAGATGGTGCGCCGACTGACCACGACCCCCACGGCTCCCAGGAAAGCCAGCACCGCCGCGATCCCGAAGATGACCGTCATACAGGTGGGGTGCCCCTTCCCTGCTCTGGCGCCAGGGGGATGGGCGGATTCAAGCCGGGAGCAACTCCCGCCGGGCCCCGATGGGATGACCCGGCTCCCAGCGGGGTCGGCTGAGAAGCCGGGGGACCGGTTCCCTGGCCCGCGCCTTGGTGCAGCTGCTGAGCCCCCGGCCAGGCCTCGAGCAGGTCGTCCTTGGTGGCCACCAGCCGCTCCCGCTTGTAGTCGGTGAGGTCCAGTCGGGGCCCCAGGGTGATCGCCTCAGTGGGACAGGCCTCGGCGCAGTAGTTGCAGTAGATGCAACGCATGAGATTGATCTCATAGCGCACCGCATAGCGCTCGCCCGGAGAGACGGGATGCTCGGGGTCGTTCTCGGCGGCCTGCACATAGATGCACCCCACCGGGCAGGCTCCCGCGCACAGCTCGCAGCCGATGCACTTCTCCAGACCGTTGTCGTAGCGGTGGAGGATGTGTCGACCCCGATGCCGGGGCGGCACTGGGCGCTGCTCCTCCGGGTACTGGATGGTGATGGGCCGGCTGGTCATAGCTTTCATGGTTGTGCGCAGGCCGCCGAGCAACTCACGGAACATCGGAGCATCCTCCTCGGGGTCGGCGCGAACGACCGATCGCCAGGGTCATCGCACGGCCACGAAGACCGAGGTGATCAGCAGATTGACCAGCCCCAGCGGAAGCAGCACCTTCCAGCCCAGCTGCATCAGGCGGTCGTAGCGGAGCCGGGGGAAGGTCCAGCGCACCCAGATCATCACGAACAGCAGCATTCCGACCTTGGCCCCAAACCAAAGTGGGCCGAGCCAGCTGGGCAGGAACCAAAAAGGAGCCATCCAGCCACCCAGAAACATCACCGTGGCGATCGAGCAGACGGTGATCATGTTGATGTACTCGGCCATGAAGAAGAGGCCGAAGCGCATCCCGGCATACTCGGTGTGGTATCCGGCCACCAGCTCCGCCTCCGCTTCCGGGAGGTCGAACGGCAGACGATTGGTCTCGGCCAGGGCCCCGGTGAAGTAGAGAAGAAAACCGAGCGGCTGCAGAAAGACGAACCAGAGACCCTGTTGCTGATTGACCACGGTCTCCAGATTGAGCGAGCCGGCCAGCAGGATGGGGCCGATCAGGGCGAAGCTGACGGCCATCTCGTAGCTGATCAGCTGGGCCGAGCTGCGCAGCGCGCCCAGCAGGGAATACTTGGAATTGCTGGCCCACCCGCCCAAGAAGATCGCGTAGACCCCCAGCGAGGTGATCGCCAGGATGAAGAGCAGCCCGACGTTGAGGTGAGCCAGGTCCCAATGCAGGGGATAGCCGCCGGGACAGCTGGCCGACAGCGGGCCCGCGCCGTGGGTGCCCAGAATGCAGATGGTCTGGGCAATCGGGATGGTCGAGAAGGCGAAGAGGGCCGCGGCTGCGGCCAACGCCGGGGCCAGGGTGTAGAGGAAGTTATCTCGACCTTCGGGGGCCGCTTTCTCCTTCAGGAAGAGCTTGATTCCGTCCGCGGCGGGTTGCAGCATTCCGAAGGGGCCAACCCGGTTTGGTCCCAGCCGGAGCTGGATCCGGGCAGAGATCTTGCGCTCGGCCAGGGTCAGGTAGGCAAATCCGGTCGCCAGGGCGAAGACGATCAGCACACCCTTGATCAGCGCCACGATCACCGCCAAGAGCACGGACGTGGCGGCCGGACTCAAGCCGAGAGATTCCAATCGGCGCGCAGCCCACCCGCCGCGCCGCGGTAGCCCGGCACGGCCCGCACGATCAGCTCAAAGACCGGGCCCGCCAGTGGCTGCACGCCCAGATCGGCGCCCATTCCACGAGCTAGATCGCCCAGGATGCGGAGATCGGAGGGGAAGGCGTAGCGCGGTTGCACCGCGGGCCGTACCCGCTGAACTCGACCTTCGGTGTTGGTCACGGTGCCCGCCTTCTCAGCTATGGTGCGCCCCGGCAGCAGCACGGTCGCGTGGCGCGAGAGTACCCCGGCAAAGGGGGTGATGCCGACCAGGACCTCGACTCGCGCCAGCGCCTCCTCGAACGCCGGCTCTGACTCCCATCCCTGACCAACCACCACCAAAGCCTTGATGGATCCCTCGGCCGCCGATCTCAAGATGGCGCCTCCATCCTGGCCGGCGATCGGAACCACGCGGTACCCGGGGAGCAGTGCCGGGGTCAGGCCCAAATCCTGGCAGCCCCGCGCATTCATGCCCTCGACCACGGTGAGGACCTTGTTCAAGGTACCCCGGGTCGCCAGCCGGGCACTCAACCGCATCGCTACTGCCCGCTGGTCCTGGTGAGCCACGATGCCGACCAAAGAGTGGCCCTCCAGCTGCCCGGCCAGCTGCTCCGGGTCAGCCTCCGAGCTGAGTCGCACGACCTCGCGGTGCAGCTTGCTCTGGGCCTTGAAGAGGCGCAGGGTGAGCACCGGGTCGGCCAGCTCCGGCTCGGTGCCCAGCACCACCACGGCCGAGCACTGCTCAATTTCAGCGATCCCGAGCGCGAACTGTTCGGGGCTGAGGTCGGTCAGGGCCGACAGGCGGTGGTCCAGGTGGGGGGTGCCGACGACCTCGCGAGCCAGCCATTGAAGTAAGAACGCCTCCTCGTTGGTCACCTGCGGCGGGGCCAAAAAGCCAATCGCCCTCGCGCCGTGGTCGGCGCGCACCCGGAGCAAGGCCCCGGCGCCACGGGCCACCGCATCCGGGTACGAGACAGCTTGCCGCGCTCCGGCCAGCCGAGCCTCCGGATTAAGCACCCGGTCGGAGCGGTTGAGCTCGGGGAAGCTGTACCGACCCCGATCGCACAACCAGCTGTCATCGACGTCCGGGTTGTCGTTGCTGGCGAAGCGAGCGACCTGATCCTCGCGGGCGTCCACGAAAATGTTGCAGCCGTAGGAGCACTTCGGGCAGACGCTGGCGGTGCGTCTGAGGTCCCAGGGCCTCGCCTGGAATCGGTACTGCTGGTGGGTTAGGGCGCCGACCGGACAAATCTCCGGTAGGTTGCCCTGGAACTCGCTCTCCAGCTGGCGTCCCTCGAAGGTGTCGACCAGGGTGTGCACCCCGCGCTGCTGGAGGACGATCTCGCGCTCTCCGGTGATCTCCTCGTAGTAGCGAACACATCGCCAGCAGAGGATGCAACGCTCCTGATCCAAGATGATCTTGTCGGAGAGCTTGACCGCCTTGTCGAAGTGAACCTTTTCGCCGATTTCGGCCCGGGCTCGCCCCGGCCCATAGCGCAGGGTGAAGTCCTGCAGGTCACATTCCCCGCCCCGATCGCAGACGGGACAGTCCAGCGGATGATTGACCAGGAGGAACTCCAGGTTCCCTTCGCGAAACTTGCGCACCTTCTCGGTCGCGGTGCGGATCTCCATCCCGGGGGCGACCTGGGTGGCGCAGGCCGGCTGCAGCTTGGGCACCCCCCCGACCTCGACCAGGCACATCCGACATACCGCGACCGGATCCATCTTCTTGTGGGCGCAGTACACCGGCACGTAGATCCCCGCCTTCTCGCAGGCGTCCCACACCCAGGACCCGGGCGCCACCTCCACGATCCGTCCGTCGATCGACAACGAGACCAGCCCGGGCGCCGTGTGAGTGTCGGCCATCTTAGGCCGCGGCCTCCAACCCGGCCCGCACCGGACAGTGCCCGGCGCCGCAGTGCCGTTCGAACTCCTCGGGGAACATCTTGAACGCCGACATCACGAACCAGGTCGCGGTGTCCCCCAGGGGGCAAAAACAGCGGCCGTCCATGTTGGCGCAGATGTCCGCCAGGGTGGCCAGCTCCGCCCGGGTGGCCAACCCCGCTTCCAGTCGATGCATGAGCTCACGTTCGAAATAGGTTCCCTCTCGGCAGGGCACGCACTTGCCGCAGGACTCATGTTCGTAGAAGTCGACGAGCCGCATCGCGACATTCACCAGGCAGGTGGTCTCGTCCATGATCACCAGTGCTCCCGCCCCCAGCGCCGATCCGGCATCGGCGACCGCCTTGAAGTCGAGCGCCACGTCCAGGTGCTGCGGACCCAGGATCTGCATCGATCCGCCCCCCGGCTGAAACGCCTTCAGCTTCCGCCCCCGCCATACCCCCCCCGCCATCTCCAGCAGCTCCCGGAAGGTGGTGGTCCCCATGGCGATCTCGTAATTGCCGGGCCGCTCGACGTGGCCGCTGACGCAAAAGAGACGGCTGCCGGGGCTACTCTCGGTGCCGATCTCGGCGTACTTGGCACCGCCCTCACTGATGATGAAGGGCAGGTTGGAGAGGGTCTCCACGTTGTTCACCACGGTCGGCTGGCCGTAGAGCCCTTTGATAGCCGGAAACGGCGGCTTGAGCCGGGGTTGCCCCCGCCGCCCCTCCAGCGAGTCCAGCAACGCCGTCTCTTCTCCGCAGATATAGGCGCCGGCACCGCCGTGAACGATCAGTTCACAGCTCCAGTCCTGGTCCAGAATTCGGTTCCCGGCAAATCCCGCTTGGTAGGCGGCGGCGACCGCCTTCTCGAGCAGCTCGCGCTGGGCCCGATACTCGCCGCGAATGTAGATGAAGGCGTGGGAGACCTGGAGCGCGAAGGCGGCGATCATCACCCCCTCCAGGAGCTGATGAGGGAATTCCTCCATCAGGTACCGGTCCTTGAAGCAGCCCGGCTCAGACTCATCGGCGTTCACACAGAGATAGCGGGGAAAGACCCCCCTCGGCAGGAATGACCACTTGGTCGCGGTCGGAAAACCCGCCCCGCCCCGGCCCCTAAGCCCGGACGCCTTGACCTCCGCCTGGATGGCCTCCGGACCCATCCGAAGCGCTTGGCGCAGCGCCTGGTAGCCCCCCACCTTCTCGTAACCGGCGATCGTGGTCAGCCCTGGTTTCCCCAGGTGCCGGGTCAGCACTCGCGCCTCAGGCATTGCGCGCCACTCCGCCTGACTTCGAGCCCCGGGCGCGGATCTCATCCAACAGCTGGTCGGCCCGCTCGAAATCCAGATTCTCGTAGCTGTAGCGGTCGACCTGGATCATAGGCCCTCCCCCGCAAGAACCCAGACATTCGACCGTGCCCTCCAGAGTGAAGACTCCATCCGGTGTCGTCTGACCATCCTCCACCCCCAGCGAGCTCTCCAAGTGGCTCAGCAGAAGGTCCGCCCCACGAAGGCCGCAGGAGACATTGCGGCACACCTGAATCAGGTGCCGGCCAGGTTGGTGCTGAAAGTACATCGAATAGAAGGTGGAGACTGCCTCCACCTCCGACGCGACCAGGTTCAGCTCCGAAGCGACCTCCGCCAACCCCTCCGGACTTAGATACCCCAGCTCATCCTGAACCGCCCAAAGAGCCGGGAGCACGGCGGACCGCGCCGACGGATAAAGCTCCTTGGAACGTCGAATTCGGTCCCTGGTGGCTGGGCTGAGCCCGGTGCTCGCTTCCGGCGCCCGACCGCTCGTCTCAGTCATATGGTGGTGGCGGTTGACTCCGGCCGGGAAGATCGAATGATGGCCTCCCCAGGGGGCGGTAGGCGCGCTTCTGCAAGCCGCAACTCATTCGCCGCCCACTTTACCAACCAGGCCACCTCGCCCGGAGCCAGGGCTCTACCGCGGGGCGGCCCGGTGCCTCAGGATTACCGCTGTGACGTCGTCACCGCCTCCGCCGAAAGACCGCGCCCCAGCGGTCGAGAGCCCGGCTAGCGACCCGGGACTGACGAGGGCCCGACGCCTCCTGGCCAGCCCGATCGTCCGGCACAACATCCTCTACATGGTCGGCATCTCCGTCTCCGGCTTCGGGGTGCTGCTCGCGCAGTCCTACGCCGCCCATCACTTGACGGCAGCTCAGAACGGCGAGTCGACCTCGGTGGTGGCCGTGCTGAATCTGCTCTACACCACCGCCTTCGTGGTCGCGGCCGGAGCGGCGCGGCAGGTTGCCGCGACCGTCGCCCGCGGGGTTCCGGCGAGCGAGCGCTGGGCCGATCTACGGGCCAGCGCCCTGCGGATCGGTCTGGCGCTGGCGGGGGTGATGATCCCGGTCGACTTCTTGCTCGCCTTCCTGCTCCACCTTCCCCATCCCGAAGTGCTGGCCGTGGCCGTGGTCGCCGGACCGTTGACTGCCTACGCGGGGGTGCAACGCGGCTACCTCCAGGGCGCCCGCGACTTCCGCCGGCTGGCGGTCAACCTAGTTCTGTACGGCGGAACGGTGGTGATCGTCGCCGTCCTGCTTCTTCTCCTCCATTTCGGCTCGGCGGCGGTGCCGATCGCCACGGTGGGCGGGGTTGCCGCTTCCGCCGCCTACCCCCGACACCGAGGGGCCCACCTCCGTCGCGCTTCCGGCCACTCCGGTCGCCTCGTTGACTACAGCCTGGTCGCGGGAGCTGCCACCGCCCCCCTTTTCAACAACATCGATGTGGTCACCGCCCGCCATGTGCTGACTCCCCGGGGAGCCGGACTCTACTCGGGACTTTCGGTGATGGGGAAGATCATCTTCTTCGGCACCAGCAGCCTGAGCGCCGTGATGTACCCGCGGGTGGCCGCCGCCGCTACGGCCTCGGCCCGGCGCAAGCTCCTGCTCCAGGCGCTGATGGCGCTGTCCGCGGTGGATGGGCTGGCCCTGCTTGGCTACTGGCTGCTGTCACCCCACCTGCTCAAGATCGTCCTCGGATCGCAGTACGCCCAGGACTCGACCTTGCTGCCCATCTTTGCGATCGGGGTGGTGGGATTGACCTTCGTCAACATGTTCGTGTACTACGGCATGGGGGCGCGGATCCGCCACTTCGCGATTGTCCCAGCGATCGGAGTTCCAGCCCTCATCAGCTGGCTCTTCAGTTCACCCCCCTCGATTTCGGAGTTCGTGCCTCGGATTGCCAGCGCTCTAGTTCTGCTCGCTGTTCTGGAGGCGGTGCTAATCCTGCCCGCCATGTTCCGCTCCCAGGAGCGGACGTCCGCAGGGAGCTAGCGGTCGACGTCGCCCAGGGTGATGTCGATGCTGCCCACCACCGCCACTGCATCGGCCACCAACTCGTCCTTGACCATTTCGTGGAGGGCGGACAGATTGCTGAAGGAAGGAGCCCTCACCTTGCATCGATAGGGTCGGTTGCCACCGTCGGAAACCATCAGGAAGCCGAGCTCGCCTCGAGGGCTCTCAATCGCGTGATAGACGCTTCCCGGCGGCGGCCGGAATCCCTCGGTGGTCAGCTTGAAGTGGTGGATCAGCGACTCCATCGAGGTGTCGATCTCCGACCTCGGGGGCCGGGAGACCTTGCGGTCCGCCGTATTGGTTGGGCCCCCGGGTAGCCGCTTGATCCCCTGATCGACGATCCGACAAGACTCGCGCATCTCCCTAACCCGGATCAAGTAGCGGTCGTAGACGTCGCCATTGAGCCCGATCGGAACCTCGAAATCGAATTGCTCGTAGCTCGAATAAGGGTGCGCCTTGCGCAGGTCATAGGGAACCCCCGAACCCCGCAGGGTCGGTCCACTGCAGCCGAATCCGAGCGCATCGCGGGCGCTGATGACGCCCAGGCCAATGGTCCGCTGGCGCCAAATCGGATTTGAGGTCAGCAGTCCCTCGTACTCGTCGACCCGCTGCTGAAAGTCCGCCGTGAAGGCGCGGACCATGGGCACGAACTCCTCGGGAACGTCGGACATCAATCCGCCCACTCGGATGAAGCTGGTCATCATGCGCACCCCCGAGATCCACTCCAGGATGTCGAGGATCCGGTCCCTCTCCCGCCAGCAGTACATGAACATGGTCGTGGCCCCCAGATCCAGCGCGTGGGTGCCCAGCCAGATGAGGTGACTGGCGATGCGCGACAGCTCGACCAAGATCACCCGGATGTATTGACCACGCGGGGGAATCTCGATCTGCAGCAGCTCCTCAGCCGCCAGGGCGAAGCCCAGGTTGTTCATCGGGGGCGCCAGATAGTCCATCCGGTCGGTTAAGGGGATGCACTGTTGGTAGGTGTGCGACTCAAAGCTCTTCTCGAATCCGGTGTGCAGGTAGCCGATGTCAGCTCGGCAACTCCGCACTCGCTCGCCGTCCAGGCCGAGCACCAGCCGCAGCACACCGTGAGTGCTCGGGTGCTGGGGCCCCATGTTGATCTCCATGAGTTCCTCGGCGGGCTCGATCTTCTCTAAGAACTCCCCGGTCCCGGCCGGCCGAAACCGGGGGATGCCCCCCTGGCGCGGGACCAGGTCCGGTGGGGTGCCATCACCTTTCGGAGGGGGCATCATGGCCATTAGGGCCGCTCCACCGCGCCTCTGGTGGCGCCGGGGAGGTATTCCGGCCGATCCTGCGCGGAGAGGGCCCACTCAATGTTGTGGGTGAAGGCCACCGGCTCCCCGAAGGAGACGTAGTCCTTGCGCAACGGATGGCCCTCCCAGTCGTCGGGCAACAGGATCCGGGTCAGATTGGGGTGCCCCGTGAACTTGACCCCGAAGAGGTCGTAGCATTCGCGCTCATGCCAATCCATCCCCGGGTAGATCCCGGCGAGGGAGGGAATCTCGCTGGACTCCGAAGCCAGGACGCAGATCCAGGCCAGGTCGTTGTGGACCAGTGAACGCAGTAGGTAGATCAGCTCGAAGCGGAGGTCACGCTCGGGCCAATCAACGCAGGTCATGCAGATCGCCATCTCGTACAGGGTGCTGGGGTCGGAGCGCAGGGCGGTCGCCGACTCGACGAGCCGATCCACCGGGATGGTGACCTTGGCCTGCCCCCGTTCCACGTTGACCACCAAGGCGCCGGTCGGCAGCATGCGCCGCAAGAGCTGAACCGCACGGCCCCCTCGCTCCGCCGGGACGGCGGACCGAGGTCGCCGAGGGACTCGACTGGGAGTCAGACCGCTACCCCCTGACGCTGCTCACCGGGGTGGCAGCGATCTTCTTTTGCAGCTTGATCACCGCGTCGAGCAGCCCCTCGGGCCGGGGCGGGCACCCGGGGATGAAAACGTCCACCGGAACCACCTTGTCGACCCCCTGGATGATGGCGTAGTTATTGAAGATGCCGCCGCAGGAGGCGCACGCCCCCATCGAGATCACCCACTTGGGGTCGGGCATTTGGTCGTAGATCTGGCGCAGCACCGGACCCATCTTTTGGGATACCCGGCCGGCCACGATCATCACGTCAGCCTGGCGGGGCGAGGCCCGGAAGACCTCGGCTCCAAAACGCGAGAGGTCGAAGCGGGCATTGCTGGCCCCCATCATCTCGATCGCGCAGCAGGCCAGACCGAAGAGGGCGGGCCAGAGGGACGAGTATCGACCCCAGGCGATCACCTTCCCCACCGTGGTGGTGAAAATCCCCACCTGGGCAGCGGCTTCCGCCAACTCTTGCTCGGAGGGGATGGCGCCGGGGATCGCCGGGGCCCCGGCTGTTCCAACTCGCACCGCCTGAAGCTGGCCGGGCAGCACCAACTCCCCCTCGGCTGCTCTCAATCCCACTCGAGCGCTCCCTTGCGCCAGACATACAGGAGGGCCACCCCGAGCAGGGCCACAAACACCACCATCTCGATCAAACCGAAGATGTGGAGCGTGTGCTTGACCAGGACCGCCCAGGGGTACAGAAAGACCGCCTCCACGTCGAAGACGATGAAGAGCATGGCGGTCAGGTAGAAGCTGACCGAGAAGCGCCGCCGAGCGGTCTCGGCGGGGACGATGCCACACTCATAAGGAAGGCCCTTGGCCGTGGTGGGGTGGCGCGGGCCCAGGAGGGCGATGCCGAGGGTCATCCCCGCCCCGAAGAGGACCACCATCACCAGGAAGACGAGCAGGGGCAGGTAGTCGAAGAGCATCCACGGCCAGTCTAACAAGGGCCACGCGGTTCGCCGATCGCCCGCCGGAGACCTCGGATTCGAGGATCCCCCGGGCAGGGTGACAGCTATCCTTAGCACTCGGCCCGGGCGGGAGTAGCTCAGTTGGTAGAGCGCTAG
>Ga0307373_10001577_pt1 | contig 42698 bp, 41 predicted proteins | sample OX2MG_FD_202534 | JGI IMG/M metagenome (GOLD analysis project Ga0307373, IMG submission 202534) | Soil microbial communities from Risofladan, Vaasa, Finland - OX-2 | ecosystem: Environmental > Terrestrial > Soil > Coastal area > Acid sulfate soil | place: Finland: Risofladan, Vaasa | collected...
TACGCCGGCAAGATGTGCATCCACCCGGCGCAGGTGCGCTACGCCGACGAGGCCTTCCGCCCCTCCCCCGAAGAAATGGAGTGGGCCGGTCGCCTCTTGTCGGCCTTCGACCGGGCGGGAGGCGTAACCATCGCCTTCGAGAGGCAGATGGTCGACGAAGTCGTGGCTGCTCGAGCTCGGGCGATCCTCGCCGCGGTGGAGGACCGGTGAATCCTGATCAACCGCGCGTGCTGTGGTCACCGCCCGAGGACGTGGGGCAGTCGACCGTCGTTGGTCGCTATCTGTCGTGGCTGAACGCAGAGCGAGGCTCCGATTTCGCGTCGTACGAGAACCTGTGGCGTTGGTCGGTGGACGACGTGAGCGGCTTCTGGTCGTCGGTGTGGTCGTTCTTCGACGTCCAGAGCTCACAGCCCTACGATTTCGTCGTGTCCGGGGAGACCATGCCGGGTACCGCCTGGTTCCCGGGGGCCCGCCTCAACTATGCCGAACGGGCGTTGGCCACGACCGGCGGCGGGATCGCCGTGGTGGCCCGATCCCAGGCTCACGACGAGCGGCGACTCACCTGGGACGAGCTCCGCCAGCTCGTTGGACGCTGTCGGAAGGGTCTCGCCCGGTTAGGGGTCGAGCGGGGGGACCGCGTGGTGGCCTACCTGCCGAACGGACCCGAAGCCCTGGTCGCCTTTCTGGCCACGGCAAGCCTCGGGGCCATATGGGCATCGTGTCCGCCGGAGTTCGGATCGCGCAGCGTGATCGGTCGGTTCGGTCAGCTCGGTCCCGTCGCGCTCTTCACCACACGGCGGTACCGGTACGGCGACAAATTGGTCGATCGTGCCGACGAGGTGAACGTCATCGTCGAGGCGCTCCCCACGTTGCGGGCCGTGGTCGATATCGAGCGCGATTGGGAACAACTCTTGTCAGACTCGGCCGCATTGGAATTCGATCAGGTGCCATTCGACCATCCCTTGTACGTCTTGTTCTCCTCTGGGACCACGGGACCCCCGAAGGCGATTGTCCACGGGCACGGCGGCATTCTGCTCGAACATCTCAAAGCACTGGGGCTCCATCACGACCTCGGACCGGCAGACCGCTTCTTCTGGTTCACGACCACGGGCTGGATGATGTGGAACCTGCTTGTCTCGGGTCTTTGTCTCGGTGCCACGATCGTGCTCTTCGACGGCGATCCGGGGTGGCCCGACCTCGGCACATTGTGGCGTCTGGCTGCGCAGTGCCACATCACGGTGTTCGGCGTCAGCGCCCCGTTCCTGCTCTCGTGCCGGAGCGCGGGAATCTCCCCCGAGGCCCAAGGTGATCTCTCGGCCATTCGTTCGGTGGGTTCCACAGGAGCGCCCCTCCCGGCCGAGGCTTATGAGTGGGTCTACGAACAGCTGCCCAAGGTCTGGCTGACCTCGGTCAGCGGAGGAACCGATGTCTGCACGGCGCTCGTCGGCGGGAGCCCGCTCGTCCCCGTTGTGGCCGGTGAAATCAGTTGCCGATTTCTCGGTGCAAGTGTCGAGGCGTTCGACGAGGCTGGGCGATCGATCGTCGGGGACCAAGGCGAACTCGTCATCACGCGCCCACTTCCGTCCATGCCGCTCCGCTTCTGGGGTGACGACGATGGCAGTCGGTACCGCGCCGCGTACTTCTCCCGGTTTCCCGGGGTGTGGTGCCACGGCGACTGGATCACGATCACCGAGCGCGGGTCGTGCATCATCACCGGCCGTTCGGACGCCACCTTGAATCGTGGTGGTGTACGGATGGGCACCAGCGAGTTCTACGCCGTCGTCGAGGCCATACCCGGCGTCCGCGACAGTCTCGTCGTCCACCTCGAAGACGCGAGGGGCGGAACCGGGCGTCTCCTCCTGTTCGTCGTTCTCGAGGGTGAGTCCCTCGATCAGACGCTGACCGAGCGGATCTCTTCCGCACTCCGCACTGCGCTCTCTCCACGACACGTGCCCGACGAGATACGCGCCGTCCCGAGCATCCCCCGGACGCATTCCGGCAAGAAGCTCGAGGTGCCGATCAAGCGCATCCTGCTCGGCCAAGCGCCGGGCGACGTGCTCCACATGGGATCGCTTGCCGATCCGACGGCACTCGATGCGTTCCTCCGCTTCGCGAGCGGAGCGCAACCCGAACGCTAGGACGCACTCGCCGTCGTGGTACCCGGAATATCCTTCCCGCAGAACGGTTTCGTCGAAACGGGCACAAAGCCGTTCTTCTTCGCCTGCACCATCCAGGTGCATTCCATCGCCGGATCGTGCCCGAAGTTCGTGGCATAGTCGAGGGATTGCGGCAGGAGTCCGTTGACGTTGTACGACTTCAGGCCCCGCAGATCCTTGATGACGGCCGCACGAGTCGGGTTCTTGCCGGCCATCTGCAGACCCTTGATCATGAGGTCCGCTCCAGCCCACGCATTGTATTGGCTGTATGTGGGGAACTGAGTCTTGGTGAAGTGTGCGTACTTCTGCAGCGCGGCTGCCATCTGCCTCGTGCCGGCATTCGGCAAGGCGAAGGGACGGAAAAACGAGAGGAAGTAGTCACCCTGCAGCGTGGCCCATGCGGGCGACTTGATCACGTCTGGTTCGAATCCAGTAGCGAAGACCACAGCCTTTAGTTTCACACCGGCCTGCTCAAGGGCGGTCGCCAGGGCGTAATTGGAGTTGTTGTCCATCGCAGGCACCATCGCATTGATGTTGTGCTGCTTGGCCGTCAGGGCCTCGTTCGTGAAGCTGACGCCGCCAAAAGGAACGGAGGTGTCCAGGACCCCGATCTTGCCCCCGGCGCGCTGGAATGACCTTGCCGTACTGATGGCCGACCGGGCGGACGACGGCGAGATGCCGTATCCATAAGACCCGATGATCGTCCCCCCGTGCTGCTTGATGAAATTTCCTATGAGCGTGTTCACCGGGTACTTAGGATCGACGCTCCCGTTGTCCGACGCGAACATGTTGGTGTAGGGCTGTTGACCCCATTCGGGGCCATCGCTATAGGAACCCGTCACCGGGATACCGGCTTGCTGTGGGTACTTGGCGGCGATGAAGAAGAGCGGACTTTGGGAGACGATGCCGAACGCGCCCTTCGAGATGGCACTCTGCACGGCAGTGGCGATAAGGGAGGGGCTCGTCTGATCGTCGATGATGAGAGGTACGAGCTTGTGCCCGTTCACACCACCTTCTGCGTTCTGCAGGTCGATCCGGGCCGTGAAGCCGGCCGGTGATGACGCGTCCTCGGCTGCGCCGGGCCCGGTGAGGGAACTGATGTACGCGATGGTGATTGGTGCCGGGGATGCCGAAGCCTGCCCGGTTGTCATTCCGAACGTGATAAGTGACACGAATATGGCGCTGGTGAGCAAGACCTTGCTCATCGTCCGGTGCACAAGCATTTTTCCTCCATAGTGATTGAACCTCTTGCGCTGCTTCGATAGGCGATCGGACACTCGGGCGAACCCCGCCGCAGACGCCGACTCAATTCCTCCTCCACTGCTCGATCTCATTTCGCCAACTTCCCCCCTTTGCGAATAGTTGGAAATCCCGATTCGCTGTGCTGCCACAGGACCCCTCCCAGGCCGTGTAGTGGTTCCGGGAGAGGAAGTCGGAAATGAAAGGACCGCTCGGTCCAAAACACTCGGAGCAGTGCCTCCCTCCTTTCAGCGGAAACACCATATGACAGAAAAAGAGAGCTTGCTTGGTCAATGCGGAGGGTCCCATTACCCGGAGGCGAGGGAGTTCGATCACTCATGCGGCCGGTGCGAACTCGAGCTCCAGTCGCTGGAGCCCACGGAGGATGTACGTCGGGGCGTACTCGTAGTGTCGGGCACCTGCAGCTCCGTGTGCCGACTCCGAGATCCTGATGTCCTCCATACGCCCGAGAATCCGCTCGATACTGATGCGCGCCTCGGTGCGGGCCAGCGAACCCCCGGGGCATGAGTGGGGACCCCGCCCGAAGGCAAGGTGCTCACGGGCATTGGCCCGATCCACCCGGAATTCTCCTGGGCATTCGAAATGGCGGGGATCGCGTCCAGCGGCCCCGTTCAACACCATGAGGGTGGTGCCGGCCGGGATGTCGACCCCACCCACGGTCGTCGCCCGTCGCGAGAGCCGGAAGTCGCCCTTGACCGGGCTCTCCATGCGAAGACACTCCTCCACGAAGTTGGGGATTCGTTCACGATCCTCCCGCAACATCTGCTGCAGGGCCTCTCGCTCGCCGATCAGTTGCAGCGCCGCCGCGAGGAGGCGGACGGTAGTCTCCTGACCGGCTGAGAACAGGTTGGCCGCCACCCGCACCACGTCGATGACCTCGGGTGTGGACCCGTCGGGAAACGTCGCAGTCGCCAGCCCGGTCAGCACGTCCTCGCGTGGCTCTTTCCGGCGGTCCTCGACGTACGTCGAAAAGCGATCGTAGAGGAACTCCAGCGGAGAATGGCCGAGCGTGGCCGAGCCGGTACTCCCGAGCCCCTGGTCCGGGCGATGGCCACCCTGTAACTCTCGGCGAAACCACTCGTGGTCAGACTCGGGCACGCCGAGCAGGTCGGCGATGACGTACAGCGTGAAAGGAGCGGCGAAGTCCCGGATGAACTCGCATTTCCCGTTGGCCACGAACTCGTCGATCTGCCTGTCCGCATGGCGCCACATGAACTCCTCGTTCTCCCGAAGCCGCTTCGGCGTCAGGAGGCGCATCAGCATCCCTCGATGGGCCTTGTGCTTCGGAGGGTCGAAGGTGGTGATCTGGTCGCTGAAGGGCAGTTCGTCGCGGTACTGCTCAATGAGATCGCTCACATCGTCGCCCTCGAGCGGGACGGGGAACCCGGGGAAAGGGCCGGTGACCGAGTTGCACGACGAGAACGTTTCCACGTCCGTGTAGACCTTGAGCGCCTCGTCGTATCCGGTCACCATCATCACTCCGTGGTGAGGTTCCAGCTGCACGGGGCACCGACCACGCAGGTAGTCGAAGTAGGGGTACGGGTCGACCACCAACTCGTTACCCCGGAAGAAGTCGATGCTTTCGAAGTCGCTCATGGGCTCCCCTCACGCCGTGCGGTTCCCGACCCCCGCTCCATGCGGATAATTACATTCTCTGTATGGGAGAATAGCGGATTCGCCGCGATCGTCACGGGAGCGTCCTCCATCTGGGGTTGCAAGCCCCGACACATCGGCAGGGAATGAATTGACCAATCGGTACAAGAAAAATACCATAGCGCAGTTGGTGTCGGATGAACTGGTCTCGGCCGCGGGAGGAACCACGTGACAAAGCGCTGGACACAACGTCCTCCAGGTTCGACCTGGGGCGACTGGGGAGAGGATGACGAGCTCGGGCGCGTCAACCTCCTCACCCCGGAAAAGGTGCTCCAGGGCGTGCGCGAAGTCGAAGCCGGCATCAGCTTCAGTCTGAGCCTGCCGCTCGACTATCCCGGTGGAACGGCATTGAACCAACGACGGTACCCGCCGATCCTTCGGCCGACCGAAGACCTCGAGTACAACCCCGACACGTTCTACAACGTCATCGCGCGCGAGACGATCGACCCTCGGCTCATCGACGTGTGGGCCGATGACGCCGTGACCCTCTGGTTGCAGTACTCGACGCAATGGGACGCTCTGGCCCACCAGGGTGCCGAGTTCGACGCCGACGGCGACGGAATCGATGAGCCCGTCTATTACAACGGCTTCCGGGCAGGCACGGACATCATCGGCCCGCAGCCCGACGCCAAGGGTGATGGCAGCGGGAGCATCAGCTTCGCGCGCCACCTCGGCCTCGAGCACATGGCCGCCCACGGGGTGCAGGGCCGAGGTGTCCTCATCGACGTCGCCCATCACCTTGGCCACGACTGGCAGCCAGTCAACCTGGCGACCCTCAAAGAAATCATGGCTGCGGACAAGGTGGTGGTCGAACCAGGAGACATGCTCCTCGTCCACACCGGATTCGCCACCCAAATCCTGGCTTGGAACAAGAACCCGGACCCGGCGAAGATCCAAGCCATGCATGCCTACCTCGACTCGCATGATGAGTCGTTGCTGGAGTGGATCACCGATTCGCAGATCTCGGCGCTCGTGGCGGACAACTATGCCGTCGAGGGGTTGGTGGCCAACAGGGATAAGAGCCCGCACACGCTGCTCCCGATCCATCACCTGTGCCTCTTCAAACTCGGCATCCCGCTCGGCGAATTGTGGTACCTCCACGAACTCGCGACCTGGCTGCGTGAGCACAACCGCTCCCGCTTCCTGCTCACGGCGCCTCCGCTGCGACTTCCCGGAACGACGGGAAGCCCCGTGACGCCGGTTGCGACCGTCTGATGATGTCCCTCGCACCCGGGGACACCGTACTGAGCGGTTGGTCTACTCTGAGCTCGCTCTCGTGGACCTCAAGGGGAGTCACCGCTGAGCCGCGAAAACAATCAGGGGACACATGGAATCGCTGACACACGATCGGGGCGCGCGTCCCGCGGACTCCGACGTCGACATTCTGGTGGTCGGGGCAGGCATCACGGGCATCTACCAGTTGTATCGGGCCCGCGAAGCCGGGTACTCGGCAATGTTGGTGGAGGCGGGTAACGGCGTAGGGGGTACGTGGTACTGGAACCGTTATCCCGAAGCGAGGTTCGACTCGGAGAGTTACACCTACGCCTACCTCTTCTCAGACGAGTTGTTCCAGGAGTGGGACTGGCAGGAGCACTTCGCATCGCAACCGGAGATCGAGCGGTACCTCAACTACGTGGTCGACCGGTTCGACCTTCGCCGGCACATACGGCTCGACACCAAGGTCATCTCGGCCATTTTCAGCGAATCGTCGGGAACGTGGACCGTCCGGGCGGGCGATGGAGCGAAGTTCCGGACGCGCTTTCTCATCGCCGCAACCGGCGTCCTCTCGGTGCCGTACTTCCCCGACGTGCCCGGACGCGGGGACTTTCGAGGTGAGTCGTGCCACACGGGGCTGTGGCCGGCGACACCGGTTGATTTCAAGGGCAAGCGCGTCGCCATCGTCGGCACCGGCGCAAGCGGCGTACAACTGGTACCAGCGGTGGCCGGCGAGGTTGCCTCCCTCACGGTGTATCAACGAACGGCCAACTGGTGCACCCCGCTCAACAACTCACCGATCACCCCGGAGCAGCAGGCGCAACTCAAGGCCGGATTCGAGGCGATGCGCCAGACGCTGGACTCGTCACGGAGTGGGTTTCTCCATGTTGCGCACGATCGCAAGACCTTCGAGGACTCGAAAGAGGAGCGGTGGGCGCACTACGAAAAGATGTGGAACAGCCTGGGGTTCTCGAAGTTGTCGAGCAACTACATCGACATGACGACAGACATGGCAGCGAACGCGGAGTGGTGCGAGTTCATTTCGGAGAAGATCCGCAACATCGTCACTGACCCCGACACGGCCGAAAAGCTGATCCCGAAGGACCACGGCTATTCCGGGAAGCGGCCTCCGTTCGTCACGGGCTATTACGAGGCGTACAACAACCCCCATGTCTCACTGATCGACCTCAAGGAAACACCCATGGTGCGTGTGACGGAGACGGGAATCGAAACAGCCGAGGGATTGCGGGAGTTCGACATCATCGTGTGGGCCACCGGCTTCGATTTCGGCACCGGCGCACTCAACCGTATGGGGATACGCGGTCGGGACGGTCTGGCGCTCGAGGAGTACTGGGCTGACGGTCCCATCACCTTCCTCGGGCTGATGTGCCACGGCTTCCCGAACTTCTTCTTCCCTGGCGGGCCTCACGGCGCGGCCGGCAACAATCCGCGGTATTCGGGCGACCAGTCGGACTTCATCCACCGGGCGCTGCTCTACATGCGCGACCACGGTTACAGCGTCATCGAGGTCCCCACTGCCGCCGAAGACGAGTGGACGACCATGGTGGATACCGATGCGGCGCTGTCCCCTTTTACGGAGAGCAGCTACTTCTACGGATCCAACGTTCCGGGCAAGCCGCGCCGGTACCTCATCAACCCGGGTGGGCGGCCGAAGCTCCTGCGCATGATGGCCGAAGTCATCGAGAACGACTACGAGGGCTTCTTGTCCTGAAAACCCTGGTCAATCGGGGGAAAATCCAAGGCTGTACTGATCAGTACACTACAGGCCCGTGGATACCGATCGATCGGTCGCCTCCGACTTCTCGGACGACGACCTCATGGAGATGTATCGCCGAATGCTACTGATTCGTGGCTTCGAGGACCGGGTGGCCGGGCTCTACCGCGACGGCGAGGTTCCAGGATTCGTCCATCTCTCGACAGGTCAAGAGGCTTCTGCCGTAGGTGCGTGCTGGCCCCTTCGTCCGAGCGACGTGATCACGTCCACCCATCGCGGTCACGGGCACTGCCTGGCCAAGGGCCTCGCTCCGCTCGACATGTTCGCGGAGCTCATGGGTAAGGACCAGGGAACGAATCGCGGTCGAGGTGGCTCGATGCATATCGCCGACCCCACCATCGGAATTTTCGGCGCCAACGGAATCGTTGCGGCCGGTCTTCCGATTGCCGTGGGAGCTTCGGTAGCCTCGCAGATCCGGGCAGACGGTGGCCTGGCGGTCGCCTTCTTCGGAGACGGCGCCATCGCGCAGGGTGCATTCCATGAAGCAGTGAACCTCGCGGCAGTGTGGCAACTCGGCGTCGTCTTCTGGTGCGAGAACAACGGGTACGCGGAGTTCTCGGCTGCAGCAACGCAGCACGCCGCAACACTCGAGTGCCGGGCCGCTGGTTACGGAGTCGACTACGTCGCAGTCGACGGCAATGACGTCATCGCCACTGCCTCCACCATGCAGCGAGTCGCCGAAGCCGTCCGCAGCGGACAGGGCCCCGTCATCGTCGAAGCCAGCACCTACCGTTGGCACGGCCACTATGAGGGGGACGCACAACGATATCGGTCACAGGATGAAGTGGATGCGTGGAAGGATCGGGACCCCATAGCCCGGCAGGCAAGACAACTCGAGGCGGCGGGGTTCAGTGCCGAGGAGGTGGCCTCGCTCGAAGCAGCGGTAGCCCAAGAGCTCGACCAGGCCGTCGAGGCGGCGCGACTCCTCGCACAACCCGATACCACCACCCTGGGAAACTTCGTGACCCGCCCTCGCCCGCTGTTCCCTGAGCCGCCGCTTCCAGCCCTGGACGCCCCTACGTTCCGCATGATGGACGCTATCCACTCCGCCCTCGAGATGGAATTAGCGAGTGACGACCGCGTGTTCATCGCCGGCATCGACGTCGCCGCAGGGGGCAACGTGTTCGGACTCATGCGCGGTCTCCATGACACCTTTGGTGACCGTGTGCGCGACACACCGATCTCGGAGACGGCCATCATGGGTCTTGGTGTCGGGGCTGCGATGGCCGGCATGCGGCCAGTTGTCGAATTGATGTACCTCGATTTTGTGGGCGTGTGTTTCGACCAACTCCTCAATCAGGCCGCCAAATTGCCGTTCATGACCGGAGGCACGGCGCAGATGTCCCTGACGGTCCGGACCCAATTCGGCGCGGGGCGCTCGTCGGGAAGCCAGCACTCACAAAGCCTCGAGGCGTTGCTCGCCCATATTCCGGGACTGAGCGTGGTGATGCCGTCGACTCCGGCCGACACCTACGGTCTGCTGCGGGCGGCCATCCAGGACCCGAATCCCGTGGTGTTCATCGAGAACCGGCTCCTCTACGGCATGAAGGGCCCCCAGCCACCTTCTGAACACATTCTTCCGATCGGCAAGTCGATCGTCGTCCGGGCCGGCAGCGACATCACGGTCGTGTCGGTGTCACGAATGGTTCATGAGGCGCTCGCGGCCGCCGAAGCCGTGGCGGCCGAGGGTATCTCGGTCGAGGTCATCGATCTCAGAACCGTGGCCCCGCTCGATGTGGTAACCATTCTCGAGTCGGTTCACAAGACGAGTCGGCTCCTGATTGCACACGAAGCCAGCGTCCCGTTCGGCATCGGGGCGGAGATCGCAGCCACGGTGGCACGGGAGGGGTTCTGGGATCTCGACGCACCGATCGTCCGCATCGGAGCGGCACCCACGCCCCCTCCCTATGCGCCGAATCTCGAGCGTGAGTGGTTACCGGATCGAGAAGACATCACGGTTGCGCTGCGACAGCTCGCGCAGCTCTAGTTCGGGTGGCCTCCCCCACTCCGAGCAGCCGATGCGAACGTCATGGGATGCGTATCCCGGCTGCGTATACTGAGCAGTTGCTCAAGACCGTCAAGCCACCTGGACCGCGAGCGAGCGGACCGTCGTCAGGGAGACGAAGGGTCGGAAAGGAGAAGGGTGATGTCTGAGGACACGAGCCGCTCCGAGGGCAGCGAGGAAGAGCGACGGAACTTCCATGTGGCAATGATGTATCACCCCAGTCACCACGTCCCTGACCTCTCGGAGGCGGAGGGTTGGTTCGAGCGCGTCTTCGGGCGTCCAAGTTCAAGCCTGGCGTCGATGTCGCGTGGCGCGCCGCCGCGGCCGGGTTATCCCAACGACTACTCGACGTTCACGTCGATCAGCGATGTGCTCTTCGACACTATCGACCCGAAGCGTTACGTACTCCTCGGAGTGCAGCGTTACGCAACAGTTGCGCAACCCCATCTGAAAGGTTTCGGTTGGTACATCGAAGGGATGCCCGAGCTCTATCGTGAGCTGAAACAGCACGGCATTACGGTCACGAGCCAGCTCGACGAGCTCGCTGACGGAGACGACCCGCCAACGGCCGCTGGATCCGCCATGCCGCTCTACTTCACCCTGCCGGAGAATGTCGGATTGCGCTACGAGTTCCTCCCGGCCATCCCCTTTCCCCTCGATCCCCGAATCGCGCCAGATTGGTCAGTACCGCCGGTCTCAGACGAGGACCCTCTGGGAATCGAGTGCTGCTCACACCACACCGTGTTGACCGTCCGTCCCGAAAGAGCCCTGAAGCTCATCGTCGATGTGCTGGGCGGGAGGGTTGTCCACAAGGGTCGTGATGAGATCCGTGGCACAACCGGTACGTACATCAGCCTCGCCGACTCCATTCTCAACTATGCGGTTCCAGATGCCGGCACGGAGGCGCACACGGACTGGGCCGAGGACGAACCGAACGACACGTATCACTCCATCACATGGAAGGTCGCAGATCTCAATCGGGCCGAGCGCCACCTCCAGGCGCAAGGGGTGCGAATTCAGCTGCGATCGGGCGACACGCTCGTCACCGATCCCGCGACGAGTCTGGGGATTCCGTGGGGGTTCACCAGCAGGCTGACGCCTGGCGATCCACGGTCACATGGCTGACAGTGCCCCAATGGCACGCAATCCGGGGGCGGACCTTAGGAAGGAGAGGCACCATATGAGCAAGTTCAGCTTCGATGGCCGTGTCGCGGTTATCACCGGCGCCGGTCGCGGCATCGGACGGGCCTACGCACACCTGCTCGCCGAACGCGATGCCAGCGTCGTTGTCAATGATCTCGGCGGCACGATGGAGGGCGACGGCACCGATCCCGAACCGGCCCGGAGTGTTGCCGGCGAAATCGTGGAGGCGGGTGGAAAAGCGATCCCCGAGACAAGCGACGTATCGACGGTTGACGGCGGCCAAGCACTCATCAATGCCGCGCTCGATGCGTTCGGACGCATCGACATCGTGATCAACAACGCAGGCAACATCAGATGGGGCGGCCTTCCCGAAGCAGACGCCGAAAACCTGGAGAGCCATCTCTCTGTGCATGTGGGCGGCTCGTTCAATACGGTCCGCGCCGCGTGGCCGCACATGGTCGCGCAAGGTTACGGTCGGATCGTGATGACGACCTCGTCGGGCATGTTCGGCCTCGTCGACAACCTCGGATATGCCACCGCAAAGGCGGCCGTCATCGGCATGACCCGTAGCCTCAAGGTGGCGGGGGCCCGTCACGGCATCAAGGTCAACCTCATCGCTCCCAGTGCCTCGACGCGGATGGGAGCCCACCCCTCGGACGGGCTCGACTCGCTCAAGCAACCGCCGCCGAAACAGATGGAGCCCGGGCTCGTCGCGCCGATGGTCGCATTCCTCGCGCACGAGGCCTGCGAAGTCAGCGGCGAGATCTACCTGGCCGGGGCCGGGCGATTCGCCCGCGTCTTCATTGCCGCAACGCCGGGCTACGTCCCTGCCTTGCCGGAGGAATCGACGATCGAGGACATTGCCGAACACTGGTCCAACATCAACGACGAGAGTGGCTACTACGTCCCGGCCGATCTCCAGGACTGGGCCGCCCATTACATGGCCCACCGGTAGCGCATCCACCTCAACGTTCTCGCTACTCGGCGGCCGTCCTCGTCGCCATGGTCACTTCAAGGCCATCGGAGTGATGGGAGAGCCGACCGACCCCGTGACCTTGAGGCCCGGGGCACAAAAGAGGCATTCCCAAATACCGTCCTCTTCGCAGTCGGCCGCCAATCCTTCGAAGTTGAACATTTCGCCGAGGGTGAGACCCATGTCACGGATCGTGACCTGGTGGAACGGGATGCTTCCGCCCGCGATCGGACTGGGCCACACCTCGCAGGCCCAGTTGTCCAGTGCGAGTGCGGCAACCTCACGCTCGTACAGCCACCGGCAACTATCCAGCCCCGGACCAGGCTCATTGCCCATAAAATGCGCCTTGTCCCCTTCGAGAAACCACTGGTACGAACCGGTACGCAGGAGCAGGATGTCGCCTGACTCGACCTTCACCCCCTGGCGCTCCTCTGCCGCCGAGAGGTCGGCCGAAGTTATCTCGTACGAGTCCTCGAGGCGATCGACGCCCTTCAGCCTGGCAATGTCGAGCAGAACCCCGCGCGAGATCAAGTGCTCCACAGCCTTTGCGAACGAGTTACGCGTCGCACCCCCGATGTTGTTCACCGATCCCGCCGGAGCGTTGTTGTAGAACAGTCCGCCATAGCCGACGTGCGCCAAACTGTCCCACTGGGTGGCAGCCTGCAGCCCCATGATCACCATGTCGTCGGCCGATACCATGCCGTCGGGAGCACGCTCTGTGTCCGAAGGCAAAAAGGTCATCACGTGCACGGGGTTGATCCGGAACCCACCCGGCAGGAACGGCCCGTCCTTGTCGAATGGCATCCCAAGATCGAAATTCTTCCCGGTCTTTACCATCTGGGCGGCCTGTACGCGCTTGGCCGGTGTGACGAAGTTCAGCGTCCCGATCTCGTCATCGTCGCCCCACCGACCCCAGTTGCTCAGCTCCTTGCCGAGCTCATGATGCGGCCACGTCTTCCTATCCTCGCTCATGCTCCCCCTCCCAAGTGGAAACGAACCACCACATCACATGTACTGACCAGATGGTCCAACGTACTCCAGTCGCTGACTGAACGGAAGCAAATGACCTCCGCTCCCCCGTTGACCGCGGTCACCGCAATCCTGTGCGAGTCATCGATCCCGGAGCTCCCGCTTCAGTACCTTTCCTGAGGGGTTCCGAGGAAGGGCGTCGATGAATTCCACTGCTTTGGGGATTTTGAATCGCGCCAGCTGCCCACGGCAGTACTCAATGAGATCCTCCGGCGTCAGGGTCGCCGCCGCGTTCAACACGACGTACGCCACCGGAACCTCGCCCCAACGGGCATCGGGGCGCCCGACCACCGCGGCCTCGAGGACCGATTCGTGCTCGTAGAGAACGCGTTCGATCTCGGAACTCGCGATGTTCTCTCCACCAGAGACGATCATGTCCTTCAGCCGATCGACGATATAGAGATAGCCGTCGTCATCTTTCATGCCGATGTCCCCGGTGTGAAACCAGCCACCCTCGAACGCTGTAGCGGTTGCGCCGGGATCACGCCAATAGCCCTTGAACACCTTCGGGCCACGGAGAACGATCTCCCCATGCTCATGCGGAGCTACCGAAACTCCGCCTTCGTCCCAGATGTCAACCTCGAGGTACTGGCAGGGCGTGCCGACGCTTCCCAACTTGCTTCTGGTGCTCGCTCTGTCGAGGAACGTGTCCCCTGACACCGTCTCGGTCAATCCGTAGGCGTCTGCGAACCATGCGGATGGAAACGCTCTCTGGATGCGCTCTATGAACGGGATCGGCATCTTTTCCCCACCACCGATGATCAGCCGAACGGACGTGAGATCTCGTTCCTCGATGCGTGGCAGGTCGAGGACTGCCCGCACCATCGTGGGCGCCATCCATATTGCAGTGATATGCGAACGTTCGATGGTATCGACGACCCTCTCGGCGTCGAACGTAGAGTGAATGATGGTTGTCGCCCCCACTGCGATCAACGAAGTGGTAGTCAGGTCAAGCGCTCCCACGTGGTACAACGGGCCACAGGCGAGCCCTACGTCAGCGCCGGTAAATCCGCACTCTGCGATGTGGGCATAGTTCTTCCAGGCCAGATTTGCGTATGTGATCATCACTCCCTTCGGCCGCCCGGTCGTCCCCGACGTGTACATCAATCGATGGACGTCGTCACCGTGTACGTGCGCGCGCGTGAGAAGAACAGGCGCGTCACCCAAACCGGAGAACTGCTCCCAGCCTGCGACATTCGTTGCCGAGATGCACACGCGAACAAGCCCATCACACTGCTTCGTCGCCTCGTTCGCGAGGTCGACGAGCGCCCCGTCACAGACCAGCGCGCGAGCTTGCGAGTGCTCCAAAATGAACCGTATCTCTGCCGCCGCCAGTCGCCAATTGAGCGGCATCACAATCGCTCCGAGGTAATTCGCCGCGAAGATCGTTGCGATAAACTCGATGTTGTTATAGGAAAGCAAGCCGACGACGTCACCGTTGCCCACGCCCCGGCGATGAAGACCAGCTGCGGCGGCAGCGGAAAGATCCGCCATCCGCCGATAGGTGACGACGTCGTCCCCGAAGACGGCAATGGGTTTGTCCGGGGTGAGCCTGGCGTGGTGCTCGAGCACACCGAACCAACTCATGTCTGGACTCATCAGCGACCGAGGCGCGTCGATCATCAATCGGTCATCTGACCCGGGCACTTCCCTATCCATCAACGAAGACTCCTCGCGCTTCACTCCGGAGCCGCCGGCAAAGGGCTCTCGCGCCCACCCTAAGGAAGGCCACATCTGCCGCCCACCGCCGCCCCAACCGACCTCGCCTAAACCGACCGGTCGGTCTATGTTATATGGTTGGTGAACACAGCTGAAGGGGGCCGGAACGGTGGCAGTGCGAATGGGTAGGCACTCGATCACCCTGCCTTTCCGCACCAGCGGGGGCTCTTCGCTTTCTGCGGCCCTGCCGGAGTAGGCCGATCTGCAATGTCGACTCCACCAAAGAAACGGACGGCTCGCCTCACACCGCGTCCCGTCGCCGAATGGTCCCCTGAGATGTATGACGCCCTCGCCGCATTCCGGTCGCCGTCAACAGATGGGGTTTCTTCCCCGTCGCCTAAACGACGCACGAGCCCGGGGAACAACGCCCTTGGCACCTTCGCCTGCTATCCAGAGCTGGCCAAGGCGTACCTCACGTTCAACGGTCACGTCTTGTACGGTTCGAGCTTGCCGGCCCGCATGCGCGAACTGCTGGTACTCCGGGTCGCCGTGCTCAGAAGGTGTGAGTACGAATGGGCACAACATGTAGTCCTTGCGGACACTGCCGGCATTTCGCCCCAGGAAATTGACTGGATCGTCGAAGGCCCGGACAGGCCCGAATGGGATGAACTCGATCGGTCGCTTCTACGAGCGGCCGACGAACTGGTCGCGGAAGCTGAAGTGGGCGATGCAACGTGGGCGGCGTTAGCCCGGCACCTGGACGAGCACCAGTTCATGGACCTGGTCTTCACGGTCGGCGCCTATGAGGCTCTGGCCATGGCCTTTCGATCGTTCCGCGTCGAGCCCGATAGCGACCTTGTCCCAAACCTCCCGGTCACGACCGGAGCTTGGGATCCACCGAGTGAAGGGAATGCGTGATGGTCGTCGCTGTCGTAACGGGAGGCGCATCAGGCATGGGCCGCTCCATCTGCCACAACTTGGCCGGGCGGGATAACGCAATTGCAGTCGTGGACTCGAACGGAGAAGCTGCCGAAACGGTCGCAATGGAGCTACGAGAAAAGGGCGCGCACGCCGTCGCGTGTCGAACTGACGTCAGCGACCGGGCGCAGGTGGACGATGCCATGCACACAGTCCGGAGCGAGCTGGGGCCGGTGGGGATCCTGGTGACCAGTGCCGGAGTCGCCAAGTTCGAGCCTTTTGCCGACATCACATTGGAATCATGGAACCGCGTGATGGCCATCAATCTCACCGGCACATTTCATTGTGTGCAGGCGGCACTCCCAGACATGGTGGAGGCCAAGTGGGGACGTGTCGTGCTCATCTCGTCGTCCAGCGCGCAGCGCGGGGCTCCTCGCATGGCGCACTATGCCTCCTCAAAAGGTGGCGTGATTGCCTTGGCGAGGACCCTGGCCTTGGAATACGCAGCCTCTGGCATCACGGTCAACAACATCGCTCCCTCGAGTATCGATACCCCCATGGTGGACCAATGGCGGGTTTCCGGAGCCATCGGTTCCTCTGACGCGATGGCCCGCAACATTCCCGTCGGCCGGGTAGGAACGGGCGACGACGTCGCGGCGGCATGCGCGTTCCTTTGCTCGGAGGAAGCGAGCTACATCACGGGCCAGACCCTGAGCGTCAACGGCGGCTCGTATGTCACGTGAGTGCTGCCTGGCGCCAGCGCCACTGCGAACGATTTGATCCCGACGCACCTGCGAGCACTCGTTCGGGCTCCCACACCACGACATGAAGGGGGCCCCATCCAGGGCCCATCCCCGGGTTCTCCCAACGACAACTGCTCTCTCGGCGGATCCAGGGAGTCCAGCAACGTGTAATGTACTGGTCAGTACAGGCTTTTGAACGCGGGGAACGGCGATGCCAGAACGGATCGAGATACCTGACTCGTTCCCCAGCGTAGGGGGGGTCAGCGACAAACGGGTGGTGATCACCGGAGCCGGGCGCGGGCTGGGTGAGTTGATCACCCACGCGTTTTCACGTGGTGGTGCGAAGGTGGTGCTGGTGGCGAGGACCGAGCGTGAACTCAAGTCCGTCGCCGATTCACTGCCGGGGCCCACCATGGTGTTCTGCGGCGACGTTCGAGACGCTGATTTCAACGAAGCGGTGGCCGACCGAACGGTCTCTGAGTGGGGCGGCGTGGACGTCTGGATCTGCAACGCGGGAATCTCACCGATCGTCGCTGGGCCACTCGACACCACTCCGCAGGTTTGGCGAGACGTCATCGACGTCAACCTCACCGGGGCCTTCCTTGGCGCTCGCGCCGCCGCTCGCGTGATGGGCAAAGGAGGGAGGCTCATTTTCACGGGCTCGGTGCTGGGTGAACGACCGTGTAAAGGTCTCGCCGCCTACAGCGCCTCCAAGGCTGGACTTGTCGGCATGGCGAAGGGATTGGCGCTCGACCTGGCATCCTCAGGCATAACAGTCAACGTCGTCGCACCTGGCTGGTTCGATTCCCCCCTCGCTGACGCATGGAAGAGCAACGACCAATTATCCGAGTTCATCTTGGGACACACCGCACAGAAGCGCTGGGGGCGATCCGTCGATCTGGCCGGCGCCTTCCAGTTCCTCGCATCCGAGGCGGCGGCATTCGTGACTGGGACCGTGCTCAATGTTGACGGCGGCTACCTCCTCGCATGAGCCACGCTGGTCTGGGACAGATGGCGGTCCGAACAGGGGGAACGGCATCAAGGAAGAGGGGAACGTGATGGGCACGGAGCAACGGGTGATCGCAATTCTTGGCGCAGGCGGGGCGCTTGGCGGAGCCATTTCGCGCCAATTGGCGGGTGAATCCCCCGCCGGTTTGGTACTGAGTGATGTCAATGCCACTTCTCTCGACAGCACGATCGGTGCAGTCTCCGACAGCGGAGTTCCTCTCGAAACGACCCTCGCTGATGTCAGCGACTTCCAGCAGGTCGAAGCAGTCGTCGCACGGACAGTAGAGCGGTTCGGCCGCCTCGATGTCCTGGTCAGCAATGCCGGGGTGCTGTCGCCCAATGGCCGAATCCATAATCTGGCCGCGGAGGACTGGGAGCGAGCGTTCCAGGTCAATGTCCTGGGTCAGGTGAATGCCATCCGTGCCGCGGTCCCTGTGATGCGCGAGCAAAAATCGGGCTCGATCATCCTCACGGCCTCGGTCGCAGGTCTCACGGCATGGCCACATGCTGCCCCCTACTGCGTGACGAAGGCTGCCGTCATCCACCTCGCCAAGGTGGCTGCCGTTGAGTACGCGCGTGACGGAATACGCGTCAACTGCGTGTGCCCTGGCACGTTCCTATCAGGGATGCACGCGGACCTTTCTCCCGGAGCGATCGACGCGATTGCGGCCAAACATCCGCTGGGATTGGGTTCTCCCTCTGATCTCGTCGGGGCCTACTCGTATCTGGCGAGTGACGCATCTCGCTGGACAACAGGCTCGGCGATCGTTGTCGACGGCGGGTACGCCGCGCCCTAGCGGTGCGTTCGTCCGGAGATCGATCCGGACAAGGGCCTGATCAGGAAGTCGCCGACGTTCGGATTTCCACGTCGCTCTGATCGACTGGTGCTTCCGAGCCCGTCCTCACAACGTGTCTGCGAGGACTCGCGAAACTCCGTCTGCGATGACCCCTGACATTACGGGTGACGAATTGGCCATGCCCCATATGAAGATGTCCGCGAACGAGGCTGCGACCTGCTTCGCCGAGAGACGCCCGTCGGCCTTCAGCCACAAGTACGTGTAGTTATGCATACCAAGCCATGCGCGCGCCGAGAGCCGCGGATCGCGTGATCGAAAGTGGCCGGACGCAGTACCTGCCTCGAAGACAGCCTCGACCCGTCGTTCGTATTCTCGTCGCCTCTTTCGGAACTGCTCGGCATTCTCACCTGTCAGCGCATGAAACTCGTGCAAGAACACCCAGACATGATCGGGGTAGCGGACGATGACATCGAGCAGTTCCTGGCCGAGCAACGCCAATTGATCGGGTGGGGAACCGCCGGCGACCGCCACGCGATCCGCACCGATCATGACCTCATCCATGACACGATCGTGGATCGCTGCAAGGAGCTGCTCTTTGGACCCGATGTAGTAGTAAAGGGCCCCTTTTCCCAGCTGGTTCGCTTCACAAAGCTCGATCGTGCTTGTGGCGTGATACCCGCGCTGGGCGAAGACATTCGCAGAGCAGTCGATTATGGCCTTGCGACGCAGGTGCCATTTGGCGCTGCGCCGGGACTCGTCCTGAGATTTAGCCTGGGGCATCCTCTAGCCTTGTCTGACCTCTAGTAGCCCGACCCATCACCATGAAGTGACGCCGTTCAATGCCACTAATCCGCTGGTCACCGTATGTTTTCATTGTAGCAGGCACGAGACCTGCCATCTCAGCAACCCAACGCTCGAGCGATGACCACGTGTTGGATCTCGTTGGTACCCTCTCCGATCTCGAGAACCTTTGAATCGCAATAGAACCGGGCGACAGGGGAATCGAGCATGTACCCCACTCCCCCATGGATCTGTACAGCTTCTGATGCTGCTGCGGTCGCCACGCGACTCGCCTTCAGTTTCGCCATTGACGCTTCCTTCAGAAACGGCTGGCCACTGTCTCGCAAGTAGGCGGCACGATACGTCAGCCATCGAGCCGCCTCCAGCTCGGTCGCGATGTCGGCCAGCTTGAATTGCACCGCCTGGAATTGCGAGATGGGCCGACCGAACTGATGACGCTGCCGGGCGTAGTCCGTCGCCAAATTGAGGACGGCTTGGGTCAGGCTGAGCGAGAGCGCTGCGATCGAAATCCGACCAACCTCGAGGGTTGCGAGGAACTGGCGTAGCCCGAGGTCGGGATTGCCGATGAGGTGATCATCAGGTACCCACACGTCGTCAAAGTACAGCTCTCGCGTGTCGAGTCCTCGCCAACCGATGCCCCGCATCTTCGGTCCCATGGTGAACCCCGGCGTGTCCTTCTCTACGACGAAGCTTCCAAACCTGGGATCCTCACCCCCTGATTCCGCTCGGGCGAGCAACGTCACTCCAAACGACATGTCAGTACCAGCGTTGGAAATGAACGCTTTCCGGCCGTTTATCCGCCAGCCGCCGTCGCGCCGCTCTGCCCGGGTAGTAATACTACGGGTGTCCGAACCAGCGTCAGGCTCGGTGAGTCCGAAGGCCCCGAGCACGTGTCCTGCAGCCAGCGGACGCAACCAGCGCTCGCGTTGCGCGTCATTGCCGAACAAATACAGCGGCAGCGAGCCGATGGTCACGTGGGCCTGCCAAGCCGCCGCAACTGATTGATCCGCCAGACCGATCTGCTCCATGGCCGCAACGAAGCCCACGGTCGACATGCCGATCCCTCCCCACTCTTCTGGAATCAGCATCCCCAATAAACCCAACTGGCCCATCTCACGCAGAAGTTCGGTCGGACACTCGGCGCGGTCCCAGGCCGCTGGCGCGCGGCGAGCAATCTCATTGGTCGCGAAATTGCGGCAGAGCTCGACGAGGTCGCGTTCGTCTTCGGTTAATGAAAAGTCCACCTTCGGAAGGTTAGTAGACCAATCGGTACAATATCCAGGGCGGTTTGCCCGACCATTCGGGGGTGCGGAGTGCAGTCGCACGGCACAGGACGTGTCAACGCCAGGGGGGTCGTCAAATGCGCCTCCGGAGTTCGAGGCACATGCAGTCCTAAAGGCGAAGCCGCAGTTCTTGCCGTGCCAAGAGACTGCTGTACAGGTCGAGCACGGTGTGAGGCCCTGAATCTCCCAGCAAGTTCTCCGCATTGGTTTGAAGGTGGGCCCTCCAAAATGCCTCCGCCTCCACGTCTTGACGCGTTTCGAGGAGGTTGACGAAGTCTTCATGCTCTTTGAGAGCAGTTGTGCGCAGAGGATCATGCTCCGGATCAGTGTTGACGGCTGTCTCGTGAAGTCGGATGACTTCATTGAGGAGTCGAGCCATCAACGCCAGTGTTCGGTTGCCGGCGAGAGTGACGACAAGATAATGAAAGTCCGTCTGACTTTCGGCAAATTTGATCGGGTCGATCAGAGCCTTTCGGCTGTTCTCCAGACCTTCACGTAGCTTCGCCATGTCCTCCTCGTTCCAAGACCTTGCCAAGAGTCCCGCCAGGGGAGGTTCGAATGTCATACGCGCCTGCCACACGTCTTTGAGCGTGGTCTGATCAAGTTGCAGAAGGATGCCGACGGCGCGACCCGCGGCCACTTCATTTGGCAGCTGCACGCGAGCACCGCTGGCGCCGCGGCGTACTTCAATGAGCGTTTCCGATTCCAGTATCCGAAGCGCCTCTCGGATGGTGGGCTTCGAAACGCCAAAGCGTTCGATCAGAACGGCCGCTGCCGGCAGCTGCTCACCCTCCTTCAGAACGCCTGTGACGATGTCTCGCCTAATGAACTCCGCAACGACCTCAGCCATTTTGGGCAGTCGCAGAGGACGTGTGAGCTGCCCGTACGTGTTGGCTGGGGCGCCGTCTCGCTTCAATGCGTCGGCCACACAGTGAGCATACCCATGCGGACGTCCAACATGGCGAAGTTAGATAGGCAGGTTAGCCTAGGACCGCCTCATTGGCGCCATTACCTCCTCGGCGAAGCGTAAGGCCGGCTCCACACTCAGTGGGTGGCCGAAATCGAGCACGAAGTAGCTGATGCCCAGGTCCCTTAGGCCCTCAAGTCTTTGAAGCCATTCCTCAGAATCAGGGCCCGACTCCGGCAATTGTCCAGCCACCGTTACGCAACACGTCACATCCCCGTCGTCACGACCAAATGCATTCGCCGCCTCATAGACGATGTCGCGCTTACGCTGCCAGGACTCCTCGTCCCCAAATCCCGTGTTCCAGATATCGGCGCGTCTGCCGACGATTTTTAATCCGATTGATTCACCGGAACTTCCGATGCACACCCGAGGTGCAACCTCAGGTCGTGGCGTCGCCACCGCGTCATCGATGCCGAAGTATTCCCCACGAAATTGCGGGTGCTCTTCGGTCCACATTTTCCGACAGATCTGAACCACTTCTTCCAGTTGGCGAAGGCGCACAGCGGCAGCAGGGAACTCGTAACCGTACGCCTTGTACTCCTCTTCCCTCCACCCAGCGCCAATACCAAGGATGAACCGGCCTTGCGTCAGCACCTGAAGGGTTGAGGCCATCTTTGCGATGAGTGCCGGGTTGCGGTATCCATGACCTACTACATGGTGCGCGACATCGACGTTGTCGAACTTCGCCGCGAGCCACGTCAAAGTCGTCCAGGCCTCGAGAAAGCCTTCCTTCTTCGCATCGTCAAATCCGTAGAAATGATCCGCGATCCATACTGAGTCGAAATAGGGAAGTACTGAGGGAAAGAGATGCTCGGCCTGAAAGGTCACTATCGGTTTGAAATCGCTCCCCGCATGCGATGCGACCGGTGAGAGCCACCCGAATTTCGTGTCGCTCATGACCCGAAAAGGAACTCGTCGATGGCACGATGGTAGTTCCAGATCGTCATCTCCTGGGCTCGGTTCAGACGGTGCCCGTCGTACCCCAGAGAATGCATGCCGATGGCGACCTCCGACATGTTGGAGAAGTCCTGTTCGAGAATGGCGCCCAGCGAGGCCTGCCGCCAGTCATCGAAGTGCTCCGGCGCTGCGGTAGTGATGCCTTCGGTCGGGGGCAGCCACAGGCCTTGCACGTCGAAAATGCACTTGTCGGGGTCCTTTCCGTACGGACGGGTCCGGTAGGCGAGGCACGTACCGAAGTCCACGAGAAACACCGTGTTGGGGAAGACATGCCAGTCGTACATACCCTTCTTGAGCTGCTCCTCGGTCAGCTCGGGATAGTCGACGCCGGCGGCACGGGCGTGCTTCTTCCGCAGCTTCTGGTAGATCGCGTTACCTTCAGGGCCGCTGGCCTCTGGGATTGTCCGGAGTTCCGCCGCCGCTCCCAGGTCGGTTGGCAGGTACAGGCTCCGAAGCTCCCGCAGGTTGTAGACGACATTGTGATAGACGGCCTCAGGGCTGACTCCGTACTCCGGACGCAGGCGGGTGGAGCTGCCTTCGCTGCCGTAGCGAAAGACGTCGGCGTGTCGGGAGTGGTAGCGGAACAACTCGTTGTAGGTTTTCCCGTAACCCTCACACTCTGCGATTGTCGGAGGGGTGGTGTGCTTGTCCGGCCTCACCAGCTGGGGATGAGTGCCGGGGACGTGCCAGCTCTCGTTGAAGGCGTCGAGCGCGGTCTTCCAATTCGTGTTGACCAACACCGACTTGTACCAGGCGACCCGCATATCCTCGAGCTTGTAACCCTCCAGCCTGGATGGCATCGGGTCGAGGAAGTCGAGAAGAGGCTCGGCGTCCGGATCCATGTTGACGAAGACCCAGCCTCCCCAGGTATCGACCTTCACCTCGGGGAGGCACAGCTCGCCAGCCGGACGGGGATCGAAATTCTCCTCATCTGCCTGGTACTTGAGCGATCCGTCAAGGTTCCAGCGCCAGGAGTGGAACGGGCACCGGAACTCGGCGATTCGTCCTTGTCCCTGGACGAGCCTCGTGCCCCGGTGCCGGCAGGCGTTGAAGTAAGCCCGCAGCCCTTGCTCGGTCCGGACCACAACGATTGACTGGCCGCAGATCTCGAAATCGACGTAGTCACCGACCCGCTCCACTTCGTCGAAGCGACAGGCGTTCAGCCACGTCCGCGGAAAGAGGCGATCGATCTCGAGTTGAAGGAATTCAGGGTCGGTGTAACGACCTTTCGGCACATATGCCGGTCCGAGCCGCCATTGCTCGGGCACATCAAGATTTGGCACTGCCATTGGAACTTCGGTCGTCGTCATTAGCCCTCCTCCGTACGTCATTTTTCGGTCTGGTAGATATCGGCCCGACGTGCCCCGTCGTCGGCAGCTCGCCACGCCACCTCCGCGCGTCCCACGTCTTTTCTGAGTCTCCCCCCGCCAGAAGCGTGCATGCGGCGCCTCCCACGCTGAGCCGTACCTGGCCGAGGGTAAGCCGGATGACTCCAGACATATCCATGCAGTCGCACGTATTCCAGGTCACTGATTTTCACACCGCCCGAGAGGTAAGTCAACTTGGCTAGCTATGTTTACTACCTCTTGGGACAAGATTGCCCCGCTCTCTCGGGCCAAGAGGCCGCTGCCGCCATTCTGGGCTCGGGGTGGCAAGCCGGCGCCCTTGCCGGCGACGTGGCCGCCAAGGATCAAGGAGAGGCAACGATCGGCGATGTCGGCGCGTGGCTCGTAAGCAATCGACATCCGGATTCACAGAGCAGGATCGCCCTCGGCTCCCCATGGATTGGCAATGGCCACACTGGGACTCGTCAAACGTCGCCGCCTTTTCCATGTGAAGTGATGGGCACGATCATCTTCACTCCCTCTGCTCGGTCGGCAATGATCGGAAGGGCCGTCCAAACGGATCGACCTGGGAGATCAACAGCGCCCTGCCGACATGAACTACCTGGCGTCCTCGGTCGAGGTGGGCGTCGCCAGCAAACTCACGTGCGCCCACGCCATCCGCATTAGAACGCCGCGTATTGACGAAACCATCTACCGTCCTCCCGGTCGTTGCGTCACCTATGCTCACAGCGTCCGTACTTCCATCAGATTCGTACGACCAGCAGGCCTTGACACCGCCAACTGATGTTGGCACAAACATTCGGGAGGTAATGACGATGGTAGATCGTCATCCCTTAATCGTCGTTCTGCGCCGGCCTTCCACGGAACTGGGGCTATCGTCGACACCGCACAGAGACCCTTTGCGACCCCTGGCAGCACCGTTCCACGCAAGCGTCGCGGTGGAGGTCCTCGCCGCACCGAGGGTCCGCTTGGGTGAGGTGCTCCGTGGAGCGTGAACCGCTCGTCATATTCGAGGTAAACGATCGGATCGCAACGATGACCCTCAATCGGCCCGAGGCACGGAACGCTCTCAACAGGGCGCTCATGCACGCCCTGTGGGATGCGATCGCTCAGGCGGGAAGTGACCCGGGCGTGGATGCCGTTGTGTTGACCGGCGCCGACCCGGCATTCTCGGCGGGAGTCGATCTCAAGGAGGTGTCGGGGGAGGAAACGCCCTCCGCTGATCCCCGCGAACCTGGACGGGGCCCCGAGCGAGACACCAATGGTCTATTCCGGTTCATCCCGGTGATCGAGAAGCCGGTGATTGGCGCCATTAATGGCGTCGCAGTGACCGGAGGGTTGGAGATCGCACTTCAGTGCACATTTCTCGTGGCGTCGGAACGGGCACGTTTCGCCGACACCCACGCACGAGTTGGGATCATGCCCGGAGGGGGGATCACCGTCCTCATGGCTCAATCGATGGGGCTCCGGCAGGCCATCGAACTCTCGCTGACAGGAAACTTCCTCACCGCTGACGACGCACTCCGATTGGGTTTGGTCAACCACGTCGTTCCCCACGAGGATCTCGTGCCATTCGCGCAACGCCTCGCGGGGGATATCGCCAACAACGACCAACAAAGCATCCGCCGCCTCCTGCTGCATTACCGGCAAATGACCAATGCCGCCACGCTGGACGAGGCTCACCTGATCGAGGGCTACATGGCCGAGACGTGGCGCATGGCGACCAGTCGGGTCGCGGAGCGACGCGCCGACGTCATGGCACGCGGGCGCTCGCAGACGTCCTGATGCAGATCGACACGACCCTGGGTGGGCTCGAGTCCTCCCTTGGCGCGGCGGCGGCCGCCGAGGCAGCCGGCTACGACGGTGTCTTCACGGGCGAGTTGAACAACGACCCGTTCCTTCCGCTGGTGTTGGCGGCTGGGGCTACGGAGCGCATTGACATCGGAACATCGATCGCCGTTGCATTTTCTCGGTCTCCGATGGCGGTCGCCTACACCGCCTACGACCTGCAACGATTCTCCGGGGGACGGCTCGTGCTGGGTCTCGGATCGCAGGTCAAGGCGCACATTACTCGGCGCTTCTCCATGCCGTGGGCTCGCCCCGCTGCGCAGATGCGAGAGTTCGTGCAGGCAATGCGAGCTGCATGGCGATGCTGGTCCGACGGCGAGCCGCTCGCGTTCGAGGGTGAGTTCTACCACCACACCCTCATGCCGCCGACATTCATACCTTCCCGTCACGAGTTCGGGCCGCCGCCTGTCTACGTCGCCGGGGTGGGAGACGGAATGACTCGCATGGCAGGAGAAGTCGCAGACGGCTTCATCTGTCACGCCTTCACAACCGAGCGATGGATCCGGGAGCGCACGATCCCGGCCCTTGCGGAGGGGCGGCGCCGGTTGGGCAAGCCGATGGAGGGCTTCACTGTCAAGGCCGCCATCTTCCTTGCCACCGGGACCGATGCGGAAATCGAAGCAGAGGTCGCGACGATCCGTTCGCACATTGCCTTCTATGCGTCAACGCCAGCGTACCGGTCGGTCCTCGCCCTCCATGGCTGGGGTGATCTGGGTCAGGATCTCACGCAGCTCTCCAAGGAGGGTCGGTGGTCCGAGATGGAAGGCCTCATCGACGACGAAATGCTCCACGCGTTCGCCGTCGTCGCGCCGCTTGAGGAGATCCCGGAGCGAGTCGGCAAACGCTGCGCCGGCGTCGTTGACCGAGTTTCTTTCATCAGCAGAGTGCATCACCCCGTGCTAGTGGGAATGCTCAAATGACGCTGGCTCGTTGGGATTGACGGCCGCGTGTCGGGACACCTTGGGTGCGCAGAAGATGAGAAAGGGGTAGGCCATGAGCTGGGATTTTGAAACGGACGCGGCGTTCGAGGCTCAGTTGCAATGGATGCGGGAATTCGTAAGGGAGGAAATCGAGCCGCTTGACGTGCTCTGGCCCGACGACGTCTATCGCCAGCCGCAGCGAGAGGAAGTCAACGTGCTGCTGCGCCCCCTCAAGAAGCAGGTGCGCGCACGCGGGCTCTGGGCTGCCCACCTTGGCCCCAACTTGGGTGGGCAGGGTTACGGGCAGTTGAAACTTGCCCTGATGAACGAAATTCTCGGTAGGTCGCAGTGGGCTCCGCGAGTGTTCGGGACTCAGGCGCCTGACACCGGGAACGCTGAGATCCTGGCCCACTACGGGACCCCTGAGCAGAAGGCGAAATACCTTGTACCTCTTCTCGAGGGAGACATCGTTTCTTGTTACTCGATGACCGAGCCCCAGGGAGGTTCCGATCCAGGAGGCTTCTTGACCCGTGCGGTGCAGGACGGAGAAGAGTGGGTCATCACCGGGTGGAAGTTCTTCTCCTCCCATGCGCGCTGGGCCGAATTTCTGATCGTGATGGCGGTCACGGATCCGAATTCGATGCCGTACCGGGGAATGTCGATGTTTCTCGTCCCCCGCGGATCGCCCGGTCTCGACATCGTCCGCAATATCGGACTTTACGGCGAAGCCGAGGGGGACGGCGCACATGGGCTCGTGCACTACAACGAGGTCCGTGTCCCTGCGGCAAACCTGCTCGGCGAGGAAGGCGAGGGATTCGCTGTGGCCCAAACACGCTTGGGCGGCGGCAGGGTGCATCACGCGATGCGATCAGTTGGAATCTGCCAACGTGCGTTCGACATGATGTGCGAACGCGCTCTCAGTCGTACGACGAAGGGGTCCCTCCTTGCCGATAAGCAGTACGTACAGGGCTATATCGCCGATTCCTGGATCGAACTCGAACAGTTCCGGCTCTTGGTCCTGCGTACTGCGTGGAAGATCGATCGCTACCAGGACTACCAACGGGTCCGAGAGGACATCGCGGCAATCAAGGCCGCCGCGCCCAAACTCATCAACGACATCGTAGGACGAGCGATCCAGGTGCACGGAGCACTGGGTATCTCAAACGAGCTCGACCTGGGACGCCTGTTCCTCATGCAGTACGCCGTCGGGTTCTCCGATGGCCCGAGTGAGGTACACAAGGCGACGGTCGCTCGGCGGGTACTCAAGAGATATTCTCCGGCGCCCGGCCTTTGGCCAACCCAGCACCTTCCGACCCGCCGAGCAGAAGCCCGGGAACTTGTCAAAGAGCGGCTCGCAGGATCGCCGGGCCAACAATGATCGTGGTAGCTATAGCGCTGAGTCGTCCGAGACATTGCGATAGCGTCTCGACACTGTCCGACCGGCCCAAGCGGCCGACACAGAGACGACGACCGGAGGGAGCCATCCATGACCACTGACACGATCGAGGAGCCGACAATCGATACGGCTTCGCTCGCCGCGTGGATGGACAAGGAAGGACTGTCTGGAAAGGGCCTGCCAATCGAAGCGCAGTTCATCTCTGGTGGGAGTCAGAACGAAATTTTCGAGATTCAGCGGGGCGAACTCCACGGTGCGCTTCGCATGCCTCCCAGTTCTGCCCCCGTAGCCCGCGACGAAGGAATCTTGCGCGAATGGCGGATCATCGAGGCACTTTCTGGGACGGACGTTCCTCACACCGAAGCGATCGCGGTGTGTCGAGACTCGGCCGTCCTTGGACGGCCCTTCTACATCATGGGGTTCGTCGATGGTTGGTCGCCCATGGCCATCGGTGGTTGGGAGGCCCCGTATGACACCGACCCGCACGAGCGTCGAGGACTGGCGTATCAACTCATTGACGGCATCGTCGAAATGGGAAAGGTGGATTGGCAGGGCAACGGACTAGGGGATCTCGGTCGCCCCGAGGGCTATCACGATCGCCAGGTCGAGCGCTGGACCCGATTCTTGGAGAGAATCAAGGGACGTGAGATTCCTGGTCTTGACGAGACGACGGCATGGCTCTCGACACATCGACCCCTCGACTTCGTCCCGGGCATCATGCACGGCGACTATCAATTCGCCAACGTGATGTTCCGCCACGGCACGCCCGCCCGCCTCGCGGCCATCATCGACTGGGAGATGGGGACCGTCGGCGATCCCAAACTCGACCTCGCCTGGGCTCTCCAGGGTTGGCCCGAAGACACGTCTCAGGAGACCGGGGCGAGCTATGTGGACCTTACCGGCATGCCTGGTCGCAGCGAACTGCTCGCCTTCTACGCCGAGCGCTCAGGGCGCCAGGTTGACGACTTCGACTACTACCTTGTCCTAGCCCGGTGGAAGTTGGCCATCGTCCTCGAACAAGGCTTCCAGCGCGCCGCGGGTGATCCCAAGCTCGAAGCGTTTGGACCATTGATCCTGGACCTCATGGCCCGGGCCGCCGAGTTGGCTGCATCCAGCCAGTACACGGGTACTCGCCAGTAGTTCTCGCGAAAAGGATCGATAGCGGCGCCATTGCGCGCTTCGGGTGGCTCGCGGAGCAGAATGTCGCCGCCGCGGAGATCGACTCACTCCAAATTGTCGGCGCGCGCTCTGACAAAGGCCTCGATTCCCTGCCGCAGCGACGGGCTGGCGGCCACATGCAGATGTCTGGCGGATTCGACTTCGATGTACTCCCCTATATCCATGCGCTCTGCGGACAAAATGTTTGCCTTCATCGTCCGCAGCGGAAAGGGATGGTGGTCGCCCAGTTCCCCCGCCAATGCGAGAACCTCTGCATGAAGATCCACCGACGCGAAGACCCGGGTCACCAGCCCCATCGCCAAGGCTTCGTCTGCCGCGATCTTTTCAGGAAAGAACAGCAACTCTCTAGCGCGTGACCCCCCGACCAACCGCTGCAGCGACCATACCAACCCCATGTCGCCTGACACGCCAACCTTTAAGAACGCCGTTGCGAACTTGGCGCGATCCGATGCGAAACGGAAATCGCAGGCGCACGCCCAACCGAGAGCGGCACCCGCGCAGCCTCCGTCAATGGCCGCTATCGTGACCTGCGGCATGGAGTGCAAGAGCGTGGAGGCGTGGTAGGCGGGCCCGAGTTGCTCGAGCGAAGGCGTCTGGGTGGGTTCGCCTCCGGTGAGGTCGGCCCCCACCGAGAAGTCGTCTCCCGCACCGCGGAGCACCACCACTCTGACATCGCTCGCTGGCACAGGGAGCAGGGCTTGGTGGAGCTGCCGGCACATGTCTACGGTGATGCCGTTGCGCCGACCAGGTCGGTTGAGCGTGATGATCAGCACGGGGCCCCGCCGTTCGCTCAGCACGCACGGTTCCAGATCCGTCATCGGTCGCAACTTAGTCCAAGGCTGCCGATCACGTGTCGGCGCACTGCATCCTTTCCGTGACATGACCGCTCCGACGCTTCCGTCACCCTCTCACCTTGCCCGTGAAGGGGTCCATAGCCCGCGTAAGAGGTCAGGCAATGGTGAGACGGGTGTTGAACCATGGGTCACGGTGTACATTGCGAACTGGCACATCGGTGGGTGAGACTCTTCTCCTGAGGGGGTGACGACGAACTTGGTGACGTGTCGTGGGGGCCAGTTGTGGCAGCGTCTGCCGCGGAGTCGACCGCCTTCCATCTCTTCGAGCCGCAGGCTGACCGCTCCGCAGTGCGTTGCGGCGCCAGCGACCACGCCATGACAGCGCCTTCCCCGCATTCAGCGAACGACTTCTTCAGACATTCTGGGCTGAACCAGCCGACGATCGACTTGAGTGAGCTCGAATCCATGGCCGCCTCAAAACTCGACCCGGCGATCTATTCCTACATCAGTGGAGGCGCTGGAGATTCCGTTGCTGCCAACCTGGCGGCTTGGGAGCAATTTCGACTTCGTCCCCGCATGCTCCGGGACGTCACCCACGTTTCCACCGTCTCGAGGGTCCTCGGTGACCAAACGGCGGCGCCGATCCTCATTGCGCCGACAGCCATGCATAGGCTCGTCCTTCCGGCCGGGGAGCTTGCCACTGCCCGCGCCGCGGCGCGGGCGGGAGTGACGTACGTCGTCTCTATGGCCGCCACGACGGCGATCGAGGAGATCTCTCAGGCGGCGCCTGATGGTCGACACTGGATGCAGGCTTACATCAGGCGCGACAGAGGGATAACACGTGCCTGCCTCGAGCGAGCCGCTGCCGCCGGCTGCCAGGCCGTTGTGCTGACTGTCGATTCTCCCGGTACTCCCTCTTATCGGTCCCGACCGGGAGAATCGCTCAATCGTGGCCTACCACTTCCAAATCTTGCGCCAGATCAGAGCCGGCCCGACGTGCTCAGTGTCGCCGCCGACTATGCAGCGGACGTGACATTCGAGGATCTGGACGATGTGCGGGGTTGGACCAACCTGCCGCTCGTCGTCAAGGGAATCCTTCGGGGCGACGACGCCGTGCGCTGCCTTGACAGCGGAGCTGATGCTATTGCGGTCTCCAACCACGGAGGTCGACAGGTGCCTGGGTGCATTCCTACGGCGATGGCTCTTCAGGATGTCGTCGACGCCGTTGCTGGAAGAGGTGACATATACGTCGATGGCGGCATCCGCACAGGAGCTGACGTGTTGAAAGCTCTTGCCCTGGGGGCAACCGCAGTCATGGTCGGCAGGCCGATCTTATGGGGACTGGCCGTCGGCGAAGAGAGCGGAGCTTTCGCCGTATTGGAACAGCTCAGAGCCGACCTCAGCCGGCTGATGGCGCAGTGCGGAATCCCTGACATCTCGTGTGTGTCTGAGGACCTCGTACGCCTGGCCCGTTAGCCGCTCCAAGAAATACGATGTCCTTACGTGAGCGAGTACCCAGGGCTGGATCAGCCGGGGAGCGCTCCACTGACGACCTCACCGCCTTTCAAAACGGCTACAGGGTTCGTATCCGCGAGCAGGCCGATATCGGCGGAAGGGTCGCCATCGATCACCAGCAGGTCGGCGATCTTCCCCACAGCAATGGTGCCCAGATCGTCGCTGCGCCCGATGAGCTCTGCACCGTGACGCGTGGCCCATTTGATCGCCGACAAGGATGGAAGGCCCACATTGTCCACCTAGGTGTGGAGCTCGGCCCCGTAATCACCGTGCCGCAGTCGCACCCCACCGTAGTCGTCACCGAGGAGAAGGTGGACGCCAGCGGCCTCCGCCTTCGGCAAGGCGTCGTACATGAACTGCAGGCCCCCGCTTCATTTCAGCGGCTGCTTCTGGGGCTTCTGCCTCAGTGAGTTCGGCCACAACCTTCGGGTAGTGGACGCTCGGTACGACGAAGGTGCCGGTCTCGGCGAGCGCGGCGATGACGTCGTCGTCCATCTCGTCGCAGTGGTCGATGATGTCGATGCCGAGTTCGATCGACATCATGATTGCATTGCCGCAAGGGACCAGATGACCTCGCGTCACAAAGAGCTTGATCACCTTGAGGCCGATCTTCGCCTCTTCGCGAACGGCGAGCGTGAACGCATCGGGTCCATCGCAGTTCCGGGCTGCACCGAGAGTTCGTAGGCGCCAATACCACGGCGCCAACAAGTCATTGGCGTGTCCAGTCGTGCTGAGCTCCCGCAAGCTTGGTGTGAACCGCGGGCCCTGGACGAATCCATCGTCAATGGCCTGACTGATCGCCGGGTCAATGTCGCATGCGGCCCCAGCACCGACGACGAGGGTGTAGCCCTGTTGGAGTGTTGTCAACAGGTTGCGCTGGGCGATGAGAGCCTGGTACCCCGGCGGGTACTCGTAGCCATACGGTGCAAAGCCCTCGTGCATGCCAGATGGAGATGTCAAGTGATAATGGCAGGTCGCCATGCCCGGCATGACCGTGCGCCCATTGAGGTCGACGACACGGTCGTCCTCCTCAATGATGTGCGGGTGGCTGCCGACGGACACGACGCGATCACCTTCGATCACAATCGTCCGCTTGGAAACCGCCGGAGCCTCACCGTTCGAATACGCGCCAGGATACTGTTGTCGCAAGGCGTGGACCGGACGAACATCCATATGGGCCCGCCCACTCCATTAACGTCACCGCGGTGGTCACGCTCATCTTGGTGCATGGTGCAGGCGATACGGGAGCGGTCTGGCACGAGGTCCAGCAGCTTCTGCCCGTGCCGTCCCACGTCCTCGACCTGCCTGGTCGAGGGCGGAATGGATAGTGCTCGTCGCACATTCCATCGGGGGTGCGGTCTCACCGGGCATCGCCGCACAACTCAGCGATCGAGTCGTACACCTCGTGCACATTGCCGCGGTGGCCGCCACCGACGGAGAACTGCCGTTGGCGACCGCCTCACAGGAGTTCGCTGACCGGCTCCTCGCGGATGCGGACGCACTGCGCCGGACGCTGAACGGGGCCACCTTCACTGACGACGAGATTGCTGCACCCGCGGAATGGCGATCGACCAACGATCGCGCCGCCCTTGCCCGCATTGACTCACTGAACTTCGGCTGCGTCCCGACCTCGTGGGCCGGTGTCGATCCCACCATGGGTCGCACGTTCATCCAGCCCCTGCGCGACCGCCTCTACCCCGCTGACGCCCAAGCGCGGCTTGCCGCAGCAATGTGTGCCAACGAGGTCATCACGGTCGACGCAGGCCACAATGTCGCCCGCTCGTGGCCTGCGCCACTTGCCGGCCTCCTCGGCGAGATCACTGCCCGGTACGAATAGCAACCTCGGAGGGGCCGAGGTCACCGAAAGGTCGCCCGTTCATTTGACTCGCATCGCTCTCATCGACGGGAGCTGGCGTTCTCCTTCCAGGCGAGAGAGATAGTCCTCCACAAATGTGACCGTCTCCACGTGACCGGTCGACATGCCGAGTGTCACGCGCTCGATGACCAGAAACCTCGAGATGCTCGATAACAGAACGGCGAACACGACAGGCGGGCAATGCTCGGCGCTGATCCCGTACCGCCCGAGCACGGCTTTGAGCCCCTCGAGCTGTTCGGCCCGGAAACGCTCCGCCGCGGAGGCGATTTCGGCTCGAATGGCCTTGCGGTGATTGGCCAGGGCAATGAACTCCATCGTCAGTGCTGTACCTCGTGGATCGCGACTGAGGTCCCACAATGCCCACAGTGGTTGAACTGAGGCCATCGCGAGCGTCTGGCGTTTGAGACCCTGCTCAGCCCGACGCCGAAAGACTGCGAGGAAGAGGTCGTCCATCGTGCGGAAGTAGTAGTAGACCAGCTGGGGCTTCAATCCGGCTTTGGCCGCGACACGGCGAGAGGAGACCGACGCATAGCCCTCTTCGAGCATGAGTTTCTCAACCGCGTCGAGTAACGCGGCGCGGGTCTTGGAGGTATCGGTGCCGATCCGGCGGGGTCCTTTTTCGTGGCTTCTTGGCATGGTCAGATGTACTCGGCCACACGCCAAGTCCTCATGAACCTTCTGCCGGGATGAACTCGATGTACAGCTTGTGGAGTCCACGCAGAACCCACGTTGGCTCGTATTCGAAATGTCGGGCCGACGGTGGCCCGTGGTGCTCTTCGGATAGTCGGATGTCACGCATTCGGTCGAGGATCCGCGCAATGCTCACACGGCCCTCTACTCGGGCCAAGGGGCCTCCGGGACAACTGTGGGTACCGCGCCCGAAGGCGATGTGGGTCTTGGCGTTCGGGCGGTCGAGGCGGAACTCGTCGGGACATTCGAAGTGTCGGGGGTCGCGATTCGCAGCGCCGTTCAACAACATCACGGGTGTCCCGGCGGCGATATCGACCCCGGCGACGTTGGTCGAACGCCGCGCCAGTCGGAAATCTGACTTCACCGGACTCTCGATGCGCAGGGCCTCCTCGATGAAATTCGGAATGCGCTCATGGTGCGCCCGCAGCTCGTCCTGGAGTTCCGGATATTCGCAGAGGTACTTCAATCCCACTGCAAGTAAACGGGCGGTTGTCTCCTGCCCTGCCGCAAAGAGAAACGTTGCCGTTCGCACCACAGCGGTCACTTCGGGTGTGCTCCCATCGGGATACTTCCCGATCGCCAACTGCGTCAGCACGTCGTCACGAGGATCTCGTCGGCGGTCTTCGATGTACCGCGCGAACCAGTCGTCGAGCCCTCCGAGCGCGTTCAACCCCATCTGCGCCCCCCCACCAATCTCACCGGGCGAGGCGCTCAACCCGAAGAACTCGCGAAAGCGTTGATGATCGGTTTCTGGCACCCCAAGCACGTCGGCGACGACCAGCATGGCGAACGGCTGTGAGTACGCCTCTATGAATTCGCAATGGCCGTCCCCGATGAACTCATCGATCTGCCGATCGGCGAGGCGCCACATGAATTTCTCGTTCTCCTTGAGATGCTTCGGGGTGAGCAACCGCATGATCAATGCGCGCTCCTGGGTGTGCATCGGCGGGTCCATCGTCACCATGTGCTCGTTCATCGGCAGCTGATCACGGTAGCGGTCGATGATCTCGCTGACGTCGTCGCCCTCGAGGGGGACAGGGAACGTTGCAAACGGGCCGATCACCGAGTTGCACGAGGAGAATGTGTCGCTGTCGAGGTAGATCTCGCTCGCTTCGTCATATCCGGAGACGGCAACGACCCCATGGTTGGCGGTCGGCAGCACCGGGCACCGCGATCGCAGGTGGTCGAAGTACGGGTACGGGTCCTCCACGAGCGACTGGTCGGAGAAGTAGTCAATCGAGTCATACGCGGGCATGGAGGATCCAATCGGTCTGGGTCAGATGCTGAGCGGTTGCTTAGCATCTGACCGCGGCCCGGTCAACACCACCACGGGGGGCCAAATCTCAGAGAGACCCGGAGCGACCCGGACCCAGATCCCGCACGGTGCGCGCAACGGCTTCCACGGCCGGATCACTGTCGCTCGCCCACCGGGTGGCGAGAACAAGATTGATCGTCCAGTCCAAGTGAGGTCGGATGGCGACGGGGCGCAACGTCCCACGGTCGAGATGGCGTCCGGCCGCGGATTGAGCCACCAGTGCCACATACCCGTGGTCTCGGGCGAGTCGAAGGGCAGACGCCACATCGCTGCACTCGACGCTCGCCGCGACCACGGTGTCAGCACCTAGGAGCGAGTCCATAAAGGCCTGGGCTCCGCTCCCCCAGAGGTTGAGCGCCAGCCGCTGACGGGCCAACGTGCTCATCGATACTGACCTGGCTCCTCGCAGTTCATGATCGGGGGAACAAACGCCGACAACCGGGTCTGCTGGTAGCCGTGCGAATCGGAGTCCGGGCGGCCGGGCCCCAGGCAGAACGAATCCCACGTCGAGGACGCCGTCCAGCAGCATGGCGATGATCTGGTCGGAGTGTGCATCGCGTATCCGGACGTTCCTACTTGTGTCGCCAAGTGCACCGAGGACAAGCGGCACGACCTGGTGGGTGAACGTGGCGTGGACCCCGACACGAAACGGCGGCGGTTGATCAATGGACCGAACCGCACCGATTGCCTCGGCCCCGAGTTCGGTCAACCTCACCGCATAGGGGGCGAAACGCTCGCCGGCTCCTGTGAGCACCACCCCGCGAGGGCCACGGGTGAAGAGGCGGGAGCCGAGCACACATTCGAGGCGCGCAACTCGATCGCTCACGGTGGGCTGCGATACCAACATAGTGCTCGCTGCTCTGCCGAAACTGCACTCCCGGACCACGGCCAAGAAAGTGCTCACATCCTCGGGTTCGATACTCATAGGCAAATCCTATGACTATGACAAGGATATTGATGCCTATCGCATCGGTCCGGTCTGCGTGATGCTGGTTTCATGTCGACTGCACGCACTGCTTCTTTCACGCTGGATCGGTCTCACCTTGTGCACCTACCGTCGGGCGTCGCTCTGGAGCCGCTTTCCATTGATGCGCAGGACTTGGTCGACATGGTTGATCGACCGGAGCTTCACGACGGGCGCATTCTCAGCGTGTTCGAATACTCACGGGACTGGAGCTGGTGGGAACGGCATCCCTCGGGCGATGAGCTGGCCTTTCTCATGGAAGGGGAGATGGAACTCCTTCTCGGCAACTGCAGCAGCAGATGGTCAGTACCACTGACGCCAGGAACGGGCGCAATCGTTCCGACAAACATCTGGCACAGCGCTCGGGTACTGAGCCCGTCCAAGGTCCTCTTCGTCACTCCAACTCCAGCCGGGACCGAGCACCGTCAAGGTCGACCACAATGAGCAGGAGCGGGCTGCGGCGCACATAAGGACAAATGCGAGTGTCGTGAGCCATTAGCCGGTCCGTCATGGTTGCTCAATCACGTCCTGATGACGGGTCAGGTCGCAACGTCGTTGAGGATGGTCGCCAGTGCCGACGGCTGGCCGATCATGCACATGTGACCGCTGTCAAGATCGATAACCGGACAATCACCCACATTCTGGGCGAAGCGCAATTGCTTGTCGGCGGGCACGATCATGTCCTGCAGCGTGCGCACCCAGGTACGTGGCATGGGTATGCGCAACGGCGATAAGTCAACTGGTTCCGTCGTCAGACCGGGCGCTTCCGGCACAAGTCGCTCGACGCACCACATGAACTGCTCGTCGGTGAGATCATTGCCGAGAACGAGTCGAGCCATCACCTCGTCCATCGGGCGCGGTTCGAGCGGTTCACCGGCTTCCCTGATCATCGCTTGGATCTCGGGGTCCAGAGTGTCGAGCGCGCTCCGCCCGCTTTCGGGCACGGTGCACGCAACAAAGACGGCATGGCGGACGCGCTCGCCCAACAGTGCGATCGTCGCAGGTATCGAGCACCCTGCCAGCGAGTGGCCTACCAGCACGACATCATCGAAGCCGGCGGCATCAATATCGGCGCGCACCGGGGATGCACACGTAGCCAGAGACACAGCGTCGAGGGTCGCTGGGTGTAGCCCGCGGCCAGGGAGGTCGACCGCCAGCACGGACCGTGAAGATAGGGCAGGATTCGGTCCCAGCAGCGGTGGTCCAGACCTCCACCATGAACGAGCACGGTGGGTGTCATTCACGACCTCCGTGCACAGGTACTGGCTACCGCATGAATCTTCCCAAGTTTTCCCATCGATGCGAAGAGAACAACCAGGTCATCAAGGCGTACCGTCACCCGTCGCGCCCCCCGATCGCAGCGAGTTAGGCGCCCGCCGGGATCTTCTTGACGGCCTTGTCAAAGCCCACGATGTCGGCCAGTGTGCCGCCCAGGATGGCAGCCCGCTCGTCGTCGGGAACTCCGACAAAATTCTCGGCGATGCACTCCTTGCTGTGGCGGAAGGTTCCTTCGGCGTGCGGGTAGTCGTTGCCCCACATGATCGTCGTCAGTCCGGTGATGTTGCGAGCGGCGACGGCCACTGGGTCATCCGCGAACTGGACGTGGAACTGGCGCCGAACGTATTCGCTGGGCTTGAGCGGCCAGGGCCACATGTCGTTCACGTTGAAAAGCCGCCCCATGTAGGGCTGGTCGTTGGACGGACGGCTGTCGTCCCAGAACCCGAGCCACCAATCCTTGTCCTGGCCCGTCCCGGTCTTCCAGGCCTTGTCCATGGCCCCCACGTACGAGACCAGCCACCCGGCGCTGAACTCGATCAAGTTGAAGTGAAGATCCGGGAATCGCTCGCAAACGCCCGCGCTCACGAGGTGGGCGATGATGCGCTGCGGACTGGCCCCTCCGGGCGGCCCGGCGGCCATTGAACGGTTCGCGAGGCCGCTCTCGTCCAGAGCGTTCTTCCCCATATTGACCGCTTCCATCATTCCCTTGACAGTGCTGGCCGTTCGGGACTGCCCTTCGCTCACCTTGACCCCACCTGTCGCCACATGGATGAACACGGGCGTCCCATTGGCTTGCGCCGCAGCCCACAGCGGATCGTACTGCGGAGACCAGTACGGCACGGGTGGTATCTCCGGCAAGAGGATGGCTCCCAGCCCGGCGCGGGCGATCCGCTCGACCTCGGCCACGGCGTCGTCGATATCGGTAATGGGAATCGCAGCTGTCGGACGCATCCGATCCTTGTAGGGAAGGTACCGTTCGACGATGTAGTCGTTGTAGACACGAGCGTGCGCCATCGACAGCTCATGGTCATCGGTGAAGAGCACGAACAACGAGAGGTTCGGAAACATCACAGAGGCGTCGACGCCGTCGATATCCATGTCCCTGAGGATGTTTTCGGGTTCCCCGTCGGGAGTGGGTCCGGGGAATTGCCGGTACTTGGAGACCGTCCACCCGTCGAACCCTGCCGTGTGCAACTTCTTGAATTCGGTGTGCCCGCCCGGAACCAACGGCTCATCGAGCGTGAATTCCTCTTCCCAGAGGGCCCGGTCTCTCAGATTCTTCGGAAGGCGGGTCTTGAACAGATCGACCGGCTCGATAATGTGCGTATCACCCGAAACGACAAATTCCTTCGACAATTTTGGTACCTACCTTGTCCCCTCATTGCTCCGAAGCTTGTCTACTTCGGCCGCATCACTCTCACACTTCATATACTGACCGGTTGGTCCAACACGGTACCTCACGGATTCCCGCACCGTCAACGAAGCGGCGGTCAGCTGCTTCACCAGCGCTGACGAGGGCTCAAGACCCGCGTGCCCAGGCCGCGCCTTGCGTTGTGGCGCTCCGCCCTCGTGATCGAACCCACTCCATTGCGATCCACGTCGACCCCCGGCTCAAGGAGCGGGACTTGGCACGGCGGGTACCCTTGTCGACCAGGTCGGCCAACAATCACGTCGAACAAGGGGGGAAGAGCGATGTTTCGTGCCCTAATTATCGGCACCGGCTTCGGGTCCCGCGTGGTGGCCGGCTGCTACGAAGAGGCCGGCATGACGGTGCAGGTCGTGTCCCCGCGGGACCCGCAGGCCGTGCGAGCCGCATGCGCCGAGCCGTTCGATCTCGTCTCGGTCCATTCGCCGCCATTCCTGCACGCTGAGCACGTCAATCTTGCCTTGGACCATGGTCATGCCGTCCTATGTGACAAGCCGTTCGGCGTGTCCGCCGACGAAGCGCGGCAGATGCTGACGCGTGCACGTGAGGTTGGTGTTGTCCATCTGCTCAATTTCGAGTTCCGCCACGACCCTGGGCGCCAGCGGGTGAAGGAGATCATCGACTCGGGCGGCATTGGTCGCGTCGTCCATATGAACTGGAATTTCTACAACTCTTTCTCGCGGATCCCTCTCAGGAAACACGGCTGGCAATTCGACAGAATGGGCGGAGGCTGGCTCCGTATCAATGGCACGCATATGGTTGATGCCATTCGGTGGCTCGTCGGTGAGATCGTCGAGGTCGATTGCCGCGTCAGGACCGACGTCGGGGAACGGCCGGACAAAGACGGGAAGATGCAGACCTCAACCGCCGAGGACGCCTTCACCGCCATCCTCACTACGGATACCGGCGCATCGGTGGTGATCGACACGGCCTGGGCAGTCTCAGGCACCCTGCCCGATCGCTGGAGCATTATCGGCACTGATGGGATCATCGACGTGACCGAGGCGGTGGAGATCTATACCCCTCCGATGGTACGGGATACCCATATCACCCTGCTGAAGGATGGCAACGTGGAGGTGGAACGAATAGGTCCCTTTGAAGGCGACGGTCATCTCCCCGCCATGCGCCCCTGGGCGGTTGCGGTTCGTGAAGCGGTATCCAACGGTCGTCAGATCCAACCGTCGTTCGTCGACGGGTTTGCGTGCTCGGAGGTGATAGATCGCCTGCACGCAGCAATCCCTCACTAACGCGACACTGTCATGGGAGCTACGACGAGAAGAGCTTCAGAAATCCCTCCTGCCATTCCTGGAGAGTCGTCGGGACGTCACCAACGGGTGCCGTCGGCATGACCGACACGACTTCGTACTGATAACTGGGAGGAAGAGTGACCATGGCGACCATGGCATCAGCGACGTTGGCAGGGGTCATCAGCCCGTGATGTCGCAGCAAACCGCGGCGAAACCACAGATCGTTTGGCATGACACCGATTTCCATCCCACGGTTTGCGAACTCAGTGCCGAAGGTTTCCCCCACCCGAAGCACCCCCGACCGAATGCCGGTACCCTCAAGCTCAAGTCGCAGGATACGGGCCGCGTGCTCAACGCCTGCATTGGCGGCGGCGTATGGGAGGTGCTCCACCCATGGCCATACGGCGGCGGCGGACGTGACGAAGATGACATCGCCGCCTACCCCGGCATGACGCATTCCGCGAATGCCACGTGCCGCCATGAGAAGGGACCCGGTCAGCTTTGTGCTCACCTCGAGACCGATGTCTTCCGGGCTGAAATCTTGGAGCGGTCCGTAGCGAGCCGTTGCGGCATTGTTGATGACAGCCGTCACCGCGCCGAACTCGGATTCGACCGTATCGAAAAAGCGGTCGACCGATCCTCCATCCGCCACGTCCAGCTCCTTGGCGATACAGGTACCGCTTGCGTCCTCAATCAGGGCCTTCGTCTCTTCGAGACGATCGACTCGGCGCCCACCGATGGCGACGAGCCAGTTCAGAGCGGCGAACCTGACAGCGGCCACCTGACCGATGCCCGTGCCGGCGCCCGAAATGGCGACGACTCGGCGTGGCGATGATTCGGGTTCATTCATGTGGCCACTCCAATACGGGTCGATAAGGACGTACGATTTTCATTATCTGGTGGGTACCACACAATGTGGATTCTAGGTTCACGGCTCTGGTCCCGAGGGACCCGATGAGTTAGGGATGCACGTCCCGTCTAAAGCTCCACGTACCGAAACGGAGGCCAGTGCAATGCGGATCGTTGTGAATGAGTTCATGAGTCTGGATGGCGTCGTGCAGGCGCCCGGCGGCGCCGAAGAGGACACCGAAGGTGGCTTCGCCCACGGCGGGTGGTCTATGCCGTACTTCGACCCAGAGGTAATGGGCTCCATCATCGGTCAAGAAATGGATGCGGCCGACGCCCTGCTGTTCGGGCGGCGGACCTGGCAGGGTATGGCGGCGGCATGGCCCGAGCGGGCCGGCGACCCGTACGCCGACCAGATAAACGCGATCAAGAAATACGTGGTGTCAGGGACGCTGACGCAAGCCGATCTGACCTGGAACAACACAACGTTGTTGTCGCCCGACGATCCCGTCGCTGACATCGCTGCGCTACGGCGCCAAAATGGCGGTGACGTATTGATCTGGGGCAGCGTCAGTCTGGTGAAGACCCTGCTTGTCGAAGAGTTGGTCGACGAGCTCAACTTGATGATCGAACCGATCCTGCTCGGTGGCGGCAAGAGGGTCTTTCCCGAAGACGGAGCGGCACGGCCGCTGCAGCTCATCCGCTGCACCACGGCCAGCACGGGCGTCCAGATTTGCACGTACCATCCGTCACCGACGTAAAGGACCGGATCGCACGGGGCGCTGCCGGAATCCGGACTGGGTCTACCGCTGTTCGTCGTGGATCTGCATCGCTTCGGCGACGCTCCTTTGGAGGTCTCTCTCAAGAAGGAAGCGTCCTTCGACGAGTCGTTGTGCGACGTGCAGGGCAGTCCGTTCGTACTCGTCACGGTCCGGAATCCCAGTCGCTGATTGGAGGGGCAGCCGGCTGCCGACAAACTCGTAGAGCACGTCGGGGAGACCCGCCTGCCGGATCCTTGGATTCCATCCAGTGTACGCAGCGACTGGGGCTGCGACGGCAGGTAAGGCGATTCCGGCAACTTCGTTCCCGCCTGCGTTGACATTCGACACAAGTGCGACCTTTGACGCTCCGAGTTCAAGGGGCCATGACGTGGAGAGAGGATCGATCTCGGGGGTCACCGGAAGGTGGGCGACATCGGGCAGAGCAACCTCAGAAAACCGGGCCAACACCTCCTCACGAGTGACTGCGCTCCCGTCGGAGAGGCGCGGCACACAGCTGCCAGCCGGTTCAACCCCCTCGCAAGCCCACTCCACAAGCTGAACGAAGAGTGCGCGCAGCACAGGAGAGATATCGATATGGTGCACTGGGTTAGCCACCGGAAGAAAGTCCTTGATCGGAGTCGCACCGAAGTGGTCGGTGCCAGCCAGAAGAAAGGTGCGTGCGTCGGGATCCTCAGCGAGATCTTCCCCTGTCTCGGGATGCTGATGAACGAGCGCCCCATCGCCGCGCCAGTACTCCCACGAGCTGTTTGTCGAGAACACCTTGGGGACCCCACCCGTCATTCTCTGCGTAACGAGCAACCCGGACAGGTCGTAGGGCGGCCCGTACGCGGGCATCATCGGATGCGTGAGAGAGGGCTGGCCGTACCGACAGTTGAACTCGCCTCGACGGGCACCAGCGATGTGAGTGAACACAC
>Ga0307373_10001579_pt1 | contig 42677 bp, 44 predicted proteins | sample OX2MG_FD_202534 | JGI IMG/M metagenome (GOLD analysis project Ga0307373, IMG submission 202534) | Soil microbial communities from Risofladan, Vaasa, Finland - OX-2 | ecosystem: Environmental > Terrestrial > Soil > Coastal area > Acid sulfate soil | place: Finland: Risofladan, Vaasa | collected...
CCTGGCAGCCAATGCTGGTCGACCAGGATGTGATCGTGGTCAGCGGGGGCAACACGGCGAACGCGCTTGCCGTCTGGCGAACCCAGGGGGTCGACGGGGCGCTGCGCGAAGCATGGGAGCGCGGTTCTGTGCTGTGCGGCTCGAGCGCGGGGATGATCTGCTGGTTCGAATGCTCCGTGACCGACTCTTTCGGCCCGCAGCTGGGCCCGCTGCGAGACGGCCTCGGCTTCCTGCCCGGCAGCGCTTGCCCTCACTACGACAGCGAGCCCCGTCGCCGTCCGCTCTACCGCGACCTCGTCGCGTCCGGGTTCCCGGCGGGCTTCGCCGCCGAGGACGCGGTCGGCCTTTGTTTCGAGGGCACGGCCCTGAAAGAGGCCGTCACCGAGGTCGAGGGGCGCAAGGCGTACCGCGTCGAGCTCGCCGGCGGGGCGCTGCGCGAGACCGAGCTGCCCGTCCGCCTGCTGGCCTGACGGGTATTTCAACGACCGTGTTGACAAACTCGTACACTCGAAAGGTGGAGTCCAGGCGCGAGGCCATCCTTGCCTTCCTGAAGACCCAGGGACAGGCATCCCTGGGTGAGATCGCGGCGCACCTCGAGGTGTCCAAGCAAGGCGCTCTGCGTCACCTGGAGTCGCTCGAGGCGGCCGGGCTGGCGACCGTCGCGTCGGTGCCGCACGGCCGCGGCCGGCCGGAGAGCGTCTACCGCCTCACCGCCGCCGCCGGCGACCACTTCCCCGACGGGCACCGCGAGCTGACCGGCGAGCTGGTCGACTTCATGCCTGGCGAGCAGCTGAAAGAGTTCTTCGAGCGGCGCGCGGCTCGCCTCGAGGCCGAGTACGCCCCTCGAATGGCGGGCCTAGACTTGGTCTCGCGCCTGCGCGAGCTGGCGCGGCTCGCCACCGAGCACGGCCACATGGCCGAGGTGGTCGAGCTCCCGGGAGGCGGGCTCGCCCTCCGCCACTGCAACTGCCCCATCCAGGACGTCGCCGCTCGCACCGGCCTGCCGTGCCAGAACGAACACGAGATGTACCAGCGGCTCCTCGGCGCCGAGGTGGTCCGGTCGAGCTGGATGGCCGACGCCGCGAGCGATTGCACATACGAGATGAAAAAGAAGGGAGAGAGAGTTGGCTGATTTCGAGATCAAAGACCTGAGGGCCAGCGTCGAAGGCCGGCAGATTCTCAAAGGCGTGACGCTGGGCATCTCCAGGGGTGAAGTCCACGCCGTGATGGGCCCCAACGGCTCCGGAAAGTCGACCCTCTCGCACACGCTCATGGGTCACCCCGGCTACACCGTCGACGGCGGCGAGGTGATCTTCAAGGGCAAGAATGTGCTCGAGCTCGAGCCCGACGAGCGCGCGCGCCTGGGCATGTTCCTCGCCTTCCAGTACCCGGTGGTCGTGCCGGGGATCTCGATGACCAACTTTCTTCGCACCGCGCTCAACTCCAAGCGCGGGTACGACGGTAAGGACAAGTCCAAGCAGGTTTCGCCCAAAGAGTTCCGCGCGCTGCTCAAGGACGAGCTCGAGGTGCTGCACATGGACGACTCGTTCCTGCCGCGATACATCAACGACGGTTTCTCGGGCGGTGAGAAGAAGCGCGCGGAGATCCTCCAGATGGCGATCCTGAAGCCTGAGATCGCGATCCTCGACGAGACCGACTCGGGCCTCGACATCGACTCGATCAAGTTCGTCGCAGAGGCGGTCAACCGCATGCGCGGCCCGAACCTCGGCGTCCTGATCATCACGCACTACACGCGCATCCTGGAATTCATCAAGCCCGACTTCGTGCACGTGCTCGTCGACGGGAAGTTCGTCCTGTCCGGTGGCCCCGAGATCGCCAACCGGCTCGAAAAGACCGGGTATTCAGAGTGGGTCAGCGATGAGCCACAGGAGGTCGCTTGATGGCAACCGCACCCAGGGTCGACGTCGGATCGGACTACAAGGAGAAGTACGGATTCTTCGTTCCCGAGGACTACGTCTTCAAGGCCAAGCGCGGCCTGAACCCCGAGATCGTCAAGGAGATCTCGTGGATGAAGAAAGAGCCCGAGTGGATGCTGAAGATGCGGCTGCGCTCGCTCGAGATCTTCCGCAAGAAGCCCATGCCCACGTGGGGCGCCGACCTGTCGGTCATCGACTTCGAGAACATCTTCTATTACTTGCGGGCCTCCGACAAGCAGTCGAAGACGTGGGAGGAGCTGCCCCCGGACATCAAGAAGACCTACGACCGCCTGGGCGTGCCCGAGGCTGAGCGCAAGTTCCTCGCGGGCGTGTCGGCCCAGTATGAGTCGGAGGTCGTCTACCACTCCCTGCACGAGGAGCTCTCGAAGAAGGGCGTCATCTTCACCGACACGGACTCCGCGCTGCGTGATCACCCAGAGCTGTTCAAAGAGTACTTCGGCACGATCATCCCGCCTGCGGACAACAAGTTCGCGGCGCTGAACACCGCGGTGTGGTCCGGCGGTTCCTTCATCTATGTGCCGAAGGGAGTGCGGGTCGACATCCCGCTGCAGGCGTACTTCCGAATCAACGCCGAGAACATGGGCCAGTTCGAGCGCACGCTGATCATCTGCGACGAGGGATCGTTCGTCCACTACATCGAGGGCTGCACGGCGCCGATCTACACCAGCGATTCGCTCCACTCGGCGGTGGTCGAGATCATCGTGAAAAAGAACGCACGCTGCCGCTACACGACGATTCAGAACTGGTCGACCAACGTCTTCAACCTCGTCACCAAGCGTGCGATGGTGTTCGGTGACGCGACCATGGAGTGGGTCGACGGCAACCTCGGGTCGCAGATCACCATGAAGTACCCGAGCGTGTACCTGATGGAGCCCGGCGCCAAGGGAGACGTGCTTTCGGTGGCGTTTGCCGGCAAGGGCCAGCACCAGGACGCAGGCGGCAAGATGATCCACGTCGCGCCCAACACCACCTCGACCATCACGTCGAAGTCGATCTCCAAGAACGGCGGGCGGACCTCGTACCGCGGCCACATCAAGATCTACCCTGGCGCGAACAACTGCAAGTCGTTCGTCAAGTGCGATGCGCTGCTGCTCGACGACGAATCGCGCTCGGACACGTACCCGTACAACGACGTCGACGCGGAGAACGTGACCCTCGGCCACGAGGCGACCGTGAGCAAGGTGTCGGACGAGCAGCTCTTCTACCTGATGAGCCGCGGCATCCCGCGCGCCGAGGCCGAGACGATGATCGTCAACGGCTTCATCGAACCGTTCACCAAGGAGCTTCCTCTCGAGTACGCGGTGGAGCTGAACCGGCTCATCCAGCTCGAGATGGAGGGCTCGGTAGGCTGACCATGGCAATCACCGCAGCGACCCTGGGGAGGACGGAGCTCCAGGGTGAACCGGGCTGGCTAAGCGATCGCAGGCGCGCCGCGCTGGCGACTTATGAACGGCTTCCGATGCCGAGCAAGACCGACGAGGAATGGCGCCGCACCGACGTCAGCGGGTTCGACGTCTCCGCCTACTCGGAGCTCGAGCACCGGGAAGGGCTCAAGCTCGACGCCGGGCGCCTGCCGGCGGGCGTCATCCTCAAGCCGCTGCGCGAAGCCGCCAGCGAGAATCGCGAGCTGGTCGAGCCGAGGCTCTTCTCGCTCATCGGCTCTGACCGAGACCGGTTCAACGCCCTGCACGCGGCCTTCTTCACCGGCGGCACGTTCCTTTACGTGCCCGACGGCGTGGTCATAGAGGAGCCCATCCTCGGACGGCACCTCTCGCACGCAGGCGGCAACTTCGTCCTTCCCCACACCCTGATCGTGGCCGGGCGGGGCGCGCGCTTCCACTACCTGGACGAGTACATCGGCGACGACTCCGAGGAGTCGGGATACCGCAGCGGATCGGCCGAGATCTACCTGGGCGAGGGCTCGGAGGTCGGGTATGTCTCAGTCCAGAAGTGGGGTCGTAACGCCTGGCACTTCGCCGACCAGCGCGCGCAGCTGCAGAAAGATTCGACCCTGCGCCTCTTCGACGTCACGCTGGGCGCGCGTTTCTCCAAGACGCGAGTAGAGGCGTCTCTTGTCGGTCCGGGCGCGGACGCGGAGCTCAAAGCGATCTATCTCGCCTCGGGCGAGCAGTTCTTCGACTTTCACACGCTGCAGGACCACCAGGTCGGCAACACCCGATCCGACCTGCTTTTCAAAGGCGCGCTCCAGGACGTGGCGCGGACCGTCTACGCCGGATTGATCAAGATTGAGAAGGGCGCCGCGCGCTCAGACGCCTACCAGGCGAACCGTAACCTCGTGCTCTCCGACCACGCGAAGGCGACCTCGATCCCGATGCTCGAGATCGACAACAACGACGTGCGATGCACGCACGGCGCGACGGTCGGCCCGATCGACCCGCAGCACATGTTCTACCTGCGCTCGCGAGGGATCCCAGAGGCGACGGCGCGACGCATGCTGGTGCAGGGCTTTTTCGGCGACGTGCTCGACCGCATCCCGTTCGAGCACGCGCGCACGCTGATCGAGGCCGAGCTGGAGACCCGGCTTGGCTAGGCATCGTGTCGCATCGGTCGCCGACCTCGCCGCGGACTCGATCAAGCGAGTTGATGCCGGTCGTTTCCCCATCTGCCTCGCGCATGCGGAAGACGGCAACTTCTACGCCCTCGACGACACCTGCACCCACGAGGAGTTCTCGCTCAGCGAGGGAGAGCTGTGGGGCATGGACGTCGAATGCCCGCAGCACGGCTCACGTTTCAACCTCCTCACGGGCAAGGTGACGGGCCTGCCCGCCGTGGTCCCGGCCAAGACGTACCCGGTGACCCTGGAGGGCGGGGACGTGTACGTCGAGGTGCCCGACTGAGCATGGCGGCACAGCCCTTCGATGTGGCCGCGATCCGGAAAGACTTCCCGATCCTCGAGACGGGCATCGCCTACCTCGATTCGGCGAACACGTCGCAGCGGCCGCGCCAGGTGACCGGCGCGATGCTCGAGTACTTCGAAAAGTTCAACTCGAACGTCCACCGCGCCGCCTACCGCATCGCCGAGGAGGCGACCGTCCGCTACGAGGCGACGCGCGAGAAGGTGCGCGCGTTCGTCAACGCAAGCTCGACCAAGGAGATCATCTACACGCGGGGCACCACCGAGGCGATCAACCTCGTCGCGTACTCGTGGGGCCGCAAGAACGTCCGGCGCGGCGACCTGATCGTGCTGACGATCCTCGACCACCACTCCAACATCGTCCCGTGGCAGATCCTCGCCGCAGAGCGCGGCGCGCAAATCGAGTTCGTCGACATCGACGACAAGGGAGAGCTGCGCCAGGACCAGTACGCCGACCTGCTGAAGCGTGGGCCGAAGCTCGTCGCGTTCAACGCGGTGAGCAACGCGTTGGGCACGATCAACCCTGCCCGCGCGATGGTGGCCGCCGCCAAGGAGGCCGGCGCAACGGTGCTCGTCGACGGGGCGCAGAGCACCCCCCACCAGCCGGTCGATGTGCAGGAGCTCGGCTGTGATTTCTATGCGTTCAGCGGCCACAAGATGCTCGGGCCCACCGGCGCCGGCATCCTGTACGGGCGCCGCGAGCTGCTCGAGGCGATGGACCCGTTCATGTCCGGCGGCGACATGATCAAGACGGTCCGCGTCGAGGGCGCGACCTACCACGACCTGCCCTGGAAGTTCGAGGCGGGCACTCAGGCGATCGCCGAGGTGATCGGCCTGGGGGCGGCCGTCGATTATCTGGGCGGCCTCGGCATGCACGCGGTGCGCAGCCACGAGCTCGAGATCACCGAATATGCCTACGAGGCTCTCAGTGAGGTCGAAGGCCTGACCGTTTACGGTCCGCCGCCCTCACGCCGCGCCGGAGTCATCTCGTTTGCCCTCGCGGGGATCCACCCCCATGACCTGGCGACGATCGCCGACCGCGACCAGGTGTGCCTGCGCGCCGGCCACCACTGCGCGATGCCCCTCATGACCCGACTCGGCGTGCCGGCCACCGCCCGCGCGTCTTTCTACATCTACACGCAGAAGGATGAAGTCGACCGTCTGGTCGGTTCCATCAAAGAGGCACAGAGGATATTCGCATGAGCGCACGCACCGGCAATCCCGACGATCAGTTCTATGCACCCCACGAAATCTTCGATTTCGCGGGGGCCCCGCATTGGCGCTGTTCGGCATGAGCGCACCTTCCGGCAATCCCGACGATCAGTTCTATCGCGAGTACATCCTCGACCACTACAAGAACCCGAGGAACTTCGGCCGTCTCGAGCATCCCGACATCAGCCACGAGGAGGACAACCCTCTTTGCGGTGACGTGATCGGGATGGATTTCCTTATCAAGGACGGGGTCATCGAAGACGTCCGGTTCCACGGCCGTGGCTGCGCGATCTCCCAGGCGTCGGCGTCGCTCCTGACGGAGCGAATCAAGGGCCTTCCGCTGGAACAGGCCAAGCAGATCGGAAAGGCGGACGTGCTGGGAGAGCTCGGGATCGACATCTCTCCGGCGCGCATCAAGTGCGCGCTGCTGTCACTGAAAGTTCTGAAGGTCGGTGCATACGGGCTGGCCGATGAGGATGAGGAGTAAAGAGCGATGACCAACCAGGAAGCTCCGTTTCGCGAGATGACGCTGGACGGGATCAAGCAGCTGATCCAGGACGGCTACGAAGTCGTCGATGTGCGCGAGGACTGGGAGTGGAACAGGGGACACCTGCCCGGAGCGCGCCATGTGGTGCTCAACTCGATCCTTGCCAAGCCGGCCGCGCAGAAGTTCCAGGATCGCACCGTCTTCGTCTGCCAGACCGGAGAGCGGTCGGCCGTGGCCTCGGAGATGGCGGTCGCGCTCGGCGTCAAGGACGTGGTCAATTTCCGGGGCGGCACCAAGGCATGGCGAGACGCCGGTCTGCCGCTGGAGACCACCCCATGAGATCTGCGATTTCACAGGGACCCCGGGAGAAGCCGTGACGGATTTCGCCCCGACGTCCGAGGTCGCGGCCGACTCCACGGTCAAGCCGGAGGACGTGATCGACGTGCTGCGACAGTGCTTCGACCCGGAGATCCCGGTCAACATCGTGGACCTTGGGTTGATCTACGACATCGCGATCAAGCCGGAGCGTGTGGACGTGAAGATGACCCTCACAGCGCTCGGCTGCCCGATGGCAGCCGACGTGATGGCGGACGTCCGCGACCACCTGCTCACCCTGCCCGGCATCAGCGAAGCGGGCGTCGACATCGTCTACGAGCCGGTCTGGACCCCAGAGCGCATGACCGAAGAAGCGCGCTGGGAGCTGGGGATGGTCTGAAAGCCGGCTAGCAGCCCGGCCCGTTGCAGGCGCCCGACTGGAAGGTCAGCCTCCCGTCGACGCAGTCGTAGTGATATGGGCCGGTCACAAAGCCCGGTCCCCCGCCTCCGTAAGTGCCCTGGGCGGGACACACGATGTACCTCTCGGTCGCCTCGAAGCCGGCCACGAGGAGGGCGACGGCCAGCACCGCTCCAACCACTGCGGTGAGAGCCGCGGAGGTCAGATGCGGACCTCGGAGGGTGCGCACCGTGGCGCCCGTGGCCATCGCCCCGGCCACCACGAGAGGCAGCCCGACGGAGAAGAGCGCGAGGATCCCGAGCACGAGCAAGCCCCCCGCCGCAGCCGCGCGCAGCGGCATGCGCACATTCGCGGGAAGCCCGCGCTGCAGCGAAGCCGCGAGCAGGACGCCCATCAGGAGCATGTACCCGGTCACGAACGGGACGGTCAGCACGTCCAACCCCCCGTAGCCGCCCTGCGCACGGATCAGGAGGGCGTACGCGGTGCTGGTGGCGACCACGACCGCGAGCGCGAACCAGGTCATGAATCGCACGGGTCGCGACTCGACGGTCTGGGCAGCGACCACCACCAGCCGACTGTAGAGGTTCCGGTCGCGAACCGGGCCTACGTACACTTACCTGTCGTGACGGAGTTCAGCCCCGGCTTGGAGGGCGTGGTCGCCGCGGAGACCGCGGTGAGCGAGGTGGACGGGGCGAACGGGCGACTCATCTATCGGGGCGGATACCTGATCGAAGACGTCGCCGCGGTCGCGAGCTACGAGGAGATCGTCCACCTCCTGCTCCAGGGCGACCTGCCGAACTCACGCCAGCTCGACGCGCTGCGCCGTCAGATGGCCGAGGCCCGCACCCTGAACGATGCCGGTCTCGGCGCCATCATGGCGCTGGACCCTGACACCGACCCGATGGACACGCTCCGCACGGTCGTCTCGGCGCAGGGCGCCACCAGGTCGATCACGAAGCCCACACTCGACGAGGCGATCGCGCTCACGTCGATCTTTCCCACCATCGTCGCCGCCGCTCACCGAAGGCGGCTGGGCAAAGAGATCGTCGAGCCCAGACCCGACCTCGACCACGCCGCCAACCTCCTGTGGATGATGGAGGGCACCGAACCGCCCGCCGAGCGAGCAAGCTGGGTCGGCCACTACCTCGTTCTGCTGGCTGACCACGGGCTCAACGCGTCCACCTTCGCCGCCCGTGTCATCGCCTCGACCGGAAGCGACCTGACGTCCTCCGTGGTCGGCGCGATCGGCGCACTGAAGGGCGCGGCGCACGGCGGCGCGACGCTCGCCGCCCGCTCGATGCTCGACAAGATCGGCTCCGCCGACAACGCGGAGAAGTGGCTGAAAGATGCCCACGCGCGCCACGAGCGTTTCGCCGGCTTCGGCCATCGCGTCTATAGGACCTACGACCCGCGCGCCAAGATTCTTCGTGAGATGGCGAAGACGGCCGCGCCACAGCTCCACAAGACCGCAGCCCGTACCGAGGAGCTCGCTCTCCAGATCCTTCACGAGGCGCATCCGGAAAGGCCCAACGCGACCAACGTCGACTTCTGGGCCTCGGTGGTGTTGACCGGGGCCGGCATACCCAAGGAGATGTTCACCTGCATCTTCGCCACGTCGCGCGTGGCGGGTTGGACGGCCCACGTGCTCGAGTCGCTGTCCGACCTCCGAATCATCCGGCCGGCATCCCGATGGGTCGGGCCCGAGGGCGGCAAGCAGGCGCTGCCGCTGGCCGGCAGATGACCGGCGCTTACGTTCCCGGCCTCGAAGGAATCATCGCCGCGCAGACGGCGATCTCCATGGTGGACGGCGAAAACGGCCGGCTGGTCTATCGCGGCTACGTGATCGCCGACCTGGCGGAGGACATGTCGTTCGAAGAGGTCGCGCACCTGCTGTGGTACGGCCGGCTCCCAACCCGTGCCGAGCTCGACGGGTTGACCCTCGAGCTGGCGGCGTCCCGCGCGCTGACCCCGGCCGCCGCCGCCACGCTGAACGCGCTGCCTACGGACACCGACCCGATGGACGTGCTGCGCAGCGTCGTGTCGGTGCAGGGTGTCGAGCACCGCCTGGAGAAGCCCACGATCCCGCTGGCGGTGCACGCGGCCGCCTCGTTTCCAACCATCCTCGCCAACTTCCACCGGCGCCAGGCCGGCCTTGATCCCGTCGCCCCGCGGGCCGACCTCGGGCACGCGGCCAATTACCTGTACATGCTCAACGCCAGGGAATCGAGCCCGGAGATCGTGCGCGCGCTCAACACCTACCTAGTGCTGCTCGCGGATCACGGCATGAACGCCTCGACTTTCACCGCCCGCGTCATCGCATCGACGGACTCCGACCTGGCGTCGTGCCTGGTCGGAGCGATCGGGGCCCTCAAGGGCCCCGCCCACGGCGGCGCGCCCTCGGCCGTGATGGACCAGCTCGAGATGATCGGAACCGCCGCCAACGCCGAGCGCTGGATGCGCGAGGCCCGAAAGCAGAAGGTCCGCTTCATGGGGTTCGGCCATCGCATCTACCGCACCTACGACCCCCGCGCGCGAATCCTCAAAGCGATGTGCGAGCGCCTCAACCCGCAGTTCTACGACCTCGCCTCAAAGGTCGAGGAGACGGCCCTGGCGATCCTCCACGAAGAGCACCCGGAACGGCCGCAGGCCACCAACGTCGAGTTCTACTCGGCCGGTGTCCTGCAGGCGATCGGCCTCCCGAAGGAGTACTTCCCGCCCACGTTTGCCGTTTCACGCGCCGCCGGCTGGACCGCCCACGTGCTCGAGCAGAGCGCGAACAACCGGCTCATCCGCCCGCAGTCGGAGTACATCGGACCCGAACCTCGAAAGCCGGCACCGCTCGCCGAGCGGGGATAAAAGGCGCTGCGGCTGGACGCGCCGGCCGGGCGCAACCTATCCTCAACAACGACCTGACCCTCACCTACCCGGCTCGGCAGTTCGCGAGGGTCGTCGGGCCGCGTGGCTCGGTCTGCCATCCGGCTCCCGCCCGATGACTGTCGGAGACATACGGATCAGGCACGCCCGGCTGATCGTGGTGGTGGCGGCCCTCGCCGCAAGCTCGGCGATCCTGTGGCTCTCGAGGAGCTATACGTTCTACTTCGACGAGTGGTCCTTCATCCTGACCGCGCCCGACTGGACCTGGGTGACATACCTGGAGCCCCACAACGAGCACCCTTCCATGCTCCTGAGGATCATCTACGCGGGCCTGCTCGACACGGTCGGCCTGCGCAGCTACCTCCCTTACATGCTCGTCCTGATGGCCCTTCACCTCGCCAACGTGGCGCTCTTGTTCGAGGTGGTTCGCCGTCGAGCCGGAGATTTGATCGCCGTTGCAGCGGGGATGGGGCTGCTGGTTCTGGGCATGGGCTGGGAGGACATCCTCTGGGCGTTTCAGATGGCATGGCTGGCCTCGAGCGCTCTGGGCCTCGCCGCGCTCCTCGCGCTACAGCCTCGGTCGACGCCGGCTCGGATGGCCGTCGCCGCCGGGGCGCTCACCGCCTCGCTGATGTTCTCAGGGATCGGACTCGTTTTTGCGATCGTGGCGGCCTTGCTGCTGTTGCTCGAGCCCGGCCGGCGAAAGGACCTGGTCTGGTTGATGCCCACGGGGGTCGCGCTGTTGGCCTGGTACGTCGCCTTCGGCCGGCTGGGGACGCACCCCAACCCTCAACCGACGGCCGCGAACGTCTTCCTGGTTCCCCAGTACGAGCTTTGGGGCCTGAGCCAGAGCGCGGCGGGGTTGATCGGAGAGAACGGCTGGATCGGCGCCCCGATACTGGGGATGGCAGCCGTGGCGCTGGCCTTGACGTGGAGACGAAAGCGGCCGGATGCGGTCGCCCTCAGCCTGAGCGTGGGGCTGGTCGCGTTCTACGCCATCACCGGCTTGACCCGCGCGCAGCTCGGTTACGACCAATCCGGCTCGTCGCGCTATGAGTACATCGGCGCGGTTTTCTGGCTGATCCTCCTCGCTGACGCCGCCCGTGCCGTCCCGTGGAGAGGAACCTGGCGGCCCGCCATCCTGGCCTGCCTCTTCCTAATGTGCTTCAACAGCGGCGTCCTGCTTTTCAGCTTCGCGACCGCGAAGGTGGTCGTCATGCAACGCCAGGTGGCAGACCTGCAGGCGCTGGCGGTCGAGCGCAACGATCCATGCTTGAAGCCGGGCGGAGCCGTCGATCCGCTCGTGATGCCGGTCGAAACCAGCCCCGCCCTCTACTACCGCGCGATCGACCGCTATGGCGATCCCTCGGCGGGAATCCCCGTCACCGACCAGGTGGATTTCGCCCGCGCCAGGCTCAATCTCGTTTCAAGCGGGTGCCGGTGACGCCTCGCTGAGCGCGGCCGGGCGCTGGCGCCACACCGCCATCGACCCGAGCCACACGACCTCCAACCACACCAGGGGCGCCCACCCGACGGCCGGGGCCTGCCCGAGGTCGATCAGCACGTAGCCCAGGACAAGGTATGCGACCACCCAGGCGGGAGGCCCGGTGCGCAGGTAGAGCCACCCGGCGGCGACCAGCATGACGGTGTCCGGCTCGTGGAGGTACGGGGTGGCCGCGAGCGACCCGACCACCGCGATCGCGAGCGGCAGCTCGAGTCCTCGGCCGCGGTGCGCCCAGATGGCGAAGAGGGCGACGGCAAGGACCACCGCGGTCGCCGCCAGGCCCACATGGCCGCCGCCGACCAGGCTGGGCACCGACAGGTCGGGCACCGACACGTAGGCCTGGGGGTGGGTGGAAACGCTGGCCAGGCGATCGGCGTACGCCGAAACCCCCTGGGAGCCGATCGCCGCGAACGAGCCGGCCGCGACGACTGCGGCCCCCGCCACCCAGGTCACGAATGCCCGCAGCCGGCCCACCAGGACCAGGGCCAGCGGGACCAGGGCCGCCTCCTGCGGTTTCAAAAGGATGAGGAGCAGGACCAGGCCGGCCGCCACGTCACGTCTTTCGCGCAGCAGCCACCATCCCACGAGAACTGAGGCGAACACGAAGAACACCACCTGCCCGACGAAAAGGCCGAGCCCGACCGGCAGCAGCGCGATGAGCGCGACTAGGTGGCCGGCCCGCGGCAGCGGCTCACCGGGGGCGGCGAGCCACCAGGCCGTCAGGACCGACGCCGCGATCAGCGCGAGCCAGATCCCGTAGGCGAGCGTGAATGGCAGCAAGGCGAGCGGGACAACGAACAACGCCATCGTCGGAGGCTGAATTACCGGGAACGGCGCCAGCGGGCCGCCCAGGCTCGTAGCGAGGTTCGCCCACACGCGCACGCGCAGCGCCTCTTCGTAGATGCGCCAGAAGCCCGACTGCAAGCCGATGGTCGTGACCCCGTAATAGAGGGCGAAGTCGCTCTCGTAAGGTCTCTGCACCAACCGGGTGGCCGCTCCTACCATCTCGACAGCCGCCAGCGGCACGAGCGCGCCCATGGCCGCCGAGAAGAGCAAGGGCCGGCGCCTCAGCCGCGGCATCCGGGGCAATCTACCATCCCGCCATCGAGTTCCTGAAGCGTAGGAGTGGCGCCACCTACACTTAGACGAGATGGCCGCTGTTGATTTCGATGTGGCGATCCTGGGGGGTGGCATGGGCGGTTATCCAGCCGCCATCCGGGCGTCCCAGCTCGGCCTGAAGGTCGCGCTCGTCGAGGCCGACAAGCTGGGAGGCACCTGCCTGCACGTGGGCTGCATTCCGACCAAAGCGCTGCTGGAATCGTCGGAGCTGTACCATCGCGTGGCCGCGCGAGGCCCCGAATTCGGGATCAACGCCGACAAGGTGCAGTACGACTACGCCCGCATCGCCGCCCGGCGCGACGCGATCGTCAGCCAGCTGCACAAGGGCGTGCAGTACCTGATGAAGAAGAACAAGATCGAGGTCGTCGAGGGACGGGGCAAGATTCGCGACCGCAACACGATCGACGTTGGCGGTAAGCAGGTCAAGGCGAAGAACCTCATCGTGGCGACCGGCTCTACGGTCAAGTCGCTTCCCGGTCTCGAGTTCGACGGCCAGTTCATCATCTCGTCCGACAACGCGACCCTGGCCACCAACGTGCCGGAGTCGATCTGCATCATCGGCGCCGGGGCGGTCGGGGTGGAGTTCTCGACCCTTTACAGCCAGCTCGGCGTCAAGGTCACCCTGCTCGAGGCGCTGGACAGGCTCGTGCCACTCGAGGACGAGGAGATCTCGAAGGAGATGCTGTCCCAGTTCAAGAAGGCCGGCATAGACTGCCGTCTCGGCGTCAAGGTCAAGAGCGCGAAGAAGGCGCGAGACGGCGTGAGCGTCGAGACGGACCAGGGCGAGGTGTGGGCGCGACAGCTCCTGGTAGCCGTGGGCCGCGCTCCAAGGTCGAAGGACGTCGGGCTGGAGCAGGTCGGCGTCCAGACCCACCCCAACGGCTTCGTCACAGTCGACGAGTGGATGAGGACGTCGGCCGAAGGCATCCACGCGATCGGCGACGTCGTGGGCGGCTACCTGCTCGCGCATGTCGCAGCGCACGAGGGCATGACCGCCATCGAGGACATCGCCGGCCAGCGGGTCGCGCCCATGGAGCAGGAGCTGGTCACGCGGTGCACTTACTCCCATCCGCAGATCGCGTCAGTCGGTTTGACCGAGAAGCAGGCGCGGGACAAAGGACTCGAGGTGAAGGTCGGCCGCTTCCCGTTCACCGCCCTTGGGCGCGCCATCATCCACGGCGAGACGGGTGGCTTCGTCAAGATCGTCGCGGACGGCAAGACCGGCAGGATGCTGGGGACTCACATCGTCGGTCCCCAGGCCACCGAGCTGATCGCCGAGCCCGCGCTCACGCAGCTTTTCCAGGGCGACGCCTGGGAGCTCGGCCGCAACATCCACCCGCACCCGACGCTCAGCGAGGCGGTCATGGAGGCGGCGCTGGCCGTGGACGGCCACGCCATCCACATCTAGCTGAGCGCGATGGCCCAGACCGTCAAGACCAAAGGACCCACTTTCAACCCTGAATGGCGCTTCCAGGAGCCGGTGGCGTGGCGAGACACCGATCTGGACGAGAAGACGCTGAAGGAGTGGTTCCACCTCATCCTGCTCGGCCGCCAGGTCGACTACCGGTTCCAGGTCCTGAACCGGCAGGGCCGGGCGCCCTTCATCATCTCGTGCGCCGGCCATGAGGCGGCTCAGGTCGGCGTCGGCTGGCCGCTGAAGCCGAAGTACGACTGGATCTCGCCGTACTACCGGGACGTCGTGCTGAACATGCGCATGGGCATGTCGCCGCTCGACCTCATGCTCTCGGTCCTGGCCAAGGCCGCGGACCCAGCGTCCGGCGGCAAGCAGACGCCGGGGCATTTCTCGGACACCCGGCTCAACATCATCTCGGGCGGCTCACCCGTGGCGACGCAGATGGTGCACGGCGCGGGCGTCGCGTACGCATTGAAGATGGACGGCACCGACAAGGTCGTGATGACGTGCTACGGAGAAGGCGCCGGGTCCGAGGGCGACACGCACGAGGCGTTCAACTTCGCCGCGATCTACAAGCTGCCGGAGATCTTCGTCTGCCAGAACAACGGCTTTGCCATCTCGACGCCGATGCGCAAGGAGTACGCGGTCGAGTACGTCGCGCAGCGGGCCACGGGCTATGGGTTCCCCGGCGTCACCGTCGACGGACGAGACCCCGTGACCTGCTACGTCGTCTCGAAGGAGGCCGTGGCGCGGGCTCGAGCGGGCGAGGGCCCGACCCTGATCGAAACCCTGGTCGACCGCCTGGGCGCTCATTCGTCCGAGGACGACCAGCGGCGGTACCGGACGCAGGAGGAGATCGACCGTCTCGCGCAGAACGACTGCCTGGAACAATTCAAGAAGCGGCTCCTCGACGAAGGCGTGCTCTCCGCCACGGAGGTGGCCGAGCTCGAAGAGCACGTCAAGGACGAGGTGACCCAGGCGACGCGCGAGGGGATGGAATCCCCCGACCCGCCGGGCGAGAACGCGCTGACCAACGTCTATTCGACCAACGTTCCCAAGGCGATCGACCCCGTTCCCGGAGTAGAGACCGAGGACATGAACATGGTGGCCGCGCTCCGCTCCGCCCTCACTGAGGAGATGGAGCGGGACGAGCGCGTGATGGTGCTGGGCGAGGACGTGGGCCAGAAGGGCGGTGTGTTCCTCGTCACCGACGGCCTGCGCAACCGCTTCGGAGAAGCGCGGGTCATCGACACGCCGCTCGCCGAGTCGTCCATCGCCGGGGTTGCTCTGGGTCTGGCGATCGCCGGCAAGCGCCCGGTAGCCGAGATGCAGTTCGCGGACTTCGCGCACATGGCGTTCAACCAGATCACCAACGAGATCGCCAAGTTCCGTTACCGGAGCGACGGCGACTGGGGCGTGCCGATGGTGGTGAGAGCGCCGATGGGCGGTCACGCGCACGGCGCGCTGTACCACTCGCAGTCGATCGAGGCGCGCTTTGCGACGCCAGGTCTGAAGATCGTGATCCCGTCGAGCCCCTACGAGGCGAAGGGCCTGCTGCTCGCGGCGATCCGCGACCCAGACCCGGTGCTCTTCTTCGAGCACAAGCGCCTTTACCGAATGTTCAAGGAGGCGGTGCCGAAAGGTGAGTACCTGATCCCTCTGCAGGTCGCGCGCACTGCGCGCGAGGGCACCGACATATCCGTATTCTGTTACGGCCTGATGGTCCATTACGCGCTCGAGGCCGCCAGGCAGCTGGAGCAGGACGGAGTGAGCGTCGAGATCGTCGACCTGCGCACGGTCTATCCGCTGGACAAGGACGCGATCATCGCGTCGGCGCGCAAGACCGGCAAGTGCCTGGTTCTCTACGAGGACAACTTCAGCGTTTCCATCGGCTCCGAGGTGGCGGCGCTGATCGCCGACGAGGCATGGCGCTGGCTCGACGCGCCCGTCAAGCGGTTCGGAGGGCTCGACGTGCCGTCGATGCCTTACGCGGTACCGATGGAAGAGTTCTTCATGCCGACCCCGGAGAAGATCACCACGGTCCTGCGCGAGCTGGCGGCGTACTGATGGCCAAGACGACCCGTGTGGTGATGCCTCAGCTGGGCGAGTCCGTGCACGAGGGGACCATCTCGAAGTGGCTGGTCAAGCCGGGCGACAGGGTGACCGAGTTCGAGCCGATGCTCGAGGTCGACACGGACAAGGTCAACGCCGAGGTCCCGGCGCCGGTGTCGGGCATACTGCGCGAGATCCTGGCCCAGGAAGGACAGACCGTGCAGGCCGGCGCCGAGATCGCCGTGGTCGAAGTTGGCGCCGGAGACGTGGTCGGCGCGTCGCCGGAGGCCCCCGCGCCCGCGCCTGCGGTCCCCTCGTCCAAGGTGGAACCGGAAGCTGCACCGCCCCGCCCCGCCGAGCGGGTGGCCGAGCGGCCGGAGCCTGCGCCTCCTCCCGCACCTGCTCAGAAGCCTCAGGCCGAGCAAGGGGGCGACGCGCACCGCTACTCACCCGCCGTGCAGATGGTCGCCTCCGAGCTCAAGGTCGACCTGTCCAGGGTGAGCGGGACCGGGATGGGCGGCCGGATCACCAAGAAGGACGTGCAGGAGTTCGCCGCTAGGCCGCAGGCCTCCCCCGCTCCGGGGCCGGCTCCATCGCCGGCCGCGAAGCCGGGCGAAGGCGACCAGGTCGTGCAGTTGAGCCGTGTTCGCCGCCTGATCGCCGAGAACATGACGCGCTCGAAGAGCACGATCCCCCATGCCTGGCAGACGCAGGAGGCTGACATGTCGGGCGTGGTCGCCAACCGCAGCGCGAACAAGGCCGCGTTCCAGAAGCAAGAGGGCTTCTCGCTGACCTACCTGCCTTACGTGATCGCTGCGACGGTGGCCGCGCTGCGCGAGCATCCTGAGGTGAACGCGACCTTCAACGAGACGGAGCTCATCGTGCACCGCGACATCAACGTCGGCGTGTCGGTGGGGCTCGAGGACACGCTGGTGGTCCCGGTGATCCGGCGAGCCGACGGCCTCTCGATCGCGGGTATCGCCCGCGCTATCAACGACGTCGCGACGCGGGCCCGGAACAAGCAGCTCAAAGCCGACGACCTGTCTGGCGGAACCTTCACGGTCAACAACTCCGGCACGTTCGGAACGCTGTTCAGCTACTCGGTCATCAACCCGGGCCAGGCGGGCATCCTCACCATGGAAGCGATCGTCGAGCGCCCCGTGGCGGTCAACGGGATGATCGGAATCAAGCCGATGATGTATCTCTGCTTCTCGTTCGACCACCGCGTGCTCGACGGCTTGCAGGCGGCTCGGTTCCTGACCTCCTGCCGCAAGTGGCTGGAGGCGGTGACCGCCGACTCACCGGTTTACTAGCGGCGCGACGCATCTCCACGCTATCTCGGCACGAGCAGCTGGTATTCGCCATACGAGCCGCCGTCGGGCACGAAGTTGGCATCGATGAAGCTCACCAGCGGGAGCTGGGGAACGGAACGCCCCTCCGACCAGAAATCGATGACGGCCTGGTCCTTGACGACGCATAGGCGCTGCTTGCCGGCGAGCTCTTGCACGACCGCCTGCTGCTGTGCGCCGTCGAGCGTGAACATCCACAGGCCGTAAAGGCGAGGGGAGGGCTGTTGCTGGCCGGTCCAAACGTAAAAGCTCACCATCCCCGGATAGGTGATGAACTCGGAGCACTCGCGTGAGATCGCAGCGACTGTCGTGCGCAAGGCCACTCCCTGCTGCGGGGGAACCCGGATGAGGCCGGCCCCGGGAAGCCCCAGCGGCGCTTCCGCGGCGTAAGCGGCCGTGGCGTAGTAACCGAACAACCCGTAGGCGGCGATGCTGAGCAGCGTCGTCATCGGGGCGACCCAGACCCCCTGAAACCTCCGTGGCGGGCTCGCTTCGCGCCCTGCCCGTCGCAGCTGGCTGATCCCGTCATTAAGGATGATCGCTCCGACCGGTACGAGCGAAAGCCCGGACAACGACACCTGTGTGCCCGCGACAGGGTAAGCCTGCAAGCTCTCCAGCACCGCCAGGGCCGGAAGCAAAAGTCGCGCGTACGGGCCGGTCGGATCGTCGGCTCCTTCAAAAGGCGACTGAGTCGCCACCCACGCGAGCGGCAGAACGACGAAAAAGATGGTGGTCGGCAGCCGCAGGAGCGTCATCAGGATGGCGAAGCCGACCACGGTGCGCGAAAGTCCCGCCACCAGCGGTGGCACGTGGATGGTGGTCCTGGAGTTGAGGATCACGACGGCGGCGGCAAAGGAGAGTGCGGCTGCGAGGACGTCGATCGAGCCGATCTTCAGCGGGTACACGAATACCTGCGGCATCCGAGCTGCCGTAACCACCAGTGAGTCGACCAGGTCGGAAAGGTTGGTCCCGCCGATCATGGCAATGCCGATGGAGGCGATGGCGACCAACATGCCGCCGCCTGTCAACCACATCACCGAGTGAGGCGGCAGCGGGCCAGGCGCGGCAGCAACGTATGCGACGCCGACTGCCGCGCCAGCCAGAACAACTGTGGCTGAGTACTCGATGACCCAACCGAGGTTCAGCAAACCGGACACCAGGAGCAGTGGCAGCAGCAGGCACAGCGCCAACATGGCGGGCAGGGCAATCCGTCGATAACGAGGACTCAGGCCGCCCGCGGTGGCCGAGGCCACGGCGACGGCGGCAAAAACGCCGACGTTGATCTTGACCAGGCACAGCGCGCCCACGACCCCCCCGATTGCAAGCGCTCCCGCCCGGGGCCGAGTCGATCTCGTGGCTGCCGCCGCCACCAGGATCGTCAGCAGAAGAGCGATCGGACCGGAAGGGTTCATGGGCTCGTCCGTGAGCGCCGCCAGCACATGGAAGGTCACGAACTGCGCGCCTACGGCGAGCCACAGGTTCCCCGTCAACCAGCGGACGGCCAACCCCCCGACCAGGCTCGCCGTCAGCCAGATCGCGATGCTGAGAATTCGCCCGCTGTCGTGGACCGCCTCAAGTTCGAGCAGCTTGAACACCCCGGCAATTGATTCGAAGAAGAACGGGCCATAGAAGGTGAAGATCTGCGTGAAGAGAGCGCGCCCGGCCAGGTACTGCCTGAGCAGGATCAGAAAGTAGCCTTCGTCGTCGTATGGATGGAAACCGCTGAACATCGAGACGTAGGCGACGGGCACGAAGGCGACCGTCGATGCGGCGAATGCGACCGCGGCACCGGCGCACCTCCGTGGATTCATTCGCCGGTGCGGCTCATCGCGTCGCCGAAGTCGCGAACCCTCACGCCCAGGTCGGCGAAGGACGGGAAATCGGGGTGAGGGTCCTGGTGGACGAGGCTCACCACGCTGTCACTTCGATAAGACGGCTTCAGCCCCAACGCCTCGGCGCCTTTCAAGCCGAGCCACACAGCCTGCCACGGGATGCTGACGAACCTGGGGCGCGTGCCCTGGCGGCGGCCCAGCTCGGCCACCAGCTCGCGCATGGTGACGCCTCGGGGGGAGGCGACGACCATGGGCGCTTTGACCGGCCCGAGATCGCCGGAGCACAGCCGCCGGACGAGCTCGAACAGGTCGTCGACGTGGACCAGGTACTGGAGGTGGCCGCCCCCGTCGAGCAGCGGCACGAGCCGGCCCCGCGCGCTGCTCCGCAGGCTGCCGATCATGCCGCCACCCGTCGAGTCGAGGTCGCCGTACACGAGGCCGGGCCGCACGACCATGGCGCCGAACCTCTCAGCCTCGGCCTCGATCTCGAGCTTGGCCCGCCCGTATAGCGAACGGCACCCCGCAAACGCACTGATCGTCGAGATCACGACCATCCGTGGCACTCCGGCCGCGGCGGCCGCTGCGATGAGCCGGCGCGAGCCCTCGACGTTCACGCGGCGGATGTCAACCCAGCTGACGGGCCGGAAGTCGTAGGCGCAGTGGACCAGCGCGTCCACATGCCGCGACCGGAAGACGCCCTCGCCGACCTCATCGCCAAGGTGAAAGGGCACGGAGAGCTCCGACGCCTCGCCGGCGCTCCTGGTGAAGCGGACCACCGACCAACCCGACCGTTCGAAGCGCTCGGTCAGCGAAGAGCCGACAAAACCCGAAGCGCCCGTGATCGCGACCCGCGGCTCCGAAGGTGTCAAGCGGCGGCCTCCGCACCGATTCGGTGAGCATTGGCCATCACGCTCAGCGTGATGGTGGTGGCGGGAAGGGATGGGAAGACGCTGGCGTCCACGACGTGCACTCGCGACATGCCGGACGGACGCCCCATGGCGTCCGTCTCGAAAGGACCGGGAGACGCGCTCATCGGAAACGTGCCTCCCGTGTGGAAGCCACGGCCGGGGGCCCCGACCCGCAATGCCTGGCCGAGAGGGAAGGCGCGCAGGGAGCTGCGCTCCGCCCGCAAACGGCGCAGCACCGCGGAAATGGCGGGGCGGGCCTGGCTGTTGGGTGTACCGGCCAGCTCGAGCACGTCGGGCTGCCCGCCGACGCCGCGGGCGAGAGTCAAGGTCATTCCGGGCGACAGGTCCGAATGCAGGTAGCCCTGGACCAGCAGCATGCGGGCCAGGAGCAAACGCTCCACGGCCGGCCCGAGGACGCTGTCGACGGCTCCGAGCATGTTGCCGACCTGTTTTCGGAAGAGCTCGTTATGCGTGTACACCTGCAGGTGGGTGGTGTGCGAGCCGATGGCGGCGTCGTCGATCTCCAGGAAGACCTGGGCCAGCGTGTGCAGCGATTCGCGAGCCGCCTCTTTCTGTCGGCGATACCGGAGCAGAGGAAAAAGGAAGTAACAGTTGTCGAGCGCGCGGACCTTCCTCCCGTAGGCGTCGAGCGAGGCCAGCAAAACGCGGGCGGTGGAGAAGACCCCGCACGCGAGAAACACCCGGTCGGCGCGGACATCCAGGGGCGCGCCCGACCCGAGCTCACGGCCTTTCACGACGACCCCGCCGCCGGCTTCGACCACCTCCTCCACCAGCACGCCAGGGCGATATTCGAAACCACCCTCGGCTCGAAGCCGCTCGATCATGTCGGCCGAGTTGTAGATGTAACCGAACGGACATCCGTACATGCACTGGGCGCAGTAGATGCACCCCTTTTTTCCATTCGAGCTCCCCTGGACGGCCAGGCGAGACGCCCCGAACGAGACACCGCGATCGAGGAGGCGGGCGTGGCGGGCCTCAAGGTCACGCAGCAGCGCCGCGGCCTGGCTGCTCTCGCGCAGCGTCGCAGGGTGGTCGTGGTAGAGGGGGAAGTCAGTGCCCAGCCGGTCTGCGCGAGCCGAGAACGGCATCTCGACGAGCACGGCGCGGTAATGCGGCTCGAGGTCTTCGAGCGCGATCGGCCAGCCGTCCATGTCCTGGCGTCGAAACGGCATGACGCTTGCCCCCCAGACGTTGCTCAGGCCGCCTCGGGCATACGAGGGTTTGCCCTCGACTCCATGGTGCCCCAGAGGTAGCGGGGCCGGTTCGCGAAAAGGGAAATCCGAGCCATAGGCGCGCTTCATAGGGATTCCGGCTGCGGTGACCGCGACGCCCTCGCGCAGGAAGCCCAGCGACTCCGGCGTCCACCGCTCGAGAGGCAGCGCTCTCAACGACGCGAGGCGCGCTTCGCGTTCCGGTTCGAGCCTGGCGCCCGCGTCCAGGAGCGTCACCTTGGCTCCGGCCTTGAGCAGGGCCTGAGCACATGCGATACCGGCTGGACCCGAGCCGACCACGCAGTACACCTGGGCGGTGACGCTCCTAAGCCACGCCGTCGGCTTCGTTATCGATGCCCAGGATGCTCAGGAAAAAGCTGGCGAAGATCGTCTGCACGCCGAGGGTCATGAGCACCGCGGCCGGGATCACCTCCCGCATGGTCGTCGAAGGGTTGAGCGAACCAAATCCCGCGGCCTGCCACGACACGACGGCGGCCAGCGTCCCCGCCAAGCCGACTACGAACGTCAGCGCGCCGACCAGGAGCCCGGTCTCCAGGCGTACATGACGAAACAGCGTGCTGTAGGTTGCGTTCCTCGGGTGAAAGCCTTGCTGCATCGCGAACACCTTGGTGAACACGGCGAAGACAACGAGCTGATAACCGATCAGGCACCCGAACCCGGCCAGCAAAAGCGTGTGGATATCGAATCGAACATGGCCGATGTAGACAGGGCCTGTCTCCAGCCAGGCGCCCACTGCCATGCTGGCCACGAACACGGCGAGGCCTGGGTAGAGGAACAACCATCGCGGACTGAACAGGAGCATGAAGCGCAGATGGCGCCACCCGTCGCGCCAGGTGCGCAGGTGCGGGGGGCGCGAGCGCCCGTCGGGGCTCAGCGTGACCGGCACCTCGGCGATCCTCATGCGCTGGAGCGACGCCTTGATGACCATCTCGCTCGCGAACTCCATGCCGGTCGCGCGAAGACGCAGCCGTTCGTAAGCGTCTTTACGGAAACCCCTCAGGCCGCAATGCATGTCGCCGACCGGCGTGTGGAAGAAGACGCTGCTGATCCAGGTCAGCACCGGGTTGCCGACCCACCGGTGCGACCAGGGCATGGCGCCGCTTGCGATACCGCCGGCGAAGCGGTTCCCGACCACCAGGTCGAAGCCCTCGCGGAGCTTTTCGACCAATGGCTCGATGGCCGCAAAGTCGTAGCTGTCGTCGGCGTCGCCCATGATCACGATCCCACCGCGAGCCGCATCGATGCCGCCGATCAGCGCGCTGCCGTATCCCTTTCTCGCCACGTCGACCACGCGCGCACCGAGCTCCCGTGCGATGACCTGCGATCCGTCGGTGCTGCCGTTGTCGGCGACCACGATCTCCGCCGACAGCCCGTGCTCGTCGATCGCCCGCTGCGCCTTGCGGATGCAGGCGGCCAGGGTCTCGGCCTCGTCCAGGCAAGGCATCACGATCGAGATCTCGAAGGCCTGCGGCACCGCAGGGCCGGCTTGGCGAGGGGCGCGCTGAGCAACCTTCATCGGCGCTCAGCCTAACGCGCAGAACCGAGATTCCGGCGCCAAAACAAATGACCCCGACGGATCGCCTCTCAAGGGCTGGTACCGGCCTTGCGGCCTGTTCCTGCCCCCTCGAACGTTTCCCTCGGGGCCAAGGCCAACAGTAATAGGGTCCATAACAATGCGCAAGCCCCGAAAGTCAGTTCGCCGCCAACCCTCAAGAAGTAGCCTGCGCCAAGCTCCTCAGTAGAGGACGTTCTTGCCGCCGTCGACGACCAGGTCCTGCCCTGTGATCAGGTCGTTCTCGAGCAGCGCGACCACCGCGCGCGCGACGTCCTCTGGCGATGCGATGCGCCGCAGTGGCGTCGCCTTCGCAAACGATTCCTCTTGCGCGAGTGCCGCCTCGTCACCGAAGCGGCTGCGGAACCATCGCGTCGACACGAGACCGGGCGATACCGAGTTGACCCTGACATCGGGCGCGAGTGAAAGAGCGAGCGCGCGGGTGAGCTGGACGATGCCGGCTTTCGAGACCGCGTAAGGAATCGATGAGCCCGTCGCGCGGTAAGCGGAGATCGAGGCGACGTTGACGATTGCCCCGTTGCCCTTGCGGAGCTCGGGGGCCGCGGCCCGACAGCAGTAGAAGGTTCCCTTGAGGTTCACGCTCAGGATCTCGTCCCAAACCTCGTCCGTCAGCGCGTCGAGGTCCGGGTGCGGTATGAAGCGCGTCGTGCCTGCATTGTTGACCAGGAGGTCCAGGGCGCCAAAACGCTCGACGCACGCCGCGACCATTCGCTTGACCGCGTTTTCATCGGCGACATCCGCCTCGTGCGCGACCGCGTCGACCCCCATCGCCTGCAGATCGTGGGCCGTCGATTCCGCATCCTTCGCGGATCGCGAGTAGTTGACCAGCACAGCCTTCACGCCGGATCTCGCGAGACGCAGCGAGACCGCGCGGCCGATGCCCGTGCCGCCGCCCGTGACGATGGCGACCCGCCCACCCAGGTCCATGCGAGACTACAGGGTAGATGGAGCTGACCCTCGCGGACGCCCAGAAGGCCTTGGCTCGTGCGCACGCCAAGGCCGCCGAGCTCGACTTGAAGGTCACCGTGGCCATCGTCGACTCCGGAGGGCTGCTCGTGGTCCTGGGGCGCATGGACGGCGCGCCGCCGATCTCGCCCCAGATCGCCGAGGCGAAGGCCGTCGGGGCGGCGATGTTCCTGCGCGACGGCGGTTGGCTGGCGCAGACGGCTCAGGACCGGCCCGGATTCTTCAAGGCGGCAGATCGACTGGCCAGGGTGCCGCTCATCCCCGGACCCGGCTCGGCGCTCATCAAGCGCGGCGGGGCCGTGATCGGCGCCATCGGCGTCAGCGGCGCACGCCCGGAGCAAGACCTCGAGTGCGCAGAAGCGGGGGCCGCCTCAATCCAGGCGTAGGACTCTCAAGGGCTCGTAAGCGGCGCCTGCGCGTCCCAGCCGGCTCTGATACAGCACCAGCTCCCGCGCGCGCCACGGCTCGACTCGCGGCGCCTCGGGCAGGACCGGCAGGACCCCGCCGTCCCGAGCTCGGGCTCGCGCCAGGGTCAGGTGCGGCTGGAAGGCTCGCGCTTCCGACGCAAGGCCGGCCCGGTCGCACTCGGCCTCAACCCGCGCCGCAAGCTCGGAAGCCTGCTCGGCTCCTGACCGCAGGCCCACCCACACGACCCGCACGAGCCGTCCGCGCCTGAAGGTCCCGAGGTCGCCGAGCTCGAGCTCGAAGCTCGAGAGGCCCGCCGTCTCCAGGCGACCGGCGACGCGGTCGACGAGCTCGCGCTCGACCGATCCGACGAATCGCACCGTGAGGTGCAGGTTGGCCGGCGGGACCCAGCGGAACTCCGGGGCAACGGACGCGCATGCCTCGACGTATTGGGACAGCGGCTCCAGGCGCGTCGCGGGCACCGGCAGCCCGAAGAACGCGCGCAGCTTCAGCGGGTGGGTTTCTTCCAGTGGACAGGTGCCCAGGAGCTGGGTGCCGTGGGACGCCATCCATAATGGGAGCTGACAGAGTCGATCCCATCGGCGACGTTCGGCAGCTGGATGGTGTTGATCTCGTCAGGCGTGACCACAGGATCCTTGAGGAGGGTCTCCATCACGGTGGCCCCGGGAAGCAGCAGCGCGACCGGCAGCTTGAGCTTCCGCTTCTTGATGCCGCGGGCCTGAATGAACCAGTCGAACATCTGCTCATAAGTCACGACCTCGGGACCGCCAAGCTCGATGATCTTGCCGAGCAGCTCCGGGTGGTCCATGGTCTCCACCACGCACCGCGCGGCGTCCTCTCTCAGGATCGGCTGCAATTGCGTCTGGCCGTTGCCGGGGATGATCAGGAAGGGCCCGAAGTTGGCGGCCCGCTCGAAATCGGTGACGACTCCGCCCTCCTCGGCGAGCACGAAGGAGAAACGCAGGATCGTCCCGGCGACACCGGTCTTGGCAAGCTCCTGCTCCCCCATCCAGCGTGAGGTGAGGTACTTGTAGTGCGCGTCGAGGCGCGCGCCGATGGCGCTGACGAAGATGACGGATTTGACCCCCGCGGCTTTGGCCGCCTCGCCGACGATGCGCGCCCCGTCGACGTTCACCGCGAGGTACGACTGCGGCCGATTGCGCCGAACCGCGACCAGGCTCACGATGTGCTCGACGCCCTGCGCCGCCTGCGCGACGGCGGCCGGGTTCAGCGCATCGCCGACCAGCACTTGCGCGCCTCGCACCTTGAACGCTGCCGCCTTCATGGGGTCGCGGACCAGGACCCTGAGCTGGTGCCCTCCGTCGATCAGCCTGTGCGCGACACCACGTCCGAAGAACCCGGTCGAGCCAAGCAGGAGGATCCGTGCCACGGGTCTGAATGCTAGAGGCCATTGGCTTCGATTTGCGCTGCTTGACGATGACGGCCCGCTGGAGGCTTAGCTCGACCGAAGGCATACTGACAGACGGTGTTCGGCCAAAGCGCGGGGGCGTTTGGGTTGGGGCTCCTGGCTGTTTTGGTCGGGCTCGCGGGCGTCGCGGCGGCCATTCGTACGCGCCGCCGCCGGCGGGACTCGGAGACATACGCGTCGAGCGGCGGCATCGTCTACACCGTGGTCCAGGTTGGCTGCTCGGGCCTTCTCCTGGTTGGGGGCGTGATTCTGATGACCCTGGCGCTGATCGTCCGCCGCTAGCGTCCTGCGAGGACCTGGCTCAGATCACGTTCCTCTCGCGGACCAGGGAGCCCTTCGCAAACCGCGACATCGCGAATGGTGAGATGTCGACCTCGGATCGGTGGTCGAGCAGCATCTGAGACAGGAGCAGCGCAGCCGCCGGCGCCTGCATGAACCCGTGGCCGCTGAACCCGGCCGCGCACCAGAATCCGTCGAGCTCACCCGTCGGTCCGAGGATCGCCTGCTGGTCGGGAGTGGTCTCGTACAGCCCCGCCCACGCCGTCTTGACGCCCGCGCCGGCTAGCGCAGGCGCACGGCGGGCGGCCTCCTCGAACACCTTCTCGAGGAAGTCCCAGTTGACCTCGGTGCTGAAGTTGGGCGGCTCGTCGCGGTCGCTCATTCCCAGCAGGAGCCCGTCCCCCTCGGGGTGGAAGTAGAACGAGGTGCGGAAGTCGACCGTCATGGGATTCGTCCGCGAAACAGCCGGAAACGGCCCCGTGACAACGATGTGGCGGCGGTACGGGAGGATCGGGATCTCGAGGCCGGCCATGCGCCCGATCGACGCAGACCAGGCGCCGGTGCAGTTGAAGAAAACCCGGGTCGCCACGTCGCCCTTGGAGGTGCGGACGCCCTGCACCCGGCCCGCTGCCGCGTCGATCCCCACCACCTCGACGCCTTCTTCGAGCCTCGCGCCCAATCGCCGGGCCGACTCCGCATAGCCCGCGGTCACGTCGGCCGGGCTGGCTATCCCATCGCTCGGGCAGAAGGTGCAGCCAAGCACGTCGTCGACGTTGAGCACCGGGACCATGCGGGCGGCCTCGGCGGGGTCGACCCAGCGTGCCTCCTTGAGACCGACCCGCTGCCACATCTCCATGTTGTGGTGGAACTCCTCCATGTGCTGGGGCAGGGTCAGGAGGAACAGGTAGCCGATCTGGCGGAAGTCGGCCGGATGCCCCGTCTCGTGCTCGAAGTCGCCGAGTATGCGCACCGAGAGCATCTGCAGCCGCACGTTGGCTTCCATCGAGAACTGCTGCCTCACCCCACCCGCGCACTTCCCGGTGGATTGCGAGCCAAGCGTCTCCCGTTCGAGCAGCAGGACGTCGACCTTGCGCTTGGCCAGCTGATAGGCCAACGCGCAGCCCATGACCCCGCCGCCCGCGATGACTACGTCAGCGCTTTCCATGACCCTCGACCACCTGCCCGACTGAACGCCTTGCCCTCCATGTCGCGCCCCAGACCTCGAAGATCAGCTTGAGCGCCGCCAGGGTCGTGATCTCGCCCTGGTCGAAGGGCGGTGACACCTCGACCAGGTCGAAGCCAACCACCTCCGACCTCGCGGTGGCAGCGGCCAGCAGGTCCAGCGCCTGTCGGGTCGAAAGGCCGCCCGAGGACGGGATCTCGGTGCCGGGAGCGAACGCGGGGTCGAGGACGTCGATGTCGAATGACACGTGGACCTGGCGCCCGGCCAGCCGCTCGGCGATCTTCCTCGCGGATCCCGACAGGTCCCGGGCGAGCTCGGCGGCCCCCAAGAGCAGCATGCCGTGGTTGGATATGAACTCCAGCTCCTCCGGGTCGTAATCGCGACCGCCGGCCACCACGACGCTCGCCGGGTCGATCCCCGAGACGTCGAACGCCCGGCGCAGCGCGCAGCCGCAGGTCCAGCGCCCTCCGCGCGAGAAATCGCACAGGTCGGGGTGGGCATCCACCCAGAGGACCGCCAGGCCTGGGTGGCGCCGCTGCTGCGCGGCGAGTGTCGCGATCGCCGTGCAGTGGTCTCCCCCGAGCACGGTCAGGAAGGATTCGACAGGGACCTGCGCCAGCCTGTCGGCCACGGCGCTCCAACCCGTCTCGATGTCCGGCCCAGGGTCAAGGTCGCCGATGTCCCGCACCCGCAACCCTCGAAGCAGCGTCCCGTCCTCGGTGACCGGGGGCATGACGCCGGACAGGCTGCGTATGCGCTGGGGCGCCAGCGCCGCGCCTTTGCGGTAGACGGCCGAGCCGTCGTAGGCGATGCCGGCCACCACGACATCGGCGCCACCGGCCGCGTCGCCGGCGGCCAGGCCTCCCCACGCGCTCAGCCCGTCAAGGTTCATCACCGCCGATGCTCCGGCACTTTCAAGATCGCCACCGAGCCTGCGACCAGCCAGATCGCGAACACGCCGAAGATGACGGGGAACCCTCCGGGCAGGCCCAGGATCCGTGGGCCGCCGTTGAACTGCTGCAACAAGAGACCGCCGACCAGGCGCGCGATGACCCCCGAACCCGCAGTCGCGATGTTGCTGAAGCCCATGAACAGGCCGGCTTCGTCATGCGGGATCACATCCTGGATGAAAGCCCAATCGACTGAGAAGAACAAGCCGTAACCGATCCCGATCAAGATCCCGACCAGTGTCGCCTGCGCGGCGAGGTCGGGGACCTTCAGGGCCTGGGCGAGCGGGTGAACGGCCTGGAACGGTAGCAGCTGGTAGTGACTGAACATCAGCATCAGCATCCCGGCCGCGCCGAGCAGGCCGCCGGCGGCGATGAGTGGCCGGCGTCCCAGTCGATCCGAGGCTCGAGCGGCTGGGAGGGAGATCGCGAAGGCGCAAATGATCACCAGCCCGAGCAGCGTGTAGCTGGCCGTGATCGTGGCGCTGCGGTCGCCTTTGAAAAAGACATTGTTGAAGTAGAACAGGACGAAGCTCTGAACGCCGACCAACCCCATGAGGATGAGAAGGCGCGAAGCCATCAGCCACAGGAAGGCCCGGTTCCGCAAAGGCTCGGCGAAGGTCGTCCTGACCGCCTGCCCAACGCCTGTGAACTGGGCGTGCAAGGGCTCGGCCCGGTCCTCGATGAGCAGGACCGTGGGGAGCATCGTTGCGACCAGCAGCACGCAGATGCTCAGGATCGCGGCGGTGCGCCCCGCGTGCGCGAGGATGAACCCGGCTCCCACGGTGCCCGCCAGCAGGCCGACGACGTTGGAGATCCCGTAGTAGCCCGACGCCGTGCCCCGCTGCTCTTCCGGGACGACATCCGGCAGCAGGCCCTGGTAGGGGCCCTGGGCGGTGTTGGAGGCAGTCTGGAGCAGGAAATAGAACATCAGCACGACCCAGAAGCTGCCGGAGAGGGCAAGGCCGACCAGGAAGATCACGTCGCCGGCCGTGCCGGCCACGATGAACGGCCGGCGGCGGCCCCACGGCGTGCGCGCGCGGTCCGAAACCGCCCCGATCACCGGCTGCCAGACCACGGCCATCAGCGAGCCGACTCCTTCGAGCAGGGCCAGCGCCACGCCTTCGTTCGCGGTGCCCACGAGCTGCAGCACCAGGTCCGGGATGATCAGGCCGCCGAGGCTCGTCCACAGGTAGCCGATCGCGACCCAGTAGATCGAGAGAAGGGCGAAGTCCAGGTGTCCGAGACGCCGAAGGGGTGGTCGCGCGGTCACGGCCACGGATGGGGTCAATCAGGTCGATATGGTGGAAGTGACTTCTTGAGCGGGCGGTCCTCGCGGTAGCCCAACGCATACTCGCCCTGGAGGATCGTGTGGATCTCGCGCGTGCCCTCGTAGATGATCGGCGCCCTCGAGTTGCGGAGAAAGCGCTCGACCGGGTACTCGGACGAGTAGCCGTACGCGCCATGCACCTCGATCGCGTCGTTGGCGGCGTTGAAGGCCGCGTCGGTTGCGTACTGCTTGGCCATCGACACCTCGCGCGTGTGCCGCAGGCCGGTGTTCTTCATCCATGCGACCTTCTGGTAAAGCAGGCGGCAGATCTCGTAGTCGCGTGACATGCGCGCGATCATCTGCTGCACCAGCTGGTAACGGCCGATCTCCTGGCCGAAGGTCTTGCGTTCTCGCGCGTAGCCGACCGACGCGTCCAGGCACGCGCGCACGGTGCCCGTGGCGCCCGCGGCCACCGTGTAGCGGCCGTTGTCGAGGCAGCTCATCGCGATCTTGAAACCGTCGCCCTCGTCGCCGATGCGGTTCGCCTCGGGCACCTCGATGCCGGACATGGAGATCGAGCCGACGTCGCCGGCCCAGATCCCCAGGCGGTCCTCGATCGGGCTGGTTCGCAGCGCCTTACCGCAGGCGGCGCGGTCGAGCATGAAGGCGGTCACGCCGCGGGAACCGCCCTTCGGGTCCGTCTTCGCGAAGACGAGAAGGAAATCCGCGGTGTCGGCATCCGAGACCCAGGTCTTCTCGCCGTTCAACTCATAGACGTCACCGCTGCGCCGCGCCGTCGACTGCATCGACGCCACGTCCGAGCCGGCGTTGGGCTCGGTCAGCCCATAGCAAGCGAGCTTCTGGCCCGACGCCATCGGCACGAGCCAGCTTTGCTTCTGCTCCTCGGTCGCCCAGGTGTACAGGCCCATCCCCACCAGGCCGACGTGCACCGATAAGACGGTGCGGTACACCGTGTCGACGTACTCGAGCTCCTCGCAGACCAGGCCCAGGGAGAGGTAATCCAGCCCGACCCCGCCGTAGCGCTGCGGGAAGCACACACCGGGCAGGCCTATGGACGCGAGCTTGGCAAAGATCTCCGGGTCGTGGTGGCGGGCGCGGTCGTTGTCCCGGATGTGCGGTGCGAACTCCCGCGCGCAGAACTCGCGGACGGTGGAGACCAGCTGCTCCTGGTCAGGGGTGAGCGCCAGGTCAAGCATCTCGGTAACGAGAAGGCTATTACTTGTGAGGGCTTGGTGTCGGGCTAGCCGCCGGCGTCGACGTACGCGACGAGCTGGCCGTCCCGGACTTCAGATCGTTGGGCCCGACGTGGCCGATGAACGGAATGTGGTGGCCGATGCCAAGGATGATGGGCACGGTCCTCGAGCTGTGCAGCTGCGGCTGCAGGAAGTTCGAATAGATCTGCTGGAGCTGGTGGATGCCGGCCACCGAGTCGAGGTGGGCGGCGTTCGTCTTCGCCGCGGCCGTCTTCAACGTCTGCAGGTCCGACTTCGAAACCAGGGCCGAAGTGATCGGGTTGGAGAGGATCTCGCTTTCCAGCTGACCCACCTGCTTGACAGTGAGGCTGGCGGTCTGCAGAGCGGGCTGGAACGCATTGTCCAGGGTCACCAGGGCCGAGACCGCCAGGTAGATCACGACAAGGGTCACGACACCGTGTACGAACACGCCGAGCAACCCGTCGACGCCTCGGATCGACTCCATCCGGTGGAAAGCCCCGCCAACCGCGCCGCCCACGGCGCCCAGGACGACGGCGAGAATCAGGGCGACGAACACGCTCAGCACAGCGTTGAGGTGAAGCAGCTTCTGCATCTCGTTCGTGTACTGGTCGTGGAACCGGAAAACCGCCAGCAGGGTGCCGAAGAAGAAGATCTCGGCCATGAGAGGCTGGATCACGCCGCGCTGGAAGCCGACCACCAGCGCGACTATGAGCACCAGGAGGACGATGACGTCGATGATCACGGGCGCCGCCATTCTAGATGACGAGCATTTAGGTCTCTCCGGTCAGGTCAGAATGCCCGGGTTCCGTTAGACTCGGTTCACTCTTGGCCCGAACGATCGCTGTCGCGATGCAAAAGGGGGGTGTTGGCAAGACCACCACCGCCGTGAACCTCGGCGCAGCCCTTGCAGAACTGGGCCAGCGGGTTCTCCTGATCGACCTCGACGCCCAGGGCCACCTGACCCTCTACATGAAGCCGACCGGCGAGCTCGAGAAGACCATCTACCACCTCCTGGTGGACCCGGACACGACCGTCACAGACGTAGTGCAGGAGGCCCCCCAGATGGGCGTCCACTACATCCCGGCCGACATCGAGCTCGCCGGGGCGGAGAACCAGCTGATCAACGAGATCGGCCGCGAGAGCATTCTTCGCGACAAGCTCGAGTCGGCTCAGCGCCGTTACGACTTCATCATCATCGACTGCCCCCCGTCCCTGGACCTCATCGTGATCAATGCGCTGGTCGCCGCGGACGAGGTCCTGGTGCCGCTCCAGGCGGAGTTCCTGGCCCTGCGGGGCATGCAGGAGCTCCTGGTCACGATGGAGCGTGTGAAACGCAGGCTAAACCCGCGGTTAGAGCTGATCGGGATCCTCCCCACGCTTTACAAGCAGCGCGCGCTTCACTCGCAGGAGGTGCTCGCCGCCGTGCGAGAGAAATACGGGGACAAGGTCTACGACTTCGGGGTCACAGATTCCATCCGTTTCGCGGAGACGCCGCTCGCCGGGCAGTCGATCCTGCAGTACGCGCGGGAGTCGGAGGGAGCGAAGTCATACCGGGCACTGGCGGCCAAAGTGTTGGAGAATCACAGGCAAGATTGAAGGTGGTCTATTAATGCCGACATTCAAACGCGTCTCGCTCGCAGGCTCCGAAGAGCTCTTTCGTCCCACGCGCCCACAGGTCGTCACCGACACCGACGAAGTGATCCGGAGCGCAGTCGACCGTCCGGCGAAGGTGAAGGAGGTCGTTTACAGGACGCTCAACTTCACGCCCGAGGAGATCGAGCTGCTGCTGGAGGCGATCCAGACGGCGAAGTACCCGGACCGCGTGCGGGTCAAGCCCGCTCTGGACAAGTTCGATTCGCTGGATGCCCTTCGGATCAAGGTCCAGGGCGCGCCCGAGCACGAGTAGTCGCCGGTCACGACCTCAGTAGCGCTTCTTCGACCGGCGGCGCACGTACCCGTAGACCCAGAACAGGCAGACGGCGGAGAGCACGACCGCGAATGCCACTGCAGCGTAGTGCTCCATTGCGGTAAATACTGATTCATGTCCAAGCTCGCCATCGTCAAGGTCAAGCTCGACCGAGACGTGAACTGCTACGTGGTCTCGTGCGCGTCAACCAAGGAGGCGATCATCATCGACCCTGGCCAGCCGGCCGAAAAGATCATCGAGCAGGCGGCCGGCCTGGACGTCAAGTTCATCCTCGCCACCCACTGCCATCCCGGACACGTTGGCGGCAAGGACGATGTGAAGGCCGTGACGGGTGGCGAGACCGCGCTGCACTCGGCCGACGCCAAGCAGTTTCTCCGCTCGGCCGACCGCTACCTCATCGACGGCGACGAGCTCGAGTTCGGCGAGTTCAAGGTGAGCGTCATCCACACGCCCGGCCACACGCCGGGCAGCCTTTGCTTCGTGGTGGCCAACCACGCATTCGTCGGCGACACAATCCTTGCGGGCGGGATCGGCAAGCAGATGCCGGAGACGGACCTTCGGCGCCAGATGATGAGCATCGGGACCAAGCTCCTGCGCTTGCCGCTGCAGACCGCGCTGTACCCCGGCCACGGCCCGGCCACCAGCCTCGAGCGCGAGCTGGCCCAGAACCCGATCTTCAGGGGCGCGGGCGCCAGACCCTGATCAGGCAGGCAGGCGGCTCGCAGGGCCGGATAGGGGAAGTTCGAATCATCTCCTCGCTTCCCCACGCAGTGGGGAAGTAGACAGTTTTAGGCGGAAGTGACCAGGCTGAGCGTGATCCTGGTCACGCCGTTGGTGGACCCGGCTCCGACCAGGCCACCGTCTTTCGAGTTGCTCTTACGAGCGAAGGCGGCGGAGAAGGAGCGGCTGGACGTCCCTTTGAAGCTGATCGTCCAATCGCCCTGGCTGAACCTGCTGCCGTAGAAAGCCTGGACCTTGTCGACGCTGTCCAGCGTCTCCCACTCCATGCCCCAGGTGGCCTGGCCGCTCGAGCTGAACGTGGCCCCCGCGGTCAGGCGCGATCCGGGATAGATCGGAACATCGCTCGGAAACCCGCTCGGAAGGGGCACGGCGGGGTCGAGCTGGCTGGAACCCGGCGCGCTCGGGCTGGCGCTGGCACTGACCGTGGGCAGGGCCGCCGAAGGGCTCTGACAGCTGGCCGTCCCCACCAACAAGAACGCCACCGCAGCGGCGGACGCGGCAGTGCGAGCGCGCATCTGAGCTAACTACGCGGGCCGGAACGCTCGGTCAACGGCTGCCGACCGCAGGCCGGACCATCCGTCCGCGGGGCCGACGGGCGCCGCCCACCGGCTCTCCGCGCAGAAAGACGGCCTTGATCGCGAAGCCGAACTCCTTGCCTTCGAGGGCCCCATGGCGCTGGCGCGAGCGCATCTGCGCCGCCCGCACCCGGGTCCTGCCCTTGGGATCCACGACGACCAGATCGGCGTCGAAACCAGGCTCGATCGCCCCTTTGCTCTGCCGCAATCCGGCCAGGGCGGCGGGCGACTCGCTGACCCAACGCGGGGCCAGCCAGACGTTGCCGAGCCGCTCCGCAAGCTCGAGGCAGCTCACGTAAAGGCCCTGCACCCCAGGGCTTCCGGGTGGCGCGTCCGCCAGCGACCTGGCCTTTTCCTCGTCGGTGTGCGGAGCGTGGTCGGTGGCGACGATCGTGATCACGCCCCTCGACAGGCCGTCGACCAGGGCCTCGCGGTCGGCCGCCGTCCTCACCGGGGGCAGCATCTTCATGAAATTGCCTGCCCGGTCGAAGTCCGAATCCGACAGCCACAGGAACTGCGGGCACGTCTCCAGCGTCATGTAGGTTCCCATCCGCATCGCGTCCTCGGCCGCGCCAAGGCCCAGCGCGCTCGACAGGTGAGCGACATGAAGCCGAACGCCGGTCTCCTTGGCGATCGCGGCCGCGGCGGAGACCGCGACGGCCTCGGCCTCGGGCGGACGCGACGCCAGGAAGTCCGCATACGTCTCGAGCGGACGTCGAAAAGCGGCCAGGACGGCCGGGTCTTCGGCATGGATGGCGAGGGGCAAGCCGAGCTCCGCCACGAGCGGAGCGAGCCGGGCGAGGGTCCCGTAGTCGGGGGGCGCCTCCTGATCCGGGTCGTCGGGGTCGAGCTCATGCTGAACCCGCTTGCGACTCAGGCTGAACCCATATCCGAGGTACGCCTTGAAGCCGACGGCGCCCGATGCCGCCATGCCCTCCAGCTGGTCGGGAGTCGAGCTCGAACGGAGGAGGCCCCAGAGGCCGAAATCGACCCGCGCCTTGGCTCGCGCCATCGCGGCCTTCGACTCCATGACGCCGGCGCTGTCCACCGCCGGCGCGGTGTTCGGCATGTCGAACACCGTCGTCACACCGCCTGCCGCGGCCGCCGCCGTCATCGTCCCGAAGTCCTCCTTCTCGGGGAAACCGGGGTCTCGGCTGTGCACGTGGACGTCGATGGCGCCGGGCATAACGTACATGCCCGCTGCGTCGACGACTTTGGCACCGCTGCTGGCGCGCGCCCCCGACTCGACGCGCGTGATCACGCCGTCGGTGACGTGGACGTCGGCTTCCACCGGGCCGCCCGGCGTGTAGACGGTGCCGCCGCGAATCAGCAGCTCAGTCAAGCTCGAGCTCTTGTATGCGGAACAGGGGCGAGTACGGGATTCCGGCGCTTCGAATGCTCTCCTCCCCACCTTCGCCGCGGTCGAGCACCACCACGAGGTGGATGACCTCCAACCCCGCGTCTCGCAAAACCTGCGCCGAGCGCAGCGAATCGCCCCCGGTGGTGACCACGTCCTCGATGATCGTGACCCGTTCGCCGGGCGCGACCCGACCTTCGAGCTGCTTGGCCGTGCCGTATCCCTTCGGCTCCTTGCGCACGAGTACCAGCGGAAGGCCGGTCTCCATCGAGACCGCGCCGCCGAGCAGCACGGCGCCCAGCTCGGGCGCAGCAAGGCGCTGAGTCTGTGCCGGCACGAGCGCGGCCAGATGCGCGCCAAGGCTCTTGAGCAGGGTGGGATCGGTCTCGAAAAGGAACTTGTCGAAGTAGCGGTTCGAGCGTTTGCCCGAACGAAGGACGAAATCGCCTTTCAGGTACGAGGCCTTGACCAGCTCGCGCGCAAGCGCCTCGCGCTCCCCAACCACCGCCTCAATCTAATGGAAAGAAGTGCACTGTGATCTGTGCCGAGCTAACCCCTGGGTCCGGCCGCCACCGCCGAGCACCTTTGAGCGCGAGCCATGATTATTGAGTGGTCACGCCGAATGATCGAAGAACAACTTTGATGGCCTCCAGCGTCGCGGTCGGGATCGCCCGCGTCGTGCTCCACATTCCCGACTCTGGTTCGCTCAAATCCAAGCGGCAGGTGGTGAGCGGCCTGCTGCGGCGTGTCCGGGCGAGGTTCCAGGTCGCGGCGGCCGAGGTCGGCGAGCGGGACCGTTGGCAGCTGGCCGAGATCGCCGTCGCCTGCGTCAGCGCCGAAGGGCGCCATGCGGACGAAGTGCTCGCCAACGTCCTGGCCTACATCGAGGCGCACAGCGACGGGGCGCGCGTCACAGACGTCTCGACCGAGCTGGTCCGGCTGTGAAGGTGGTCGAGTCGCTGGTCGACGAGTTCGAAGCCGGCTTGCCGTTCAAGCTGGACGCGTTCCAGCGCGAGGCGATCGAGAAGCTCGACCGGGGGCGCGGCGGCGTGCTGGTGAGCGCGCCGACCTCGAGCGGCAAGACGATCGTCGCCGAGTACTCGATCTTCCGCGCGCTCAAGGAGGGCGTCAAGGTCCTTTACACGACGCCGTTGAAGGCGCTGAGCAACCAGAAGTACCATGACTTCGTTCGCGAGTACGGCGAGTCTATGGTGGGCCTGGTCACCGGCGAGAACACGATCAACGACGAAGCGCCGGTAGTCGTGATGACCACAGAGATTCTTCGGAACCTCATCTACGAAGACCCCAAGCGCCTCGACCTGGTCAGCTACGTGGTCCTCGACGAAGTCCACTACATCGACGACTTCCCCCGGGGTTCGGTCTGGGAGGAGATCGTGATCCAGGCGCCTCCTACGATCAAGCTCGTCGGGCTGTCGGCCACGATCGGCAACTACCGCGAGATCGCCGATTGGATGGCGGAGAACCGAGGCGGCATGGAAACCGTCTTCCACGACGTCCGGCCCGTCGAGCTGAAGATGTGGCTTTCCATCAACAACCGTTTCCTGCCGTTGTTCAAGGACGAGGGGGGGATCGATCAGAGGACTTGGAGCAAAGGCGCCCAGGAGGAGGAGGCGTCCTACCGCATCGGGGGCTACCGTGCCCTGCCTTCCAACGACCTGCTGCACGTGATCGAGCAGCTGCGCGGGATGGAGATGCTGCCCGCGATCTACTTCATTTTCTCGCGTCGCGGGTGCCGCGAGGCCCTGCAGCGCTGCTCGTACCACGAGCTCGACCTCACCACGGCCGCCGAGAAGGAGGCGATCGACCGGGTGGCCGCGGAACGGTTGCAGGCGCTCACCGACCACGACGAGGAAGCCCTGTTCCGCCGCATGGTCGACGCCCGGTTGCTGCGCCGCGGTCTCGCCGAGCACCACGCAGGCCTCCTCCCGTACCACAAGGAGATGGTCGAGGAGCTGTTCCAGCGTGGCCTGATCAAGGTCGTCTTCGCCACCGAGACGCTCTCGCTCGGCATCAACATGCCGGCGCGCGGCGTGGTCGTCTCCTCGTTCACGAAGTTCGATGGGGTCAACTTCTCGAACCTCACCACCGGCGAGCTGACCCAGCTCATGGGACGGGCTGGCCGGCGCGGTATCGACGTGATCGGCCACGGCGTGATCCTCAAGGAGTCCGACGTCGAGGTCGGCACGATCTACGAGGTCGCCATGGGCCCGACGCTCGTGGTCGAGTCGAAGTTCCTCCCCAGCTACAACATGGCCCTCAACCTCCTTCGGGTCTACACGCCTGAGGAGGCCGAGGCACTGATGCAGCGATCCTTCGGGCAATTCCAGAAGCGCCTGGCCGCGGCGCAGACCTCCGAGCGCCTGGTCAACGTGCGAGATCAGCTGGCGGACGGCCGGCGGATGTGGGACGACCCCGACGTCTCGATCGAGGACGTCGCCCAGTACTTCAAGCTCGAGGACCGGCGGCGCGCGATCCGCATCGAGCTGAAGCGCCTGCGCCGGGAGGGGGGATCTCAGAGGCGTGGCCGGCGAGGCCGCCCGACGCGGGCGATGGGATCCGGCAGCCGGATGCTCCAGCGCCTGGAGATCGAGGCCAAAGGCCTGCTGGAGAGGCAGCGCAAGCTCAAGGTCGTTCGCTCGCCACGTTTCGGCGAGCTCCTGCAGAAATATGGGGAGATCCGCAACCTTCAGAAGGAGATGGACAGCGGCCAGCGCGAGGTCGTGGGGCAGATGGACGAGTACCCGCGCAAGCTCCGGCGCCTGGCCAGGATCCTGACCGAAACGGGCTTCCTGTCCGCCGACAAGCCCACCGACAAAGGCCTGTTCGCCGCGCGGATCTACGGCGAGAACGCGATCCTGGTCGCCGAGGCGGCCTGGCTGGGCTGGTTCGAAGGCCTCACGCCGGAGGAGCTGTGTGCGGTGATGGTGATGCTCGCCGCCGAGGACCGAGAGCGCGGAGGCCGGGATCGCCAGGCGCACGGCCCGCGCCGCTACCCGACGCCCGCCATCGCGCAGACGGCCCGCTTGATCCGCTCGCTGTACTTCCGGTTCGCCGACATGGAGAGCGATCTCGATGAGCCGAACCTGCGGGCGCCTTCGCACGGCTACATCGACTTCGCGTTCCGGTGGTCCTCAGGCGAGCCGCTGGACAAGATTCCGCTGCCCGCCAACGTCGACATTGGGGACGCCGTCAAGGCGATGAAGGCGCTCTACTCGCTCCTTCGCCAGCTCGAGTTCGCGCTTCGCCAGGCGAAATCGCCCTTGCTCGGCACCGTCTCGCGCGCCGTCGCGCAGATGGAGCGGGACGTCATCAAGCGCACCTATTGATATTCGCTTCCCGACTTGAGGGGAAGTACCGGCCAAAGGCCGGGGATGGGGAGGCAGAAGTCCCCATAGACTGAACATCAGTGAGATCCAGGAAGCGGCGGATCCTCGTCACGGGCGTCGCGCGCTGGTGGGGCGCGCTGCTCGTGCAGCGGCTGGTCGAGGACCCTGAGGTCGCCGAGGTCATCGGCATCGACACCCGCGAGCCGAGGTACGACCTCGGCCGGGCGGACTACCTCCAGCTCGACATCCGGCACTCACTGATCGGCAAGCTCGTTCGCTCCGTCGGAATCGACACGGTGGTGCACACGCTCACGCGCATCGACTCGTTCGACATGGACGCGCGCCGCGCACACGAGATGAACGTGATCGGGACCTTGAACCTGCTGGCGGGCTGCGCCGGCGAGGGCAGCCCAGTCCGCCGGTTCGTCCTCAAGTCGTCGGGCCACGTGTACGGCTCGCGCTTCGACCTGCCGGCGAGCCTCCGCGAGGACCACCGCCTCGACAGCAACTCGCGCCACCAGTTCGTGCGCGACATCGTGGAGGTCGAGTCCTACGTGAGCGACTTCGCTATCCGGAACCGCGAGATTGCGATCCTCGTGCTGAGGTTCTGCAACAGCCTCAACCCGCAGGAGCCGCAGCCGCTCGCACGGTACCTTGACCTCGAGGTCGTCCCGACCGTCGCCGGCTACGACCCGTCTTTGCAGCTTCTGCACCGCGACGACGCCGTCGATGCGATCGCGCTCGCCACCAAACGCGGTCCGGCGGGCGCATACAACATCGCGTCGGCGGGGACCGAGCCCCTTTCCAAGCTGCTCGACGCGGTCGGCAAGCTGCACGCTCCGCTGCTGCCACCCATCGGGCTCGAGCTCGCGGCCTTCGGCATCCGAAAGCTCGGGGTGGCTTTTCTCTCGCCGCAGCTTCTAGACCTGCTGCGCTGGGGCCGTTCCCTGTCGACGGCCAAGGCGGCACGTGAGCTTGGCTTCAGGGCGTCACGCGACACGCGGGCCGCGTTCGAAGACTTCATCCAGCAAAGGCGCGTCCTGCGTTACGAGCCCGACCGCCACACCTACCAGTACGAGAAAGAGCTGGAGGACTTCATCCACAGCAGGCAAGCTCCTTCGGAGAATGGGGACGGCGAATCCAACGGGTCGACGCCGGAGCACGAGAGAAGGCGGACGGCTAGATCTCGCCCCCGCCCCCATCGATCACAATCACTTCCCCATTGATGTAGCTCGCTGCGTCCGAGGCGAGAAAGACGACCGCGTTCGCGACCTCTTCGGGAACCCCGATCCGGCCCATAGGGTTGGCCGTGAGCACCCTGTCGAGGATGGCCTCGTTGCCCCAAAGCGCCTCCGCGAAGCGGGTTTTGATCAATCCAGGCGCCACCGCATTGACCCGGACCCTGCCGCCGATCTCCTTGGCCAGCTGCTTCGTGAACATGATGACGCCCGCCTTGGTGATGTTGTAGACGCCGAGGCCCAGGCCCGGGCGCAGACCGCCTACGCTCGCCACGTTGACCACCGAGCCGCCGTGGGTCTCCATCGAGGCCTCGTACACGAGCTTGGTCAGAATGAACATGCCTCTCAGGTTGACCTCGAAGGTCTTGTCCCACGCGCCGAGCTCGGCGCCCATCACGGGGCCGAAATACGGGTTGGTGGCGGCGTTGTTGACCAGGATGTCGACCCTCGAGAATCGTTTCATGACCTCGGCGACGAGCCGCTCCAGGTCATCCGGACGGCCCGCGTGGGCCGCGATCGCCGTCGCCGCCTGCGGGTGCTCGGCGTTGATCCGGGCAGCCTCTTCCTCAAGGTCGGACTGCTTGCGGCTGGACAGCACCACCTGCGCGCCCTGCTCGGCCAGAGCGTGGCCGATCGCGCTTCCGATCCCGCGGCTGGCGCCGGTGACCAGCGCGACCCGTCCGGACAGGTCGAAGCGGGAAGTCGCGCGCACGGCTGATACGATAGCCGCCCGATGGCGATCGAGGGAAAGGCCGCTGAGGACATCCTGGAGCGGATCTTCCAACCCACCACCAAGCCCAGCGCCCGCGACCAGGCCGAGGAGACGCTGCGTCATCCCAAACGGCTGGTCTACGTCGCGATGTCCAACAAGGTCTTCTACTGGCGGGCCCACATCCAGAAGTTCGTGCTGGACTCCGGGATGGTCCCGGTCAGCCCGTTCATGCTTTTCGACTACTACCTCATGCACACCGTCTCGAAGGAGGTAGTGCGCGAGGCGATGAACAACCTCCTGGCCAAGTGCGACGAGGTCTGGGTGTTCGGACAGCTGTCCCTCGGCGTGAAGGTGCAGGTGGGCATCGCCAAGCGCATGAACAAGCCCGTCCGGTACTTCGACATCGGCGACCTCCCGGTCGCGGTGATGCCGATCAGCGAGGACACGGCCCAGGAGGAGCTCCGCGACTGAGCGGACGAGTCGGCCTCAGGGCCCGACCCTCCGGTACCAGGAGGCCGGGTCGCCGAGCTCGTCGAGCGTCGGCATGGCCTGGGGGCCGTCCCAGACGCGGTTGAGAACCTTGATCCCGTGCTCGTCGAACACGGCTCGGCAGAAGGCTTCGCCACGGCGGTACTGCTGCAGCTTCAGATCCAGGCCGGTGAGCTTCCAGACGAGCACCTCGAGCGGGCTCTTGCCCGAGCTCCGCTCGCGGTACGCCCGCTCGAGCTCCTGGAATCCGGGCAGGAGCTTTCCGCCCAGCTCGTTCATCACAAGGTTGCTGTAGCCCTCGATCACGGACATCGTGCCCTGGACCTGGCGCATCACCCTCCATTGGGCCGGCAGGACGCCCGCCAACGCAGCGACTCGCGCCATGGGCGCCGCTTTACGAGTCGTCGACTCGAGCAGCGTCCGCATCGATTCCTCCATGTGGGGACGCAGCCACGGATGGGCGGCAAACTGCCATGCATGGGTCATCTCGTGGAGGATGAGCCAGCGCCGCAGGTCTTCCGCCGGCAGGCCGGCCCGTCTCCCCCACTCCTCGACGTTGGTCTCCACCAGGTACAGGCCCTCGCCGCCGATCGGCTCCGTGCTCATCAGCTGCGGGTCGTACTGGCCCAGCACGCGCTGTCCGAGGAAAGCGAGCATGTAGCCGACGTACCGGTCGACGCCCGCGCGCCCGACCTCGACGATCAGCGAGTTGGGCACGCGGCCCGCCTCAAGCACCGGGTCGATCGCTCGGCGCAGGATGGCAAGGTTCAGGTCGAGCCACCCATCGCGGTCGAGTGCTTCAAACCTGGGCATTGCAGCGCCCGAAGGCAGGCCCCCCACGAAGCCAAGCAGCGGCTTCTCGAGCTGGCGGGCAAGCGCTCGGTAGGCTTTCTGGGCCGAATCGAGGGCGGCCTGGTCCAGCGCCGGCGGGTCCAGGCGCGCCCGTGCAGTGCGGCGCACCTCGTCCCAATCCACGAGCACCGCCGTGCCTCCGCGCGGCCGAACCGCCTCGACCACGGCGGCCGTGGCGACGCCCATCAGGACGCCGTAGATCGCCGCCCGGCCTACCGTCCGCCTCATGCCCCCTACCCTACGAGAGCGATCAGGCGCTCAGTAGATGTACGGCCAGCTCCGGTTGCGCTTGAAGACGACCTTGCAGCCCTCGCACCGGAACACGATCTGCAGGTGCCTCCTGCCGATCGCCGCCGCGTCGCGACCGCATACGGGGCACGAGGCGGTCTCGAGCTGATACGGGGCGGGAAGCGGGTCGACCTTGATCTCTAGACGCCGTCTTTTCTTTGACATTTACCTCTTCGCCTTCCTGAATCCGAGTGGTTGCTTAGACGTCGAGCTGGGACACATCCAGGTTCTTGAGGTCCGCCGGAGGCTCGACTCCGGCGTTGTGCAAGCGCT
>Ga0307373_10001580_pt1 | contig 42652 bp, 37 predicted proteins | sample OX2MG_FD_202534 | JGI IMG/M metagenome (GOLD analysis project Ga0307373, IMG submission 202534) | Soil microbial communities from Risofladan, Vaasa, Finland - OX-2 | ecosystem: Environmental > Terrestrial > Soil > Coastal area > Acid sulfate soil | place: Finland: Risofladan, Vaasa | collected...
TGAACGAGACGGATGGAAACGTCATTTTAAAGGGGATGTGGGGATGACGAGGGGATGTGGAAATGAGGGATGCAAATGCAAAATGCGAAACGCGAAACGCGAAATTAGAAACGGGGCCACTTCCGTCGATTGCCGGTTTTGCATTTCTCAACTTGCATTTCGCATTGGTCGGCGTCGAACGCGCGCAGTTCACGCCGTAAGAATCTCATTTTTCCTCCCATCCCCATATCCCCTCTTCATCCCCATATCCCCCTTAAATAAACGGTGGTTGGGCGGTTGCGTGGTTGCGTAAGCGGGATTGCCTCCAAGCGACCGAATCGAGTATCCTTCGCGACCCTGGCCGGCGGCGGCGCGAGGAATCGCCGTCGACAAACGGATTCACACGTTGACATCGAACCGAGGGATCTGATTCATGCGTCCGCACCGCACTGGGATCTTGGAAAATGGGTATTGGGGCATGGCATTCTGGGGCGTCGCGATTGTATGCGGCCTGGTCCCGACGGACCGCGCTTGGGGCGACGACTTTCATGTTCAAAGCAAGCTCTTTTATCCTGACAAGGATGAACCCGTCAGCGAATCGACGACGCTGTTTTACGCCGGACGAGTCTACGATTTCCTCTCGGCAGCCGACGAAACGACCGTCTTCGATCCCCAGAACGACGAGTTCAAGCTGCTCGACTCGGGGCGTAAGCTGAAGACCGAAATCACGACCGGCGAAATCGCCCAAAAAATCAATCTGCTGCGTACGGCGGCCCGCGCGCAGGTCCATTTGCCTCTCGCGAAATTCTACATCGACCCGAAGTTCACAGAGTCCCAAAACCAAAACGGCGACGTGCTGCTAACCAGCGCCTACCTGGAATACAAGCTCAAGACCTTCATTCCATCCAACCCCGAAGCATCGCGGCAGTACTGTGCCTTCGCCGATTGGTCGGTTCAGCTTGACGTGATGTTGAATCTCAAGCCGGACTCCAATCCGTCAGATGTGCTGCCGTTTGCCCGTTTGAAAGTCAACGACGTACTTAAGCAGCGGCAAGAACTCCCCCTGGAAGTCGTAAAGACGCTGAAGCCGCAAAAGAAGGGGAAGAAGGAGGTGATCTATCGCTCGGAGCACTCAATCCAGCCGCGGTTGGCGCAGGAAGACCTGCGACGGATCAAGGAGGTCCACGAGCAGTTGCACACCTTCAACTCCGTTAGCTTCGATGAGTACCGCCGGCGCAAGGCCGAGCAGACCCAGAACGCCGTGGCCGATGGGAAGGGGCGTTGAGAGGAGACCCCCGTGGCACGGCGGGCACGGCTCGATTACCATGCAGGTGATCCACGACCCGCCTATTTCCTTCTTATCATGGGGAGCCACACCATGAGCCGACTGTTGGTTTGCTTCGTTCGCCCACTGGCCGCGTTGGGGCTTATCCCCTGCCTCGTCGTCACCGGAGGGGCCGCGGAACTGGAGGTGGTCAAGCATGAGCGGGGCGTGACCGTCAATGCCGATGGCAAACTCTTCACGGAATACCTGATCGCCACCGGGCCCAAGCCGATCCTGTGGCCGATCATTGGCCCCACCGGCGTGCCGATGAGTCGGGCGTTTCCCATGCAGAAAATCGAGGGCGAAAAACAGGACCACCCGCACCAACGGTCGCTGTGGTTTACGCACGGCAACGTCAACGGCATCGACTTTTGGAGCGAGACTGCCACGCACGGCTCGATCGTCCATCAAGAGTTCAGCGAAGTGACTGCCACCTCCGATACGGCCGTGATCTCGACTCGCAACGACTGGCTCGCACCCGACGGCAAGAAACAGTTGGAAGACCGGCGGACGCTCACATTTCGCGCCGGCGACGGCCAGCGCACCATCGACTTCGACATCACGCTCCTGGCCAGCGACGGGCCCGCGACTTTCGGCGATACGAAGGAAGGCACCATGGGTATCCGTGTACCTACCGTGATGGACGTGGATAGCGGCCAGGGAGGACGGATCGTCAACGATCAAGGCCAGACCGATAAGGACACCTGGGGCAAGCCGGCCGCCTGGGTCGATTACTACGGTCCCGTCGGTGGCCAGGTGGTCGGCGTGGCCATCCTGAACCATCCATCGAGCTTCCGGTATCCAACGACCTGGCACGTGCGGACCTATGGCCTGTTCGCCGCCAATCCGTTCGGATGGCACGATTTCCAAGGCTCCGACCAGGTCAACGGTTCGCACACTATTCCCAAGGGCGAATCGATTCACCTGCGATACCGCTTCATCTTCCATCAAGGCGACGAAAAGGCCGCCGGCATCGCCGACGCCTTCGCGGACTACGCGAAGGAAGTCAGACCGTCTCACGATCGGCTGCGCGAAGTACGGAATTAGGACAAAAAGGACCGAAAGGACGAAAACGACGGAGGGCGTCACCGGTCGCTTGTGTCCCTTCGGTCCTTTTTGTCCCTTTGTTTTTCGCGCCGCAGGTACTTTTTAGGTCAATTTGCGGTGCGACTTTGCCGATAGTGGAACCCGGGTCGACCTTGCCGGTTAAGTAAGCCGCCGAGGAAACGGTGCGCCAATTCGACGATCCTTCGAAATCAGACACGGATGAGATGGCAAGCGTACAGGCAGTTCTCGACGAGGTAAGCGATGTCGTGGCCGACAAATTGTCGGTCACCGGCACGCGAGTCGACCCGGCCCACGCGATCCTCGGCGCGCGACAGCCCGCAATATCGGCAGCCGACGCTGAAGAACCGGCCTTCGACGCCCCTGAATCAACCGCGGGCCCCTTTACGGCAGATGCCCTCTCCCAAGTGCATTTGCAAGCGGTGCAATTGCAAGCCGACCAGCTTGCCGAGCGTCTCCGACTGCGGCACGAAGCACTCGACCGCCGCGAGGGGCTGTTGAACGCCCAGCGGGCCGAATTCGACAACGAGTTGCGCTCGGCACGGCTTTGGCTTGATGAGCGACAGAAGGAGTTTTCGGAGCGAGAAGCGGGCCTGGGCCAACGACATGCCGCCGCGGCCGAACGGGAGGCGGGGTTGGTCGAGCGGGAGGCACGACTGGCCGAGCGGGAAACGATCGCCCTCGCTCGCGAACAGGAAGTCGAATGGCGGCAGACCCGCTTGAACGACACCGAACAATGGTTGGAAATCAGCCGGCGACAGCTCGAATTCGAGCGGCAGACCCAAGGTGACCAGCTCGATCGCCAACGTGTGGAGCTCAACGAAGAGGTCGAACGGCTAGCCGAGCGAGCGACGGCCTTGGCGGAGGCGGAAGCCGAATTGGCAACCCAAAGGTCCCAGGCGGAACAGGCATCCGGCCAGGCCGAACAGGAGCGGCTGCGAGCGATCGACGAGCGGACGGAGCAACTGGCCAAACGCGAAGCGGACCTGGCGGCCGCCGACATGCTGCTGGCCGAGAGCAAACCGCAAATCGCCCAATTGCGCGAAAGCTGGGTCCAACGGCACGAACAGATCGAGGCCCAAGCTCGCGTCGACCGCCGACGCCTGGCCGAACAGCAACGGCGTTCGGAGGCCGAATGGGCCGGAAAAACGCAATTGCTCGCCCGCCAAGGCGAACAACTCGACCGGCGCCGCGCGGCCCTGGAACGCTCACGGACCGAACTGGGCCGTCTGCACCGTGAAACGCTGGAAATGAGGCTCGTAATCGAGGAATTGCAGGTACAGCTTGCCGGACCCGGCGCGCCGGCGGCCTTGATCCGTTCGCTCGGCGGGCTGAGGCAGCGTCTCACCGACCACTACCGTCTGGAGTCCGCCGAATTGCTGCGGCAGCGAGCCGATCTGGAGTCGCTCAAGGCGGAGCTCGTCGCGGAGCACGGCAGGATTTACGATCGTCAACAGGAACTCGCTCGCTGGGTTGCCCAGCGTGAGAACGAACTCAACGCGCAGGCAGAGCGGCTTGCGACGTGCGAAACCGACCTGGCCCAACAGGCCGCACAATTCCGCGATCAGGAAGACGGCTGGCGCGAAGAACGGTTCGGCTACCAACAAGAGATTCGACGGCTGACGTTGAGGGGCTGATGGCGGATCCGGTCTTTTCAAGAAATTGTTGGCCGTCTATGGTACACTTCTCAAGATCCGGGGTTAAAATACTTGTCGGGTTTTGCTTTCAATGGTATAAGCACGCGAAGCTCAGCTCGTCAGGCCACGACCGTTGGCCGGCTGAATCGCAAGGTCGCAAAAAGGAGGGATTCGTCCCCTATGAACCAACTTGACGCCGCCTCTTTCGCGGTTTCCGCGCACGAAGAGTCCGAAGAGCCTCCCAGTTCTTCCCGCCGGCATCCACACTGGAAAGACGTCCCCCACGAACAATGGGAAGACTGGCGTTGGCAGATGCAAAACGCCGTTCGCACCACCTCCCAGCTCACGGAGCTCCTGCCTCACTCTCCCCACGACATTGCCGCCCTCGAACACCTCGAGGTGCAATTCAAGCTGGCGATTCCGCCGTACTACTTTTCCCTGATTGACGTGGACGACGCCGCGGATCCGATCCGCTTGCAGTCCTGTCCCTCGACCTTGGAAATGACCAGCGAAACCGGCCTGGAACTCGAGGATCCCCTCGAAGAGGACAAGGACTCCCCGGTGCCCGGCTTGACGCACCGCTATCCGGACCGCGTTTTGCTGGTGACCACCCATGTTTGTACGATGTACTGCCGGTTTTGCACCCGCAAGCGGGTGACCATGGACCGCGACGGCTGGGACGCCCCCAGCCACAACGACCAGCGGATGGTCGAGTACGTCCGCCAACACACGGAAGTGCGTGACGTGGTGGTTTCGGGCGGCGATCCGCTGTCGTTGCCCCCCGCCAAGCTGCGTTGGTTCGTCAACGAGCTGGCGGCGATCGAGCACGTCGACGTGATCCGCATCGGGACGCGAGTCCCGGTGACCTTGCCTCAACGGCTGTTCGATCCGGAACTGATCGAGCTCTTGCGCCGGGCGGGCAAGATCTGGATCCAAACACACTTCAACCACCCCCGTGAAATCACGCCTGAGACGGCCCGGGCGGTCCGCAACCTGGTCAACGCCGGGATGCCGGTCAGCAACCACGCGGTCCTGCTCAAGGGCGTGAACGACTCGGTGCCGGTGATGCGCGAGTTGATGCGTGGCCTGCTCCGCATCAAAGTCCGTCCCTATTACCTGTTCCACTGTGACCCGGTGACCGGCGCCGGCCACTTCCGCACGTCGATTTGGAAGGGGCTGGAGATCATCGAGGGCCTGCGGGGGCACATTTCCGGCCTGGGTGTGCCGACCTACGTGGTCGACGGCCTGCACGGCGCCGGCAAGATCCCGTTGATGCCCAACTACCTGGTCTCGGCCGCCGACAACGCCGTGATCCTGCGCAATTACGAGGGCATGCTCTTCCGCTATTCCCCCGAAGACCGCGAAAGCGGCCCACAGTCGCATTACCCGTCGTTGGGCGTGAGCAGCTTGCTGGGCGGCCAGCAGTCGAAGCTCATGCCCGAGGGGAACGTGCGAATGGCCCGCCGCCAGCAAAACGCGGCGCAGTCGCCGACGGCCGCGGCCAACGGCAACGGTCATGGCGGCAACGGTCATGGCGGCAACGGTCATGGCGGCAACGGTCATGGCGGCAACGGTCATGGCGGCAACGGTCATGGCGGCGATGGTCATGGCGGCGATGGACATGGCCACGCCTATGGAGGCGGCAGCACTGATGAGCCGGAGTTCGTGGAACCGCTGTTACCGGTTTTGGGCCGGGTTTAGCGGTCACCGCGAAGCAATTACGGTAACGAGCCGCAAGCGAAACCGCGGACCCCTCGTGGTCCGCGGTTTTCGTTTGCGAGGCGTGTGCGGGCAACTCACCACTCACCATTCACCAAATGCGTATCGGCCTGACCTATAACGTCAAGACACTATCCTCGAGCTCCGAGGCCGTCGCCGACGAGGAGGAAGAGTTCGATTCACCGGAGACCGTGGCGGCATTGGCCGCGGCCATCGAGCGCCTCGGCCACGAGGTCTTGCTGTTAGGCGACGGCGAACCGATGCTGCGCAAGCTGCTCGATGGTCCTCGGCCGGAGTTGGTGTTGAACATTGCCGAGGGGCGCGGCGCCAGCCGCACGCGCGAGTCGCGCGTGCCGGCCGTGTTGGAAATGCTGGGAATCCCGCACACCGGCTCCGACCCGCTGACGTTGGCCGTGACGCTCGACAAGGACTGCGGCAAGCGGCTCGTACAGGCCGCCGGAATACGCACGGCGCCTTGGGTGTTGGTCGAAGAAGGGGACGTCGCGGCCGTCGAAGAACGATTATCCGTCCTGACCTGGCCGCTATTCGTGAAGCCGGCCTTCGAAGGTTCCAGCAAGGGTGTGTTGGCCAAGAGCCTGGTCCACCAGCGCGGCGAGCTCGACGAAACCGTGGCATTGCTTTACCGCAGTTGCCGCCAGCCGCTGTTGGTCGAAGAATTCATCGACGGCGAAGAATTGACCGTCGGCGTGGTCGGCAACCGGCCGCCCAAGGTGCTGGGCGTGATGCGGATACTGCTGAAGGTCGCGCGGGCGGGACCGTTCGTCTACAACTTGGAAGTCAAACGCGAATGGGAGCGCTATTTGCACTACGAATGCCCGGCGAAGATCTCGCCTGCCGACACGGCCACGGTCGAACAGGCGGCACTTGCCTGTTGGCGGGCGCTCGGCTGTCGCGACGTGGCGCGATTCGACTATCGCCTGCGTGCCGGCGTCCCTTATTTCCTGGAGGTCAACCCGCTCCCGGGCCTTTCACCCAAATCGGGCGACCTGGTATTCATCGCCCGTTTCAACGGCATCGATCACACCGAATTGATCGGCCGGATCATCGACACTGCGCTGGAGAGGATTGGAAGAGAAGGCGGAAGGACAAAAGAAGGGGACAGGTTATAGGTTACAGGTGACAGTCGGCGGAGTTTCTTCCTGCTGTAACCTGTCCCCTGTAACCTGCTACTCGTTCCCACGCTCCGCGTGGGAATGCATCCCCGGCCGCTCCGCGGCCAAGTACCGCTCATTCCGCGGACGCTCCGCGTCCCGGTAGCGGCATTCAGTCGGTGTGGGACCGCGGAGCGGCCGAAGATTTGTTACCCGCGCAGCGCGTCGGCGGAGCGTGGGAACAAGGTGACCGGTCACAGGTTACAGTTGACAATCGGCGGAGACTCTTCCTGCTGTCCCCTGTCCCCTGTAATCTGTAACCTTCCCCGATCCCTGCAACCTTCCCTCGTCCCTCCGCCTTTCTCCCATGCACGTCGCCCTCCTTTACAACGCGCCAAGTCTTCCCTCCGACCACGCTGATTACGCGCAGGAGGCGGGAGTGCTGGAGTCGGTCGAAGCGGTCGAAGCCGCGCTCGCCATACTCGGGCACTCCTCACAGCGAATGGCCGTGGGACCCGATCCCGTGGCTTTGTCGGTGGAACTTCGCGGGACAAAGGCCGACGTTCTGGTGAACCTTTTCGAGGGGCACCACGGCACCGGGGCAGGCGAGTCGCAGGTGGCCGGTTTGCTGGAGCTGATCGGCGTCCCCTTTACGGGGACAGGCTCCGAGGGTCTTGCGCTGGTTCGCGACAAAGCCCGCACGAAATGGCTCCTGTCGGGCGCCGGTCTGCCGACGCCGGCGTTTCAGCTCGTGGCGACGGACGAGCCGGTGGATGCCGGGCGGTTCGAATCGGCGTTGGCCGCCGGACCTTTGATCGTCAAGCCGGCCCACGAGGACGCCAGCCTGGGGATCGGGCAAGCGAGCGTCGTGACCGAGCGAACGTCGCTTGCCTTGCAGATCGGCGAAGTACGCCGCCGCTACGGGCCGGTGCTGGTCGAGCAGTTCATTGCAGGTCGCGAATTCAACGTGGGGATCATCGCCTTGCCCGAAGCCCAGTTGCTTCCCTTGGCGGAGATCGAGTTTCCCAATGATGGCCGCGTGCCGTGGAACGTGGTCACGTACGACGCCAAATGGGACCCCGCCAGCGTCGAGTACGACGCCGGCACGCCGGCACGCTGCCCGGCCGACGCGGCGCCGGAGCTGGCGGCCGAAATTCAGCGCATTTCGCTGGCCGCCTTTCGTCTGGCCGGCTGCCGCGACTACGCGCGCGTCGATTTGCGCGTCGATTCGGCGGGGCGGGTCTACATTCTAGAGATCAACGCCAACCCCGACATCAGCCCCAGTGCCGGTCTGGCCCGCGCCATCCGGGTTTCCGGTCTCGGCTACGACGGCTTCGTCGGCGGGCTGGTCGGGACCGCGCGCCGGCGATCGTGACGTTCCGCGCTATCACCGCCAAATCTGGTCGAGTATACTATCAGCGGCCGCGCATGCCGCACTCCAGGGGCTGAATCGTCTGCGGAGCAATGATGATGAACGTGAATCGTCGGATGAGCCCCAGTGCTGCACGGAACCACGCGATCCTGCTTGGGGTCGTCTTGAGTACGTGCGTTTGCTCCCCAGTCGCGTTGCCACGTGCCGCGAGCTCGGAGGCGTCGGCGAACAAAGTCGAGTGGGTACGGAGCATTGACGAGGCACTGAAGCTGGCTCAGCAAAATGACAAGGACGTGCTCATCAACTTTACTGGGCACGGGTGGTGCCACAATTGCACGCTGCTGGAACACGAGGTTTTCGCCCAGCCGGAATTCGCCGTGGTTACGGAGCATTTCGTCCTCGTCGAGCTCGACTTTCCGTCCGCGGTATTCGACACGGAGGACGGTGAAAAGGACGCTTCCGGCGGCGCGGCCGAAACCAACAGGATCAAGAGGTATCGCGAGTGGCAGTCGCAATACCTCGTGCCTGGAATGCCCACCGTCGTCGTGACTGATGCGCACGGAAAGCCCGTCGGCTACACCGGCTACGAGAAGGGTGTGACCCCTGCGTCGTTTCTCAACCAGGTGGAAAAGTACCGCGACGCACGGTTGGCTCGGGATCGCGAGTTGAAAGAGGCTGACGGCAACGCAGGCAAGGAACGGGCCGCTCATCTTGACGCCGCGCTGGAGTGCGTGGCGCCATTTTTTGGAGGTTTGGAAGATCGCAACGGCGACCCGCTTTTGAACTGGTACGCCGACGTGGTGGCGGAGATCTGCCGATTGGACACCGACAATGCGTTGGGCCTCGAGACAAAGTACGAGCGTCGCCGGCAAACTCTGAAATCGTTCGTCGAAGCCGAGAAAGTATTCGCGAAGCTGAACGAATTCCAACTCAAATCACAGTACAAGGAGGCGCTGGCCCTTATTGAGCAGGTCTTACCGGCGGTAGCGACCCGAAAATCAACTGGCGCCTGGTGGGGGCCAGGGAATTCTACTTCCAACAGGATAAGCAGCATTCCGCGGCGATCGACCATGCTCGCCGATTGCTTGCCAGTTCGGAACTGACTCGTGACCAGCGCGAATATCTGCAAGACCGCATCGCGAGCAATCTGGCACACCTCGGACGGTATGCGGAAGCGGCGTCGCAACTCGATGAGCTGATTGAGGCCAACCAGGACCGGCCCGCGCAGCAACTAAAGTACCTGAACCGAAAGGCCTTGCATCTGCACCATGCGGCCGACGCTTCTGGAGACCGCACCGAGGCGATCATTGCGTGCCAACGGTACCGAGAGCGGTGCGAACCCCACTCAATCGACTGGGAAACGGCCTCCTGGATGTTGTCGGTGCAGTTTCAGAAGTCGATGCGTTTTCGCGAAGCGCTCGCCATTCGGGAAGAGTTGGTCGCGTTCGAAAAGGCGCCGGAATGGCTGCTCGACCTGGCCGAGACTCAACTCTCGCTCGACTTGACCGAAAACGCAACGCGGAGGCTGGATGAAGCCGACCGATTGATTCAGTCGATTCAAGCCGTGCGCAAAGCGGACAAGGACCGCGCCGAACGGCTGACCACAAAGCTGCGGGAGCTGCGACGGAAATTGGGCCAGTAGCAACGGATGCCATTGCTCGTGACTCGTCCGTTCCGCACTGCCCATTTTTCTGTCCCTATTTTTCTGTCCCCATCTTTCCGTCGTTGTCTTTCATGTGTTTCGTGGTTCGACATTACGTTTAAGTCCTATCCTGTTTATGTAAGGCTGGAAAGGGCTTTCCAGCCCAACGGAGCTGGCCGGTCTGCCGGACCACTGTGGATGGACGTTGCGATCGACGGCCGCCAAAGTTAAAATCAAATGATGAACTTGAATCCACAATTCACCGCCTACATTCATCTCGCTCCTAATCCGAAGTCATCCTACAAGCAACTCTTCGTCAAGGGGACGCGCATTCGAGCACGTGTCCTTTACGGCTGGTATGCGTGCGAGGAGTCCATGGCGCCCGAGGACATTGCCCGCGAATTCAGTCTCCCGGTCGAGGCCGTACTGGAAGCAATTGCGTACTGTGAATCCGACCCGCCTGAACTCTTGAATGACTATGCGCGCGAAGAAGCGCTGAGCGAAGCCGCGGGCATGAATGAACCCGGATACAAGCACAATCCGATCCCTCGATTGCTCGATCCGCAGGAATTGGCGCGGATCAATCGTTCATGAAGATCTACCTCGACGACGATTCCGCCGCCGGGTTGCTGGTCCGCCTGCTTCGTCAAGCGGGCCACGATGTTCAACGTCCCGACCCGCGATGGGCAATGCTACTGGTCCTAGGGATCGCGGTACACGTCGCTTCGGCCGCCGAACCTCAGCCGCCGTTTCGCGTGCCGCCCGGTTTCGAGGTCGAGCAGGTCGCGGCGCCGCCCTTGGTCCGCTATCCGCTCTTCGCCGAGTTCGACGACCGCGGCCGGCTGTTCGTCGCCGAAGGGACCGGCACGAACCTGCCGGGCGAGGAGCTGGCGAAAAGGAAACTGGGGCGCATCGTGCTCGTGGAAGACACCGACGGCGACGGCCGCTTCGATGCCAGCCACGTGTTCGCCGACGAGCTGGTGTTTCCCCAGGGAGTGCTGTGGCACGACGGCGCGTTGTACGCTGCCTCGCACCCCAGCATCTGGAAGCTGGAAGACCCGGCCGCCACGGGCGTCGCCACCCGCCGCACCGAGCTGGCCACCGGCTTCAATTTCAACGGCAACGGCTGCGACATCCACGGGCCGTTCCTGGGGCCCGACGGCCGGCTTTACTGGACCGACGGCCGGCACGGCTACAAACTCAAGACCCGCGAAGGGACCTACCTCGAAGGGCTGGCCTCCCGCGTTTGGCGCGCGCGCACCGACGGCGGCGAAATCGAACGGCTCTGCGGCGGTGGTTTCGATAACCCGGTCGAGATCGCGTTCACGCCCGAGGGGGACGCCATCGGCACGATGGACCAGGGCACCGGCGACTGTCTGCTGCACTACGTCGAAGGCGCGGTCTATCCGATGGAGCACCCTTGCCTTGCCGAGTTTCCGATGACCGGGCCGCTGATGGGCGCGGTCCGGCAATATACGCCCGTGCTGCCCGCCGCCTTGTGCGGGCTGACGGCCTATCGCTCCGCTGTCTTCGGGCCGGAATACCAGGACACGCTGTTCGCGACGCATTTCATGCTGCACCGCATCGTGCAAAACACGCTGGTCCGCGAGGGTTCGACCTACCGCGCCGACGAGCAGGAGTTTCTCGTTTGCGCCGACCACAACATGCGCCTCACGGATGTGCTGGAAGATGCCGACGGGAGCTTGTTGTTCGTCGATATGGGCGCATGGTTCAACTACGGGTTCCCCGGCAACCCGCTGCCGCGGCCCGAATCGCTGGGCGGAATTTACCGAGTCCGCCGCGCCGACGCCAAGGCGGTCGACGATCCGTGGGGGAAGAAGTTGGACAACTCACGGCGTTCGCCTGCCGAGTTGGCTTCGCTACTCGACGATCCGCGGCCCAGAGTCCGCGACCTGGCGATTGCGGCCTTGGCGAAGCGGGGTGATATGGCGGTTGCCACGCTCGATGCCGTCGCCGGTAAGCCGGGCACCTGGTCGGTCGAAGCCCGGCGGAACGCCATTTGGTCGCTCTGCCGGATCGGCACGCCCGCCGCGCGGCCGGCGCTGCGCCGCGCGCTGGCCGATTGTGAGATGAGCATCCGGCTGGCGGCTGCGCACGCCGCCGGCCTCGAGCGCGACGTCGAGGCGTCGGCCGAGTTGGTTCGCCTGGTGACAAGTGACGAGCCCCCGGTGCGATTGAAGGCGGCCGAGGCGCTTGGGCGGATCGGCCAGTCCGCGGCGGTGCCGAATTTGCTCGCGGGCTTGCAGTTGGGAGGAGACCGCTTTCTGGAGCACGCGATCATCTTTGCGCTGATTCGGATCAACGACCGCGAGGCGACGTTGCCCGCCCTGGCCCACGCCGACCCGCGGGTACGGCAGGGAGGGCTGATCGCACTCGATCAAATGCCCGATGGCCGCTTGACGCGCGACGACGTCGCCCCGCTCTTGGACTCCGACGATGCCGACTTGCAGCGCGCCGCGCTTGACGTCGTGAGCAAGCGGCCGGCCTGGGCCGACGTGACTCAATACGTGCTGCGGAAGTGGCTCTCCGCCGCCGACCTCGCCGCCGACAGGGAGCGTTCGCTCGTCGCCGTGTTGATGGCTTTCGCGGGTGAAGAAAACATTCAACGCCTCGTGGCCCACGCGCTGGCCGAACCCGGTACGGAACCGGCGAGGCGGCTATTGTTGCTGAACGTCGTCGCGCGCAGCCGTGTCGAACCGTTGCCTGCAAGCTGGCTTGCGGCACTGGGTCGGTCCCTGGACGATTCTGATTTGGACATTCGCGGCGCGGCCGTCGAGACGCTGAAGACTCGCAAGATCGGCCAATTCGACGACGCGTTGGCCCAACTGGGCCGCGATGACGCGCTACCGGTCGATCTGCGCATCGCCGCGCTGGAGTGCCTGGCTCAGCGCCGGCAACAACTCGATTCGGAAGCATTCGCTTTGCTTTCGGGCCAGTTGTCCGAGACCGCCGAACCGCGCGTGCGCTTGGCCGCGGCCCGAGTGCTGGGCGCCAGTGGGCTCTCGGGCGACCAGCAGACGGAGTTGACCGCCGCGCTGCCAGGCGTGAACACGATGGTGCTGCGGCTTTTATTGCCGATCTTCAGTAAGACCGGCGAAGCGCGCGTTGGCACCTCGCTGGTCGATGCCCTCACGCATTCGCCAGCCGCCGAGGCGCTGCGCGTCGACGAGCTCGACAAGTCGCTTTCGGCGTTTACGGCCGAAGTGCGGAAGCGGGCCGACGCGCTGCGGCGGAAGCTAATCGCCCGCCAGCAAGACCAGGCGGCTTACCTAGCCAAATTGGCGGCCGAATTGGAACAACTGCCGGCGAGTGCCGAGGCCGGGCAGCCGATCTTTTTGTCGCAGAAGGCGGGCTGTTATGGCTGCCATAGGGCGGTCGGCCGTGGCGGGACGGTGGGCCCGGACTTGTCGAAAATCGGCCAGATCCGCAACAAAGCCGAGCTCTTGGAATCGATTGTCTTTCCCAGCTCGATCGTCAATCCTGAATACCGTTCGTTCCAGGTCGTGACGAACGACGGGCAGATCGCCAGTGGCCTGCTGATCCGCGACGCGCCCGAGGCGATTTACCTGCGCACGACCGAGTTGGCCGAGATCCGGATACCCCGCGACGACATCGAGCAGGTCTCTCCCTTGACGGTGTCGGTCATGCCCGACGGGTTGGAGAAGACCTTGAGCCGGCAAGAGTTGCGAGACCTGTTGGAGTTCTTGACTCAGCAAAAATGAAATTGGCCGCGTTCCCACGCTCTGATTCCGTGCGTGGAGGCCAGGTTGATTGACTGATTCGTGCATACGAACGTGGCCGCGGAGCGGCCGAATTCCCGTTCCCACGCGGAGCGTGGGAACGAGACGACGTGCTTGATGAGTGCCAGCCTATCGCCTATCGCCTATCGCTTCCTCCTGCCGCTGACTACGATCTATCCCGCGTTTACAAACTACCGGAGCCGCACCCATGAATTCCCGCTCCCTTTCCCGCCGCGCGTTCGTCGCTTCCAGCCTGGCGGCCGGGGCGGCGGGCCTGGCGACGCGCGCGGCCCGCGCCGGCGAGCGCCCCAGCCGCAAGATCAAGATCGTCGATATCCATACCCACCTTGGCATGTTCATCTGGGGCCAGGAGCTGACTCCCAAAGGCCTGATCAAGTTGATGGACGCGCACGACATCGAACGATCGGTGGTCTTGCCGCTGATCTCGCCGGAGACTTCGCTCTTTCCGCAAACCACGCACTCGGCCCTGGCGGCCTGCAAAGCGCACGCCGACCGACTGGTTCCGTTTTGCTGCTTCGATCCGCGGGCCTATCATCAGGACCCGAACAAGCCCGACCGCATCGGCCGGATCAACGGCGTGCCGGGCATGGTCGAACTGCTCAAACGCTACCAGGATCTCGGCGCTAAAGGATTCGGCGAGCACCAGGTCGGCCTGCCGTTCGACGACCCCCTGATGATGACCGTCTACGAGGCGCTGGAAACCGTCGACTTGCCCATCTTGTTCCATCTCGACGATATCCGCGGCGCCGACACACCGGGCTTGCCACGGCTGGAGCACGCCCTGCGGTCGTTTCCCAAGCTGCCGATGATCGGCCACGCCTGCGGCTTTTGGGCGTCGATCTCGGCCGACGCCAAGGACTATGACTTTGGGCATTACCCAACGGTTCCCAAGCCTGTCGCGCCCGGCGGCGCGCTTGAATTGCTGATGGCGAAGTACCCGAACCTGTACTGCGACCTGTCGGAGCCGGGCGGGTACTTCGCCATTGCCCGCGACATGGAGTTCGGCAGGCAGTTCGTCATTCGCTGGGCCGACCGGCTCCTGTTCGGCACCGACTACCTGATGCCCGACCAGGAGATCCCGCACTTCGAGCTCTACGAATCGCTCGACCTGCCCGAGGATGTCCAAGTGAAAATCTATCGCGAGAATGCGATTCGGCTACTGAAGCTAGGTTGACACAATTCTCACCGGTTTTCACTTGGCAGTCGCCCGGCTATAATGTTGGTAGGCCGTCGAGGCCGGTAGGGATGAAGGCGCGCGGTCATGGAGTCCGGGCGACTGCCGCGCGGAAGGCTGTTCTTTGGGAGTCTGGTTCGTGGCGACTCAAGCGGAAATTGCCGATTTGATGAAATCGATTCGAAGTCAGGGGCACGAGGCTTTGCTGTGCGTATGGCGTCCCAGTCGAGCACCGTACGTCATGAGCGCCTTGCCCGAGCAAGCCGACCTCCAGGTCGAGGTCCCGAAATTGGCGGTCAAGGCGATCAAGCTCTTGATGGAGCGCTATCGGCTGACCGCGGCCGACCTGAAGTAGGCGGGCTTCCAGATCGAGGTGCTCCGTGGCGGACGGTGGAAACAATCCTGAAGGGCCCGGCCCGATCTGTTCTCGCCGTGGTTTCTTCGGCGCGTCGACGGCCGCCGCCGGCGCGCTCGCGGCGGGCCATTGGCTGGTAACGCGGGCCGTCGCCCACCACGACGTCGGTGCAAGCGATGATTCGCCTCACAAGCCCGGCCATCCGCTCGATCCGCTCTCGGCGGATGAAGTTGAACGTGCCGTGGCCATCCTCCGCAGGGAGCAAGGCCTCGGCGACACATGGCGTTTCGTGATGATCACGAGCGAGGAACCGTCGCGCGAAGCCGTGGCCGCGCACGTCGTCGGGCGGCCGTTCGAGCGGGTCGCGTCGGCGGTGCTGCTCGACACGGCGACGGGCGAAGGACGCGAAGCGGCCGTCGATCTGGTGCGCGGCAAGGTGTTGCGGTTCGAGCCGTTGGCCGCCGGTTTGCAGCCGCCGATCATGCTCGATGAGTTCGTCGAGTGCGAGGCGGCCGTCAAACGCTCGGCCGAGTTCCGCTCGGCGCTGGCGAAGCGCGGCGTGCGCGACGTCGAGCTGGTGATGGTCGATCCGTGGTCGGCCGGCATGTACGGAACCGAGCTGCCCGAGGACAAGGGCAAGCGACTGTCGCGGGCGTTGTGCTGGGTCCGATCGGAGCCGAACGACAATGGTTACGCCCGTCCTCTGGAAGGCCTGGTGGTCGTCGTCGATCTGTTGAAGATGGAGGTCGCGCGCGTCGAAGACTACGGCGTGGTCCCCTTGCCGCCGGCCGGCGGCAACTGGGCGCGCGAGTACGTCCACCAGACGCGGGACGACCTGAAGCCGCTGTTGATCTCGCAGCCCGAGGGACCGAGCTTCACCGTCGAGGGGCACGAGATCCGCTGGCAGAAGTGGCGGTTCCGCGTCGGCTTCACGCCTCGCGAGGGGCTGGTGCTCTATACGATCGTCTACCAGGACGAGGAGCGCGAGCGGCCCGTTTTGCACCGCGCGAGCGTGTGCGAGATGGTCGTCCCCTACGGAGACCCCAGCGAATCGGGCTTCCGCAAGAACGCCTTCGATATCGGCGAGTACGGCATCGGCACGATGGCCAATTCGCTCGCGCTGGGTTGCGACTGCCTGGGCACGGTCCGCTATTTCGACGCCCACCTGTGTGACAGCCGCGGCCGGGCCGTCTCGATCGCCAACGCCGTCTGCGTTCACGAGGAAGACACCGGCCTGCTCTGGAAGCACACCGATTGGCGCACCGGACAGACCGAGTCGCGCCGCTCGCGGCGGCTGGCCGTGTCGTTCATCGCCACCGTGGGCAACTACGAGTACGGTTTCTTCTGGTATTTTTACACCGACGGCTCGATCCAGTGCGAAGTGAAGCTGACCGGGATCATGAATACCACGGGCCTCAAGCCGGGCGACCAGCCCCGCTTCGGCATCGAGATCGCGCCGCGGCTCAACGCGCCCTTTCACCAGCACGTCTTCGCCGCCCGGCTCGACATGCGCGTGGACGGAGAGCGGAATTCGGTTTACGAGGTCAACACGGTCTCGCTGCCGCGTGGGCCCGAGAATCCGCACGGCAACGCTTTCCGCGCCGAAGAGACGTTATTGGCCGGCGAGTTGGCGGCGCGGCGTTCGGTCAACGGCGACAAGGCCCGCTTCTGGCGGATCGTGAACTCGCATCGCCGGAATCGTCTGGGCCGGCCCGTCGGCTATCGCCTTGTGCCCGGCGAAAACTGCCGGCCGTTCATCCAGCACGACGCCGCGGTGATGCTGCGGGCCGGCTTCATCGCCCACCATCTCTGGGTGACGCCTTACGACCCAGCCCAACGTTATCCGGCGGGCGATTACCCGAACCAGCACCCGACAGGCGACGGACTGCCGTTCTGGACCGCGGCCGACCGCGGCATCGACGACATGCCGCTGGTCGTTTGGTACGTTTTCGCCCACAACCACGTGCCGCGGCCCGAGGACTGGCCCGTGATGCCGGTCGCTTCGCTGGGCTTCACGCTCAAGCCCGACGGCTTCTTCGAGCAGAACCCGGCGCTCGACCTGCCGCCACCGGTGTGAAGACCAGGTAGGCTTGGCAGTCATCAGTTTTCGGCAGTCGCCCGCTCGTTAAACGCTTGCGGCTCCCACGGACGCCGAAGCGGATGCACCATCTTGTTCCTGAAGGTATGCGTGCGCCGCAAGGTGAGTGCTGCCGCGAATCGACGCGAGGCATGGCACGCCGACACCCATGCCGTCCAACGCGTTGTACCACAATTGCTTTCCCGTCAATGCGGCCAGGCAATAGGTGTAACCTTGGACCGAAACAATCAACCGGTCGCCGTCGAGCAGGACCGCGACGAAACCGCTGCCATTGGACGCCTTCCAGTCCCAGACCCGTTCACCCGTATTCCGATCAAGAGCAGCCACTCGCGAATTGAAGCCGACAAATGCGAAATCCTCTAGAAATCGTTGGGATGGAGCTGGTTCTTTCTTGACTTTTGCGGCCATGGGTCACGTCACCTCTGCATGTTCTTGATAGTTGTAGTTCATCCCCATGCGAAACCATTTTACCACATGCGATAGCCGGCGAGGCGTGATATAGGCGGTTTCACTCGCGGGATATAACGCTAGAATCCGCCTGACGCCGACATGGCGGGAGCCCCAACTGCGGGGCGGGCTGTCGGCTTCGGCTCTTGCCCGCCGACCGCAGGCGCGGCATGCTGGCGGACATGGTCAGGCCCACCACAAAGCTCATTGCCCTGCTGACGCCCAAGCGATCGTGGGTTCAGTTTCGCCTGATCACGGTGTTCGTCGTCGTGACCGGCCTTTGCATGTGGCTGGCCGTGCGGGTCAACCGGGCGCACAGACAACGGGACGCGGTGGCCGCAATCCGCGCCTTGGGCGGGGCCGTGATGTATGACTACGATTTTGACGCCGCCGGCAACCAGATTCGTAATGCTGAGCCCCCTGGGCCCGCATGGCTGCGGCGATTGCTTGGAGTCGACTTCCGCAACGCTGCTACCTGGGTTTATCTGGCTGGTGCTCCGACGACCGACGCTGACCTCGTCCATTTGCGCAACCTGCCGAAGCTGAACTGGCTGCACGTCGGCAACAAGCCGATCACCGATGATGGCTTGGCTCATTTGGCGCATTGCACCCAACTCGAATCGCTTGACCTTGGCGGTACGGAGATTACGGATGTCGGCCTCGACAAACTGACGAGCCTCCGTCGTCTCAAAATGCTCGATGTCGGCGGCACCGAAATCACTGATGCTGGCGCCAGGAAACTGCAGAATCTCGAGCATCTCGCCGACCTCTTCGTCAGCCGTTCTCGGATCACCATGGATGGCATTGAGCAACTACAGCGGGCGTTGCCGAATCTCAAGGTGCATAAGTAGGCGCGCTGGCCGAGTAGGCGGGTGGCGGCGGGTCGAGCATCTCGACAAGTTGTCGCTTCAATGCGAAGGCGCAGAAGAAGTTCCCCAGCGGATTGTAATGGCCGATGTAATATCGCGACAGGTACGCGTCGAGGTCCATTTTCAGCCTGGCCAACTCCTCCGTGTGCGTCTTCAAGAGATCGACGCAGGGTGAACCTCGGCTATCGAGAAAGTCGACCAACGGCTGGTCGAAGCGGTTCCCTTGTTTCACGAATTGCCGGATCCGCTGGGCACCATAGGAAAGGACGTACAGCACTTTTCGCCCTTCTTTTGCGGCGAATTGATCGATCTTCTCGACGATCCACATGGTCGAACGAAGCGCGTCGCGCGTGAAGTCGCGATCGTCGAAGTCGGTCCCGCCGGGCACGACCGCCGATGCCGGCTTACGGCCCGACTCGCGCTCGAGGTACCGCCCGAGCACGTAGTCGTTCTCCATCGACGCGAAACAGGTATCGAGATCGCAGAGCTGATCGAGCGACTCAGCGGTGGGGCAAGGGTTGGCGCATTCGACGAGCTCGCCCGTGACTGCGTCGAACTTTACGTGCGGAACCGGGGGATTCGTCGACTTGCGGTTGACTCCGAAGCGAATTCGCTGCCACGAGAGCAGGTTGCGATAGTGATCGTCGTCGAAGATGTTGACGATCATCAGCCTGGCGGGCGACCGCGGCTCCTCACGCTTCATCCGCAAGTAGGCCTGGTAGACCGAGTAGCCCCCGATGCCGAAGTTGCGGATCGGCTCGCCCAGGTGCGCGGCCAGCAATTCTTGCCAAGTTTCCCCGTCGCTGACTTGCTCGCAACTCGTGAAGCTGTCGCCGTAGGTGTTGATTCGGCACGCTTTCTCCGCGTGGGCCACCATGTGCCGAGCGCCCGTCGGGTCGTAGCGATAGGTGCAGACCGAGCCGTCAACGCCTTCCCGGAAGTCACGGTCCACGTGAAGGTAGCCGAGTTGGGCATCGTACTTCGAAAACGGGAATTCCTTGCGGGCCAGCCAGGCCGCCACATCGCCGCGCATGTAGACCAAGGGGCGCAGGAAATCCCGCTTGCGCTCGGCCGATGGCTTGCCGTCGGCGGCCCAAGCCGGCGGCTCCGCCAGCAGTGTCGCCGCCGCGCCAAGCGCCCCAGCGCCGAACCACTCCCGCCGATTGATCGCAAATGGATCATGCATCATAATTGTGAATTCAAAGCGGGCGACCGGACTCGGACCGGCGACATCCAGCTTGGGAAGCTAGCGCTCTACCAACTGAGCTACGCCCGCACGTTCCCTGTATTTTAAGGCGCCCGGCGCGGATTGCAAGCTGTTGGGGGGAGAAGGCGTTGGGCGACAGGCGTTAGGCGATAGGAATACGGGACGATTCTAAAGTTGCCCCGGTTACGCGGCCAGGTCGAGTGGCCCGCTGGGGCACTTGAGCCGGAACAGACCGAAGATCTCCTGCCGTGTGAGGCCGCCGTGCCGGTGCGGTTGGACGTCGGAAAAAATCGTGTCGAACAACTCGCGTTTCTCATCGAGAATCTGGTTGATCCGCTCCTCGATCGTCGCCAAGGCCAGGAAACGCGTGACGGTCACCGGCCCGGCGGCGCCGATGCGGTGGACGCGGTTGATCGCCTGGTCCTCGACGGCCGGGTTCCACCAACGGTCGAACAGAAACACGTACTGCGCGAATTGCAAGTTCAACCCCAAGCTGCCGACGCCGTAGCTGATCAAGAGCACCTGCCGCTTGGGCGATTCCTTGAACTCTTGCAATACGCCGTCGCGCTTCCGCGAGGCGACGCCGCCGTGGTAGGCCAAGGGATGGTACCGCGCCAGCCGCCGGGCGAGTTTGTCGAGCGTCCCGACCCATTGACTGAAGACGAGCGCCTTTCGCCCGCTCGCGGCCACTTCCTCCAGGTCGGCCGAAAGGCGCTCGAGCTTGGCGCTGGCGCCGGTGGCCGGGTCGAAATTGCATATCTGCTTGAGCCGCAGCACCAGCTCGAAGACGTGCTGGATCGTCGCCCCTTCGCCCATCTCCGTCAACCGCAACACGCCCTCGTCTTCGGCCAGGCGATAGGTCTCGCGCTGCTCCGGCGTGAGCGCCACGTCGGCGTCGCGGAACATCTTGGGCGGCAGTTCGGTCAGCACCCTGTCCTTCGTTCGCCGCAACACGTAATCGCCCGCCAGTTTGCCCATCCGTCGCGGCTTCATCGTCGGCGAGAGGTGGCCCGGCGAGAGGAACTCGAAAATGCCCACCAGGTCGTCGGCGCTGTTTTCGACCGGCGTTCCTGTCAACGCCCAGTTGCGGCCCCGTGAGATCGAGCGGACGACCTGCGAGGTCATACACTCGCGGTTCTTGATTCGCTGCGATTCGTCGAGCACCACCAGGTCGAAGTGCAGGCCCGGCTCGGCGAGCACAGCGCGGTCGCGCTGCAACAGCTCGTAATTGGCCATTTTCACGGGGCTATCGGCCTGCCGCCACTGCCAGAGCCGCTTGGCTCGCTCTCCCTCGATCACGGTCAAAGGGAGCTCGGGCGCCCAGAGATGAAACTCGCGTTGCCAATTGGTGATCAGCGGCTTCGGACAGACCAAAAGCACCGTGCGGATCTCGCCCGCGTGCAGCAGCAGGCGGATCGCCGTGATGGCCTGCATCGACTTGCCAAGGCCCATTTCATCGGCCAGGATCGCGGCATAGCGAGGGTAGAGGAACGCGATGCCCTCGAGTTGGTAGGGAAAGGGGTGAAAGGGAAAATCGAGCGCCTGACCGGCGACCACGGTCTCCAGCGGCGGTTGCAAGACGTAAAACAGCCGGTCGGCCAACTTGATGACGTCGGCGGGCGGTTTGAGCCGCGTGATCGTCGGAGGGGCCGCGGCCCGTGGACTTGCGAGCCGGCGATCGGCGGGCAACGGCGCCGCGGGCATCGCCGGTACGCGTTCGGCCAACGTCGGCTGTGGAAACGTGTAGCCGGACGACTTGATCGCCAGCCCGCCAAGGGGTACGGAAACGACGCCGGGCCGAAGGGGCGACGGCGCGATCGAGACGACTTCGATCGGCCCGGCGGCGACAAGCAGATGGGCGTCGAGCGAGTGCGTTTCGAAGAGCGGAATGGAATGGTCGATTTTCGCGACCGGTGGCTGACGCGGCGGCCACCAGGTCCAATCGCCAAGGGAACGAGCGATGCGGGATGTCGTTGGTTTCACCGGGCGGCTCGTTGTGCTTCGTCGATCGCCCCGCGGATCCGCGCGAAGGGTTCGAAAAGGTCGAAGTGGCCGCCCAGCGATTCAAGCACGGCCGCCAGGCATTGCCGGTCGTCGGCATGGCCGTCGGCGACAGCCAGCCGGTTGCGACCCAGCGAAAATGCCGCCGGCAAGGTACCGCGCAAGTGCGCGGTATCGACACGATAGGCCATCGTTGCCGCTGCGTCTTGCGTTTGCGGGCCGCCGCTTGGGCTGGAAGCCCGCTGGACGACCTCTGGTGGCAGGACGAGTGCGACAGGCGCCGACACGTATTCCCGCAATGCCAGTACGGGTGCCAGATCGGTGCAAATCAGCCGAACTTCAACGGCGCTTTTTTCGACCAGCGTGCGGCCGATTTGTTCGCCGTAGAGAAAGGGTTCGAGCGTCGGGCCGTAGAGGATTTCTTGCGCGCGGTTCGGCTTGACCGGGGCGGTGCAATGGAACTCCAACGGCCGGCCGTTGTGGTTCAGCACCAGGTAGCCGCCGAATAGCCCGTGCTGATCGTGACCGACGATGGTGAGGAAGCCGAGCGCCGGCGGCGACTGGCCGTCGCGGGAACGCATGACACCCCTTTGAAATTGGGAGCAGACCAGGGCGGCACGCGGCCGGGGCCACCGCCTCCGGTAAGATCGGAACAAGAAGCTGGCGACTTTAGCGGTTATTCCGCGGGTGTCGACATGCCCAATTCCGTGTACCGCCATTTACGCATGTAAACGGGGATACTGGGTAAAATGATACTTGTAGGGTGGGCACTGCCCACCAGCGTCGTGTCATCGTCGAATCATGGTGGGCGGTGCCCACTCCACGGTCTGTAGGGAACCCCCCCTCCGTGGCGCTGGCGTGTGCCGTCGAGGGTATTGAATCCGCTTCACGGAATCCCGGCGCGCCGGGAGAGGGCGGCCCCGAGAGCCGCCGTCAACTCGCCACGTACCGCAAGCTCGGTTTCTTCAGCCAACCTTGAGCGCAAGGCGACCTGGGCGGCTGGTTCGTCGTATTGGCCCAAGGCCCAGGCGCAGGCGGCACGGACCAAGGGTTCATCGTCAGTCAGCCCAAGCGCCAACGCATTCAGCGCCGCGGGATGGCGCTGGTTGCCCAGGACGATCGCGGCGTTACGCAAAATGCCGCGGCGCTTGGGACGCCAAAGCGGCGTGTGACGGAAGCGACTGCGAAAGTGCTCGTCGTCCAAAGCGAAGAGTCCGGCCAGTTCGACGGGGTTCATCTCCGGCGCCGGCGCGAGTGCCGGCTCGTCGGCCAGCGGCGCCCGCTGGTTCCAAGGGCAGATGTCCTGGCAAACATCGCAGCCGAACAGCCAGTCGCCGAGCATGGGTCGCAGTTCGCCGGGCACGTCGCCCTTGACCTCGATCGTCAGATAGCTGATGCAGCGCCGCGCGTCGAGTACGTAGGGAGCGACGAAGGCCTGCGTGGGACAGGCGTCGAGGCAGGCGCGACAGGTGCCGCAATGGTCCGTCGCGTGCGGTTCGTCGAAGGCAAGTTCAACGTCGGTGAGCAAGGCGGCCAAAAAAAACCAGCTTCCCAACTGTTTGTTCAGCAAGAGTGTGTTTTTACCGATCCAGCCCAGCCCGGCCAGTTGGGCGAACTCGCGCTCCAGGAGCGGAGCCGTATCGACCACGCCCCGCACGGCCGCCCCGGGCACTTGCCGGCGAAGGAACTCGGCCAGGTATTTGAGCCGGTCGTGAATCAAATCGTGGTAGTCGGCGCCCCAGGCATACCGTGCCACCCGGCCTTGGCCGCCCGTGGCGGAGCGGGGTTCGGCCGTGCGGTAATTGAAACCCAAGACGAGCAGGCTCCGGGCGCCGTCGAGCACACCGGCCGGGTGGCGACAGGCTTCGGCCCGCCGCGCCAGGTAGTCCATCTCGCCGGCATAACCGGCGTTCAGCCATTGGTGGAAGCGATCGATACCCGTCGGCGTTGCCGCCGCGCAAGCGCCGGCCGCGGCGAAGCCCAGTCGCAAAGCTTCGGCTTTGAGGGCCTCAGTGAACGCTGCGGGCGGCGGAGCGGAGAGCATGCGTCGATTGTAGCCGCTTGAAGGCGGGACGACCAAGATCTCGGAATTCAAACGAATTCCGCTACGGGCGTCGCCTGCATTTGCCAAATGCCAGTTGATCCGACAGAATAGTTACAATCACCCGCCCCCGTGTGGAGCCGTACGACGGAGAACGAAATGTACCGAACGATGATATTGGCCGCAGTCTTTTTGGTAGGCGTGACCGGCTGCACGCCGAGTCCCCCGAAACCCGAGGAGCTTGGCCGCGTGATCTATGATCCGGCCGCGGTCCCGGGATTGGACGATCCGTACCGCCCGCCGGAGCTGGACGAGTTTCCACTCATCAAAGCGCCACCGGCGGTCGACAAGCCACCTGAGGGCGACGGGCTTCCCAAGGACGACTAGCATGCCTCGCAAGCGTACGGCCAGGTCGGGTCGACAAGCCACCTGAGGGCGACGGGCTTCCCAAGGGCGGTGAGTTACCTGAAGGCGATGACGAGAAAGAGACGCCGGATCAGGAGGAAACGGCCGCCCCCGTCGAAACTCCCTGAATCGAACGATGACCCTGGTTGTATGGCGAGCGGTTCGGATTAGTTTGGCACGGGCGCAGTGTGCTGCAACGATTCATTAGGTGGCGTACTTTGAGTCAATGGTCTCAAAAATGCCACGATCGCTTCCTCCAGACGGTTTATGCCCGGCTCGTCGATCGGTAAATGGCCGCAGTTCTCCAACATCACCAACTCCTTGGGCCCCTTGACGCGGTCGAAGAAGGGTCGGCTGGCCTCGATCGTCGTCCAGCTATCGGCTCCGGGATGTGCGAGGAGCAACGGACAGAGGTCGAAATCTTCGGGCTCGATCACGGGCCGGATGGCCAAGAGGGAACGCATGAAACGCAGTGGCACGCGGTTCCCTCCACCGACTGGGTCATCACACAACAGTCGGGCGATTTCGGGATTATTTGCGATCCTTTTCATATTCGAGAACCACTTGATCGGAAGGCGCATGTCGCCGACCAAGTTCGCCAGGAGCGGTAACAGGGGCGTAATCGCCCGGTTCAGACGCGGGTGCCTGGCGAACTGATCCCTTACGATCGGCAGGCGGGGGTCGGCCAAAGTAGTGGCGATCACGCCTGCCGCCTTACGCCCCTGGGCGGCAGTCAGGTAGGCGAGGTAGCCGCCGACGCTCATACCGAAGAGGGCCACGGGCCTCCCAGTCCGCCGCGTCTCCGCTTCGACCAAGTCCGTAGCGCAATCGACCCATCGGTCGTAGGCAAACAGCTCAGTTGGAACGAGGCTCAGGCCGTATCCGGGCAAGTCTGGAAGAACGACCTCGTAGCCGTGTGCCTGGAGCATCAAGCCGAACGGAGCCAGCAGCCGGCCACAACCGCCCGCCCCGTGGAGCATCACCACCGTTAGCGGGGCAGCCGGGGCCGTGAAACGGTCCAGGTGGATCTCGGCGCCGCGCCATGACCACCATCCCTCGGTCGGCTCCCGCCCCTCACTTAACCGAATTCTGTCGGGCAGTAGTCGCTGGTACTTGCGCCAGTGGTCGAACCGGGCATACGAGCCTCGTTCATCAATTCGCATGCTTCTTGACCCCCGCCGGTTTCAGTCGTTGCGACGTTTGATCATGGTAATTTCGTTTCCCTTGGCGTTATAGCGCACCTCGTCCATGAATGTGTGGATCAACAGGAGCCCCCGCCCGCTCGACCCTTCCATGTTGGACGGATCTCGCGGGTCCGGCAGGGATGAGAGATCAAATCCCGGCCCTTCGTCGCGGATCACAAAGACGGCCTCGTCGCGCGAAAGCGTGATCTCGACTTGAACGATTCGGTCGGCATAGGGTCCGCTCCGCCGACGCTCGTCGGCCAGGACGCAGTAGGCCTTCAGGTCCAATTCGCGCAACTTGGAGCTGATTTCCAGATTGCCGTGGTAAAGCGAGTTCAGTAGTGCTTCCTCCAAGGCAATTGCCAGACGAATGCGGCCGGTTTCATCGAACAACTGCAACCGCGTCACGTGCTGCTGCATGTGATCGACGACCGCCATCACCAGGCTCGGATCGTTGTCGAGCGTGAAGTTCCATTGGTTTCGCGTCACACGTGCCATCAGCCGGGCATGGTGCCGCTTCGCATGGGCCGCGCCCAACACCGACTCGACGGTATCACGTAATTCGTTGGCCAACCTCGCTTTGGGCACGTAGCCGGCGGCCCCGCAGGAAAGCGCATGCACGGCGATTTCCTCACTCCCGTGTGCGGTCACGAGGATCACGGGCACCTCTGGGAAATGCGCGCGGACGGCGCGCACCAAGTCCATCCCGTTCATCTCGGGCATTTGTAAGTCGGTGACCACGACGTCGGGCGGCGTCTGTTGGATTTGGTCGAAAGCTTCCTTGCCGTCGGCGGCGAACCTGAAAAGAAGATCGGTTTCTTTCTTGAGTAATCCCTCAGCCAGCCGGCGGTCAATGGGAGAATCATCGACGATCAAAACCGTAGCCATACGGGTGTTTCTCGTACCGGGATCGTTTGTCACTGCCGATTTCCGTCTTCGACAAACGCACGGTACTGTGGTCGATCCCGCTCGCTGCGCTCGTTCTTTCAATGTATCGTCTCAACTCAGCACAGTGCCGAAGCACCTTTAAGCACATCCAGCGTGAATGACCAGTCGAGCGTGACCGCCAGTCCGACGATCATGGCACGGCCCACAACGGCCAAGTCCGGGTATTCACGCCCTTGCTCCAACAACAGGTTGATCTGAACGATGAATTGCTCGATGTCGGCGTTTTGTGCCGCGTGTAGCTCAAGAAAGGCCGACGCAGTGACGGCTGAGGTACATTGCTGCTGTCGGCCCAATATCCATTCGGTGTTTTGCATCCATCGCTTGAACAGCGGGGCAGGTGCCAAAATGGCGAATCTGTCGTTGTCCACCATCGCTCGGAAGCGTTCGAGAGGCGCCACGCGACGGCGCGGGTTGCCAGACGGCTTCTTTGCGGAAATTGGAATACGCCTCATGGCTTGACCTCCGGCGCGCGTTGGAATCGCTATGTTCGACAAACGAAACAAATGATTTCCCCCCCGGTCACCCACCGCTCAGGAAATTTTCTCCATGTACGAGAACTCCGCCCAAGTGACCTGCCGCCGCGACGAGCAAGGCCCCGAACAGTAACCAAGCACGAAACCATGGGCTGCGCACACCTCGATGTTCGTCCCATTCGGAGAACAAGGCGGTTCCGATAGCCCACAGGGCCGCCACTGTACCGGTCCAACGGTGCAGGCCGAGGGTGGCCGGCATGTCTGCCCCGTGACCATGGGAAGCATGTAGCCAGCCAAGCACTACCGCGGCAAGGGCACTGGCCGCCCCGAGCAATACACAAAAACGGACGGCCGGTGAGGGCATTCGACCGCCGCGGCCAAGACACCAAAGCTCCCCAACCGCCGCCGCGATCAGGAGCGCAATAGGGAAGTGAACGACAACGACGTGTAGCGATCCGACTCGACCCAGGGCCTGTTGCACAAGCGACCAGGAGGACATTACCTGGAGATTGCCGGGATTCTCAGCTTCGAGTGGCGGAATCTCGCTTGCCTCAGCCGACGCGGCCTTGGGCGCACCTGCCGCGATCCAGGCCCGAATCACCTCTTTCTGTTCTGCCGACAACGGCCACGCGGGCGAGGTCGAGCACGTAACCGAATCGGCCCTTCGGCTTGGCGAGGTTCGGTCCATGGCACCCGGCACATTTCAGCGCGAAGACGACTAGCACTTCGGAGCCAAGGTCGCTTTGACCATCCGCTGCCGACGTTGCGGCGGGCCATCCAACGCTTACGATTAGAGCGGTAACTAGCCCAAACGTAACTCGATTCATCAAAACCCTCCTTTCCGAATGGCCCTTCCTCAGCGGCTTGCAGTCGAATATTCGTATCATCATTTCCGTTCCCCGTTAGACTGAACCCGCGCTGTGCCGCCATCCCCGCGGCCGGCGCCCCGCGACAGCGCAGGGAGCCGGCCCGGCCAACCCCGATCACTCGAGTGTGGGGTCGGCGATCGCCAAGCGACCCTGGCGTTCGACATAGGCGACCGTGGTCAGCCCCAAGACGCCGCGCAGCCGATCCGCCGGGACATCCCGCATAGGTCCCGGTGTACCTTTGCCCGGCTCACTCTGCGGGAAGGCTGTGGAGCGCGCGGTGTGGAACGTCACTTTGCCCTCGACCTTTTGCATGACCTGGTGGATGTGGCCGTTAAGCACCGTGACTGACCCAAACCGCTTGAGAAGCGACAGCGCCTGAGCGGCATCCTGAGTGCCCCAGCCCCATTTTTCGTAAACCGTCCAAAGGGGCACGTGGGCAAACACCACGACGGGTGTGCTCGCGGCCAGTCCGGCCAGGTCCTTCTTGAGCCAGTTCAGTTGCTCGACGCCGAGCTGCCCCAGCCCGCCCATCGGACTGCCCGCCTTGGCATTGGCGACGTTCACCAAGCCGACGAAGTGTACACCCTTGTAATCCAGGCTGTGCCAACCCGTGCCTTTCGTGCCCTTGCCATAGCGATCGAGGTAGAGTTGGTTGTCATCGGAGTCGAAATCATGCTCCCCCGGCACGTACAGTACCTTGCCCGTTCTGACGCCCTTGAGCACTTCGGCGACCGTATCGAACTCCTCCGGCTTGGCGAGGTGCGTTAAGTCGCCGGTATGCACCAGCAGTTCCGGTCGATTGTCCAGCGCATTGATCTGATCGACGGCCACTTGAAGCGTGGCCGTGACGTCGGTGTTGGGCGGCTTCGCGAAACCAATGTGACTGTCGCTGATCTGCACGAAGTTGAAGTCCCCGCGCGGGGCGCGCTGGTCGCCGAACGCTCGCGAGGAGAGCACTCCGCCGCTTACCGTCCAGATGACTCCCGCGCCGGCCCAAGCCATGCACTCCAAGAAGCCGCGGCGGTTGACCCCATCGCGGTCGGGTGAGGTTTGGTCGTGTTCCATGTTGATGGTTCCTTTCGTTTGTGGATGGGAAGAAAATGCATTCCGCCGACCAGGTCGTGGCGGCCAGCAAATTGAACCGACGGCGGGGCAGATAAATTCCCGGATCGCCGTCGTTTTTTGCTCTTGGGAATAAAATCGACGCCAGGGCGGTATAGTGAAGTGACGCCCGGAACCGCTCCGAAAGAAAACTCCGTTTCCCGATCAGCACTAGCCTGCTCTTGCGGACGCGGCGGCGCCAAGTCCAGCGGCGCCAAGTCCAGCGGCGCTAATTTCAGCGGCGCTAATTTCAGCGGCGCTATGGCGATGGACGAAACTTCTCACGAACCGTGCCAGCTCTTCGCGATTGGCCAGGTCGCGTACCAGCGACCGAAACGCACCATCCCAGAGGAATTGGACGAGGTGCCCCAAGAGCATCTGATGACAGCGGACGGTCGGCGACTCGATGACGAACAGTGTTTGGACAAATTCGCTGGCACCTGAGCCAAACACCACGGGTCGCTCGAAATGCAAGATTGCGATACGGGGACCAAGAACAGGCAAAATGACTGGGCGGCGAGGATGCGGAGCGAGCATGCCCTCACCCACGCTCATCCAATCATGAAACCGCCGACTCAGAAACAGCTCGACCACCGTCCGGCGATCCACGCCGCCGGGCAGTCGAAGCCGTTGCGCCGCGCAGCAAAGTGCCGACTCGCGGTCGTTCGCCGCAAGCCCCAACAGCACCTCGCCAGTTTCAATGGCCTTGGCCAGTGGTTCGTGCCCCCAAAGTTCGACTGGGTGTTCTCCCAGGATGGCCGTGGCCCTGGCGATCCGGTGGCTCAGGGCCCACTCGAAGAATGCGAGGCGGTGGATGCAGGTCTGACCGGAAAGAATTTGGGTGGGCAGGCCTTCGTCCTGGATCCAGTGTCGCACGATCCGCTCGCTGACCTGCATCGTGAAAGCCACGTCACGAATTCTTAGATACATCGTCGGTTCTCCCTAGTTCGTTGACCGTTGCAAGACCTCGCCCGACATACGGGTATCGATCGGCCGTGCAAACAAGGCGGCCACGTCTTGGTGGCCTGCGATCCAGACCGCAGCCGGGGCCGATAAATTCCCGGTTGACGGTTGGTTTTTCCGCGGGGGAATAAAATCGAACTGAGCCAGGTTAAGTGAAGTGGAGCCCCGCACCGCGCAGGACGAAGTTCCGCCGGCGGAGCCGTATCCAACCGACGCAACGCCGCGCGAAGCCGCGTTTCGAGGGCGGAGGGCCTCGGCGTTCATTGAGCCATTTGAATCTGTTACGAGAATAGGCAAAGGCGGATGAGATGAATCTCCACGAATGGCAAGACGAGTTGGACTACCTGGAAAACTGCGGTGTCCAAGCCGCGGATTTGGAAATACTCTGTGACCGACATTTTCAGGTCTCGCTTCGTGGTCAGCCGCCAAAGTCCGCGGCTGGTCGCCCCACACAGTTTGCAAGCGGTCGCGACAAGGGGGAGACCGTCGTGCCGCCAACAGCGCAGCGATCACTCCAGGCGTGACTCGAGGGCGGAAGGAAGGCGCGGGCGGACCCCGGAGCGCGAGCAACAGTGCGGTTCAAGCCATTTGACGCGCACGCCGGCCTTGCTGCGCCTGGCTGCGCCGTTCCTCGAACTGATCAAGCTGATCTTGGAGCTCTTGGGCCGAGAAGTTGGCCAAGTCCGGCAGTCCGGCACGGATTTTCTCCTCGACGTTTGTCCTCGGCGGCGGAGTCCGTGCGGGAGCGGTGATATCCTTCGAACGACGTCAAGATCACGGCCGTCAACAGCGCCGGCGAGGGGAATTCCTTGCTCAAATCACCCAGTCCGAACGCGGCAAGCTCGTCGAGAATCGGTTTCGCCGACCACGGCGCGTCGGCAAAGCATGTGTCGTGCAACGCTTCTCGCGTCGCGCCGGCACGGTAGTCCGGCGCCACCGTGGAAGCGCCGTTGCCTTGCGACCTTCCGGCCGGCGACTGGTCGTCGATAGCATCATAATCACCATCGTAGTCACCGCCATCATCATCACTCTCCTTATCATCCGTTCCAGGCGCCGGCAATGTTCTAGGGCCCTGATCTTCGTCCTCCGCGAGTTCCGACAATCCAAGCGATATCAGATCCAAATCGACAATCGATGAACCAACGATCGACGGAGCCGGTGTGGTGGTTGGTGCCGCGGCGCCGGCGGCGCTACTTATGGTGGGCGCCGCGACGGGAACTGGGCTAACGGGTTGCGACTGCGGATTGGCTGTGGTGAATGCCGCCACGAAGAGGGCGACGTCGACAGGCGTGGTATGCCTGGCGAGCAACGCAGATGACCCAGACGGAGTCGTGATCGACATCGTCGCAGAGATTTGCGTTGCGGCGGCCGGCGTCGGCGCGGGCGACGACGGCTGAGAGACCAGATCATTGATTAGCGTGTTGTCAACGGGACGGCCGAGCCCCGTGGTCAGGTCGGAACCAGGACTGACCGAAGCGGCATTGAAGCTGCTGGCGATTTTGAAGTCCGCGACTCCGGCGTTGGCATCGGCGGCAAGGCTCACGTCCGGCGTGGTGCGCGCACGGCTCGTCTGGCCGCTACCGTCACCGGCAATGGCGCCATTTTCAAGCGTCACCTGATCGAAGCCGTGGGACGCTTGAACCGCGGTCGGCGTGCGGCCGGAAGGGACCATGCTCGACATCTCCGAGATCGCGTAAGCCGAAGTCAACGCGACGTTTCCATCGAACGCGCCGACCGTAAGCAACTGACGAGGCTCGAGCAACTCGGGCCGACGTGCGAACCAACGCCGCCGTCGCCGTGGTGGTGTGGACCGCGGTGCCGTTGTCCGCGATGTGCGCCCTTTCAACAAGCGAAGCATAATTCGTCTCCGCCTAAAGTTCCTGGATCAGGAGAAATCGTTTTTCAGCGGCCACGTCGTGGCAGCCTGCGATCCAAACCGCGGCCGGGGCGCATAAATTCCCGGAGCGGCGTCGTTTATTGCGCTTGGGAATAAAATCGAACTGAGCTTGGTATGATGAAGTGGGGCCCAAAGCGCGCAGGAAGAAGGAAGCCATTGGCCGATCAGCAGCAGCTCGCCCGCTTTGAGCGTCTGGTCCTGCCACATCTCGACGCCGCACACAACCTCGCTCGCTGGCTTACGCGTGACGAGCACGACGCGGCCGACGTGGTCCAGGAGGCGTACCTGCGCGCCTATCGGTTCTTTGGCGGTTTTCACGGCGAGGGGGGCCGTGAGTGGTTATTGAAGATCGTCCGCAACACCTGCTACACGTGGCTCAAGCAAAACCGGCCCGCTGGCACCGTCCCGCTGGTGGACGAGATGCTGAACGCGGCCGTGTGCGGCGCACCGAGACCCGACGCCGAGGCTTCGGGCCAGGAGCGGCGGCAACTGTTGCACCAGGCGATCGGTGACTTGCCTGCCGAGTACCGCGAAGCACTGGTGCTGAGGGAGCTGGAAGGAATGTCGTACAAGGAAATCGCCGCAATCGCCGACGTGCCGTTGGGCACCGTCATGTCGCGACTCTCACGGGCCCGCGAGAAACTACACGAGCGCCTGGCCGACGTGCTGGGCGGGGAGACCTAGATGGACTGTCAGCCAACATCCGAGCTGCTCGACGGCTACCTCGACGGCGAACTGGACTTGGTCCGGGGCCTGGAGGTGGAGCACCACCTGCGAGACTGCGTGGCGTGCGCTCGGATTCACGCCCGCCGACTGGCTCTACGGAACGAGTTGGAAAGTGCAAGGCTATACCACGCGGCGCCTTCCACACTCGAAACGCGCATTCGCGCGGCGCTTCGTCGCGTGGACATGGCTCCGCCGGCCGAACGGTGGATCGAGTGGCGCAAGTTTGCCCTGGTGAGTGGCATCGCCGCCGCGCTCTTGATCACCTCGACGCTCGCGATGCGTTGGATGACGCCGGCGCACGACGACCTGCTGGCGCACGAGGTGGTCGCGAACCACGTCCGTTCGCTCTTGGCCGATCATCTGTCCGACGTGGCATCCAGTGATCAGCACACCGTCAAGCCCTGGTTCAACGGATTGCTCGATTTTTCGCCGTGGGTCAGCGACCTCGGCGACGAGGGATTTCCGTTGGTTGGGGGACGGCTCGATTACCTCGACGGTCGCTCGGTCGCCGCGTTGGTCTACAAGCGGCGCAAGCACGTCATCAACCTTTTCGTTTGGCCGGCATCGGACGGCGATTCGAATACCAAGGCGGGGCGCATCAAGGGCTTCCATTCACTGCACTGGACCGCGCAGGGCATGAACTGGTGGGCGATTTCAGACTTGAACGCCAACGAACTGGACGACTTCGGCCAATTAGTACGCGCTCGCGCCGCGAAGGCGAATGCGCCATAGCCCTTGCTGAACCTGCTGAATGGAACGGGCCGCCCTAGCGGGAACTAACGTCCTGGCCAGAGCTTTATCTGTGATCCCTCGTCGTCGCCGGATCCCTGATACAAGAAGGTACGCCCCAATGGCTGCAATTATCGATTGGCGGTCGACTCCATGGAGAAAAACGCGGGATTTTGGTTGTATGGCGGGCGGTTCGGATTAGCTTGGAACGGTAGGGGCCGCGACGGCCCAAGGGACCAAGCAAACCGAGGTGAATGCCATGCATCTACGTGTCAAATTGTGTTGCCTGCTGGGCGCCGTCGTCGCCTGGGGCATGTCGGGGTCGGCCGCCCAGGCCCAGTTCGGTGGAAACGGGTTTTACCTGTACAATTTGCCGCAAAACCTGTACGGCAACGGTAACGATTCCATCCCATTCTATTCCCTTCATCCGCCGGTGTATTACAGCATGCCCGTGCCGCGGACTTACGGCTACAGCCCGTTCGCCTATCCGCCAGGTTTTATGACCCCCGAGATCCTGCCGGCCGAGCCGAAGGTGATGTTGAATCCGCACGCGCCGCGCCGCTCGTCGCCCAAGCGAACCGGCGAGCGCGTCACGATGTCGCCGAGGATAATCGTCAATCCCTATGTCGCTCAGACGCGTCATTCGAGTAACCGTGTGGCGATCCGCGAAGCAGTGGACCCGGTCGAGCCCGCGGCAAGCGGGAGCTTTGAGGCCGACGCGGGATTGTAGCGATATTCAAGCAACCGCACCCTCAATTGCCTCGGAATTCCGCAGGCCGCGCAATCGACTCGCGTGCGATGCCACGGCTGGATGGCGACCGGGGCATCGCTTAGGCTCTGCCCCAGCCACCGAGACTTTCGCATTCTTGACCGCGTGCAGTTAGTGCCCGCAATCTTCGGAGTTCTCACGAATTCCGCGGCATCTTCGTGCTGCACGCGGCTTGCAATCGGGCGATTTACCTGGGATACTTGAGGGGTCTCGTCCTGCCGGCGCCGGACGTGTACGCCCCCACTCGACAATGCCCACCCCCTAGGTTTGGAGACCTGCCATGACCACGCCAGCATTCGGCCCCACGTCGCGTCGCGAGTTTGTCAAGTTTACGGGCCGCGCGGCCGCCGCGACCGCCCTGTTGGGCGTCACCATCCCCAAAGTCCATGCCGCCGAGGACAACACGATCCAGATCGCCCTGGTGGGTTGCGGCGGGCGGGGGACCGGCGCCGCGGCCGACGCCCTGCGGGTCAAGAACGGCCCGATCAAGCTGGTGGCCATGGCCGATGTCTTCCCCAGCAAGCTCAACGAAAGCTACGGGAACCTGAGCAGCCAGTTCAAGGACCAGGTCGACGTGCCCGCCGAACGCCAGTTCATCGGCTTCGACGCCTACCGCAACGCGATCGACTGCCTGCGTCCAAGCGACGTCGTGCTTTTCACCACGCCGCCCGCTTTCCGCTGGGTCCACTTCGCCTACGCCATCGAGAAGGGGATCAACGTTTTCATGGAAAAGCCGACCACGGTCGACGGTCCCAGCACGCGCAAGATGCTGCTGTTGGCCGAAGAGTCGATGAAGAAGAACCTCAAGGTCGGCGTGGGGCTGATGTGCCGCCACTGTGAAGCGCGGGGCGAGCTGTTCCAACGGATCAAGGGAGGCGAGATGGGCGACATCCTGATGCTGCGTGCATACCGGATGCACGGTCCGGTCGGCACCTGCTTCGTCGAGCCACCCAAGGGGGACATGACCGAGCTGCTCTACCAGGTGAGGAACTTCCACGGTTTCCTCTGGGCCAGCGGCGGCTGCTACAGCGATTTCATGATCCACAACATCGACGAGAGTTGCTGGATGAAGGACTCCTGGCCCGTCGAGGCGCGTGGGAGCGGCGGCCGGCACTTCCGCGGCGATTTCGTCGACCAGAACTTCGATTCCTACTCGGTGGAGTACACTTTCTCCGACGGTGCCAAGCTGTTCCTCGAAGGGAGGTACATCGCCGGCTGTCAGGACAAATTCGCCAGCTACGCTCATGGCACGAAGGGGGTGGGCGTCATCTCGACGTCGGGGCACGCTCCGGCGAAAAGCCGCATCTACCAGGGTCAGAACTTCGACGACAACAAACTTGTGTGGCAGTTCGACCGGGACGAACCGAACCCATACCAGCTTGAATGGGACCATCTGATCGCGGCCGTCCGTAGCGACAGCCCCTACAACGAGGCCAAGCGCGGCGCCGAGGCGAGCCTGGTGACGTCGATGGGCCGCATGGCCTGCCACACCGGCCAGGTGGTCACCTTCGATCAGATGCTCAACTGCGAGCACGAGTTCGCCCCCGACGTCGACAAGCTGACGATGGATTCACACGCTCCGGTCTTGCGCAACGCCAACGGCAAGTATCCCGTGCCGTTGCCGGGCCTGCTGGAAGGAGCGGAGTACCAGGTGTAGCTGGCGGCCGCGACGGTATCTGTAGGGAACGCTCTCCGTGGCGGTCCGCCGAATTGTCAACAAGCGCTTCTTTCTGGAACGGAAGCTCGATCGGCTCGGCGAATTCGAGTACCGGCTGCTCGAACGGTCCGGTGATAGCACTGACGACCCTTGAGAATCCGCCTTGAAGTCATGGCCGGCACCGCCTGGACTCGGTTTGCCGCCTGCTAGAACCGAGCGAGGCGATGGAGCGACAAGCGCTCACGATATGCTCGCAATGTTTTCACGGAATTCTGGCGAACGCCTCAACCGGCCCGCAAACAGATCGTGTACAAGTAGCCAATGCCTGCACGGGGCCATGTATTTCGATTCTGTTAGAGTTTCGTTCGGATTTCGTGGGATACCCCACCCGTCGATGCGGCTCGACACAAGCGGCGATCGTTGGTCCAATTGCGGGAACTTGGCAAACTGAACGCTCAGTGCATCGACCGAGGCGACCTCACTTGCGCGTTTTTCTGCGAAGCGTTTCAGGCAAGAACTCCGGAACGAGAATTCAGGTTCCAGGCCACCGGTTTCTGATCGGGCGCGCCGCGGATTGTCATTTGCGCGCGCACAGCGACCAGGTCAGCACGCACCATTGCGAGATTCTGCTTCAGCCCGGCGGGCCGATGCTGTTCGACTTGGGTAGCCGCAATGGCACGTTCGTGGACGGCCAACGCCTCGACGCCCCGCGTTTGCTGCGCGACGGCGCTCTCATTCAAGTTGGACCTCTGCAACTGATGGTCGAGGTACTCCAGGGCGAACGGCGTACGGCTCCGGACACCGAACGTGGGCCAGGTTCACAAGCCGGCTCGCCGAACTTGAGCTCGTCGGAAACCTCTTTGCCGGCAGGAACTTTGCCGGCGGCGAATTTGCCAAGCGACACCTTGGCCACACCCGTGACGTCTCTCGCGGCCGTGGACGGAAGGCGTCCGCTCGCGAAGTTTCGAGGTCAATCGCCCGTGCAGATCACCCTGCATGTGGCGAGCGGCAGGAACACCGGTGTCACGGTGCCCGTCCAACGCCATCGATTCGTGATCGGCCGCGCCAAGGATTGCCACTTGTGTGCCCACAGCGACGAGGTCAGCGGCCACCATTGCGAGATCCTGGTTCAGCCCAACGGCGTGCTCGTACTCGATTTAGGCAGCCGTAACGGGACCTTCGTGAACGGCAAGCCGATCGACGGTCCCTGCGCGCTCTACGACGGTACGCGGCTGCGAGTGGGGCCGCTGGAATTGCTTGTCGAGATTAGCGAGCCCAAATGGCGCCGTGCCAGTGAAGCCGCGCGCGACTTCAGTTCGCAGGCCGCCTCGTCGGAGACCTCTTTGGAGATCGCTTCGTCAACCGCCATGTCCGTACCGCCTTCGGAACCCGTCGCGCCGGAGGGGTTCGACATCATCGAGTTCCTGTCGGAGCCTACACCGGGTCCGCCGTCGAAATCGCTCCCGGTCGACATTATGGCCGAGATTCGGCAATCCGTCGCCGAGCAGGCGGAAGCGGATCCGCCGGACAAGGCTCGTAATACCAAAGAATCCAAGGAATCCAAGGAAGCGGCGGCCGACGGACTCAAGCGATTGTTCACGCCGCGACCTCCGAATAAGTAGGCATCGGCCCTGCGAGGTGAAGTGTCGCCCGGCGCCGTCGATCGGCCGGTGACCAATCCACAGTACGGCAAGCTTTGCCGCCACTGGGCGCCGGATTGAAGCTGGCTGGCGGCGCGCACCGATGAATGCCGATGGGGCCCCACTCGCGAAAGATCGCACGTTCCATGGCATACCTGACACCGCTACACGCCCGCCCGATCGAGCGGGCCCGCCATCGAGCGGTGCTGCTATTCGCGCTGGGGCTGGTCAGCTTGTGCGGTTGTTCGGTGACGTCGGGCTTTCACCGCGATTGGAATTCCCCGTGCTGTTGCAACACACGCCCGGACGAATTGGCGGGCTGTTGGGAAGGCTGTTGGAAGAGCAACTGCACCAGCCACCACGGCAAGCTGCAAGCCATCATCAGCCAGATCGACGAAACCCATTACTCTGCCAGGTTCCACGGCACGTTCTTCAAGATCGTGCCGTTCCAATACCGTCTTGTGCTCTCGGCCCGCCGTGAAGGGGACCGTTGGGTACTGTCAGGGCGTAAGGAACTTGGCCAACTGGTTGGCGGCACGTACCAATACGAGGGGTACGCCACGGACTGCGACTTCGTCTGCCGCTACTCGTGTTGCAAGGACAACGGCGTGTTCATCATGACCCGCCGCGGGTGCGGGACGTGCTGCCGGTAATTCCAATGTCCACGCACGGTTCCCGATTTCTATCCGGGACAATGCACGGTTTCATGTAATGGCAAGCCGGGGCGGTCCCCCAGACCCAGTTCTAGCAAGCCGGTCGGCTCAGGGATTAGCTGCCATTTTTGCGACATTTCAAAACGGCAGCCCGAGCATGTGTTTGTAATGGCCGGGGATCAGTTCGAGATCTGTTTGCTCAGTCGGGACGTAGGGCCAGCGGCTGTCCCAGGGATTGTCGACGGACGGAACCACCCAAAGATTCCCTTCAGGATCGCGCACGATCCAATGTTCAGGGCAGGCCTTATCGACAAAAAGCAATGCTCGGCGCTTTTCGGCTAAAACCATGTCCGTTTCCTCCGTGAGTGAGTGCATTCACAATGTGGAACTGCGAGTGCCTTTGCGATTCTACTCCTCTTGGCACGGCTGGCAAGGCGCGAAGGGCACCGCGCTGGTCGCGACGATTGAGGAAATCGATTTTGACGCGCGACCGCGCAGATTGCGTGCGATTCCGCTCACTTCGCCCGCCTGCGGATATCCACAGAGGGTAGCCCGCCTCGGACGAAAAGCTCATCCTCCATTTCTGGCCAAACGGTTTCGCACTGATGTGGCGGACAACGATCGTGGAGCTGCCAAGAAAACCGATGAAAGTCAAGTATCTTGGCACTATACTTGCCTTAAATGCCCGGCCGACGCCAAAACCGCAGAGAAACCTTCCCATGTCCGTCGAAAATCAACGACTTGACGAGGCCCGCGACCACGGCGTTCCCTGGAAAAAATGGGGGCCGTACCTGAGCGAGCGACAATGGGGCACGGTTCGCGAGGACTACAGCGAGGGGGGCGACGCCTGGAACTACTTCAGCCACGATCAGGCCCGCTCGCGCGCCTATCGTTGGGGCGAAGACGGGCTGGCGGGTATCTCCGACGACAAGCAGCGGCTTTGCGTCGCGCTCGCGCTCTGGAACGGGAACGACTCAATCCTCAAGGAGAGGCTGTTCGGCTTGACCAACAGCGAGAGCAACCACGGCGAGGACGTCAAGGAGTACTACTTTTATCTCGACAGCACGCCGACTCATTCGTACATGAAGTACCTCTACAAGTATCCGCAGGCGGCCTTCCCCTACGGCAAACTTGTGGATACCAGCCGCGGCCGCGGCCGAACGGAATTCGAATACGAGCTGATCGATACCGGCATTTTCGATCGGGACCGTTATTTCGACGTGTTCGTCGAATATGCCAAGCAGTCGCCCGACGATCTGCTGGTTGAGATCAGTGTTTACAATCGCGGCCCGGAGCCGGCCGAATTGCATGTCTTGCCGACGCTCTGGTTCCGCAACGTGTGGTCGTGGCAGGCGGGTTCCGATCGGCCGATGCTCCAGCAGGTGCCTGGTGGGGCGGCGCAGAGTGTCGTCAAGGCGGTCGATGCCAAGCTCGGCGAGCTCTACCTGTATTGCGAAGGCAATGTTCCGCTCTTGTTCACCGAGAACGAGACCAACACCCAGCGCGTGTTCGGAGTTGCGAATCGCAGCCCCTTCGTCAAAGACAGCATCAACGACTATGTCGTGAACGGCCGGCTTGGGGCCGTCAACCCCGAGAAGCACGGGACCAAAACGGCGGCGCATTATGTCGTTACGGTACCGCCAGGCGAGTGCCAGACCCTGCGGCTTCGCCTGACCAGGCTTTCGCCGGCCGCGCCGGCCGATTCCAACGGCGAGGGGACCGGCCCATTCGGCCGCTGTTTCGACGAGGTACTCGAAGCGCGGCGAACCGAAGCCGACGAGTTCTACGCGACCGTAATTCCCGCGTCGCTCGACGCCGACAAGGCGCGCGTCATGCGGCAGGCGCTGGCGGGCATGCTCTGGAGCAAGCAATTCTATCATTACGATGTCGACAAGTGGCTCGAAGAGCGCGGTTCCGACCCCTTCAATGCCTCCCGCAAGGCGGCGCCGCGAAACGATCACTGGCACCACACGTACAACGGCGATGTGATTTCGATGCCCGACAAGTGGGAATACCTCTGGTACGCCGCCTGGGACCTGGCGTTCCACGTGCTGGCGCTGACGCTTGTGGACCCTGATTTTGGCAAGCAGCAACTGAAGCTGATGCTTCGCGAGCGCTACATGCACCCCAACGGCCAGATCCCGGCATACGAATGGAATTTTGGCGACGTGAATCCACCGGTGCATGCCTGGTCCACCATCTTTACCTACCGCCTGGAAAAAGCGCAGAAAGGCGAGGGGGACAAGGACTGGCTCAAGAGTTGCTTTCAGAAGTTGCTGTTGAACTTCACCTGGTGGGTCAACCGCAAAGATCGCTCCGGACGCAACGTCTTCGAGGGGGGCTTTTTGGGGCTCGACAACATCGGCGTGTTCGACCGCAGCGCGCCTTTGCCGACCGGCGGCTACCTGGAACAGGCCGACGGCACGGCTTGGATGGCCCTCTTCTGCCAGAACATGCTGGAAATCGCCGTCGAACTGGCAATGACGGATGCGGATTACGCGGACATGGCCCTCAAATTCAGCGAACACTTCTTGTGGATCGCCTCGGCGATGGGGCACGTGGGCGGGGACTCCGGCATGTGGGACGAGGAGGACGGCTTCTACTACGACGTGCTGCGCTTGCCCAACGGCCAGGCACAGCGGCTGAAGGTGCGATCGATGGTGGGGCTGTTGCCACTGTGCGCCGCCACGACGTTCGAGGGTGAATTGATGAAAAGGCATCCTGAAATTGGGGAGCGGCTCCGAAGGTTCCTTGAGGCCCGTCCCGAACTGCGAACCGGGATCCACGACCCGCTCAAGCCGGGCGTCGCCGGACGCAGACTCGGTTCCATCCTCAACGAAAACAGGCTCCGCCGGGTGCTGGCCAAGATGCTCAACGAGCAGGAATTCCTCAGCGAGTTCGGCATCCGCTCGCTGTCGCGCTACCACGCCGAGCATCCGTATGTCATCTCCGCGGGCGGCCAGGAATACCGCGTTTCGTATTTGCCGGCGGAATCCGACACCGGCATGTTCGGCGGCAACTCCAATTGGCGCGGTCCCATCTGGATGCCTGTCAACGCCCTGATTATCCGGGCGCTGCTGCAGTACTACAGCTATTACGGCGACGATTTCATGGTGGAATGTCCCACCGGATCGAACCGGCAGATGAACCTCTACCAGGTCGCAGAGGAGATTTCACGCCGGCTGGCGAACATTTTCCTCAAAGACAAGAACGGCCGGCGTCCCGTCTACGGCGGGACTCAAAAATTTCAGGATGACCCGCACTGGCGCGATTGCCTGCAGTTCTTCGAGTACTTCCACGGCGACAACGGGGCTGGTCTGGGCGCAAACCATCAGACAGGTTGGACGGGCGTCATTGCCCGGGCAATGCATCTATTCGCCAGCATGACGTCGGAAAGGATTATTGAAGGCGGCAAAAGTGCCTTCTTCGAAACGCAAGCCAAACCGGCGAACGCTCCTACGGCGATTCGCTGACGAACTGTGGTTTTAAGAAGTCCCGATGAAATACGTGCGCGCGGGCAAGTGAGAGGTTTTCATCGAAGGGGCATGATAAGTAAAAAACCATGACCGCCGCCGGGTTCATCAAGATCCTGGTCTCAATCACGCTCATCGAAATGATGGTCGCGATCGGGCTGGGGGTGGGTCTTGCCGAGCTGACCTCCGCGGCACGGAACTGGCGGTTGGCGACGAAAGCCGCGCTGGCAAACTACCTGTGCGTGCCCGCGGTCACGGTCAGCTTGTTGCTCCTGTTTCATCCCGCCGACGCGATGGTCCCGGCGGGGTTTCTCATTCTCGCGGTCTGCCCCGGCGCACCCTTCGGCCCCGGCTGCACCAGGCTCGCCCGAGGGAATGCGGCCACCGCCGTGGGGTTGATGGTGCTCTTGGCCGGTTCGTCGGCAATTGCTGCTCCTGTGCTTTTGCATTTTCTATTGCCGCTCATGTCGCGCAGCGAAACGCTGCACGTCGATGCGCGACAAATCGTCATGACGCTGCTGGCGACTCAACTGGCGCCGTTGTGCGTCGGGCTGGGTGTACGCCATGGGTTACCGCGGCTTGCGAATCGACTACAGAAACCGGCCAACCTCGTTAGCGCGATTCTCAGCCTGGCGACGTTTGGCGTCGTACTCGTCGTCTATTTTCCCCTGCTGGCTGAGATTCAACTGCGCGGTTACGTGGGAATGCTGGCCCTGCTCGTGGCGAGTTGGGCCGCCGGTTGGCTGCTGGGCGGGCCGGGGAGCGACAACCGCAGGGCTTTGGCGCTCACCACTTCGCTGCGCAACGTCGGCGTTGGACTGGTGATCGCGACCGGCAACTTCGGCGGCACGGCGGCCGTCACGGCGGTTTTGGCCTATGGGATCTTTGAAATTGTCGGATCGTTGTTCCTGGCCCTGGCCTGGGGCCAGGTTCATCCAGATCCCCGAAGAATGACATCCATCAACTAGGAACTACCGACCGTGAAAACGACTCGCTATCCTTCGCTGTACCAGATCAATACCCGTAGGCCGCGAGCGAGGCCGAAGTGGCGGTGCCAGCATGGCCTGTCGATGGCGGCCAAGAGCTGCCCATCCCGTGGCGTGCCGTCGCTCGTGAGTAGTAAATGCTGACGATCTCGTCTGACGCAACCGTCCGCTCCTTCCTTTTTTTCGTGTGTTTCGTGTGTTTCGTGGTTGAAGATTACTGTCGCAGGATCCGTCTTCATAATTCCGATTCGTGCAATTCGTACTACTAACGTTCTATTTCTTTGTTGCCCGCGAAGATTTTATGCCGCGAGTTGGGCCAGTTTGGCCGTGTCGGCCTGCTTTGCGACCAACAGTG
>Ga0307373_10001583_pt1 | contig 42610 bp, 43 predicted proteins | sample OX2MG_FD_202534 | JGI IMG/M metagenome (GOLD analysis project Ga0307373, IMG submission 202534) | Soil microbial communities from Risofladan, Vaasa, Finland - OX-2 | ecosystem: Environmental > Terrestrial > Soil > Coastal area > Acid sulfate soil | place: Finland: Risofladan, Vaasa | collected...
GGTTTGCGCGCACCTGAGCGGTGCCGCGCCGCTGGCCGAGCATCCGGCCGGCGCGCGTCGTGCGCCGCCGGTCTATGCGGACTTCCTGGACGTCAAGGGGCAGACGCAGGCGAAGCGCGCGCTCGAGGTTGCCGCCGCCGGCGCGCACAGCGCCCTGCTGGCGGGCCCGCCCGGGACGGGGAAGTCCATGCTCGCCGCGCGCTTTCCCGGGATCCTGCCGCCGCTGAGCGAGGCCGAAGCGCTCGAATCGGCCGCGGTGCACTGCGCTTCGAGCCTGGGCTTCGACGCCGCGCGCTGGGGCGAGAGGGCGTTTCGCGCGCCACACCACAGCGCGTCGAGCGCCGCGCTGGTGGGCGGCGGAAATCCGCCGCGCCCGGGGGAGATCTCGCTCGCGCACCACGGCGTGTTGTTTCTCGACGAGCTTCCAGAATTCGCGCGCAGCGTGCTGGAGGCGCTGCGCGAGCCGCTGGAATCGGGTGCGATTTCGCTCGCCCGCGCGGCGCGCCAAGCGCAGTTTCCGGCACGCTTCCAGCTCATCGCCGCGATGAATCCCTGCCCGTGCGGTTATCTCGGGGAGGCGCGCTGTCGCTGCACTCCGGATCAGGTTGCCCGTTACCGCAGCCGCGTGTCCGCGCCGCTCATGGACCGCATCGACATCAGGATCGAGGTGCCGGCACCGCGCGAGGCGGACCTGCTCGCCACGCCGCAGGGCGAGTGCTCAAGCGCCATCCGCGCCCGCGTCCTCGCGGCGCGCGAATGCCAGCTCGCGCGCCAGATGAAGGTGAACGCGCGCCTCGACCCGCAGGAGACCGAGCGCCATTGCACGCTCGACCACGCGGGCGAGGCGCTCGTGCGCCGGGCGATCGCGCGCCTGGGCCTGTCCGCGCGGGCCTATCACCGGGTGCTGCGCGTGGCGCGCAGCATCGCCGATCTGGCCGCCGCCGAGCACATCGGTGCGGCGCACCTCGCCGAGGCCGTGCAGTACCGGCGCCTGGGGGCGAACCTGTAGAGCGCAGGATTTGAGGTTTTTGCGGACTTGACGCACTCTGTGCGGCCTTGCCCCAAGGCGTGCACTGTTTCTTCTCATGGCGACCTACGCGATCGGCGACGTCCAGGGCTGCTTTGACGAGCTCGGCGAGCTGCTCGAGCGGATCGGATTCGATCGCGCGCGCGACCGGCTGTGGTTCGTGGGCGACCTCGTCAACCGCGGGCCGCAATCGCTCGAGGTGCTGCGCTTCGTGCGCGCGCTGGAAGAACGCGCCGTGGTCGTGCTCGGCAATCACGACCTGCACCTGGTGTGCCTGGCCGAGGGCCTGGCGCGCCGGCGCGGCGACGATACCCTCGACGCCGTGCTCGCGGCGCCGGACGCGCGCGCGCTGGTCGCCTGGCTGCGCCACCGCTCCATGCTACACGTTGAGGACGGCTACGCCATGGTGCACGCCGGCCTGCTGCCGCAATGGACTCTGGAACGGGCGCTCGAGCTCGCGCGCGAGGTCGAGAACGCGCTGCGCGCGGCCGATTACCGCGCCTTTCTCGCCAGACTCTACGGCGGAGAGCCGAGCGCCTGGAGCGAGGCCCTGGTCGGCGCCGACCGGCTGCGCGTGATCGTGAACGCGATGACGCGCATGCGCTTTTGTTCGCTGACGGGCGCGATGGACTTCAACGCAAAGGGTGTGGAGCCGCCGCCGGGTTTCGTGCCGTGGTTCGACGCGCGCCCGCCGCGCGCGGAACCGACGCTCGTGTGCGGCCATTGGTCGGCGCTCGGCCTGAGCGTGAGCAAACGGCTGGTGGCGCTGGACTCCGGCTGTGTCTGGGGCGGCGCGCTCAGCGCGTTCCGCCTCGAGGACCGCGCGCTGTTTCAGGTTCCCTGCCGCTGCCACCGGCCGATCGGCAGCGACTGAGCGCGGCGCGGCGCGCATCCAATCGAGGAGGCACCATGACTGACTGCGTGTTCTGCAAGATCGCCGCCAGGCAGGTTCCGGCGAGCGTCGTGCACGAGGACCGCCACACGATCGCGTTCATGGACATCGGCCAGGTGAATCCCGGCCACGTGCTGGTCGCCACCAAGGCGCACCTGGAGAACGTGTTCGAGCTGAACGACGAGCAGGCGGGCGCGGTGTTCCGCGCCACCGCGCGCGTCGCGCGTGCCGTCCGCGACGCGTTCGCGCCCCAGGGCCTGGCGCTGTTTCAGGCAAACGGCAAGGCTGCCGCGCAGACGGTGTTCCACTTCCATATCCACGTGCTGCCGCGCTGGGAAAACGATGGCGTGCGCCTCGGCTGGCCGGCGAAGAATCCGCCGCGCGAGGAGCTCGAGGAGTGCGCGGTCAGAATCCGCGCCCGGCTCAGCTAGCCGCGAGCGCCGCTTCGGGAAGCGCGTAACCATACGCGCTGCGGAAGCGCTGCGCGATTTCGTTGTGCCCCGCGCGGTGATTCTGCGCGCCGCGATGCGCGATCTTGATGGCACCCATCAGCGAGCCGAGGCGTCCGGTCGTGGGCCAGTCCAACCCGTGCGCGATGCCGTGCAGCAACCCCGCTCGGTAGGCATCGCCGCAGCCGGTGGGGTCCAGCACCCGTTCAGGCGCGACGCTTGGGATCTCGTGGCGCGCGCCGTCGGCAAGGATCAGCGACCCCTTCGCCCCGAGAGTCACCACCAGCGCCTTGACCTCGCGCGCCAAATCTTCCAGCCGGCGGCCGGATTTTTCCTCCAGCAGCTTGCCCTCGTAGTCGTTGAGGGCGACGTAATCCGCAAGCCCGACCAGCTCCACGAGCTCGCCGGCCGAAAACATCGGCAGACCCTGACCCGGATCGAAGACGAATGGAATGTCGAGAGCCGCGCACTGGCGCGCGTGCTGCAGCATGCCCTCCTTGCCGTCCGGTCCGACGATCGCCAGGCGCGCGCCGAGCGCAGCGCTGATCCGGTTCTCGTGCGAATGGTTCATCGCGCCTGGATGGAACGCGGTGATCTGGTTGTCGTCGAGATCGGTAGTGATGAAGGCCTGCGCGGTGAATTGGCCGGAGACGCGCTTGAGCAGGGTGCTGTCGATGCCGAGCGCGGCAAGACGCTCCACGTAGGGCTGGATGTCGTCACCGACCGTCGCCATGACCAGCGGTTCGCCACCCAGCAGCTTCAGGTTATAGCCGATGTTACCCGCGGTGCCGCCGTACTCGCGCCGCATCTCGGGAGTCAGAAAGCACACGTTCAGGATATGCAGCTGGTCGGGAAGCAGGTGGTTCTTGAAGCGATCCGGGAACACCATGATGGTGTCATAGGCGATCGATCCAGTGACGAGCGTGCGCAATTCGGTTCTCCTGTGCGATGCGGTGCGGCGCGCGGCCGGTCGCGCGGCGTCAAGGGTAAAAGAGGTAGATCCGGTAACCCGTGGCGCGCACGCGACTGGCGTCGAAGTACACGCGCGCTACGGCTTCGCCGCCTGCGGCGATGCCGCGCTGGAGCCGGGCGCCGGCCGTGCCCGCCGCGAGATAGTCCGACGGCGCCAGTACGCGCCGCACCACCGGGCGGTCCTGCTCGTCGGTCAGCGTCAGCTCGAGCGACGGAAACTCCTGCGGAAATCGCGCGTGGTTGCGAATTACGGTATTGAGAACGATCACGTTGTCGCGCTGCGTGTCGGCCTGGAGGTCGGATGATTCGATGCTCATCAGATCGGGACGCTGCGGCAGGTGCAGCTCGCACTGTAGCGCCAGGCAAAGAGCGGCGAGCGCGGGCCGCGCCTGCGGATAGCGGGCCACGACGTCGCTGCGCAAGTACAGCATCAACTGGAGGGCCAGCGTTGCCGCGGCGATGAGCGCGAGCAAGCTCCAGGCGAGAGTGAAGCGCGCCCGCGGCCGCTCGTCGGCCAGGAACGCGAGCGGCGGTTCCCGATGCGGGGCGGCTTGGGGCGGCGCGGTGCGGCGTGGCGCGGCGGGGGCGACCGGGGCCGGTCGCGCCTGATCCAGCGCAACCTCTTCGATCAGCACCTCCTCCACCGCCAGTGGCGTGCCGTGCGCGGTCCCGCTCCGCGGCGCCCCGGCGCGCGAGACGTCGCGCGCTTCCCCGACAGGCTGTGTCTGCTCGACAGGCGGCGCGCGGCGCGCGGCTTCGAACAGCCCGAGCTGCGGCGAGGGCTCGGATCTGGCGGTCGCGCTCGGTTGTTCGACCAGCGCCGCGACCCCGTTGAAGACCGTGCCGCACTTGCCGCAGCGCACCTTGCCGCCCCTGACGGAAAGCTGGGTCGGCTGCACCCGGAACGTGGTGCCGCAGCTCGGGCAGCGGGTGATCAAAATCATCGCGTTGCTGCGGCGCTGCCGGCCGCACGTCGGCGGCCGGCGAGCAGCACCCAACCCTGCTCCTCGCCCTCCACGGCAAGATCGAAGTCCAGTGCGTACGCGTCGATCACTGCGGCGGCCTGCGAGACGAGAATGCCGGACAGGGCAATCCGTCCGCCGGCGCGGGTGCGCCGCGCGAGCGCGGGCTCGAGCAGCACGAGGGGATTTGCGAGGATGTTGGCTACGACCACGTCGTAGTCTCCGGCAGGCAGCGTCTCGGGGGCTGTCGTGCCCACCGCTACGCAGTTGCGCAACGCGTTGTGTGCCGTGGTCTCTAGCGCTTGCGGGTCAAGGTCGACCGCGTCGACCTCGCCTGCGCCGAGCTTGGCGGCGGTGATCGCCAATATACCGGAACCGCATCCGTAGTCCAGGACGCGCCATTCGGACGCGGTGGAAAGGAGGCGGCGTCCTTCCCCCGCGCTCCCATCCCCGCGTTGCTCCTCGCCTGCGTCTCCGCGAGCCCCGCGCTCCGCGGACGACTTCCGCGATTGCGTGCAGAAGATGCGCTCGAGCCATGCCAGTACGAGCCTGGTCGTGGGGTGGCTGCCGGTACCGAACGCGAGGCCGGGATCGAGCCGCACCACGACTGCTTGCGGATCGGGCGGTTCGTGCCACGTCGGTACGATCCAGAGCCGCTCTCCGACCGCCAGCGGCGAGAACTGCGCCTGGGTGGCGCGCACCCAGTCCTGCTCGTCGACGCGCGAGCGCGCGAAAGCGGGCGGGGCATCGAGCCCCGCCATGCTCGCGGCCTCCGCCACGACAGCATTGCAGTCCGCGCCCGGATCGAGCAGCGCCTGAACCCGATTGCGGTTCCAGGTCGCCGGCGTGCTCCAGCCGGGCTCGGCGAAGCGCGCCCGCTCGAACGCGCTGCCGGCCTCGGCGTCCTCGATCGAAACGGAGATGGCGCCCGCCTCGAGCAGCGCGTCGGAGAACGCCTCGGCATGCGCCTCGTCGACTTCGAGCGTCAACGCGAGCCAGGCCACGTGCGCCTCACTTCGGTTTCTTCTTTTCCTGCGCCAGCTTCTGCTCGAGATAATGGATCGAGACGGCGCCGCGGACAAAGCGGCTGTCGTGCAGGAGCTCCCGGTGCAGCGGGATGTTGGTCTGGATGCCCTCGATCACCGTCTCGGACAGCGCGATGCGCATGCGACGGATGGCCTGCTCGCGCGTGTCGCCGTAGGCGATTACCTTGCCGATCAGCGAGTCGTAGTAGGGCGGGACGCTGTAGCCCTGGTACACGTGCGAGTCCACCCGGATGCCCGGACCGCCGGGCGGATGGTAGGAGGTGATGCGGCCCGGAGACGGCGTGAACTTGTAGGGATCCTCCGCGTTGATGCGGCACTCGATGGCATGGCCGCGCGGCTGGATGTCCTTTTGCCGGAAGCGCAGCTTCTCGCCCGCGGCGACGCGGATCTGCTCCTGCACGATATCGATGCCGGTGACCATCTCGGTCACTGGATGCTCGACCTGGATGCGCGTATTCATCTCGATGAAATTGAACTCGCCGTCCTCGTACAGGAACTCGAAGGTGCCCGCGCCGCGGTAGCCGATCTTGCGGCACGCCTCCACGCAGCGCTCGCCGACTTTGTCGCGCAGTCTTTGAGCGAGCTCCGGCGCCGGCGCCTCCTCGATGATCTTCTGGTGGCGCCGCTGCAGCGAGCAATCGCGGTCACCGAGAAATACCACGTTCCGGTGGCTGTCGGCGAGCACCTGGATCTCGATGTGGCGCGGATTCTCCAGGTACTTTTCGACGTACACCATCGGGTTGGAGAACGCTGACTGGGCTTCGGCGCGCGTCATGTTCACCGCGTTGAGCAGCGCAGCCTCGGTGTGCACGACCCGCATGCCGCGCCCGCCGCCGCCGCCTGCGGCCTTGATGATGACCGGATAGCCGACCTTGCGCGCGATGCGCACCACCTCCTTCGGGTCCTCCGGCAGCGCCCCCTCCGAGCCGGGCACGCAGGGCACCCCGGCCTTGATCATCGCGAGCTTGGCGCTGACCTTGTCGCCCATCAGGCGGATGCTATCGGCGCTCGGGCCGATGAATACGAACCCGGAGCTGTCCACCCTTTCGGCAAAATCGGCGTTTTCCGCGAGGAAGCCGTAACCGGGGTGGATGGCCTCGGCATCAGTGACTTCCGCCGCGCTGATGATGGCCGGGATGTTGAGGTAGCTCTGCCCCGCAGCCGCCGGGCCGATGCACACGGACTCGTCGGCGAGCTTCACGTATTTGGCCTCGGTATCGGCTTCCGAGTGCACGACCACGGTGCGAATGCCCAGCTCGCGGCACGCGCGCTGGATGCGAAGCGCGATTTCGCCGCGGTTCGCAATCAGGATCTTGCCGAACATGGGGGACCGGTGGCGGTAATGCGGGGTTGCGGCGTCGAGTCGCCGGCCTGGGATTGCCGGCTAGCCGATGAGAAACAGCGGCTGGCCGTACTCGACCGGCTGGCCGTTTTCCACCAACACTGCCTTGACGATGCCCGAGGCGTCCGACTCGATCTCGTTCATCAGCTTCATCGCCTCGATGATGCACAACGTCTGCCCCTCCTTGATGGTCTGGCCGACCTCGGCGAAGGCTTTGGCGTCCGGCGAGGGGGACCGGTAGAAGGTTCCGACCATGGGCGACTTCACGATGTGGCCTTCCTGCCCGCCCGCGCCTTCGGGAGCCTGCGCGGGCGCGGCCGGCCCTGCCGCCTCTGCCGCGGGGACTGCGACGGCGGCCGCCGGAGCCGCAAGCGGGGTGACGCTGACGCCGCCGCGCACGATCTTGACCTTTTCCTCTCCCTCGGTGATCTCCAGCTCCGCAATGCCGGATTCCTGCACGAGGTCAATGAGCTTCTTCAGCTTGCGCAAGTCCATATAGTTGGTTGCCCCCCCGACGGGCGTGCCGCGACGCCCCATGGGCGCCGCGCCGGGCTCAGCTCCCGGTGTCGCCTGCGGCCTTGACCAGCGCGTAGGCGAGCGCCAAGTCGTAGCCCTGAGTTCCCAGCCCGCAAATCGTGCCCACTGCCACGTCTGAAAAATAGGACCGCTGCCGGAACCGCTCGCGTGCGTGGACGTTGGACAGATGCACCTCGATGAACGGGATGTCCACGGCGGCAAGCGCATCGCGCAGCGCGATGCTGGTGTGTGTGTAAGCCGCTGGATTGAAGATGATGAAGCCAACCCCTTCGCGCCCCGCCTGGTGGATGCGATCGACCAGCGCTCCTTCGTGGTTGGATTGGAAGCAGTGCACATCCACGCCGGTCGGCTTAGCGGCGGCGGTCAGCCGGCAATTGATGTCATCGAGGGTTTCGCGACCATAGATCTCCGGCTCGCGTGAGCCGAGCAAGTCGAGGTTGGGGCCGTGCAGCACCAGCACGCGCTTACCCACAGCTTTGGAATTTTTCCGCATTTTCGCAGCAGTTCGCCGCATTTTACCCCAAGTTCCCCTCCGTCCTATGCGTCGGCCGCATAGGCTAGGCTTCAGGCCCCAAGGAGTGCGGTGAGCTTCGTGCGCAGCACCGGCTCGCTGAGCTCACCCAGCTTGCGGTAGCCGATCGAACCATCGCGGCGCAGGACAACAGTATAGGGCAGGCCACCCTCGGTATTGCCAAGCTCACGCATCAGAGCAAGGCCATCATCCGGCGCGATGAGAACAGGATAGCTGATCTGGACAATTCTTGAGAATTCGACGACTTTAGCGGCGGAATCGACGGCGATCCCTACAACTTCGACGCCAGATGGGGCGAACTCCTTGCGCAGTGTCATGAGCATGGGGATTTCTCGACGGCAAGGCGGGCACCACGTCGCCCAGAAGTTGCAGACCAGGATTTTCCCTTTCCATTCAGAAAGCTTTATGGTCTCGCCCGTGAGGTCGGCGAAGTCCGCGGCCTGGAGCGCCGCCGCCGCGCCGGTACGGTCCTCGAAGAGGCTGCCGGCGAACACGCCAAGGATCGCCGCAGCCAGCCCCAGCGTCCCTAGGCCGAGGGCCTCACGTCGGCTGAGGGGCATGCTGCCTGTCGATCAGGGCGCCGACTTCCGCAATGCTGGCCCGATCGATCGTGCGTCCGGTCTGTGAGGTCTTGATCGCGAGGCGCTCGTCGCGCGGATCGAATACCGAGAGCTTGAGCGGCGCGCCCTGCCAGACGATCGTGAGTTGCGTCACGGCGCGCGCCCGGTCGCCGGAATAGCGGCGCACCTCGCTCGCAGTGTAGTCAATATTGCGGTCGAGCAGGAACAGCTCCACCTCCTTGCTGCTCCCCGGAAACAGCTGTAGATCGATGTCGGCGTAGGGTCCGGCGATGCCCTTCAGCACGGGACCCGTGAGGTAGGGATTGAAGCGCGCCAAGGCGCGCATCGCGTCGAGGGCGATGCAGCGCAACTCGGCGATGCGCGACGGGTGCTCGTCGGCCTGGTACAGATCCCGGTAGGCGCGCAGCTCGGCTTCCACCTCGTCGTTTGCGGGCAGCGCCTGGCGATCATCCTCGGCGCCGAGTTGGCGCGCAGCTTTACGTTTGGCGAGTGCGAAATCGTCGATTCCGTCCTCGGCCATCATTCGGGCGGCGACGGCCGCGATGCGCGCCCGCATGCCGTTTTGCCGCGTAGTCCGGCGGCTCATGGCAGTACCTCGTGCGGTGTGGAATTGCGATCGGCATGATAGCGCAGCGGAATGAATGGGGGTTCCGCTTGCATCGCGTACAATCGGCGGCCCTTTCGCCGCACCACTATGCCTGCTCACCTTCATATCCTTGGCATCTGCGGCACCTTCATGGGCGGGGTAGCGGTCATCGCCAAGCAGGCCGGGTACCGGGTCACCGGCTGCGACGCCAACGTCTATCCGCCGATGAGCGACCAACTGGCCACGCTCGGCATCGAGCTGATCGAGGGTTTCGGCGCCGATCAGATTGGCATCGCGCCCGATCTGTGGGTCGTCGGCAACGTGGTCACACGCGGCAATCCACTTATGGAGGCGATCCTGGATCGTGGCGAGCGCTACGTCTCCGGCCCGCAATGGCTTGGGGATCAGGTGCTTTTCGGTAAGTGGGTACTCGCAATTGCAGGCACGCACGGTAAGACAAGCACTACGTCGATGCTGGCTTGGATACTCGAGCACTCCGGGTTCGAGCCGAGCTTCCTGATCGGCGGAGTGCCGTCCAACTTTACTTCCTCTGCGCGGCTTACCGGCTCACCCTACATGGTGCTCGAAGCCGACGAGTACGACACGGCGTTTTTCGACAAGCGCTCCAAGTTCGTTCACTACCGCCCCAAGACCGCAGTATTGAACAATTTGGAGTACGATCACGCGGATATCTTCGCCGATCTTGCAGCGATCGAGCGCCAATTTCATCATTTTGTGCGTACGATTCCGGGGTCTGGCCAAATCATCGCAAACGGCGCCGATGCCGCCCTCGATCGGGTACTGGAGCGCGGCTGCTGGACGCCCGTGGAGAGATTCGGGGTCTCGCGAGGGTGGGAAGCCGGCGAGCCGGACGAGGCAGGCGGCTTCGAGGTCGCCTGGCGCGGTGAGCCCGTGGGACACGTTGCCTGGGACCAGCTGGGACGCCACAACCAGCTCAACGCGCTGGCCGCGATTGCGGCGGCGCGCCACGCGGGGATTCGGCCGGAGGTCGCGATCGCGGCGCTGGGCAGCTTTGCCGGGGTCAAGCGCCGAATGGAGCTGCGCGGCCGAGTGAAGGGGGTCACCGTGTACGACGACTTTGCCCACCACCCGACCGCCATCCGCAGCACACTCGCCGGGCTGCGGCGCCGTGTCGGTCGCGCGCGCGTCCTGGCGGTGCTGGAGCCGCGCTCCAATACGATGAAGCTCGGCGTGATGAAGGACGCATTGCCCGACAGTCTCGCGGGCGCCGACCGCGTATTCGTGTACAGCGCCAATCTGGGTTGGGACGCCGAGGCCGTGTTCCGGCCGCTTGGGGAGCGCTGTCGCTGCATCGGCTCGATCGAGTCGCTGGTGGCCGAGATCGCCGCCGAGGCGCGCGACGGCGACCAGGTGCTGGTGATGTCCAACGGCGCCTTCGGCGGGATTCACGACAAGCTCCTGGGCGCGCTCGCGCGTAGGGAATCGCCAGATGCCGGGTCGCTTGACGCAGGCCACTGACTCGACGGCGGCATGATCGTCTACCTGCACGGTTTCAACAGCGCCCCAGGTTCGCATAAGGCGGGCGTGTTGCGGGCCTACATGGAGGCTCGCGGGCTCGGCGGACGGTTCGCCTGCCCGGCGCTGCCGCATCGGCCGCAGGAGGCGCTGCGCTGCATCGAGGGTGAGCTCGCGCGTCACGCGGGGCAGCGGATAACGCTGGTGGGCAGCTCGCTCGGCGGCTTTTACGCCACCTGGCTCGCCGAGCGGCGCGATTTGCGCGCGGTGCTGATCAATCCCGCGATCACGCCCTACATCGGACTGCAGGCCTACCTCGGTCCGCAGCGCAATCTGTACACGGGGCACGAGTACGAGCTCACGCGCGCCGATCTGGAGGGCTGGCGCGCGCTGTCCGTAGAGCGCGTCGACCCCGAGCGCTATCTGCTGCTGCTGGAAACCGGCGACGAAGTGCTCGACTGGCGAGAGGCCGCAACGAAGTATGAAGGCGCGCGCATGGCGATTCGCTTCGGCGGCGACCACACCCTGAGAAGCTTCCCGGAACATCTGCCGCGCGTTCTGTGCTTTGCCGGATTGTCGGCGGTCTGAGCCCGCCCCGGCGCGCGCAGGCCAGCCGAGAACCTCCCCGCCGCGCGCCACTCCAACAAGCGGTGCGCTGCGCGGCCAGCCTTGCGCGCGCGTGCCCCTATAATCCGGCGGTTTAGTCGCGGCATGACGATGCAAGTTCTCTACGAGGAAGACGGCGAGTTCAAGGTGGGCGCGGTGCTGACGCAGGCCCCGGTGTCGTTCCAGGTTGAAAGCCCGCACGGCCGGCGCTCGAAGGTCAAGGCGGCCAACGTATTGATGAGCTTCGAGCAGCCTGCGGCTGCCGAGCTCCTCGCTGACGCGCAGAAATTCGCCACCGCTCTGGACACCGACTTCCTGTGGCAATGCTGCAGCGGTGCCGAATTCCATTTTCTCGACCTGGCGCGTGAATACGTCGGCCGCGAGCCCGCTCCGGCCGAGGCCGCCGGCGTGCTGCTCAAGCTGCACTCGGCGCCCATGTATTTCTACCGTCGCGGCCGTGGCCGCTACCAGGCGGCGCCCGAACAGACCCTCAAGGCCGCGCTTACCGGCATGGAGAAGAAGAAGCGCGTGCAGGAGCAGATCGCCGGCTGGGCGGCCCGGCTGGCAAAGCTGGAGTGTCCCCCCGAGATCGCGGCGCTGCGCGACGAGCTGCTGTACCTGCCGGATCGCAACAAGCCCGAGACCAAGGCCTTCGAGCAGGCGTGCAAGGACACCGGGCTCACGGCGGCCAAGCTGCTCGAGCGTTGCGGGCAGTTGCCCGACAGCCACGCCTACCATCTCAACCGCTTCCTGTTCGAGTTCTACCCGAAGGGAACTGCGTTTCCGGCCCACGAGCCGCCGCTGCTGGCGGCCGGGCTGCCGCTGGCGCAGGCGCAGGTGTTCAGCCTCGATGACATCGGAACTACGGAGATCGACGATGCGTTCTCGCTCACCAGGATCTCCGAGGATGAGCTGCGCATCGGCATTCACATCGCCGCGCCGGCGCTTGGCTTCGCGCCCGGCTCGGTGCTCGACTCCATCGCCCGAGAGCGGCTGTCGACCGCGTACATGCCGGGGCTCAAGTTCACGATGCTCCCCGAGGACGTCGTCGCGCGCTTTTCGCTCGATGCGGGTGGCGAGTGGCCTGCGGTCTCGCTGTACCTCGACGTGTCGGCGCGCGACCTCGCGATCCGCGGCCGCCACAGCCGGCTCGAGCGGGTGCGCATCGCCGCCAATTTGCGCCACACCGAGCTCGAAGCGCTGAACGCCGAGTTCGAGGCGGGCCGCGCGGCCGGGCTGCCGTTCGAGGAGGAGCTGCGCACGCTGTGGCGCCTGGCGCTCGCGCTCGAGGCCCGGCGCGGCAAGCCGAGCGTCAACGTCGGCATGGTGGACTACGTGTTCCGCGTCGAGGCGGGCCGCGTGACGATCGAGCCGCGAGGGCGCGGCGCGCCGCTGGACAAGCTGGTCGCGGAGCTGATGATCCTCGCCAACAGCACCTGGGGCGAGCTGCTCGCCGAGAGCGGCGTGGCCGCTATCTACCGCGTGCAGTCCTCGGGCAAGGTACGCATGAGCGTGCACCCCGAAGCGCACGACGCGCTGGGAGTGTCGTGCTACGCGTGGATGAGCTCGCCGCTGCGGCGTTACGTGGATTTGGTGAACCAGTGGCAGCTCGTCGCCACGCTGGGCGGCACGCGGCCGCCGTTCGCGCGCAGCTCCGAGCAGCTGCTCGCGGCGATGCGCGCCTTCGAGCTCACCTACGCGCGCTACGACGAGCACCAGCGCGCGATGGAAACATACTGGAGCCTGCGCTGGCTGCTGCAGGAGGGCGTCACGGAAGTGCAGGCCAAGGTGCTGCGTGAGAATCTGGTGCGCTTCGAGCGACTGCCGCTAGTGCTGCGGGTGCCGTCTCTTCCCGAGCTCCAGCCGGGCACACGCGTGCGCTTGGCTCTGCAGGAGGTGGATTTGCTTGAGCTCAGCGTGTCCTGCGCCTACCGCGCGACCCTCGGCGGCGAGGGTACGGCGCTCGCCGCCGAGGAGGCGGTGCAGGACCCATGAGCCCCGCTTCCGGCCGCTGCGCCCGGCGCGGCCTCGCGAAGAGCGTCTAGAATATCGGCCTGGATGCGGCATGAGGTGACATTGCAGGGAGCCGTCGCGACCAATCTACTGCGCCCGTTCGAGGTCTGGGCGGGTCTCGACCGTCAGACTCGCGTGCTGTACGGCTCGATCGCGGCGTCCCTGGTGGTGCACGCGGTAATCCTGACGCTGCACTTCAAGTTTCCCGAGGCGCTGCGCTGGAAGTCGGCCAACCAGTCCTTGGAGGTTGTTCTGGTCAACGCCAAGACGCAGGAGCGGCCGGCGCATGCCGAGGTGCTGGCGCAGTCGAACCTCGACGGCGGCGGCAACACGGATCTCACGCGACACGCCAAGACGCCATTGCCGGTCACCCGTCCGCGCCGCCCCGGACACGATCTGGTCGAAGCGCGGCGGCGCGTGGCGCAGCTCGAGGCTCAGCAGCGCCGCCTGCTCACGCAGTCCCGGCGCGAGCGCGCTGCGGTGGTACCGAAGGCGCGCCAACTGGCGCCCGAGCAGGATCCCGCGCAGCAGATTTCCGGGCGCGACCTCGCGGACCTGTCGCTCGCCGCCATGCGCCTGCAGGCGCAGATCGACCGCAACATCGAGGCCTACGAAAAGCGCCCGCGCAAGAAATTTCTCGGCGCGCGTGCCTCCGAGTACCGCTTCGCGCAGTACGAAGAGGAGTGGCGGCAGAAGGTCGAGCGCGTGGGCACCCTAAACTACCCTTCCGAGGCACGCGGCAGGCTGTATGGCAACTTGCGGCTCACGGTCACCATCCGGCCGGACGGCTCGGTGCAGTCGGTCGTGCTGGATCGCTCCTCCGGCCTCAAGGCGCTCGACGAGGCTGCCTTCAGGATCGTGCATCTTGCGGCGCCGTTCGAGAGGTTTCCGCCGGACATCCGCAAGGACACCGACTTGCTGGTGATTACGCGCACCTGGTTTTTCGGCCAGGGCGACAAGATCTGGACGCAGTAGTGCCTGCGGCGGTCAACCTGCCGCTGGGCCCGGCACCGCCACTACGAACATCCACACATGCCTGATCGTTACGCAGTCATCGGCAATCCGGTGGCGCACTCCAGGTCGCCGTGGATCCACGCGCAGTTCGCCCGCGCCACCGGCCAGGACATCGACTACCTGCGCATCGAGGCGCCGCTCGACGCCTTCGCGCACGTGCTGGACGAGTTTCGCGGCGCCGGCGGGCGCGGGGCGAACGTCACCTTGCCCTTCAAGGAACAGGCGTTTCGCTACTGCGTCGAGCTGAGCGCGCGCGCGCGCGAGGCGCGGGCGGTCAACACCCTGGTGCTCGACCGTGGCGCGCCCTATGGCGACAACACTGACGGGGTCGGGTTGCTGCGCGACCTGAGCGTCAACCTCGGGCGCACGCTGGTCGGCAAGCGGGTGCTGCTGATGGGCGCGGGCGGTGCCGCGCAGGGCGTCGTCGGGCCGCTCGCGGCGGCCGGCGTCGCGCGACTGGTGATCGCCAACCGCACGCCGCAAAGGGCGCGCGCGCTGGCGGCGCGCTTTCCGGCGGCGCCGCTCGAGGCCTGCGGCTACGACGCGCTCGCGGGCGAGGCGTTCGACCTGGTGATCAACGCCACCTCGGCCGCGATTACCGGCAGCCTGCCGCCTCTGCCGGCCGGCCTGTTCCGTCCCGGCGCGCTCGCCTACGACATGCTCTACGGGCGCGATACGGCGTTTCTCGCCTTTGCGCGCGCGGCCGGCGCCGCGACCTGCGACGGCAGCGGCATGGTGGTCGAGCAGGCTGCCGAGTCGTTCTTCATCTGGCGCGGCGTGCGCCCCGCCACGGCTGCCGTGCTCGCGGCGCTGCGCGCCGGCTGAGACGGCGCTGCCGTGCCGCGCAAGCGTGCCGCCGGCTGGAGAAGGGCTTCGCGTTATGCGCTGGGCGCGCTGGTGTTCGGCGTGCTCTGCGTGCAGGCGTGGTTCTACGTGCACGTCGCGTGGTGGGTCTCGCACAACCCCTCCAGCACCGCATTCATGGAGCACCGCCTCGAGGAGCTGCGCGCGCGCGATCCCAAGGCGCGGCTGCAGCAGCAGTGGGTACCCTACGGGCGCATCTCGGTGTACCTGAAGCGCGCGGTGGTGGCTTCCGAAGACGCGAAGTTCCTCGACCACGCCGGATTCGACTGGGAGGCGATCGAGAAAGCCGCGGAGGAGAACGAGCGCAAGGGGCGCATCGTGGCGGGCGCCTCGACCATCAGCCAGCAGCTGGCGAAGAACCTGTTCCTCTCGGGCGAGCGCTCGTGGCTGAGGAAGGGCGAGGAGGCCGCGATTACCTGGATGCTTGAGTCCACCATGAGCAAGCGGCGCATCCTCGAGCTGTACCTGAACGTGGCGGAATGGGGCCCCGGCGGGGTGTTCGGCGCCGAGGCGGCAGCGCGCCACCATTTCGGAGTTTCCGCCTCGGCGCTCAGCCGCGAGCAGGCAGCCTGGCTCGCGGCGATCCTGCCCAGCCCGCGGCGCTACGATCGCGGCCGCATGACGCGCTACCTTGCGCACCGCGTCAACGTGATCCTCGCGCGCATGCCTGCAGCGCAGATTCCCTAAGTCTCGCCGCCGCCTCCGAATGCGGCGGGCGCTTCATTTTTCCGGGTCCAGCGAGCCTTTTTCTGCCGCGCTCGCCGGCCGGGCAAAGGCATCGGCCAGCCGGCGCGCGGCGAGAATCTGCGACTTGAGCGCGAAGTCGAACAGGCCGACGCGCTGGGCGAACAGCTCGGTCGCGATGCTCGCGGGGTCCGCCGGCGCCAGCTCGAGGTAGGCGTCGGCTTCGCCGCTCGCGGCGGCGATGCGCATGCCTTGGCTGCGCGCGAGATGCATCATGGCGCCGTTCTCGGCCAGGCAATGCATGAACAGCGTGCGGATGCCCCAGTTGCGCGCGTGCATGTGGCTGCGCGCCAGCAACGCGCCGCCGATGCCGCGCCCGCGATGCGCGGGCAGCACCGAGACGCCGAGCTCCACGAAGCCGTCGCCGCGCGCCAGGTGCGCCGCGCCGACCAGGCGCAACTCGTCGTCGAACACGCCGAAGACGGCATCGCGCGAGAAATCGATGCGCGCCGCGTAGTCGCGAATCGCCTGGTCGGGCAGCGCGATGCCGAAGCGCAGGCGCCGGTCCTCGGAGTCGAGGGCGAGCAAGTGCCGCTCAAGCTCCGCGCGCTCGGCCCTGGAGAGCTCCCGGGTAACGATGCTCAAGTCTTCGCCTCTCGTGATTCGATGCGCGCAGGCACGCGAGGTCCACGCTGCCGGCGGCTGATCTAGCCGAGCGCGCGAAATGCCGCACGCGCCGCCTCGAGCGTCGCCTCGACCTCGGCCGCGCCGTGTGCCGCGGACACGAACCCGGCTTCATAGGCCGAAGGCGCGAGGTACACCCCGCGCGCGAGCATCGCATGGAAAAAGCGCTTGAAGCGTTCCCGGTCGCACTGCATCACCTCGGCAAAGCGCGTCGGCGGCGCAGGGCGGAAGTAGATCCCGAACATGCTGCCGATCGCCTGCGCCGAGAACGCAACTCCGGCCGTGCGCGCCTCGGTCGCGAGGCCCTCGACCAGGGCCCGCGTCGTGGCGGCCACCCGGTCCTGAAAGCCGGGCTGCTCCACGAGCTCGAGGGTGGCGAGGCCGGCAGCCACCGCGACCGGGTTGCCCGAAAGCGTGCCCGCCTGGTAGACCGCGCCGAGCGGGGCGATGCGCTGCATGATGTCGCGCCGCCCGCCGACCGCGCCCACCGGCAGCCCGCCGCCGATCACCTTGCCCAGTGTGGTGAGGTCAGGGTGCAGCCCGAAGTACGCCTGCGCGCCGCCGGTGGCGACGCGAAAGCCGGTCATCACCTCGTCGAAGATCAGCACCGCGCCGTAGCGCGTGCACAGCTCGCGCAGCGCCTGCAGGAAGCCGGGCCTGGGCAGTACCAGATTCATGTTGCCTGCCACCGGTTCGACGATCACGCCGGCGATCTCGCCGCCGCGCGCCGCGAACAGGGCCTGCGCCTGCGCGGCGTCGTTGTAGTCGAGCACGACGGTGTGCTGCGCAGTGTCTGGAGGCACGCCGGCGGAGCTCGGGTTGCCAAAAGTGAGCGCGCCCGAGCCCGCCTTGACCAGCAGGCTGTCCGCGTGGCCGTGGTAGCAGCCCTCGAACTTCACGATGGCATTGCGGCCGGTATGGCCGCGCGCCAGCCGGATCGCGGTCATGGTCGCCTCGGTGCCCGAGGACACCAGGCGCAGCAGCTCGATCGAGGGCACGAGGCGGCGGATCGCTTCGGCCAGCTCGATCTCGGCCTCGGTCGGCGCGCCGAACGACAGCGCCCGCGCGGCGGCCGCCTGCACTGCCTCGACCACCGCGGGATGGGTGTGCCCGACGACCATCGGTCCCCACGAACCGATGTAGTCGATGTAGCGCTTGCCGTTGGCGTCCCAGAGATAGGCGCCGCTGGCGCGGTCGAGGAACAGCGGCGTGCCGCCGACGGCGCCGAAGGCGCGCACCGGTGAGTTGACCCCCGCCGGGATGCTGAGCTGCGCGCGTGCGAACAAGGTTGCGTTGCGATCGGTCATGCGACGGCGAGGCCGTGAGGGTGGAACAGCCGCGCGTAGGCCTGCGCTCGCGCGTCGACATCCGGTGCGTCGAACAGGTCCGAGATCACGGCCACGCAATCGGCGCCGGCGGCGATGACCTGCGGCGCTTGGTCCAGGGTGATGCCGCCGATGGCCACCAGGGGCACCCCGAGCTCGCGCGCCGCGCCGAACAGCGCGAGCGGCGCGCGCGCTGCGTGCGGCTTGGTCGCCGAGGGAAAAACACTGCCGAAAGCGACGTAGTTGGCACCCGACGCGACCGCGGCGCGCGCCAGGTCGAGCCGGTCGTAGCAGGAGGCACCCAGCAACCTGTCACCAACCATTCGTCGCGCAGCGCCGAGCGCGACGTCGGCGCGTCCGATGTGGGCTCCGTCGGCTCCGACTTCGAGCGCGAGGGGCACGTCGTCGTTGATGATGAACGCGACACCCTTGTCCCGGGCGAGCGCGCCGAGCGCGCGTGCCTCGCACGCGCGCTGCGCACGGCCCGCCTGCTTGTTGCGGTACTGCAGCGCCGCCCAGCCGCCGCGCGCGGCGTGCTCGAGGGCGCGGCCCACCCGCTCGATCAGCCAGGCGCTATCCGTGCTGTCCGGGGTGATGGCGTAAAGCCCGCGCAACCTCACTCCTCGTCCGCTCGCTCCGGGCCGCGCTCCACGTCGCGCGCCCAGAAAAAGCGGTCCGGAAGGTGCTGCCCCATGCCGGGGCGGAACCCTCCCGCAAGCGCCTGCCACGTGTATTCCTGCGCTTCGTGCACCGCCTCGGGGACCTGCAGACCGTTGGCGAGCGTCGCCGCGATCGCCGAGGCGAGCGTGCAGCCCGAGCCGTGGTAGCTGCCCGGCAGGCGCCGCCAGCGATCGGCGCGCACGATTCCGTCCTCGTCGTACAGCGTATTGATCACGTCGGCGGTCGGTTCATGCGTCCCGGTGACCAGCACGTATTCACAACCGAGCCCGATCAGGCGCCCAGCGCAGGCCTCGAGCGAGGGCTCGTCCTCGTCGTCGCCGCTTTCGGCCAGCCGCCGCGTCTCGAGGCTGTTCGGTGTGAGCACGGTGGTCTGCGGCACCAGCAGCTCGCGCATGACCTCGATCAGCTCCTCGCCCGCCAACGCGTCGCCGCGCCCCGAGGCGAGCACCGGATCGAGCACCACGGGGATTTCCGGATAGTCGGCGATGATCTCGGCGATCGCCGCGGCGTTCTCCACGCTGCCCAGCACCCCAAGCTTGAACGCCGCCACCGGCATGTCCTCCAGGAGCTTGCGCGCCTGGTCGGCGACCCAGTCCGCCTCCACCGCCAGCAGACCGTCCACGCCGCGCGTATCCTGGACGGTGAGCGCAGTGAGCACCGAAAGCGGGTGGCAGCCCATGCTCGCCAGCGTCAACAGGTCCGCCTGCAGCCCGGCGCCCCCGGTCGGATCGGACGCGGCAAAAGTGAGTACGATGGGCGGAAGCGAGGCCATGTCAGCCGCGGCGGCGGGTGCGCGCCGGTGCATCGAGCCGACACGCAGAATCAGTTAAGATGCCGGGCCATTTTAACCCGCCTGCGTTTCATGAGCGACGACAAGCAGTATCGGACCTGGATGTGCCTGATTTGCGGCTTCGTTTACGACGAGGCGGCCGGGCTGCCCGATGAAGGCATCGCGCCCGGCACGCGCTGGGAGGACGTGCCGATGAACTGGACGTGTCCCGAGTGCGGTGCGCGCAAAGAGGATTTCGAGCTTCTTCAAATTTGATCAGGGCGTGATTTATTGCGCGCTGCGCGTAGCCATACCACGGTAACGTCGTATATCCTTTTGGCACGCCGTGGCGCGTTGTCGTCCCCGGGATGGGCGTGCGAGCGCGGCGTTTGAACAGGGGGGCTTGTCGCAATGGCGGAACCGGCGGCTCTGGCTGGCGTCAAGGTGATGGTGATCGACGACTCGAACACCATTCGCCGTAGCGCCGAGATTTTCCTGCTGCAGGCCGGGTGCAGCGTGATCCTCGCCGAGGACGGCTTCGATGCCCTGGCGAAGATCGCCGACCACCAGCCGGACGTCATCTTCGTCGACATCATGATGCCGCGCCTGGACGGCTACCAGACCTGCGCGCTGATCAAGAAGAGCCCGAAGTTTGCCGCCACTCCGGTGGTCATGCTGTCCTCGAAGGACGGGCTGTTCGACCGCGCGCGCGGGCGCATGGCGGGCTCGAACGAATACCTCACCAAACCCTTTACCAAGGAAAGTCTGCTGCGCACGGTCGCCACGCACGCCGTGCCGGGCGCCGACACCGGAAACTGAGCGACGGAGAATCCCATGCCTGTGAAGAAAATCCTCGTGGTCGACGATTCTGCGACCGACCGCCAATACCTGCTCGAGAGCCTGTCCAAGCTCGGCTATCAGGTGGTACTCGCCGATGGCGGCGAGGCCGCGGTGGCCAAGGCACGATCGGAGAAGCCGGACCTGGTCCTGATGGACGTGGTGATGCCCGGCGTGAGCGGCTTTCAGGCGACGCGCGAGATCACTCGCGACGACGCGACCAAGCACATTCCGGTGATCATCTGTACCACCAAGTCGCAGGAGACCGACCGGATCTGGGGCATGCGTCAGGGCGCGCGGGATTTCCTGACCAAGCCCATCAACATGTCCGAGCTCGCGGCCAAGATCGCCGCTCTCGCCTGAGCGGTCGCCATGGCGACACGCGGCAGCCTGAAGGCATTCCAGGAAAGTCTGGCTGCCCGGCTGCAGGCGGCGGCGGGCAGTGAAGCGCCGAGCGCGCGGCTGTCGTTCGAGGCCGGCGACGACCTCTGGCTGCTGCGGCTGGAAGCCTCCGGTGAGGTGCTTCCGGTGCCCGAGATCGAGCACGTGCCGCTGACCAAGGACTGGCTTGTGGGCGTAGCGAACCTGCGCGGCGTGATCTACGGGGTGACCGATTTTTCCCGGTTCCTGGGTGCCGCGCCGACCGTGCGCGAACCCGGGAACCGGCTGGTGTTGATCGGCCAGCCGCTGGCGATCAACGCCGCGCTGCTGGTGACGCGCCTGGCCGGGCTGCGCAATGTCGCGGAGCTGGAGCCTATCGAGGAAGACGCGAGCAGCGCGCCTTGGGCGCGCGAGGCCTGGCGCGACCGCGCCGGGCGCGTGTGGCGTGAACTCGATGCGGCGCGCTTGCTGGCGCAGCGGGAGTTCTTGGACGTGGCGCTTCAGTAGACACTTGGCGCGCGGCGTTACGCTGCGCACCGGAGGAGCTCGGAGGAAACATGGCATCGAACCCGCCCTTTGCGACGACCCTGCCCGGAGTCGGGCGCGCCCAGACCAAGCCCACCGCGCCGCCGGCCGCCGGCGGCGAACCGGTGCTGGCCGAGCAGGCTGCCGGCCTGCCGCTCATGCGCGGTCTGTCGCTGCGTCGGCAGCTCGCGATCCTGGTTCCGCTGTTCGTGCTGCTGCTCGCGGCCGCGGTGCTGCTGGTGTGGACCAACTACCGCGACTCCAAGTTCGGTGCGCAGTACATCGCCGATGCCGGTCAGCTCAGGATGCTCTCGCAGCGGCTCGCCAAGGCGTCTCTGCAGGGCCTGCTCGGCACCCCGGAGGCATTCAAGGAGGTGCAAGCGAGCCGCGACACGTTCGCCGCGATCCTCGCGCGATTGCGCGACGGCGGCACCGTTGGCGGCACCGCATTGCCCCCCAGCCCGGCGCGCGTGCGCCCGGCGCTCGATACCTTGAGTACGGTGTGGCAGGGAACCGAGCGCAACGCGCAGACCCTGCTGCGCGAGCAACAGGAGCTGATCGGCCTCGGCACCGCGGTGGGGCGCGTCAACGACGCGAACCCGCACCTGCTCGACCTCGCCGAACAGGTCGAGACCCTGAAGCTGGAAAGCGGTGCCTCGACGCGCGAGATTTCGGCCGCCGGTGAGCTGGTGATGCTGACGCAGCGCTTGGCTAAAAACGCGAACGCACTGCTCGCCGGGCAGACCATCGAGCCCGAGGTCGCGTTCCTGCTCGGCAAGGACACCAATGAGTTCCGCAGCTTGGTCGACGCACTGCGAAACGGCAGCTCGGTCATGCGCCTGCCCCCGCCGAAGGACGCCGCCACCCAGGCCAAGCTGAACGAGCTCGGCGAGGCGTTCAAGGGCTACCAGCAGGCGGTGGCCGCGATATTGGGCAACATGCAGCGGCTGATCGCCGCGAAGAACGCCGCGTCCGCGGTGTTCAACCAGTCGGACAACCTGCTCGCTGCGACCGACAACCTCACGCGCGCATACGAAGGCAACCTTGCCGAGAGCAAGGCGATCTACGCCATCGCGGCGGTGGTGGTGCTGATGGTCGTGGTACTGGTCCTGATGGCGTTCGCCTACGTCCGCGACGAACGCCTGCGGCGCGAGGAAGCTGAGAGGCAGGAGACTACGGCCAAGCAGCAGAATGAGCGCAACCAGAGGGCCATCCTGCGGTTGATGAACGAGATGCAGAACTTCGCCGAGGGCGACCTCACGGTGCGTGCCACGGTGACCGATGAGATCACGGGCGCCGTCGCGGATTCGGTGAACTATGCGATCGAGGAGTTGCGTACTCTGGTCGGTCGCGTGACGGCGGCCGCCGACCAGGTGACCTCAGCCAGCGAGTCGGCGCAGCACACCTCGACCGAGCTGCTCGCGGCCACCGAACAGCAGTCGCAGGAGATCCGCCAGGCGAGCGCGCAGGTACTCGGCATGGCGCGCGCGATCAATGACGTATCGGCGCGCGCTACCGAGTCGGCGGACGTCGCGCGCGCGTCGCTGGCTGCGGCCGGCAAGGGGCAGAACGCGGTGCACGACGCGATCTCCGGCATGAACGAGATCCGCGAGCACATCCAGGACACCGCCAAGCGCATCAAGCGCCTGGGCGAGTCCTCGCAGGAGATCGGCGAAATCGTGGAGTTGATCTCCGACATCACCGAGCAGACCAACGTGCTCGCGCTCAACGCTGCCATTCAGGCGGCCTCGGCGGGGGAGGCGGGGCGCGGTTTCAGCGTCGTGGCCGAGGAGGTGCAGCGTCTCGCGGAGCGCTCGGCCGAGGCCGCCAAGGAGATCGGCGCGCTGGTCAAGACGATTCAGACCGATACCCAGGACGCGGTCGGCGCCATGGAGAAGAGCACGCAGGGCGTCGTGGAGGGCGCGAAGCTGTCGGACGCGGCAGGTCAGGCGCTGACCGAGATCGGCGCCGTATCGCGCCGGCTCGCCGAGCTGATCGAGAACATCTCGCGCACCACTCAGGCGCAGGCCAAGTCCGCCGGCGCGGTCGCGGCCGGCATGCGCAATATTCTCGGCGTCACCGAGCAGGCCACCGCGGGAACCCAGCGCACCGCCGCCTCGGTCAGCCAGCTCGCCGGCTTGGCGCGCGACCTCAAGGGCTCGGTGGCGGACTTCAAGCTCTGAGCGCCGCCGCGTCGGACCTGCCATGAGCGCCCCGCTCGACATCGGCCCGCTCACCTGGGTCAAGAGCGAGATCGATTCCTCGCTCGAACGGGCGCACGCGGCGCTGTGCGAGTTCGGCGGCGACGCGCAGCAGCGCGCCGACGAGCTGAAGACCTGCCGCACGCACCTGCACCAAGCGGCCGGCGCGGTGCACATCGTCGGGCTCGAGGGGGTGTCGCGACTGTTCGAGGAGACCGAGCGCCTGGTCAGCGACATCGAGGCGGGCAAGCTCGAACCGGCACCGACCGTGCTCGATGCGCTCGCGCGCGCGATCGTCGCGATCGGCAAGTACCTCACGGAGCTGCTCGATGGCGCGGTCGACCAGCCGCTGCGGCTGCTGCCGGAATACCGTACCCTGGCCCGGGCGCGCGGCGCCCCCGAGCCCGCTGCCTCCGAGCTGTTCTTTCCCGACCTGACGCTGCCGCCGCCGCCGCGTGCCAAGCCCGCCGAGCGGCTGCCACGCGAGCAGCTGGAACCCTTTCTGCGCGCGCAGCGCGCCCGCTTCCAGCGCGGTTTCATCCAGTGGCTGCGCGAGCCGCTCGACGTCCCGGCGCTGAAGGAATTGCGCTCCGCAGTCGATGCAGTCGAACAGACGCAGACCGTTCCCGCGCAGCGCGCTTTCTGGTGGGCGGCGGGCGCCCTGTTCGATGCGCTTGCGCATGGCGATCTGGCTGGCAAGCCCGAGGTCAGGCAGCTGTGCACGCGAATCGAGCAGCAGCTGCGCCGCATGACCGAGGGCTCGCCCTCGGTGGCGGAAGGGCTACAGCGCGAGGTGCTGTACTGGGTGGCGCACGCCGGCGCGGCGAGCGAACGCGCCCGCGCGGTCAGGCAGGCATTTGCCCTGGACGGCAGCTTGCCGCCGCTCGAGTCCGCGGCGGCCGACATCGCGCAGCGCCTGGTCGTCGTGCGCGGCCTGCGCGAGGCGATCGGCGCGGCCAAGGAAGCATGGGGCAAGTTCGCGACCGGCGCGGAGACCGCGCTCGCAACGTTTGTGCAGCTGGCGCACGACGTCGTCGAGCATGCGTCTAGGCTCGACAATCCCGAGTTCGGCGCGCTGACCGCCGAGATCGAGCGGGTGGCGCTCGAGCTGCAGGCCGCCCCGGCAAAAATGTCGGAGGCGGTTGCGATGGAAGTGGCCACGGCGCTGTTGGTAGCCGAGAGCGCCGCGGAGAACTACCAGCGGCAGCCGCCGAACTTCGGGCAGCAGGTGCAGACCATGCTGACGCGGCTCAAAGACGCCGTCTCAGGGGCGCGCGGCACCGGGCCGTTGCCGGCGGAGCCGTTGCTCGACGACGTGACGCGCCGGGCGCAGGACAAGCTGGCACTGGACCGCGCACTGGCCGAGATGCAGACCAACCTGCAGCGCATCGAGCAGATTCTGGACGCCTACTTCCGTGATCCAGCCAAGGGGGCGGAGTTCGGCACCCTGGATGCGCTGGTGTACCAGGTTTCGGGAGCGCTCGGCATGCTCGGCGAGGCGGAGGCGCGCGATGCGCTCGAGCGCTGCGCCGAGAAGATGCGCGCGTTCGGCACCGCGGCGGGGCGCCCGCCGCAGGGCGAGTTCGAGGAGGTCGCGCAGATTCTGTCGGGCCTGGGCTTCTACCTCGATGCCCTGCGTCACGGCAAGGCGGACTTCGCCGCCATCATGCGTCCGTTGCGCGCCGCCGCGGCGGATGTCGCGCCGGCGTCCGCCGCGCACAGCGTGGAGTCCGAGCTGGTGCAGGCGAAGCGCGACACGCAGGCAGTGTTCCAGGCGTGGCAGCAGCACCCGCAGGACGAGCAGCTCGAAGCGCAGCTCAGGAGCAAGCTCGAGGAGATCCGCGAGGGCGCGGAGCTGGTGGCGGACCAATCGCTCGGCGAGCAAGCGCAGCACGCGCTGGCGGAGCTCGATGCCACCCCCGGCCCGCAGCGCGTCCTGGAGCTCGACCGGACGCTGTCGGGCTTCGCCCCGCTCGCGCAAGCCTCGCCACAGGCGCAGCGGCTCAGCCAGGCGAACGGGCAGACCATCGATCGGGAACTGCTCGAGATCTTCCTGGAAGAAGCGGTTGACGTGCTCGCCTCGATCGGCGAGAACCTCGCGCACAGCAGCGCCGAGCCGGCGTCGACCTCGCATCTCGCGACCATCCGGCGCGGCTTCCACACCCTCAAAGGCAGCGGACGCATGGTCGGCCTCACGCAGCTCGGTGAAGCGGCGTGGGCGCTCGAGCAGGTCATGAACCTTTGGCTGCAGGAGGAGCGCGGCGCGACGCCCGGCCTGCTTGAGCTGATCGGCACGGCGCACGCCAGCTTTGCGGATTGGGTGCAGCGGCTGCGCACCGGCGCACCGCAGCCGGACCCCTCGTCGCTGATCGCGGCGGCCGAGCGCGTGAGTCGCGGCGAGCCGCTTGCGGGCGCGGCCGAAGGCGTCGCGCCGGAGGGGCTCGAGGCCGCCGGCGTGGCCGCAGCTGCGGAGGATACGGTCGCGATCGGCGGAACGCGCGTCTCGTCCTCGCTGTACGCCGTGTTCGTCAACGAGGCGCGCCAGCATCTGGATGTACTCGAGCGCGAGCTCGCGGCGTACGCCGCGGCGGGTGAGGCGCGCGAAGACCTGCTGCGCGCGGCGCATACGCTCGCCAGCATCTGCGCCACGCTGCAGGTGGACGCCATGCAGGCCCTCGGTTATGCCGTGGAAGGCGCGTTGCGGCGATTGCAGCGGCGCGGCAGCGCACCGGACGGCGAATCGCTTGCCCGGCTGGCCGAGAGCATCGCGGCGCTGCGCGCCATGTACGGCGAAGTGCTCGAACGGCGCGCGCCGGTGGCGCGCGCCGACCTGCTTGGCGCGCTCGAGGCGCTCGCGGCTGGCCAAGCGCCGCTCAGCGAACCGCTGCCGGAAGCGTCGTCGGGCGCCGACCTGATGGTGGAGGAAATTCCGCTCGAGCGCCGCCAGGGCCGGCTCGAGGACGAAATCGACGCGCAGTTGCTGCCGCTGTTCCTGGAGGAGGCGCAGGAGCTCGCACCGCGCATGGGCGAACTGCTGCGCGCGTGGCGTGCGGATGCGGCGAATTTCGAGCACGCCGAGGCCCTGCAGCGCGTGTTGCACACGCTCAAGGGCAGCGCGCGCATGGCCGGGGTGATGAGCCTGGGCGAGCTGGTGCATCAGATGGAGGGGCGCGTCGAGCGCGCGCTGGCGCTGAAGCTGGCGCCGGCGCAGCTGTTCGACGAACTGGAGCAGGCCGGGGATCGTGCCGCCCTGCTGCTCGAGCGTCTGCAAAAGCCGGCTGCGGCGGAGCCGGCAGCCGCGCCGCAGGGCCCCCCCACGGTGACGGCGCCGGCGCACGCGGCGCGCGCACGCGCGCTGCTGCGCGTGCGCGCCGACATGCTCGACAAGCTGGTCAACGGGGCGGGCGAGGTCGCGATCGTCCGCACGCGCCTCGAGGGCGAGATGCGCACGCTCAAGCAGGCGCTCGGCGAGCTGACCGAAAACGTGGCGCGGCTGCGCCACCAGCTGCGCGAGGTCGAGATCCAGGCCGAATCGCAGATGCAGACCCGGGTGCGCGAGGCCGAGGAGCGCGCGCTCGAGTTCGATCCGCTCGAGTTCGACCGCTTCACGCGCTTCCAGGAGCTGACCCGGATGATGGCCGAGAGCGTCAACGACGTCGCGACGGTGCAGCAGAACCTCGCGCGCTCGCTCGACGGCTCGGATGCGGCGCTGTCGGCGCAGGCCCGGCTCAACCGCGAGCTGCAGCAGGACCTGATGCGCATCCGCATGGTGCCGGTGGGCACGCTGGCCGAGCGGCTGCATCGCCTGGTGCGCCAGATCTCGAAGGACCTCGGCAAGCGCGTCAACTTCGATTTGCGCGGCGCCAACGTCGAGCTCGACCGCTCGGTGCTGGAGCGCATCACCGGCCCGCTCGAGCACTTGCTGCGCAATGCGCTCACCCACGGCATCGAGGCGCCGGGCGTGCGCGCCGCACACGGCAAGCCGGAGATCGGCGATGTGCGGCTCGAGGTGCGCCAGGAAGGCAACGAGGTTGCGCTCATCCTGTCCGACGACGGCCGCGGCCTCGACCTCGAGCGGATCCGCGCCAAGGCCCTCGCGCAGGGCATGCTGCACCCGGGCGATCCGGTGAGCGAGGAGCAGCTCGCCGAGCTGATCTTTCAGCCCGGCTTCAGCACCGCCGAGCAGGTGAGCGAGGTCGCCGGCCGCGGCGTCGGCCTGGACGTGGTGAAAAATGAGGTGAGCGGCCTGGGCGGGCGCATCGAGCTCGGCTCGAGCGCCGAGCAGGGCACGCGCTTTTCCATCCGGCTGCCGCTCACGACCGCGATCACGCAGACCGTGCTGGTCAAGTCCGGTGCGCGCAGCTACGCGCTGCCGGCGGTGATGGTGGAGCAGGTGCAGCAGTTGCGCGCCGAGCAGCTCGCTCGGGTGCGCACCGCCGGGCACGTCGAGTGGGCGGGCCGGCGCTACCCGCTTGCCTACCTGCCGGAGCTGCTGGGCGAGACCGGTACGCTCGAGCAGGACCAGCGCTACCGGCCGCTGCTGCTGCTGCGCGCCGGGGCGGACTCGGTTGCGCTGCTGGTCGACGAGATGCTCGGCAACCAGGAAGTGGTGGTGAAGAACCTCGGCCCGCAACTCGCGCGCGCGCCGGGCGTCGCCGGCGTCACCGTGCTCGGCAGCGGCGAGATCGTGCTGATCCTGAATCCGGTGCCGCTTGCGCGGCGGCCGCTGCCGGCGGCGGCGCAGCAACTACCGGTACAGACGGCGCCGGTGGCGGCCCGCCCGCGCGTCATGGTGGTCGACGACTCGCTCACCGTGCGCAAGATCACCGGGCGGTTGCTGTCGCGCGAGGGCTACGAGGTGCTCACCGCGAAGGACGGCGTCGAGGCGCTGGAACAGCTCGTCAGCGTGGTGCCCGACGTGATGCTGGTCGACATCGAGATGCCGCGCATGGACGGCTTCGACCTGACGCGCAATGTGCGCGCCGACCCCCGCCTCAAGCATGTGCCGATCATCATGATCACCTCGCGCACCGCGGACAAGCACCGCAGGCACGCGCTGGAGATCGGCGTCAACGCGTTCCTCGGCAAGCCCTACCAGGAAGACGAGCTCCTCGGCCACGTCGCCGGCTTCGTCGGACGCTGAGAGCTGATCGCGCCGGGCCTGGCTGGGGTGCCCTCGCAGGGCGAGGAAGGGGTAAAATATCCCACGGATGGCCTCGATCAATCTGACCCGCCACTTCCTGATCGCCATGCCCAACATGGGTGATCCGTACTTCGCCAGATCGCTCACCTACCTGTGCGAGCACAACGAGCAGGGTGCCTTGGGCGTGGTCGTGAACCGGCCGATCGACATGACCCTGCAGGCGCTGTTCGGGCGCCTGTCGCTCACTCTGAAGGACCATGAGCTCGCCGACGCGCCGATCTACTTCGGCGGTCCGGTGCAGACCGACCGCGGCTTCGTGCTGCATACCCCGGCGGGCAGCTGGCAATCCACGCTGCGCGTGGGCGACGCGATCGGGCTGACCACCTCCAAGGACATCCTGGAGGCGGTGGGGCGCGGCGAGGGCCCGCGCCGCCTGCTGGTCACGCTTGGCTACGCGGGCTGGTCGCCGGGGCAGCTCGAGCACGAGCTGGCGCAGAACGCCTGGCTTACGGTCGAGGCGCGGGACGCGATCATCTTCGATTTGCCTGCCGAGGAGCGTTTGGCCGCCGCGATGGAGCTGCTGGGAATCGATTTCGCGCGACTTGCCGACGAAGCGGGCCATGCCTGAGCGCCGGATGGCCCGCGCGCCAAGCCCGTCCTTTCGTTCCCCGATTTCTCCCCACCCCCGCACCGGCACGGTACTCGCCTTCGATTTCGGCGCGAAGCGCATCGGGGTCGCGGTGGGCGACGCGATGCTGCGCACCGCGCATCCCCTTGCGGGCGTTGTCGCGGCCGGAGACGCGCAGCAGCTCGTCGCGGTCGCGAAGCTGGTCGCCGAATGGCAGCCGACCACGCTGGTGGTCGGCGTACCCCGGGGCACCGACGGTGCTGCCCACGAGATGACGCGGCGCGCCGAGCGCTTCGCGCGCCAGCTGGAGAGCCGCTTCGGCCTCGCGGTCGAGCGGGTCGACGAACGCTACAGCTCGGTCGCGGCCGAGAGCCGGCTGCGCGAGGCGGCAGGCGCGCGCCGCGCGGCGCGCGCTGCGCGGGAGCGAACGCTTGATTCGTACGCCGCGCAGCTCATTCTCGAGCAGTACTTCCATGAGGCGCCGCAGTGAGCGCGCTGCCCGACGCTGAAGCCCTGTGCGCCACGCTCGCCGCGGCGCTGCGCCCGCACGTCACGCCGAGCACGGCGATGATCGGCCTGTACACCGGCGGCGTGTGGCTCGCGGAGCGGCTGCACGCGATGCTCGGCGTCGAGGCGCCGCTCGGCACCATGGACATCGCGTTCTACCGCGACGACTACGACCGCCAGGGCCTGCAGCGCGATCCCAAGCGCACCAGGATCCCGTTCGACGTCGAGGGCCGCGACCTGCTGCTGGTCGACGACGTGCTCTACACCGGCCGCACGGTGCGCGCGGCGATGAACGAGCTGTTCGACTACGGCCGGCCGGCGCGCATCGCGCTGGTCGTATTGGCTGAGCGCGGCGGCCGCGAGCTGCCGATCTGTGCCCAGTACTGCGGTGCGCGGGTCGAGGTGCCGCCGGAAATGCGCCTGCGCCTGCAACGTGCCGATGGCGGCAAACTCAGCCTCGAGCTCAAGCGTGCGACATAGTCCGCAACTCAACGGCGACGGCAAGCTGCAGCACCTGCTTTCGATCGAGGGGCTGCCGCGCGAGATCCTGGTCCAGATTCTGGACACCGCGGCGAGCTTCGTCGGTGTGACCGAGCGCGAAGTGAAGAAGGTGCCGCTGCTGCGCGGCAAGAGCGTGTTCAACCTGTTCTTCGAGCCCTCTACGCGCACCCGTACCACGTTTGAGATCGCGGCCAAGCGCCTGTCCGCGGACGTCATCAACCTGAACGTCGCGGCCTCGTCGCAGACCAAGGGCGAATCGCTGCTCGACACGGTGGCCAACCTCTCGGCGATGCAGGCCGACCTGTTCGTCGTGCGCCACGGCTCGTCGGGAGCGCCGTTCATGATCGCGCGCCACGTCAAGCCGCACGAGCATGTGATCAACGCCGGCGACGGCCGCCACGCGCACCCGACGCAGGGGCTGCTCGACCTGTACACGATCCGCCACTACAAGGGCGAGTTCTCGCAGCTCACCGTGGCCGTGGTGGGGGACATCCTGCACTCGCGCGTGGCGCGCTCGCTGATCCACGGCCTCACGACGCTGGGGGTGCCGGAGGTGCGCGTGATCGGGCCGCAGACGCTGCTGCCCGCCGGCGTGGAAAGCCTCGGAGTGCGGCGCTTCCACGACATGCGCGCGGGGCTGAAGGGCTGCGACGTGGTAGTGATGCTGCGACTGCAGAGCGAGAGAATGCGCGGCGCACTGCTGCCCAGCGCGCAGGAATTCTTCAAGCATTACGGGCTCACGGCGGAAAAGCTCGCGCTCGCCAAGCACGATGCCATCGTGATGCACCCCGGCCCGATGAACCGCGGCGTCGAGATCGACTCGACGGTGGCCGACGGCCCGCATTCGGTGATCCTGCCGCAGGTCACCTTCGGCATCGCGGTGCGCATGGCGGTGATGTCAATCGTCGCGGGGAACTGATGAAGCTTCTCGTGCGCAACGGCCGCATCGTCGACCCGGCGAGCGGGCGTGACGCGCAAGGCGACCTGCTGATCGTGGACGGCAGGATCGCCGCCCTCGACGGCGCGGCGCGCAGCGCCGGGGCGGAGCGCACGCTCGATGCCCAGGGGCTGGTGGTCGCGCCCGGCCTGATCGACCTGTCCGCGCGGCTGCGCGAGCCGGGCTACGAGTACAAGGCGACGCTCGAATCCGAGATGGACGCCGCGGTGGCGGGCGGCGTGACCAGCCTCGCCTGCCCGCCCGATACCGATCCGCCGCTCGACGAGCCCGGGCTGGTCGACATGCTGCGCCGGCGCGCCAAGGCGCTGTCGCGCGCACGCGTGTATCCGGTCGGTGCGCTCACCGTGCAGCTCAAGGGCCAGACGCTCACCGAGATGGCCGAGCTCGCCGAAGCGGGCTGCGTCGCCTTCTCGCAGGCGAACGTGGCGCTCGACGACACCCAGGTACTTTGGCGCGCCCTGCAGTACGCGGCGACCTTCGGCTTCCCGGTGTGGCTGCGCGCCGAGGACCTGTCGCTCGCCCGCGGCGGAGTGGCGCACGACGGAGAGGTGGCGACGCGGCTCGGCCTGCCTGGTATCCCGCCGTTCGCCGAGACCATCGCGCTCGCCACGATCCTGGAGCTGGTGCGCGCAACCGGGGCGCGCGTGCACGTGTGCCGGCTCTCGACGGCAGCAGCGGTCGAAATGATCCGGCAGGCCAAAGGCGAAGGGCTGCCGGTGAGCTGCGACGTCGGCATTCATTACGTTCATTTGTCGGACATGGACCTGGGCTACTTCGACGCACACTGCCGGCTGGTGCCGCCGCTCAGGAGCCAGCGCGACCGCGACGCGCTCGCCGCGGGGCTGGCAGACGGCACGATCGACTGTGCCTGTTCGGACCACACTCCGGTGGACGAGGACCAGAAGCAGTTGCCGTTCGCCGAGGCCGAGCCGGGGGCGACCGGCCTCGAGTTGCTGCTGCCGCTTGCGCTCAAGTGGGGCGCAGGCAGAAAGCTGTCGCTCGCGCAGACGCTCGCGCGCGTGACCAGCGACGCGGCGCGCGTGCTCGGCGTGCACTCCGGACGCCTCGAGCCGGGGGCGCCGGGCGACGTCGTCGTATTCGACCCCGCAGCGTCGTTTCAAGTCACCGCGCAGGCGCTGCGCAGCCAGGGCAAGAACAGCCCGTTCCTCGGCTACGAGCTGGCGGGTCGTGTGCGCTATACGCTAGTGGCCGGGAACCTGGTGTACGAGCATCAGTGAGGCCGCGTCCGTTCGTTGCGGCGCTGCTCGCCGTGCTGCTCGGCGCCTGCGGCACGCTGCCGCGCCGCGCGCCGGAGCCCGGCAGCGCCACGGTGCCGGCTCCATCCCGGCAGTCCGCCGCGTCGGGCGCGTGGGGCGGCGGCTACTACAAGAACGACGGTCCCGGCGCCAATCCGCCGCCGGACTTCGCATCCATTCCCGACGCCCGGCCGAAGGTCGAGCCGCTCGATCCTGCAGCCAACCGGCCCTACCAGGCGCTCGGCCGGGAGTACGTGCCGCTGACGCGAGTGCAGCCGTTTCACGAGCGCGGCCTGGCGAGCTGGTACGGCCGGCGCTACAACGGCCTGAAGACCTCAAGCGGCGAGCGGTACGACATGTACGCGATGACCGCTGCTCACCCCGTGCTGCCGATCCCCAGCTACGCGCGCGTCACCGACCTTGCCAATGGCCGCAGCGTGGTGGTGCGCATCAACGACCGCGGGCCGTTCTGGCCGGGACGTATCATCGATCTGTCCTATGCGGCCGCCTACAAGCTCGGCTTCATCGGCACCGGCAGCGCGATGGTCGAGGTCGATAGCATCATGCCCGGCGAGACGCAGCTCGCGGTGGCGCCGCTCGCCGCGCCGGGCGCGCCGCCTAGCGCTGGCGTCGCGCCGGAGCCGAGCGGATTTTATCTGCAGCTCGGCGCGTTCTCGGCGCGCGCCAACGCCGAGAGCTTTCGCGCGCGCGTATATCGCGAGCTCGCTTGGCTTTCGGACGCGATCCACGTGATCGCGAGCGACGGGCTGTTCAAGCTGCATCTCGGCCCCTACCGCACGCCGGACCAGGCCCGCGCGGTTGCGGCGCGCATCCAGGCCGAACTGAACTTCAAGCCGGTGTTCGTGGTCCGATAGGCGCCAGGAGCGGCGACTGCCGTGCGCCGGTGCCTTGCGCCGAATCGCCGACTCGGGCGCGCCTGGCAGCTCTTATAATTCGCGCCTTCGCCGCCGCCCCACTTTCATTCCCCCGAGAGACCATGCTCCGCTCGCTGCTCGCCTTCGTCGCCGCCTTCTGCGCAGTACTCGCGCACGCGCAGGCGCTGCAACCGCCGCCGATCGACGCCAAGTCGTGGCTGCTCGTGGACCTCTCGAGCAACCGGGTCCTCGCCTCGTACAAGCCCGACGAGCGCGTCCAGCCCGCGTCCCTGACGAAGATGATGACCGCGTACCTGGTGTTCACCGCGCTGCGCGACAAAAAGCTCTCGCTCGAGCAGCAGATCCCGGTGTCGGTGCACGCGTGGAAGGCGCCGGGCTCGCGCATGTTCATCCAGCCCGGCATGCCGGTCACCGTCGACCAGCTGATCCGGGGCATGGAGATCGAGTCCGGTAACGACGCCGCCACCGCGCTCGCCGAGGCGGTCGCCGGGTCCGAGGACGTGTTCGTGCAGATGATGAATCGCGAGGCGCAGCGCCTCGGCATGGATCACACCCATTACATGAATGCCACCGGGCTGCCCGACCCGCAGCACTACACCACCGCGCACGACCTGTACCTGCTGGCGAGCGCGCTGATCCGCGATTTTCCGCAGGACTACGCGCGCTACTACGCGCTCAAGGAGTTCAGCTACAACCACATCACTCAGGCGAACCGCAACCGGCTGCTGTGGCTCGACCCGAGCGTCGACGGGGTGAAGACCGGCCACACCGAGGCGGCCGGCTACTGCCTGATCGGGTCGGCCAAGCGCGGGCCGCGCCGCCTGATGTCCGTGCTGCTCGGCGCGCCCACGGACGCGGCGCGCACCGACGAGAGCCTGAAGCTCCTCAACTGGGGCTTCCAGTTCTTCGACAGCGTGCGCCTGTACGGCAAAGACAGGCCGGTGACGGCGATCCGCGTGTGGAAGGGCGCCGCGCCGGAGGTGCAAGTCGGCTTCCTGCGCGACTTCGTGATTACCGTGCCCAAAGGGGACGCCGGCCGGCTGAAGGCCGACTTGAGCTCGCAGCAGCCGCTGGTGGCGCCCGTGGCCAAGGGCCAGCGGATCGGCGTCCTGCGACTGTCGCTCGACGACAAGCCGCTGGGGGAATACCCGGTGGTGGCGCTCGAGGCGGTGCCGGCGGCCGGGATTTTCCGCCGCGCCTGGGATACACTGCGGCTGTGGGTCCAGTGAGAGTCACCCTGCACGCCGCGCGCCGGACGCGCGCGGCGCGCGTCACGTCCGGAGCAGGCGCGCCACGATGGTCTTTCTGAACGGCAGCTTCATGCCGCTGGAAGAGGCCAGGGTACCGGTGCTCGACCGCGGCTTCATCTTCGGCGACGGCGTGTACGAGCTGGTGCCGGTGTACTCGCGCGTGGCGTTTCGCCTGGACGAGCACATCGCGCGGCTCGAGAGCAGCCTCGAGGCGGTGCGCATCCGCAATCCCTACGGCCGCGCGCAGTGGCGCGAGCTGATCGGCGCGCTGGCGGCGCGGCAGCCGTTCGACGACCAGGGGATATATCTGCAAGTGACGCGCGGCGTCGCCAGGCGCGACCACGCCTTTCCCGCGGACGTCGAGCCGACCGTCTTCATGATGGCCAACCCGCTGGTCAATCCGCCCCGGGAGCTGGTCGAGCGCGGCGTCGCCGCCGTGAGCGCCGCCGACTACCGCTGGCTGCGCTGCGACATCAAGTCCATCTCGCTGATCGGCAACTGCCTGCTGCGCCAGGTCTCGGCCGACGCGGGCGCGGCGGAAACGATCTTGTTTCGCGACGCCAGGCTCACTGAGGCATCGGCCTCGAACGTGTTCATCGTCAAGGCGGGCGTGATTCAGGCGCCGCCCAAGTCCAACCTGATCCTGCCCGGAATCACCTACGACGTGGTGCTGGAGCTGGCGCGGGGCGCGCACATGCCGCTGGAGCTGCGCGAGGTCGGCGAGGCCGAGGTGCGGGCCGCGGACGAGATCTGGCTGACCTCGTCGTCCAAGGAGGTGCTCGCCGTGGTGAGCCTCGACCGCAGGCCGGTGGGCGATGGCAGGCCCGGACCGGTATTCCGGCGCATGCACGCCCTGTATCAGGACTTCAAGCAGACCGTGATGCGCGCGGGCCGCAGGCAGGCCCCCGCGACCGCGTAAGCGCGGCGCGAGCGGGCATGGACGACGACACATCCGCCGCCCCCGCGCAGCAGGCCCTGCCGGCGTTTCCATGCCGCTTCCCGATCAAGGCCATGGGCCGGCGCGACGCCGGATTCGCCCAGGGCGTGCAGCAGATCGTGCTCAGGCACGCGCCGGACTTCGAGCCGGCGAGCATGGAAATGCGTCCGAGCCGCCAGGGCACCTATCTCAGCCTGACCTGCGTGGTGAACGCCGCCTCGCGCGAGCAGCTCGACGCGCTGTACCGCGACCTGTGCGACCACCCTTCGGTGGTCATGGTGCTGTGATGGCTGCCGCGCTCGCCGTCGCGCCCCCGCAGGTGCGCATTCGCAGCCTCGGGCGTGTCGAGTACCTGCCGACGCTGGAGGCGATGCGCGCGTTCAGCGCTCGGCGCGGCGCGGACACGGCGGACGAGCTGTGGCTGCTCGAGCACGATCCGGTCTATACGCTGGGCCTGGGCGCGGACCCGGCCCATGGTCCCCGCGTGGGGCGCGGCATTCCCGTGGTTGCGGTCGAGCGCGGCGGCGAGGTGACCTATCACGGCCCCGGCCAGGCGGTGCTCTACACGCTGGTCGACCTGGCGCGGCGCGGCTTGCGGGTGCGCGAGTTCGTGGCGCTGCTCGAGCAGTCGGTGATCGACCTGCTGGCCGAGCACGGCGTGCGCGGCGAGCGTAAGGCCGGCGCGCCCGGCGTGTACGTCGCGGGTGCCAAGGTCGCGGCGCTCGGGCTGCGCGTCGCGCGCGGCTGCGCCTATCACGGACTGGCGCTCAACGTGGACATGGATCTGGCGCCCTACGATGCGATCGACCCGTGCGGCTATCCCGGACTGGCGGTCACGCGCACGCGCGACCTCGGCATCGCGCAGCCGTGCGCCGCGCTCGGCGAGCGGCTGGCGCGGATACTGGCGGCGGGTCTCGGCGATGCGTGAGCCGGGCGCAAAGGAAAAGGGCGGCGCGAAGACCGGGCGCATCCCGATCAAACCGGTGGCGCGCGCGCCGCTCGCCAAGCCGGATTGGATTCGGGTGCGCGCGGCGAGCCCGGGCTCGCGCTTCTACGAGATCAAGCGCCTGCTGCGCGAGCAGGACCTGCACACGGTGTGCGAGGAGGCCTCCTGCCCGAACATCGGCGAGTGCTTCGGCAAGGGCACCGCGACCTTCATGATCCTGGGCGACATCTGCACGCGCCGCTGCCCGTTCTGCGACGTCGCGCACGGCCGGCCGCTGCCGCCCGACCCGCAGGAGCCGCGCCATCTGGCCGAGACGATCGCGCGGCTCGGCCTCAAGTACGTGGTCATCACCAGCGTCGACCGCGACGACCTGAGGGACGGGGGCGCGCAGCATTTCACTGACTGCATCCGCGCGGTGCGCGAGCGTGCGCCCGCCACCACGGTCGAAGTGCTGGTGCCGGATTTCCGCGGTCGCCTGGAGCGCGCGCTCGAGCTGCTGGGTGCCGCGCCGCCGGACGTGATGAACCACAACCTCGAGACCGTGCCGCGCCTGTATCGGCAGGCGCGTCCCGGGGGCGACTATGCGCACTCGCTGCGCCTGCTGCAGGAGTTCAAGCGCCGCTTTCCCGAGGTGCCCACCAAGTCAGGTCTGATGGTCGGACTGGGCGAGAGCGACGCGGAGATTCTGCAGGTGATGCGCGACCTGCGCGCGCACGCGGTCGACATGCTCACCGTCGGCCAGTACCTGCAGCCCTCGCCGGATCACCTGCCGGTCGAGCGCTACGTGCATCCGGACGGCTTCGCGCTGTTGCAGCGCGAGGCACAGGCGATGGGCTTCAGGCACGCCGCGGTGGGCGCGCTGGTGCGTTCCTCGTATCATGCCGACCGGCAGGCGCACGACGCCGGCGTGGCGTAGCGCATCGCGGCCGCGCGGCGCATTCGCGCACGATTTCTGAGCGGGTTTTGGATGGTACGGATATGGCGGTATTGATCGAGGCAATCTGCGTGGTGGTGCGACGCGATGCCATCGCCGAAAAGCTTGCGGGTGGATGGGACGGCTTCCTCGCCGCGGCCCCGCGTGCGAGCCTGTGCGCGGACGCGGAGCTCGCCCGCGCGGGATTCATGAAGCCGAGCGAGGCCGAGGCGTTCATCCGACGTCTGGAAGCCGGCGGCCTCCGCCTCGAAGATCAGGGCAAGGCCCTCGACATGGCGGTGGTCGACCAGATCGGCGGCCTCACGCTGCCGTGCGACTGGGCCGAGTTCGGCCAGGTGAACACCGGCGGCGGCGAAGCCTGGGTCGCCGCCTGCCGCCGCCTCGGCAGTACGCAGGACGCAATCGTGACGCCCGACGGATGGGCGTACCGGGGTTCGCTCAGCCAGCGAACCGGTGTGCTGAAAATGGCGCACGTGGAGGGGGATCACGCGACGGGGCGCACCGCTCCTGTCGAACGCAAGGAGGTCTTGAAATGAAGCGACTGGCAATTCTGCTGGCCCTCGCGCTCACCGCCTCGCCGGCGCTCGCGGCCAAGCTGTCGTGCGAGCAGCTGAAAGCCCGGATCCAGGCCAAGATCGAGGCGAAGGGCGTGAAGAAATTCAGCCTCGAGATCGTCCCACAGGGGCAGGCCGCCGACGGCAAGGTCGTCGGCACCTGCGACGGCGGCAAGAAAAAGATCGTCTATCGGCGCCAATGAGGACGCGCGCGGGCCGGCCGCTTTTCGGCCCCGCCCGCGCGACGCCGCGCTCCGTAGCCGTGCGGCCGGCTGCGGAGCGCGGAGCACTGCGGGCTCAGTGCGCGATCTGCTCCAGCGCCAACTCGCGCGTGCGCGGGCCGTAGATGCCGATCGACGCCATCACTACCAGCATCGCCACCCCGATGAAGGCCGCCACCCCCGGCACCCCGGCGACATTCAGGATGTAGCCGATGGCGAGGCCGGCGAAGGCCGCCGAGAGCCGGCTCCAGGAGTACACGAAGCCGACCGCGCGGGCGCGGATGCGGGTGGGGTAGAGCTCCGCCTGGTAGTTGTGGAAGGCGTACGACAGCGTGTTCGCGCAGAGCGTGAACAGCACCCCCACGATGATCAGCGCGGCGGGGGCGTTCAGCCCCGCGAACAGCGCCATGAACACCCCCATGCCCAAGGCGGCCAGCACGATCTGCCACTTGCGCTCGATGCGGTCCGCGAACAGCGTGCCGAGCAGTGGTCCGAACGGATTGGCGATGGCGATGATGAACGCGTATTCCAGGCTTGTCGTCACGTGCACGCCGCGGCTGATCAGCAGGGTCGGTACCCAGGCGGCGAAGCCATAGAACCCGATCGTCTGGGCGAAATTGAACACCGACAGCATGATGGTGCGCGACCGGTAAGGCGGCCTGAACGCTTCGGCGAGCGCACCCAGGCCTTCCGCCTCGGCGGGCTCGGGTATCGGCTCGGGCAGGGGCCGGCCGGTCTCGGCCGCCACGGCCTTCTCGATCGAGGCGACGATCCGATCCGCCTCCTCGCGCCGCCCGTGCCTGGCGAGCCAGCGCGGGCTCTCCGGGATGCCGAGACGCAGGACCCACACCACGATCGCTCCCACCGAGCCGATCAGCACCACCCAGCGCCAGCCGTCCAGGCCGAGCGGCGCGAGCGGCACCAGCTGCCAGGCGAGAAACGCGATCAGCGGCACCGCGCAATAGGTGATGAACTGGCTGATCGAGAAGGCGCGGCCGCGCTCGCGGCGCGGGATCAGCTCGGCGATGTAGGTGTCGATCGTCACCAGTTCGACGCCGAGCCCGATGCCGGCGATGAAGCGCCATACGTTGAGCGCGAAGCCGGTGTCCTGAAACGCCATGATCGCAGAGCAGACCATGTACCAGATCAGCGACCAGGTGAAGATCTTGCGGCGCCCCATGCGATCGGCGATCTGGCTGCCGAACAGCGCGCCGACCCACAGTCCGGCGAAGGTCGCGAACACAAAAGTGCCGAAGCCGGCGACCGCGATCACGTGCAGTGAGGCCAGCGCGCCGAGCGACTGCGGCGTGAACAGGCCGGACTTGATCATGCCCGGCGCGACGTAGGCCGTGAAGAACAGGTCGTAGAACTCGAAGAAGCCGCCGAGCGAGATCAGCACCACGATTCGCCAGACATACCAGGAGCGCGGCAGCCGATCGAGACGCGCTTGAATGGTCATGCTCGCTGCAGTAGGCATTGGGTCACCTCCTCCTATCGTGTTGCGTATGTGTTGTCGTGGCGCGCCCCCTCGCGCGCTGCCCGCCGCAAACCGGATTGCCCGGCACGGCTCGCCGCCGATCGCGGCGCAGGAAAATCTTAGTACGGGCGCACGGCGTAGTTCAGCGCGCCGCGCGAGACGCCAGATTATTGCAAGAATACTCGAGCGCGACGCAGGCGGAGCAAGGAAGCCGGGACCGCGCGGCGCTCCCCTCAGGCGGGTGCGCGCAGTGCCTTGTCGAGCAGGGCGTGAAACGCCCTGGGGTCCGGCTCGCCCAGATACCGCTTCAGGATGCGGCCGTGCCTGTCGAGCAGAAAGCTGGTCGGGGTCGCCGTCACGTTGCCGAATCGCTCGGCGATCCGGCCCGAGTTGTCGAACGCGACCCTGAACGGCAGGTCGTTCTTCAGCGCGAACGCGGCGACGTCGTTCGGATTGTCGTAGCTCATCGCCACCGCCACCGTCACGTAGCCGCGCGGTCCGAACTGCTCCTGCGTCCGGATCAGCATCGGCATCTCCTGCACGCAGCTCGCGCACGAGGTCGCCCAGAAGTTCACCAGCACCACCTTGCCGCGCAGGTCGGAGGTGTCGAAGTTGCGGCCCGACAGGGCGACGAACTCGACCTTCGGTGCCGCGGCGCGCTGCGTGAACGCAAAGCCGGTCGCCGCCGCGATTGCCAGCGCAGCGGATCCGACGATAAGCTTGGCCTTGCGTTTCATGGGGAGAGCTCAGATGAAGCCGCGCATTTTCGCGCCGATCCTCGCCGCTGTCATGATCTGGGCCTACCCGGCCTGGAGCAGCGCGGCCGCGCTGGACGCCATCTCGAACCGCGACGCGGTTGCAGGTTTGAAGGAGGCCTTGGTGAAAGGTTCCCAGGCTGCGGTCGCGAGCCTCGGGCGCCGGGACGGCTTTTTCGGCAACCCGCAGGTGAAGATCCCGCTGCCCGAGTCGCTGCGTCGGGCCGAGGGGCTGATGCGCGCGGTCGGCATGGGAAAGTACGCCGACGAGCTGGTGCTCACCATGAACCGCGCCGCCGAGGAGGCGGTGCCGCAGGCGACGAAGCTGCTGCTCGACGCGGTGAAGAAGATGACGGTCACGGACGCCAAGGCGATTCTCACCGGCGGCGACGACGCGGCGACGCAGTACTTCCGGCGCACCACCTCCGCCCAGCTGCACGACCGGTTCCTGCCGATCGTCAGGAAGGCGACGGCGCGCGTGCAACTGGCCGAGAAGTACAACGAGTACGCCGGCAAGGCGGCGCGTTTCGGCCTGCTCAGCAAGCAGGACGCAAACCTCGACGAGTACGTGACCGGCAAGGCGCTCGACGGCCTGTTCCTGACCATGGCCGACGAGGAGAAGAAGCTTCGCCAGGATCCGCTCGGCGCGGGCTCCAGCATCATCCGGAAGGTGTTCGGCGCACTGCGCTGAGCGCGCCGGCGCGCCCCGATAAGGCGCCGACCGTCCAGAACAGCGCGATTCCCGCGGCCGCCCCCACGATCGCGAGCGCGAATCCGGCGAGGTAGCCGCCGGTCAGGTCGTGCAGCCTGCCGGCGGCCCAGGAGCCTACCGCCCCTCCCAGTCCCATGCCGAGCATGATCGTGCCGTACACGGTGCCGAGGCCGGCGCCCGAGAACAGGCGCGCGGCGAGCACGGCGACCAGCGGCCCGCGCGAACCCTGCATGGTGCCGAACAGCAGGACGAAGGCGATGAGCAGGGGGTAGGCGGGCGTGTGCTGGAGCAGCGCAAGCGCCAGGATCCCGGCGATGGTGCAGGAGTACGACAGGGTGGCGATGCGCCGCTCGCCGTAGCGCTCGGCGAGCATACCCGAGCCGAGCATGCCGAACACCGACAGCATGCCAACCAGGCCGTAGACCGAGGCGGCCTTGAGGGGTGCGAAGCCGATCTCGATGAGATAAGCCACCGCCTGCACGCCGATCGTGTACGTGGCCACCGAAGTCACGAACATCACGCCGAACAGCGCCCAGAAGGCGGAGCTGCGCACGGCGTGTGCGAGCGGCGCGCCGGCGCCGCGCGCAGCCTGACGCATGCGCTCGCCGGCGTAGTCGGGATGGCCGGCCGCGATCCGGCGCCACGGCATCGCCAGCAGCAGCGGCCACAGCGCGAGCAGCGCGCTGCCCAGCGCGTGATAGGCGCTGCGCCAGCCGAAGCGCTCGATCAGCCATTGCGTCAGCGGCGCGAGGATCAGAAGGCCGGTGCCGAGTGCGGCGTACAGTACGCCCACGGCGGACGCCAGGCGGGTCCCGAACCACCGGCTGGCGAGCGCCGAGGCGGGCACCATTCCGATCAAGGCCGCGCCGACGCCGCCGCAGGCACCGACCAGCACGTAGAGCTGCCACAGCGCGCTCAGGCTGCCGGCGAGCAGGTAGGCGGTGCCGAACAGCGCCAGTCCGCCGAGGTACACCGCGCGCGGGCCGAAGCGGTCGAACGCGACTCCGGCGAGCGGCGCCGACAGCCCCGTCACCAGCATGTAGGTCGAATACACGCCGGTGAGCGCCGCGCGATCGCCGCCCAGGTCGTGCGCCAGCGGCAGCAGAAACACCGCGAACGAGTCGCTCACGCCGCGCGACAGCAGGTTCATGAGGGTGCACAGCGCGAGCACGCCGAGCGCCATGCGGCGCGCTTCGTTCGCGTGCGGCGCGGCCCCTCGCGCGCGCACTAGTGGGCCTGGTCCCAGTTGTCGCCCACGCCCACGTCCACGACCAGCGGCACCTCGAGCGCGGCGACGCCCTGCATCTTGTCGCGCACATGGTGCTCGACCGCTTCGAGCTCGCGCTCGGGCACCTCGAGCACCAGCTCATCGTGCACCTGCATGATCAGGCGCGTCTCGAGCCGCTCGCGTTCGAGCCAGTCCTGCACCGCCACCATCGCCAGCTTGATGAGATCGGCGGCCGTACCCTGCATCGGGGCGTTGATCGCCGCCCGCTCGGCCGCCTGGCGGCGCGCGGGCGACCCGCTCGCCAGCTCGGGCAGCCACAGGCGCCGGCCGAACACCGTCTCGACGTAACCGGTGCGGCGCGCGCGCTCGCGCGTTTCGTCCATGTAGCGCTTCACGCCCGGATAGCGCGAGAAGTAGCTGTCGATGTAGGCCTGCGCGGTGGCGCGCTCGATGCCCAGGTTCTGCGCCAGGCCGAACGAGGACATGCCGTAGATGAGGCCGAAGTTGATGACCTTGGCGGTGCGCCGCTCGTCCGCGCTCACCTGCTCGAGCGGCAGGCCGAAGACCTCCGCGGCGGTCGCGCGGTGCACGTCGTGGCCGTGCGCGAAGGCGTGGCGCAGGCCCTCGTCGCCCGACAGGTGCGCCATGATGCGCAGCTCGATCTGGGAGTAGTCCGCCGACACGATCTTGCCGCCCGGCG
>Ga0307373_10001584_pt1 | contig 42609 bp, 45 predicted proteins | sample OX2MG_FD_202534 | JGI IMG/M metagenome (GOLD analysis project Ga0307373, IMG submission 202534) | Soil microbial communities from Risofladan, Vaasa, Finland - OX-2 | ecosystem: Environmental > Terrestrial > Soil > Coastal area > Acid sulfate soil | place: Finland: Risofladan, Vaasa | collected...
GCTGACCGTCAGCGAGACGTGCCGCCTGCAAGGCCGCTCGATCTTCAGCTACCTGACAGCCGCTGTCGAAGCCCACTTCCGCGGTCAACCCGTCGCCTCGCTCCTCCCCGGCGCGTGAACGGTTACAGGTTACCGACACCGGTGACGTGTTCGTCCAGCAAAGCCACTTTACTCGTTGCCGACGTGCATTGGAGGCTCTGCGGCGCGCCAACCCCGGAGTCGCGATCGACTGGGGCAATTCCAACCCGTTCGGCGCCTATCGCACATTCGATGACATGCGTGCCGACGCGCTGTTTGTTCACCGATGGCCTCAATGATGCTCCGGTGTCTTGGGGCGGTCGCCAATCTCAATCGCAACCGGTAGGCGGACGCTGCTCCAAGAAAACCTCGGCTAGAGTTCGGAAGTCGAGAGCCAACGCCAGCCACCCAACATGTACCAGGCAACCTTTGCCTTTCCTCGTCGACCATTGGTTGTGGATCTGTCGGAGCATTTCCGATAATGTGCTTTATCGGCGCTCACCCGGTGCCTCGTCCTTCCTTCTCGCGTGGACCATGAAACACCACCAAATCCGGCTGACGTCAAGCACGAGGGGCGCTCCGCCGCCCCCGCTGATTTCGCGTCAAACGTCGATCTTGTCAAGTTCGAGCCGGATCGGCCCACTGACTTTTCGAGCGACGCGGCGATCGGCGACTTCCTTAATAGAGCGCTGCCGAGTGTCCGCGCTGCCGGCAGCCCAGCGGCGGCGCTCGTCCCGTGGATCTGCGAGCGACTCCCCTCTCCCCACAGCCGTCGGGCCTATCTCTCGGATCTGGCGGATTTCCTCAGCCACATGGGAAAACAGGGCATCGATCCCCTCTCCGTTCGGGGCGACGATCTGCGCATCTACCGCGCCGCGCTGCTCGACGCCGGCAAATCATCGGCGAGCGTCGGCCGCGTGCTGTCGGTGCTGCGCGGCGCCTACCAACAATTTGGCAAGCGCGGGCTGGTGCAATGGAACCAGGTGCAAGACATCCAAGCGGTCGAGTCGCCCAGAGTCGATCGCAACACGACGCCGGCCTTGAGCGAGCAGGAAGCCGTGCGGCTGCTGCACATGCCAGATACCAGCACCATCGTCGGCCTGCGCGATCATGCGCTGCTGTTCACGTTCTTCAAGACGGCCTGCCGGTGCGCGGCCGTGGCAGACGCCCGCGTCGGGCACATCGAGCGGACCGACACCGACTACTATCTCGTCGTCTGGGAGAAGGGCCGCGGTGGGAAAAAACGCCAGCGGAAAGCACTGCTCGACGCCGCGCCTGCAATCCGCTCCTATATCGCCGCAGCCGGCATCGTAGACGACATTGATGGTCCCCTCTTTCGCCCCATGGCCAAAGACCGCCGGACGCTGCTGCGAAAACACCTCACGCCTCGCGCCATTCTGGCCATCGTGAAAAAGTACGCACGGTACGCCGGCATCGACGTCGATCGCATCGCCGGTCGGTCGGTCTGCACGCACTCACTGCGAAAGACGTCGCTCACCAATGCGCTGGAGCATGGCGCGCGGATGGAGCAGGTGCAGCAACTCGCCGGCCACAGCGACATCCGCACGACGCAGATGTATTACGCCGCGAAGGATCGCGACGCGGAGGATGCCGCCCGACACATTCAGATTCGATGAACCAATTCATCCTTCGCGGAACTCGTGGTCGTCGTACTCCGCCATTCTGGGATGGCTCCAGTCTTCCTTCATCACCTTGTCGAGGGCAGGATATGCCTCGCGCGGATCAAAGTCGGGCAGGAGGTTCTTGATGCGCTCAAAAACGTCGGCACGGACGACGACACACGGCATCTGCGTGGACTTCTCGACAACGGGGACGGACTCGCCCTGCTGCAAGGCTTTCTGATGCTCGGCGTTGAGTGTCAACGATTCTTCCATGGCCCGACTATCTCACCGATTCTCCGCTGCAACAAGTGATTATCCCTGCAAGCTTCCCGTTGGGGCGGCCCATGCCTTTCCTGATCGCTACGATAGCACTGGCGACCTCGATGAAAAAGCGACATTCGCATCCACGACACCTCGATTCACGACGTAGCTAAGCGCCAGTCGGCCACGCGCAGGCCGGAGATCCAGGAAAAATGCGGCGTGTTTCCAGTGACCAGCACGCGGCGCGCTTCGAGCGCCGTGGCGGCAATAATCAGGTCGGCGTCATCGCACGGATGTCCATTGTTGCGCGCCTCCGCCCACAGACCTGCCGCGCGTTTCAGGACAGGAACGGAGACGGGAAGCACGTCGCTACGGCCGGTGAGGGCGAGGAAAACGGCGAGCTGTCGCGATGCCTGATTCGCGAGCATGCCGCGCATGATTTCGTACATCGTCATCGCCGAGAACGCCAACTGCTGATGGACCGCCAAATATTTCTGCGCCGCAGTCAGCACTTGCGGATTCTTGCCCTTGAGCACCTCAGACAAGATGTCCGTGTCGAGTAGCGCCTCGTCCATGAGCTACGAAAGGTGGCGGGTAAGATTGGCACGAGTTTTTGCGATCTTGTCGATCGCCTCGATCTCCTGCTCGCTCAAGCCGGCGTAGACCGACGTCCAGTCATCGATTGATTGTGCAAGCCGTCGTGGTTCCTCAACCGGAATCTCGATCTCCGCGATGTGGATGATCAGTCGTTGATTCGCCGCCAACTGGCGTCCGATCACTTCCTCCAGCGCGCGGCGGTGGACCGCATCGAGACTGCCGACGTCGATGTTCAGATCGCTTTCCATATCGCAATTCTAGCACGTCGGCACAGATGTTGCACACGCAAAGCCATCGTTTTCCATCGGCGATTGCAATCAATTGCTTGGCGAGACATGGCGAATGCGGCTATTAGCCAATTCCGGCTTGCAGCGAATAAGATTCTCTTGCGCCATGCCATTTGTCGCGCTACGCTAGACAGCATGAAAAGGATTTCACCGCGCCTCCGCCGCCAAATCGACGAGGTCGCCGCCCGACTCTCCGGCATCGCCAAGGCATTGGCACCCGACTTTCCGGGGCTGGGAGCCGTGTACTCGTCATTTAGCGGAGCAATCGACAGCAGCCACTATTCCGTGCATGGCACGCACGTCCTCACCATCGATGTCCCCAAGAATTGCAGTGCCAACATCGTCAACCGCCGCTCTGAGTACGGCGACCAAGAGCACTTCGTGCTTCTGGAATGTCCCCATCAGCCGGCCCCTGAATCGCCGGCGGAGCCGGAAGCGGCCGACGCATGACGCGCACGTTTGACCGCCGGCCTCGCTTGCCCTAGCGTGATGGCCGGCGTGACGAACCATCGCGACTCCAGTGCTGGCGAGCCAAGGTCCGCCGAGGGGATCCTCCTCAGCGCCGACGGCATCGACAAACTCACCGACATAAGTGAAACACTGGACGAAATTCGAGATGACATTGCGTGGTGGTTGAAAAACAATCGCCAAGAACAGTGGGGTCCAATTCAGCCCATCACATCACGAGCATGCCCAAAGATCCGCTTGCACGGGATTGGGCGGAGCGGCTGAATAGATATGCGCCGCGCGATCTGCCCGATGCACCGGGAGCAAAGCCGACACCCCGTCAACATGCGCCGCAGGTCGATGCCGCGCGCGCCTACTGCTGCGAAGCGCCCGATCTCCAGTGGACCGGCGACCCAGAGTTGCCCGGCGTCGCGTGCCTCAACTGCGGCTACACGGTCGCCGACTGCGGCTCCGTCGTCATGTACCCTGCGCCGGACGTTGACGAGGAAGCTGATGATCCAGGGCCGATGCCCCAGCAGCAGGAACTCTTTGGCGACGATTGATTTGCACGCCAGCAAGGTGCCTGATTCGTCACTGTCCAGCCGATTGGAACCGCCGTGAGCGCCCAGGCGGCATTCCACTCTTACCTGCAATGGGATCGCCGCGTCGTTCACGTCTCGGAAGAAGCGACGGAACGTCAATTGTCTTCGGCGGCTGGTCGCGGCATGCTCCCCTCGCCTGCCTCGGCAGCGCGCAAGGGCAGTCGCTCTTTCCCAACCTCAGCATCGGAGACAAGCAATGCATGTGGATCCCAAAGACGGCACGTGCCGCAGCTGCAATGGCGAACTCGCGATCGTCGACGCCGATGATGTGACGATGACCGTGGTCTGCGACGAATGCGGCGACACCTACGACGTCGAGACCGATGCCTTCGGCGACGGCTGTGTCACGTACTACATTCCCTTCATGGCGGCGCGCCTGGAGGAGGACGGCGACTGACGCCCGAGCCCCGTGTACAAACGCACGGGGCTTATTCTGTAACCCCACCCCTGTGAAGCTGTCTTTGCTAGCATGACCGCCCTGAGTTGATCCTCGGCCGCATAATTCAGTGGGGCGACTGGCATTATGCGTGCGGGAGGAGGTGGAACGTGATTTTGGCCAAGGCGTTTGAAAAGTTTGCCGACGGGAGTCCGGTGTGTGTCATGGTTCGGGGAAGCTTGGAGTATGCCCTGCCGGAGGAGTTTGTAGACCAACTCTTTGAGCGGACCGCACAGCGGCAGTACACGCGGGCATTGCTGTTTTCCGACATCGTGGATTTGATGAGCGGCGTGGTATGCCAGGTGTTTCCGTCGGTCAACGCTGCATATCAGAAGCAACACGAGCGGTTTTCCGTCGGCCGCAGAGCAGTTTACGATAAGATCAATCTTGTCGAGCCGCGCGTCGTTCGGGAGTTGGTGCGGAGCATGGCCCAGCGGCTGGAGCCGGTCGTCAAGAAGTTGCGGAAAAAAGCCGGGTTCGAGAGTCTTTTGCCCAGTTGGCGCGTACGGATTCTGGACGGGAATCATCTGGCGGCCAGCGAACATCGAATTGCCGAGTTGCGCGACATCGCCGCCGGCCCGCTGCCCGGCCATGCGTTGGTGGCGTTCGATCCAGACGCCCGCCTGATTACGGACATGTTCCCTTGCGAGGACGGGCATGCCCAGGAACGCAGTCTGCATCTTGCCGTGCTCGACGCAATGCAGACGGACGAGGTCTGGATCGCCGATCGCAACTTCTGCACGACTTTGTTCTTTTTTCAAACCGCTGCGAATCACGCCTATTTCGTCATCCGGCAACATGCAACCAACGTGCGTTGGATTCCGGTCGGCAAGCGACGCAAGATCGGCCGCACCGAAACGGGCGTGGTTTATCAGCAGCGCGTCGATTTGCTGGACGACTGGGGCGGACGGCTCAGCGCGCGTCGGATTACCGTTCGTCTCGATCAGCCGACCGAAGACGGCGACGTGGAAATTCAGATTCTGACCAACTTGCCGAACCGAGTGCGGGCCCGGGCGATCGCCGACGCGTATCGCGGTCGCTGGAAGCTGGAAGGCGCGTTTGGCGAGTTGGCCGCGGCCTTGCATTGCGAGATCGCCAGTCTTGGTTATCCGCCGGCCGCCTTGTTCGCGTTCGGCGTGGGATTGCTGGCTTACAACATCCTGAGCGTGACGCGCACGGCGATCGCCGCCGCCCACGGTCCGGCGATCTTGGAAGAAATCTCCGCCTATTATGTGGCCGACGAGATCCGCGGTATGATGCGAGGCATGAGCGTCGCGATTCCCGGCGCCGCTTGGCGTCGGCAATTCGGCGGCTTGAAAGCGCCCCAGATGGCGAATCTTCTGCTTGCCCTTGCCCGTCGCGTAAACCTCGCCTGCTTTCGCAAACATCGCCGCGGCCCCAAGAAACCTCGTCTCAAACGCACCAAATACAAAAGGCAGACTCACGTTTCGACTGCACGCATCCTCGCTGACTCTCGGGGGAAAACAGCCACGGCAATCGCATCTTATTTCTCGACGAAACTGAGCAGAATGCGTTCCAAGATGTCGGTGGAGAGGCTGGCGCTGTAGCGTTTGCCCCGTAGACTATCTTTTAGCGAAGTGTCCCGCGACAAGATGGACACTGCCAATCTCCGCAACGCGGCCGAGATTTGGGGCGCGTGCTGCTTGCGAATTCGGCTGGCGTCCTCTGTAAAAGTTACATCCAGCACCCAATGCAATTGGCTCTCGATGCTCCAGTGCTGGCGGATCCGCTTGGCCAGCGTCTTCACTTTGGCCGGCAAACTCGACAGGAAGTAGCTCACTTCGCCCGTTTCCCTGCCGTTCACGATCGTGGTGCGGATCACCATTACGATCGTGACCAGGTTCGCCCATTCGGCAAAGCCGGGCAAGCTGCGCGGCGCCGGCAGGGCGAAGTATTCGCGACGTTCCTGACGGCCCCGATTGGTTTCCACGGTGACGTGCCGGCGCAGTTCGCGCGGCGGAACGTCGGCTTCGAGCGCCTGTGCCCAGTCGCTAATTCTTGCCGCTAGCTTGAAGTTTATTCGTGGAGCAATGGGCCTCCTCGGATTGGTTGCGGATCGGAGTCGCGACGCGCGGCTCGGAGTCCGCTGCCCCGTCGACCGTCGACGGAGCGGTGATTTGTGCTAGCACCATTCTACCCGCGCTTTGGGCGCGCTGCACGACGAGGTCCGCAGTTTCTGATTCGCGAGCGCGGCGCCGGCGGCGCAGCGGGTGGATTTTGAGCAAGTCGTGGTGGAGCAAGGCGTCGCGCACGGCGCGTCGATCAACGGCGGCCGCCTGGTAGTGCGTCAGCGTTTCGTCAGGCGCGAAGTCCCAAGCAGCGCGCACCTGCGCGCGGAGCTCTTCGACGGTCGCCTGGAAGGCGGCTCGCTGTTCGGCGGGGATCGGCGCTCGTTCCGCCCACAGTTGGCCGGCCGTCGGTCCGCGCCAGCCGTGGGGTCGGGCGGTTCCGTTGGCCAAGCATCGAGCGTTTTCGGCGTCTTCGCGAGTCGGCATTCCCGGCCGGCCGCTGGATGCGGCTACGGCGGCTTGATAGCTGGCAAGTTGGGCGTTGGCTCGTTCCACGCCCCCGTTGTATTGCGGGCGGCGCACCGGGTTATATAACGGCACGACGCCATGGTCGTCCAGCAGCCGTTTGACTTCGTCGGCGCGGAACGGTCCGCCGTTGTCGCTCTTCATCGCCAGGGGCGGGCCATGTTCGACGAACAACCGCTCATATTCGGCACGGACGACTTCCCTCGTGGCTTCGGCGAAGGGTTGCCAGGCCAATTGGCAGCGGCTGCCCAGATCCTTGATGGATAGCATCCAGCCGAATCGCCCTTCGAGCGGCTCGGGGAATTCTTTGAAATCGGCGGCCCAGACCGTACCCGGCTGGCGCCACTCCAGACGGCACTTGTGCCGCTCGGCCCTGCGCCGCTGAATGTGACGATAGCGTGCAAGCAGTTCGCGGAGATCCGCGCTTCTCAGGTGCGGGAATTCCGCCCGCAACGCGTCCAGCGAAGTCGCCTCGCCGCGTTGGAGAAGGAATTGAAAGACTTCGTTGCGCTGGAGCCGCGTGGCGCACCGAGGCCGACGGCCTCGGCAAGCCGACCGGGAGGACTTACAAGGCTTTTGTCGCCAATAACGTAGCGTGCGGTCCGACACGTGCAGACCGCGAGTTACGTGCGCCGCCGGCACGCCGCGCTGTCGTACCGTGCGGCAAGCGTCGGCCGCGCGGCAACGGGCGGCTTGCTCGGCCGCTCGCCGCTGGCAGTTGCGCCGTTGAGCCTGGCGACGGGCGGCGGACAGGTCTCGGTTCTCGCCTTCGGCCGCAAGAACTATCGGGGCGGCCGGCGGGTCGAACGCGTCGTTTTTTTTACGGGCGAGGGCGGGCGGATCACGTGCGGCAAAGCGCTCGCCAACTCGGCCTTCACCTCCGCCACGGCCGCGCGCGACTCCAGCGCCCGAATCCGCTCGCGCAGGAACTCCAGATCGGCCGGCGCCGGGAGCGGCTCCGCCTTCGCCGGCCGGCCGGGCGAGCGGGGCTCCAATAGCCCCAGCGCCCCTTGCAGCCAGTCGCTGCGCTGGGCGAAGAACCGCGATTCGCAGATCCCCAACTCGGCGCAGGCTTGGCCCACGCTGTACTCTCCGCTCAACGTCTGCAAGAACAACATCATCCGTCGCTTGGCGTGCGCCGAACCGGCGAGCGGCGTCACCAAGGCCGCGCCTTGCGGCTTGCGTCCCAATCGCGTCATGCTTTAACTCCCTATTCGCAACCAGAGAGAAAAAAGCGGCGGGCCAGGCCGATCCTCGCCGGCCCGCCGCGGGTCTTCCTACCTTCACCCGACCTCCTTGGCGGGCGTCGTCGTCTCGACGGCGGCGGTTCCTTCCAGCGCCGTGGTCGTCTCTGCGGCTTGCAGCATGCGAACCGCCTTCAAAGCGCGGACGCTCGGCCGACGCGCGCGGCGTTTCCGACCGTTTCCGCCGGACTTGGCCTCGGACGACTTCGCCGGCGGCCGCGGGACCGCCAACGCCAATCCCAGCGAGCGTTCGGCCGCTCGAACCAACGCCTGCTGTCGATCGCATTCGCGTCGCAGCCGTTGATTCTCACGCTCCAGCGCCAGCAGTCGGCGAGACGGATTAGGCTGCGGACCGCGCGGCGGCGGTTCGCAGGCCGACAACAGTCCAGCCAATGCTCGTCGCTCCAACAGGTAATAGCGCGGCAGCGACGTTTCCAGCGCCTGCGCCGCCTCGCTCGGCCGGCGGACGCCGGCCAAGACTTCCAAGATGGCCGCCGCCTGCCGCCGGGCTTGAACACTGCCCGGCGCGGCGGGCGGAGCGGAAGCCGACGTCTTACGACGGGCCGACGCGCGCCGCGGAGCTTTCTCGGCCGTGCTCATGAGGCGCCTCCTGTCGCTTCTGGCGTCGAGCCGCCCTCTTCCGCGGGCGACGACGGCGATTCATACCAGGAGACCCCCGGCGCGGGAGGCGCCGGCAAGTCGTCGCCGCTCTCCGGCGCGCCGTGCGGACAGACCGTCTCGGGCAGCGGCTCCGCAGCCTCTTGGTCCGCCGGCGCCGGCGGACCGACCAACTCCACTTCCTGTCGCGGCTGGCCCGGCCGAGTCAGGAACACGCGTTCTCCTTCGGCATGCACGCTGAAGGGCTGGCCGGCCACCTGGCCGGTCACGTAGAACGGCGGACGCGGAACTCCCTGCCGCGCCAACTCCAGGGCGTTCGACGCCACGCGCTCCCGCAACGTCGCGAGCACCGTCGGCGCGGCGTTGAAAAACCGATCCGCCGGCGTCAAACCGTCCAAGCCCTGATGCGGACGTTGGAAGTTGTAATGGTCGATGAACAGACCGATCCGTCGCCGTGCGTCTTCCAGATCCAAAAACACGGCTCGCTGCAGGCATTCGCGCCACAACGTACCCCAAAACCTCTCGACCTTGCCCAGCGTCTGCGGATGCTTGGGACGCGAGATGACCTGACGAATTCCTTGTTGCTCCAGCTCCCGGCTGAACTGGCTCTTGCCGCGCCAGGTCACGTACTGCGGGCCGTTGTCCGTCAGGATCTCATCCGGCGGACCGTAGGAGGCGATCGCCGCCCGCAACACCTCCAGCACCAGAGCGCTGGAAGCGCTGGCGTGCAACCCGTAGCTCACCAGAAAGCGGCTGTGGTCGTCCATGAAAGCCACCAGATACAACCGCCGATTCTGACGTTTGAGCACGAAGGTGAACAGATCCGTCTGCCAGAGTTGGTTGGGCTTGGCCCGCTCGAAGCTCCGCGGCTTGTCCGGGTGCGGACGAGTGACCCGCTCTTCCATCTGGTAGCCGGCCTCGTGCAGCACCCGAGCCACGGCCGCGGAACTGGCCGCCATCGCCGGACCGCGCAGCAACTCGTCGCTGATCCGCTGGCAGCCCCAATCGGGATGCAACTGCTTGAGCATCACGATCGTCCGCTTGGCGACTTCCGACAGGCGGCTGCCGGTCGAGGCGCCCCGCGGCTGCTCCATCAGCCCCGCCGGGCCTTGCTGCGAGAACCGCTTCTTCCACAGATAAAGCGTGTGCTTCGACAGGCCCACCAGCGGCGCGAAATCGCCCGCCGGCAGTCCGCTCCGCTGCCAGGTATCGAGGATCAGTAGCCGCTCCTGCGGCGAGAAGGCCTGCCGCACCTCGTCCGGCTTGACCAGCTTCCGGCCCCGCCGGCCATCCCAGCCCACTCGATTCCTGGGCAACTCCACGCCCGAACCCCGGATGGCCGGGCCCGCGGGCGGCACATCCGGCGCCGATTCGTCCGGCGACGTCGCCGCCTCGGCGCCCAGATCATCCCACGCTTCGCCGCCGTCGTCTTCCAATGGGACGCAGTCGCCGCCGCTAGCACGGCTCTCCTCTCCTGCGTACAACTCCCAGGCGTTGCCCGCTTCCGGCGCTTGACCAAAGCGGCCCAACTCTTCCCCGCGATCCTCGCCCTGCGATCCCGGACCTTGAAACTCGGATGACATCTCGACCTTCTCCTGCGGCCATAAGCCGCCGTAGGGAGAAGGCCCTTGCTCCACTCATTTAATCGATGCTAGCGGCAAACATTTCGGCAAAGGGCACAAGGGACAGAGCGACGAGCAAATTGCGGCGACGCTCACCGCGCAAGGTCATCGTTCACCGCTCAGCGACAAGCTACTCGTCGATACGGTCAACAAGATTCGTCTGGCCAACCGCGTCTTTCAGCGTCCGAATTATTCGCACCCGCGCCGAGTGGCCGGCCACCTGACTATCTCGCAGTTGGCGGAAATATTGAATCTTCCCCAGAATTGGATTCACGGTCGCATCACTCGTGGCTCGATCCGCGTGAAGAAAGATGCTGCACGGAAGTGCTATCTCTTCCCTGACGAGCCATCGACGTTGGCAAAGTTTAGGCAGTTTATCGACGGACAAATCTCCCACCTTGATTTCTGGAAGGGGCATCAAGATGCCTAATCGAAATTCTTTCCGAGCCCTCCGCGCGAGAAGCGGCAGCGGATGAGAAACCGCGTCGCCTGTTCAATCATCGTACCGCTCGTCTCCCGCTTCGCAGTTTCAAATGTCCGCTCGTCGTAGGCGACGTCCGCCAGGCGTGACGAGAGCTGCCTTGCTGACTCTGCCGCAGAGAGAACGGTCCAGAGTGCAACGACATTGGGATTGATGTCACCGAGGATCTCGCGTTTCATCCGCGGCATCGCGAGGAAGACCGACGCACCGAAGGCGCACGGCTCCAGATATTCGGTCACCTTCGCGCGAACGTCCAAGAGAATCGGCACGATCTTCGGGGCAAGATAATACTTGCCGCCGTGAGCTTTGACCGGCGGGCGGATGCGATGGACGTGGCAGCTGCGGAAGGTCGACGTGTCGGCGGCTGGCCGCTCCGGTTCCTCGCCGAAGAGCGACCGCTGGACCGATCGTTCTCCCCGGCCGGGAACGTCCGAGGCACCCATCGGGCACTAGCGTAGATCCTGTTGGGCACAACGGGCAAGCTGGCTGGCGACCGCGCTGACGCCGGTCAGTTCAGCCACTCGTCGGGAACGTCGATGTCGGTCCCTGCCTTGAAGGTTGGCACCGCGAGTGCAGCCCCGAGCGGCGCTTGCTGCACCGGCGGATTGCCCGGCAACCCGACCCACACCGTCCATCCGTTTCCGTGCGCGTAGTGCCAAATGCTCCCGACGACACCTGCGCGGGATGGACGCTTCAATGGGGCCGCGGCAAATTCGCCGCGGAGTGAAAGATCGTAGAAGCACGTCTTGGCCCTCCGAAAATGCTTCAATGGGGCCGCGGCAAATTCGCCGCGGAGTGGGCCGGGCCACGAAGCGCTCGGCGCCGCGGCCAGCGAGCTTCAATGGGGCCGCGGCAAATTCGCCGCGGAGTGTTTCGGACATGGCAAACACCTGCTTTCCGACTTCAGGCTTCAATGGGGCCGCGGCAAATTCGCCGCGGAGTGTGTTCGAGCTAGACGAACCGCTCGCCGAAGAGCCAGGCTTCAATGGGGCCGCGGCAAATTCGCCGCGGAGTGTTCGGCCCGGTCGTGATCCAGCTCGATCCGGTGTTGCTTCAATGGGGCCGCGGCAAATTCGCCGCGGAGTGCTCCGCGTCTCGGTGGTTCAGTCGTCGCCGCGTTCGACGCTTCAATGGGGCCGCGGCAAATTCGCCGCGGAGTGGCCGGGAAGCCGGGAAGCCGGGCTTCAATGGGGCCGCGGCAAATTCGCCGCGGAGTGGAAAGATTCTCGTTCGGTGCTTGGCTCGCGAGGTGCGGCTTCAATGGGGCCGCGGCAAATTCGCCGCGGAGTGCAGGCTGCCGCTACGGCGGCTAACATCGGCCAAGCGTTGCTTCAATGGGGCCGCGGCAAATTCGCCGCGGAGTGATCCACAGCCACGCGACCCATGCTACACGATATCCGCTTCAATGGGGCCGCGGCAAATTCGCCGCGGAGTGTTAGGGCTGCCGGGGTTATTTTTGCAAAGCACGAAAGGCTTCAATGGGGCCGCGGCAAATTCGCCGCGGAGTGGTGAAGAGAGAAAAAGGAGCCGACCGTGAGTACCGGCTTCAATGGGGCCGCGGCAAATTCGCCGCGGAGTGCGGAGACTCCTGGTACTCAGCCCGCGATGCAAATCGGCTTCAATGGGGCCGCGGCAAATTCGCCGCGGAGTGCTTTTTCGTACCAGATTTACCAATCTGGCGAATCTGGGCTTCAATGGGGCCGCGGCAAATTCGCCGCGGAGTGGCCGGAATCGCGCTAGCGCCGCGGTCTACTGACCTGCTTCAATGGGGCCGCGGCAAATTCGCCGCGGAGTGGCTCCGGCGGCCTGGCCGCCGGGGTAAAGCTGGATCTGCTTCAATGGGGCCGCGGCAAATTCGCCGCGGAGTGCGCGCCGCGACCAATTACAGCGACTGAGCGAAGACGCGCTTCAATGGGGCTGCGGCAAATTCGCCGCGGAGTGGTCGAGGTCCGAGCCAAGGAAGCGGACCGGGAGGCCGGCTTCAATGGGGCCGCGGCAAATTCGCCGCGGAGTGCCGCCGGCAGTTCGCTGGGCCTGGGCGTACAGATGCCGGCTTCAATGGGGCCGCGGCAAATTCGCCGCGGAGTGACCGGATCGAGCTGGATGATGACGGGGCCGAATTCCGGCTTCAATGGGGCCGCGGCAAATTCGCCGCGGAGTGAAGCACGGTCCAAACGCCGATCAAAATTCCAAACTGGCTTCAATGGGGCCGCGGCAAATTCGCCGCGGAGTGGAAGAACTCACCAACGACGAACGAGCAGCCATCGAGCTTCAATGGGGCCGCGGCAAATTCGCCGCGGAGTGCTTTGGTTTAGGGCCTCGTCGCGGGCGATTCGCCGGCTTCAATGGGGCCGCGGCAAATTCGCCGCGGAGTGTTCGCCGGCGGCTCGACGAACGTCGCGATCACCAGCAGCTTCAATGGGGCCGCGGCAAATTCGCCGCGGAGTGTCGCCGGCAGCGGGTCGGCGAGCTGCCAGACCGCGGCGCTTCAATGGGGCCGCGGCAAATTCGCCGCGGAGTGGCGAGGGTACGCCGACCGTCAAGGGACGCTCGCGCGTCGCTTCAATGGGGCCGCGGCAAATTCGCCGCGGAGTGGGCGGCCAAGGAAGGCGCGGACCTGTCGAACGTCTGGCTTCAATGGGGCCGCGGCAAATTCGCCGCGGAGTGCCCGCCCGCGCAACTCCAGACGCCGCAACGTGCCCGAAACGACATTGCGAGCACCGAGCGCCGGAGCGGTTTGGACGAACGACAAACGCATTTGGCGGGGTCTGTAAGTCACGTCTCCGCCGATCGTTATCAACCTGCGAGCGTTGGCCGAGTTTTGCGACGGACCCCGCCGCTCGCACGACAAAAACTGCTCAATTGCCAAAGAACGCCATTGGCTAACGGGTCGTGAAGACCGGATACGTCATCACCTCACCGGTTAGTACCCGGGCCAGCAGGCGAGCCTGGATTTCGAGCACCCGACGATAATTGATACGATAACCGAAAACTGGATGGGTGACCAGCGTGTCCATCCGCTGTTCGTAGGCTCGAAAAAACGCCTTGCGACCGTTGGCTGTGAGGGCGACGGAGTTACCGGCACGGACGAAGTCGCGCGGAGTCACCATGCGCGTGTTGATCGCGCTCAAGACCACCGAGTCGGCAATCAATGGACGGAACGGCTCCATCAGGTCCAACGCCAGTGCCGCCCTGCCATAGCGCGGTTGATGGTAGAAGCCGAGGAATGGATCGAAACCGACGGCGTGGCAAACGATAGTCAAATCTTTGGCCAGCACGCTATAGGCCAGCGATAACAGTGCATTGATCGGATCGCGCGGCGGGCGGCGGTTGCGAGAATTGAAGTCGAAATTGAAGTCGGCGGAACCGCGCGACGACGTTCCGGACTCGTCGAGCTTAATCATGCCGGCGAAGTGCTGGAAGTACACTCGGGCCGCGCTGCCTTCGATGCCGAGCAATTCGTCCGTTGCAGTGGCCCGTTCGGCATCGTCTTGCATGTTCTTAAGAAAGGTCAGGGCCGACGCAGGTGGTTCGACGTGGTTGCGCTGCAACATGGTGCGCGTGTTGCGAATCTTGCCGGCCACCAATGCCCGCGCCACTCTGAGACAGAAACCGGGCACGTCGGCCAGGCGGAACTGCTCACGCCGAAGGTAGATGTTCTTGACACCCAAGCCATGCGTGACGCCGTAGAACCACCCGCCCATTGAAAAGTAGGCGATCGGCACTTCCTGCTCACACAAAGCTTGCAAAGCTTGGGTCGAAAGCTGGATATTGCCCATCATATTGAGCTGACAAATCTCATTGATCCGCACTTCTTGGACGACTTTTTCTTTTTGCTGCATCTTTAGCACGAAGCCGCTCTTGCCCACGCGAAGTCCCTGCGTGTTCAGATAGAGGGGCCGGAGTTCGTCGCGAGCTGGCAACAGGCGGCGAACTTCGCCGTCGTCCTTCGCCCCATCGATGGTGCGCGCGTTGGGCGCGTCACCGATATCGAACAACGTCCCCTGCACGGTCCGGGTGAGCGGCTCGTGAATGCGCAGCGTTGTGGTCTCATCGGGCAAGCAAATGCCGACCAATGAGCAGCGCGGGCACTTGGGGCTATCGACCAATGGAGGTGGAATGCGTCCGCTGCCGGCCAACGCGCGCGCCTGGCTGAGCGCGTCGAGCGTCGCTTTCACCAAGTCGTCGTCGATCGGGATGCGGACACGCTGCTTGGTGGCGACGTAGTAGACCACCGCCTCCTCACAGCGGTAGCCATTGTCGCGGAGCACGAGCGCCTGAACGGCCAGTTGCACGCGGTCCGGATCCCAGGCCGCAAGGACTCCGGTGTCCCGATCTTCGCGTGGCGAACCACGCTTGTAATCGACGGGCGTGACGATGCCATCCTCCGCCTCGATCAGGTCGAGCTTGGCGATCAGACGGTGGGTCTCACTCGACAGGGTGACACTGCGCGAATGGATCGACTCCTCGGCCGGCAATTCTTCCGCGGGGGCAAGTTCCCCCTTGCCACCGTCTAATTTCGTGTGCCGTAGCGCCCCTTCGACCGTCTCGCGGTTATGTGCAAAGACTCCTTCGACCCACTCGTAGAAGAATAGTCGAGGGCAGTAGACGAACTCATTGAGCATCCGGGCCGGCAGATAGTCCGGCGCAGCATCGTCCTGGCGGACGTCGTTCTGAGGCGCAGTGGACATGGGCTATACCACAATGCAGGGCGCATCCATGTTGGTGTAAGCGAGCCCGAGCGCGCTAATGACACGTTCGCCGCGTCCCTCGGTTGGCCCAAGGTCGACAAACAGTACCTGGTCTTCGTTGTGCTTGATGAGTTCGGACAAGGCGTGCCGGCACTTGGCCAGGTCGATCGGCGTGAACTGGCACTCGAAGATCGAGTATTGCAGGTGATCGCCAAAATCGCGCATCGTCTTGAAGACCTTGCGCAGCCGCTTGTCATCGGCGATGTCGTAGCAGACGAGATACGTGTTACGCATGGCTTAAACCCGAGTCAACAGGCCGAACAGCCATCCGTGCCAGGGTTATCCCACGTTCCAGAGTAATTCGATGGCCGGGCGACGCAAGGATCGCTGCCTGCCGGGACAAAATAGTTTTCCGCAACGTGTTCGCGAATCTAGAAGATGGCGGTGGCAGGGGTGAAGTTACGGAACTTGCCGATAGTGATGCGTCTACTTCGGAATGCAGTCAGAACACCTAATTCTCTCAGTCGCCGCGGCGCTTGCGCCCTATTATCAGTCAGATCCGGGATCGCCAGCAGGCTGCGGCAAACATCAACGGACACCGGACGTGTCCAGATGGGCCAGGTCCAATAGGTATCCCCGGCGCCGCGGCCGGTGAAGCCGACGGTGCGCAGTTTGGAATTGCTCGGGGCGCACGTGGTCAGGGGTAAACCTTCAATCGCAAGTCGGTTAGCGCCGAGCATGGCGCCGCCTTTTTTGCGGGCGGGGTCGCCGCTGGGGTCGCGCCACTGGAGGGCGTAACGGCTGTCATCGGACGGATCCCATCTGAGTGTCTGATTAGTCACGGGATCGTCGTACTTCCAAGGCAAGAAGAGCGCCTTATGAAGATGCTGGTCCGTTGTGCGCTTGACGATGTGTCGCATGAACGCAAGGAAATGCTGGTGTCCGGCACCGCTCATCGTTCGCAATGCGGTGTCCTGGACTACTACTTTGCCGCCCTGTTCGTTCACAATGACGTCGCAAGCGAATGCCGCGGCAAAATCGGCCGCAATGCGACGATCTGGATCGCGAGAATGATGGGCCACATCCACGCATTGCCGGGCAAATGCACGAAACTCCTCCGGAGTAACACTGAGGTTATCGCCAAGACTTAAAGCAAGGTGATCGTTCATCCGGATAAGGCGAACGTGAAGTAGGTCCGTGCAATCCTGTTGATTCAACAGCTTGTCTCCAATGACAATTGGGCGCCACGCACCTGCATGTTCGATCCAAGACATTTTCACATGGCCTTCGGGCCAGGCGAGGGTTAAGGTGCGCAGCGTACCTAACGCTGCGAGGAAGGCGAGAGGATTGCTGCCGTCAAGACCACTGAGAACCAAGCCATCTTTGGATGCACTCAGGGCGCTCGTCATGTCAGAACCTCTTCGGCTTTCCGTTGCGGAGCGCCGTCCATAACTTCCTGCTCTTCCCGCTGGCTGGCACGCTGGTCGGCCAGCCTGAGAGTCGTCTCAAGATATGCCAGCCCCCACCAACCGAAGCGCCGACTGAGCGTCCAAAACCGCTCGGCGATTCCGGAGTCGAGTCGGTGGGGCGGGTTCTCCTTGCGTTGTTCGGCGGTTAGCATGGCAATGATCCCCAGTGATTCAAGGTTGACTTCCGATGGTTCATCATCGACGACCACGGGAGCGAGCGGCCGCGCCCGGCCGTGGTGTGCCGCAATCAAATGCAAGGTCAAGTCTCGCATTACCTTGTCAGTTGGCAGGCAACCTGCGACTAATTCCGCCAGTTGCACGGAGAGCACTTCGTGGCGGAAACCCTCGGGCAGGCCGCTACGTTCGCGAGCGAGACGGCATTGCTGCGTGGTGTTTGGCATCCGACCGGACTTGGCCCAGAGAGCCGGCTGTGCCCCAGCATCGTTACGGTCACCATTGATGAGTAAGGCTTGAAAACGCTCGTCTGCCTTGCCCCAGTCGTGCAAGTCCGCCGCCCGCTGAAGTGCTTCGGCCCAGCCGCGCACAGGCAACAGGCTGACTACGGCATCAATCTCGTGTCGCACATGAAGCAAATGTTTTTCCAGTGAAACGGGGTTCTCCCGAGCGACGCGAGAGGTCTCATCTTCGCCGTCATCCATAGCTGGAAGGATTATCGTCGCTGCTGTTGTCGGCACACGTTTGCGGGTTCGCAACACTACCCCTTTTTCGTCGGGATAGCGTTCTTCGTCCAGGCCATTCTTCTTTGCGGCCAACACACGCATCGTTTCCGCAACTTCGCGCTGATCCTGATGGGCCGCATCGGCAGCCTGGCGAAGCAGGTCGCGAAGGTCGTCGCGATGCAGGTCGCTCTCCGTATCTACAAGCCATTCGCAAAGTCGATCAATTGCTTGACTCTTCGGCCAGCCCTCCAATCGCTCCGGGCGCAGGCGAAGGATGGCGCGGCCGCGCGATTGGCGATAGGCCCGCTCGGCAACATCTCTGGGGGCACTGTCGGGAATGTGACCGAAGAAGTCCCAGCCACCGGCGCTGACGGGCAACACAACCATGTCGCCAGGGCGAAGGTCGGCCGAATCAAGAATTAAAGTGCTGCGTGAGGAACCGCGCCAAGCCAGAGCGACGGACGGCGTCCGGCCTCGCTCGCCCGTTGATTCCGGCGGGGGTGCGTCGAACAGGTCAGATCGCTGCTCATCCGAGACATTCTTACCTGCTAGCCAGTCGCGCACAAGACCTATTGGGACAGACATGCACTCCGGCGAAGAAGGCGGAGAGAGATTGACTGTGTCGATCCATTGGTCGCTGTTTTCCGGTAAGTCGTCGCGCCAGCAGACATTCACATCCGGTTCGCCGCGCTGTGGGCCGTGCAGAAACAGCGACACGTCCGGGTCCGGCACGGGGATTGGGTTTGTCTGGCCCCAGGCATCGAGGTACGCCGGGAACATAATCGGGGCGCCGGCGCGCGGGGCTAGTAGCGGCATCGTTTTCACTTCCTCAAGAAGCGAGTTCATCGCATTGACGCCGAAGTCGACGTAGCTATCTGACGCGATAGATTGCAGCCATTGCCACGTGGTAGCGAGAGCCGAACCATAAATTGGATCGTCACCCTCGGTTTGATCGGCGCGGATAACGATGTAGCCGCGAGCATCAATGTCCCGTCCCCTGCGATTGAGCCGGCCGAATCGCTGCCGAATTGCGTCGAGGCTCGCGCACTCGCAAACCATAGCATCAAAGTCGAAATCCGCGCCGACCTCCAGGCACTGCGTGGCAACGACGAACATCGGCTTGGTTTCACCGGCCGTCGCTCCGCGGGTCTTCCCGACGCGCAATTGTATTGCCTGGGTGAGTTCATCTCGGTCAAGCGGCCGCATGCGACCGATGGCAAGGTGGATGGCGGCCGGAGGTTCATCCGTCTGTGTTGTGGGCCTGAAGTGATTTTTCAGCCGCTCATACGCCGCGCGTGCCGTAGCAATGCGGTTGACCACGATGGCGATGTTGTGAGGCTGGTTGTTTTGAAGCTCAATCGCCCGCGCGACGATTTCGGCGGCTAGTTCGTCGATCGCCTTCTTTCCCTTCGCCCGTTCCGCCACGTGCAGTCGAATGGGCTTTGCCCGACCGTGGCGCGCGGTCAGCACTGGATGCTCACGGTCTTCATCGTCCAGACGGAATACGTCGCTCACGGGATCGCCCGGGGTGGCGGTCATTTGCACAAAATGGAACGGTGTGAGAATGGCCTCATGCGCCCAACTCTCGCTACGATAACGGCGGACGGCCTGGAGTGTCTCGACGAACGGCTGGCTAATGTGCGCCTCGTCGAGCAAGATCGTGCTGTCGTGCGCGATCAGCGCTGCGTGCATTGGTGCGGCCTCGGGCGAGACGCCGTATCCTCGGAATAGCAGACGCGAGCCGACCTGGTCGATTGTGCTCGTGATGATCGTCGGCTGCGTTACCGAGCGCGCCCAACGGTTATCACGTACGAGTCCGCCGCGAAGCATTGCCACGTCCAGCGGAGGCGCGTCTGTGTCGCCAGACGTTTTGCGTAGCGCTGCGGCGACCCGCCGCAGAATCGAGTCGGAAGGATTGTCAAGGGCCTGAGCTAAACGCTTGGCGATCTCCATCGCCCGCCCGTATGCCTCGTCCACGATCACCCGGCGGTTGACGACAAAGAAGATGCGTCGCCCGACGGTCCGCTCGCCTGGTTTACGCGAGGCTTGGACAGCCAAGGCGAACACGGCAATATCGAGACAGGCCGTCTTGCCGCTTGCCGTAGGCAAGTCAATGAACGCAGGCCAGTTGCCCTCGCACACTCGCCGCGCGAGGCGACGCTGCCAAGGGAATGGCGCAATCGGCCGTCCTCGTTCGTCTTTGTAGATTTCGCCGAAGAACTCGCAAAAGTCACTTGGCTTCAGTTCGTTCGTCATCGCTTCCCTTTCCACGGCCGGCACAAGCCATAGCCCCGAAAACGACCCGCGCCCAGTAGTAGCGGTCCCTCGATTTGATGCTCAAACCTCAACCACGCGTGTACCTGCTGGCGTTGTGACTGCCCCTGCTTCACGGGCATCAGCGAAAAGCCTCCGCCGTTGCCGGCCACCGCTCGTGGGGCTCCCCGGAACCAACTTGTCTTGTCGACGTCAACCCCAACCGGCCGGGGTAACCCCTGCCGCTCGCAGCTTTCCGCCACGATCTCCGCCACATCCAGCGACCATTGCTGACGGTCTTTGGCTCGCTCGACTTTGGGATGGCGGTCCAGCACGATCGGCGTGACCGTCGCCCAGGTGTCGCTCGGTTCGGTCCAAGCGCGGACTTGCAGCGTCCCGGGCGGCGATAGCCGCGTCTCTCGTGTCAGCGTCCACTTTCCTAGCGACCCGAGTATCAGGTCGATTGTCTTTGGCTGGCCGATGTCGTCGTAGATTAAACCGCGTAATGCCCGTCCACGCTCGCGCGGTTCGATCCCTTTCGGAAACGCTAGAGCGATTCCCATGATGTGTCCATCGGCATGCTCACGATCGACGAATGCCAATGGCAGCAGTGCCAAGTGCGGTTGCTGCGTGGGGGCCCCGTCCGCCTTGTGACCGCTGAGCCACTCGCATTCCCTAGCTGGATCGCATTGCTTGATGATAGTCTTGTGCAACGCGGTCAGCAGATGCCAGGTTGATCCCAGACCAATCACGGGTCCTTCGTCTTTCGACAGAATCAGTAACTCCCGATCGAACACCCCCGATACTGTCTCGGCCTCGGTGACCGTGGCGTGGGTGTGGTATGGCTGCCACTGGCTGATCGTAGGATGCAACCTCATCGGCTCGATGCCGTCGAATCGTTCAGCTAACTCCTGTTTCAATTGCTTCTTTGCCTTGCCGTGGGCTGTGGCCATGCGGCCGTGCAATTGGGCATAGGCTTCAATTGCATCGCCGTTGAAGACAGCGGCGAGATAGCCGAGGGTACCGGTGCTTGCGATCCGCATGGGCCGCTCACCATAATCGGCAGGCAGCAGATTCGGTTCCGGCGGTCGCCCTTCGACCCACATTTGCACCAGCGACGACGAGTGGCCGATTCGCGTTACCTTCTCGCAGAGTCGATCCAAAATCGCGCATTGCTCCCCATTGAGCTGCGCATCTCGCCAGCACAGAAAAACGGTGTCGTCCGACGGTCTGACACGAGGAAACGTGCGCGCCTGTCGATCGCGACCGAGGGCGACGCTTTGCAGCGGAGTTAGTGCCTTCTTGCCCTTGATTGGGTCACTACTGTCATTCACTGGTACGAAGCATGTCACCACGTCGCGAGGTTCGGCATCACTAACCCTCATTGACGGCGCGCCCTGTTGCTCCAGCCATTCAAGCACGGCGCGCTCATCGCCGTTCTCACCGGCCTCGAACATAGCGGCCGCGAGCGCCATGAACACCCGCGCCGGATGCGGCGGCCATTCGGCTCGTTCATCCCCCGGCGCACCGCGCGACACATCCGTTGCTATGGCATAGCCTGTCAAATAACGAATCCCCAGGGCGAGCATTAGTCTTCCCCTCCGGCATCGCCGCCCTCAGCCGCCGTCAATTCCTGGCTCTTCTTCACCAGCGCGATCAATTGCGGAGAAGGCTTGAGGACCAGCGGCTCGGCGCGCCATTTGAGTCCGACTTTCTCTGCCGCTACGACGGCATCGTTAAGCAAGCTCATGGCCGCTTTTGCATCAAGCGCGATCTTGGATTCATTCTTGCTTCCAGGCTTGTCGAGTAGCTCCCAATCCATTTGCTGCGAAGGCCATAATAGACAGCGAGAACGCAGGTCAAAGCCCTTCTCCGCCGCGAGCGCCGCCGCGCAAAGTCCCAATGCCACCAATACAACGCGGCCAGCAGAATCTACTTGCTTCTGCTCTTCTGAATTCTTTCGTTGGACTGGAAAACGGAGCCTCCGAATCGCCGGCAACGACAATACCACCATCTGTTCGGCGGAAGCTACAGTCACGCCGCCGGCCAGGGGGCGACCACTATCTCTGTCGATTTTCGACACATCGGGTGTCACATTCCCATGATTTGCAGTCGAGGGCCTCCCGGGATCCGGCAATTTGTCAGCATCCTTTTCTGGGTGGTGGTAAGCGTCCTTACCTTTCACACGTTGATAAAGAACCTTCCGGCCAGTTGGCTTCCTGCTCTTGTCCAGCTCATCCAAAGCTTCGCTGGGGTTAAGCGTCCAGCCTCCATCGGCTTTCCTGTATAACGGGCCTGCATTCTTCTCAATTTGCAGCGGGTCAATTCGGCTGCTGGTTTTGACGCCGAATACCGCATTGATTCCGACAATCTCGCTCACCATCGCCCGCTGGAACTTCGCACCCAGTCCACCTTTAGGACCAGTAGAGTCCCACATGCCAAACACGAGAGCGGAGGGGCACAGTTCGTAAAGCGGCGTCGCATTGGCGATGCTCACCGTGTCGATGTATTTGCCCAAGTCAGATTTTCGGAACGGAACGTCGCCCAACAAGCTGTCGCGCAAAATTGCGTCGGCGATGCGGTGCGGGGCCTGGAAACTCGTCACCTTGCCAACTTCGGTCAATAAGTTGTTGCCGGTGAAGTCCACTTCAATGATCGGGATGCGCAACCGGCCATCGTCGATGGCCTGCTGTAACGCTTCTTCCATCCGGTTGGCTTGCGACTGAACCGAGTCCAGCAGCACGCAGTCCACGGGATCTGCACTGCCTGGCAGCCGCCGCTTCTCCGTCGCATACACCGCACCGGCATACGTGGGTGGGAACACCTTGTCCCCCACACCGCCAGCAGGTTGCAGTTCCGTCCGACAGCGAAATGCTGCGGCGCTTCCGCCTACCGCAGCCGAAAGCAAATCGAGTGTGAGCTGTTGTGGCATGGCTGCCTCCGCGTGAAAATGGGTCTTGAGCTAGCAAGAATCTATCCGAAGGCAAATCTGAATTCAATTCCCTCGAACTCCCTACTAGCAAAACGAAGTTGACATTGTGTAGCTCGGTCGATAGCATTCGTCAATTGGCCGTAAGCGCGTGAGCACGGATGCGAGCCCGCCGCCGAGCGTCTAATTTGTGAATTAGGGGCTCGGCAGCCAATTTTCCCGCTGCCTCTACGGCGGGTTCCATTGAAGCGTTTTCCTGGTTGGGAGCAATACAAATCCCAGAGGACTTTCCGCGGTCCGAAACCGCGGCCCCATTGAATTATCGCAGGATATCCCAACTGGCGGCGTGCATGCTTCCGTCGCCTGTTGAAAAAACTGCTCGAAACCAAATATCCCGACGTCTCAGATAAGGTGGATGCCTGAATGGCCTATGCTTCCGACTTGGCAAGCTGTCAGCCCCCTCTGCATCGGATTGATGCCTGACTGAAAGCTGCGCTTGCTTTGCCGTCACTGATTCGCCGGGCCGCCTTCCACCGCCTCTCTCAAAACAGCGTTTGCTGCTTCCGCGGTTCCTCCGGCTCTTGGCTGCTTGTCAATTGGGACTCGCATGGCGGCGCAGTCGATACCTGCTCCGTTCGTCCCGCAGCCGCCAGCCCCGGCTCAAGCCGAGCGAGCCACTGCGGCACTTCAATGATGGTCGGAACGTGTTCGAGCGAAGGCGTTTTCAACTCCGCTTTTTCTTCAAAGAGCTCCTGGGCCGCTCCTCGGGTGCCACGCGCAATTGTCGCGACCGGGGTTTGATCTATTGGCGCCTCGCGAATCACTCCTCGCCGAAGACCGTTCGGCGTCTCGTGGAACAACGAGCCGATGCGATAGGCAAACTGCGTCTCGCCGGAGAGGCTGTTGCCGCAAATGACCCAGCCATACCGACTCCGCAAGCCCAAGTTAATCGCCGTGATTTTCACGCAACGAGGATCGATGTCCTGCCCGATGAGTTCTGCATGGGGATTGACCTTTGACGCTTCCAGCAGCATCCGCCCCGTGCCGCAGCACGGGTCGTGGATATAGATCGGCTTGCCTGCTGATGGCCGCGCCTCGGGATCAACGCTTATCTGCGCCATCAGTCGCGAGACGCCGTCCGGCGTGAAATATTGGCCGTCCTCCCCGTAGGTGATGGCGCCCTGGAAGAGATCGCCGAGGAGATCGTCTTCGTTATCGTCCATGGCGCCGATCAGCTCCCCGAACATCCGCGCCATGAGGTCCACGCCCCGCTCCCCTTTCTTTCCTTTCGTGTGGCGCCCGACCATCGCGAGATATTCCTCCTCCTTCGTCTGTCGGTGCCGGTTAGAAACGAGGCCACTTTGGCGGCCAGATCATTGCCAGTGTGCAGGTTGCCGGCTGAACTGAAATGGCGGCCGGGTTGCGGGTTTTGGGTCTTGCTCGAAGAGAACGCCGCTCCGCTAAGTGCACGAAGTGGTTCGCCCTTTTTGCGAGTGGACACTTGGCAGACGGGAGTTGCCGTGCTGCATGAGCCTGCCGAGAAGGAAGTCGATGGGAGAGGCTCCGATTCTCAATTGAATGCGAAGCCTCTCTCCACCGCTTTCTTGGAACCCGTAGCTCTGGAATTCGCGGGAGGTGCGCGCATAGCATCACACTTTCGCGTCCCAAAAAACGACTGAAGAAGCAGTCAGCTCGGGCGCAGCCTCAGCGCAGAAAAGGCGATTCGCCCTTCCTTACTGACGTACGCTACGCTCGTAAATCTTGCGCTACTGCGGGGTAACGCAGCTCGCAAGCACGAGTTCGCGAATCGCTCAGGAAGCCTGCTCTTCTAGCGCGTCTGATCTATTGCGAGTTGCCCGCGGGCAACGTGGCATTCCGTTGACCTTGCGAATTTGCAGTTGCCCGAGGCAACTAGCCACCAGCGGCAGATCGTTGCAGTTCGGTGAAACTGATCGACCTGCAACAAAGCCAACGCATCCTACCTGGCAACTGTAGCGAGTCAAGTTGCCCCAATGTTTTTTCAGACCGCTCATTTGTCACCGTCTCGCAACGTGGCGTTGGTAAGCCACTTCGCCGCCACCGACTACCGCCGAACCACCCCAACCACCGCCGCTATAGTGGCCTCGTTCTAAACCGCCACTGACACCTTCGTCTCCGCCGCGAGCGCGCAGACCATCGCCGTCAGCCAATCCTCGAATGCCTGGCCGCGGCTGATTCCGGATCGGCGGCTGAGGTCCTCCAGCTTTTTGAAGAGCTTCGGCGTTTGGGGATGAAAGAAATGTTCCTTGGCCATCGAGTCGCACATTGCCGTCCACGAAACGTGGTGGCAAGCGAATCTGCGTGGCACTGAGACGGCGGTCACTCGTCACGGGGGCAAGAATGCATTGAACTTCCGGGTTCTCTCAGGCAGTGTTCCTTCTTGTCCGAGAGCGGCTCCTTCACATCCATTCTCCGTTCGCAAGAAAGAAAGGTGCTTTATGTCCACAGCCAAGCCCAAGGGGGCACGTCCTCCCGAGAAAAAGATTGGCCCCTTTGCCGGCGGCATTGGGGTCGCGATCTGGATCAATACCGTCGAGACCGATGCGGGCGCGCGGCAAATCCGGTCGATCACCGTGGCGCCGCGCCGCTATTTCGATCAGGAATCGAACCAATGGAAGGACGCGCCGTCGTTTCGACCGAGCGATCTTCCGGCGTTGATCTTTGCGCTCCAGCAGGCGCAGGAGTATTGCTACACCACTCCCTTGCCCGGCGACGAAAGCAATCCTGATGACGACGCTCCCGGCGCCCAAAAACCCCCTTTTTAAGGCACGCTCTGACCGTTCTCGGACCTCGCCCCATGCGCAGGCATGGGGCCTTTCAGCGGATGTGCTCGACGGCTTCTTGCTGTTGGAACGCGCACTGTCGGAGCGCTTCGAGCCGCACAGCAAGCGAAAATCACCCAACTAGGGCGCGGCAGTCACAGACGATGAACGCCACGCGCGGTGCGGGATGTGGGCCATTAACGCTTGCGCTGTCGCGTCTCGACGCGAGAGATCATGTCGGACGCGGCGATCCCGAGGGCGTCGCAGATCCGAAAAAGCATTTCAACGGTCGGCGATCGATGGTTGTTTTCGAGTTCGCTTAAGTAGCTGCGGTCGATGCTCGCTTCAAAAGAGAGCTTTTCTTGACTCATCCCCGCCTCTTCGCGAGCTTTGCGCAATTCATCCCCAAGCATCCCAGCAATATGCTCGCTCCCTGCTTGCTAGGCTGTAGGATATATCCTACAATGCTTGGCATCGTTCGCGATGGCAGCCCCGAGACCACGGCGAGCGGGAGGAGGTGCGACATGCCGATTCGTTCAATTCCCGCAACTTGCCATCCGCCGCTCCTCCGCGCAACGACGCGCTCCCCGCGTTCCGTGAACGATCTGATCCGCCAAAACTTCGGCCTCCTCATCGCCTACATCTTGCCGGGCTTCGTCGTCATTTCCGGCGCCGCTTTCATCTTTCCCCCGATTCGCGCTCTGCTGACGCCGACGCTTGGCTTGGCCGATGGCGTTGAGAGCACCGCTTTCGTCACCCTCGCCACGCTGCTTGCCGGCATGACCGTCAGTGCGCTGCGCTGGCTCCTTGTCGATACTCTTCATCATTCGACCGGCCTGCGCCGTCCCGAGTGGGATGACGCTAGTCTGCCCGCCAAGCTGCCCGCGTTCTCCGCCATCGTCGAGGATCATTATCGCTTTTACCAGTTTCACTCGAATCTGGCGGTCGCCGTTGCCTGCGTCTATATCACCTGGCGGGTGCAGCAACCGCCGTTCGCCCCGTGGGCGGACGAGGCGTTCTTCTTGATTGAATTTCTCTTCTTGGCGTCGTCGCGCGATAACCTGCGCAAATACTACGCACGGTCCGCGCGTTTGCTTGGTTCCCTTCCCTCTTCTCAAAGGAGTCGTACCCATGACCAACGGCAGCCATCCGCCAAAACCGGAACCCAAAAAGCCCTCGGAGGCGAAAACCGGCGCCGACAAAAAGTCGGCGAAGAAATCGAAGTGACACCCTAATCTGCGGGTGCCGCTAAACGGGCGGCCGACGGAATGGCCGCCCTGCTTTTATTGAATACAGCTTTGCCCATTCTGTGCCATGCTGGTCAACGAGCGGCTTCCCGAGCCTCTTTACGGCTGCAGCCGTAAAGGCATATCCACCGCCGCTGCCTGGCCGGATCGGTTGCAATCGCGCGATCCCCTTCCCCCAACCCGACATCAAGGGTTTTTCAACGGCCTCGCTGCACCCAAGAAGTTCACGGGATCGACGACTTGCAAGTGCGGGAATCTGCCGATGAAGCTCGCATCCTTCATGAGGTCTCGCAAGTCATTGTCCCAGCTGACGAGATAGCGGGAGTCTGTCGCCACGGCGAGATTGAGATACGGCAAGTCGGTGGGATCGCGCAGAGGAAAACCGGCGTCGGCGGGATCGTCGGCGACCGTCGCGACCATCGCAATTTTTTGCAAGAAGATTTCGACCCGCTGGTCGGTGAGCGTCGTAAATCCTTTGCGCGTCTTTGGGCGCGTGAGAACATTCCTGACTTCCGCGAGAATTGCCGGGCTCACGGCGAGACTGACTGAGCCGGATTCAACGAGCCCGAGACACGCAAACGACGGGCCTCGCATGTTGGTTGCCGCTTGCAGGAAGACCATGCAATCGAAGACCGCGGAAATCATGCAGGCGAGCCGGGGGCGGAACGTTTCTCCGAACGCACTTCTTCAAGCGACTCTCCCAGCAGCGCGTTGAGTTCCGCCTCCGTCATGCCGCTCCGCTCGAACTCGGCATGCACGGGAGCGAGGATATCCTTGAATTGGAGCTGAGCCAGCGCCAGACGTGCCTGGACGGCTTCGACGACGAGAGTGCTGATGTTCTTGCCCGTCGCTTCGGCCTGGGCGCGAAGCTGCTCCTCGGTTGCAGGTGGTAAGTGAATCGTGATGGTCATGGCGGTGAGAGCTAGGTCGCAACGAATGCCAATCCATCTCTATCATACCAGACGCTCCCGAGGGCGACCAGAAAATGAAGCGAATAACGGGGCTTTGCAGGTCCGCCGATGCCAAGACCGCTGCAATCGATCCATCGTTTGAACGAATGGCCGCCAGGACGACGCAATTCGGGGACCTCTGCCCCCGTCACCACACGCTCGAAGCGCCGGACGGACGATCTTGCCCATTCCATCTGAAACGTTCTCGCGACATCCTGCCGGCATGTCGTCGTAGCCGTTCCGCCAGAGTTCCCACCGGCACATCACCAAGCCAGTAAGAAAGCCATTTGGCGGACTGGAGACGGTATCGCGATACCCTTTCCGCAACCACTCTGCCGTCTTCTCACTGAGCGCCGTGGCGCGTTACCGAAACGGTATTCTCGGAACGCTGTCCGGCACGGCTTCCAAGCGGTCTTGCGCTCGCCATCGCAAGGCTGCCGCCACCCTGGCGGTCAAGCCGCAGGAACGCAGGATGGAAGCCACTTGGTCAGGCGCCGCGAGGCGCCTGATACGGTCGCACCACGGTTCCGCGGAAGATCAAGGGAACCTTTCCGAAAGCCCTTGCCGCGCAATCCTTCCGTGGTAGCGTAGGCCACGACCACTCCCCTCTCCTCGCCATGTCGCAGTTTTTGACGGTCAAAGAGGCCGCCCAGCGAACCGGCAAGTCCCCGAGTTCCATCCGCCGCGTCATCTATCCCATTCTCGAAGACCCGCAGCATCCCGATCGTCCGCAGATTCAACCCAGCGTCGATGACGCGCGCGAGCTTCGCCTGCGCGGCGAAAACTTCGCGTGGCGGCTCAGCGAGGACCTGCTCAATCGTGCGATTCCCCCCGCGTCCCAGGTGGATCCGGGGAGAGAGCCCAAGGGCGCGCATGGCGCCGAGGCTGATCTCGTGGTGATGCTTCGCCGCGAACTGGAGATCAAGAACCAACAGATTTCCCAGCACGCGGAGCTGGTCTCCCGGCAAATGGAACTGCTCAATGCGCTCAGCGAGCGCTTGCGTGAAGGAAACATGCTCTTGGGTTCTTTGCAACAGCGCTTGACGCTTGCCGAGAAGAATACCGCGCCGCCCGTGGTGGACGCCCAACCGACGCCGACGAAATCCGCTAATCCCGCGCCGCCGAAGGGCAAGGCCCCGGCCAAGAAGCCTGCGAAGAGGGGACTGCTCTCGCGCTGGTTTCATTGAGCAAGTACGCCGCATCCTTTGTGGCGATCGATGCAAGGGCTTTGCGTTGACGGCGCAAAGCCCCTCGGGAATCCTCAGCCGTATCTCACATGAGCAAAGCCCCCTCCGCCGTCGGCGCCACTGCGCAGAACCGGTATCGCTTGCCGGGCATCGAGCGAGAGGGGATCGCGCAGCTGTCGCTTCTCGAGACGGCGATCTGGCCGCTGCAGGGCGGAAAGATTCCCACGCCGGCCTTCGAGACGACTTATGCGTTCACCGGCGACGCCGGCAGGCAGACGGCTCGCGTGATCGTTCGCTCGGCGCTCGGGCTGGAATCCATCGACGAGTATGTACTGTGGGGACTCCTGGGATCCACGCTCAGCAAACCCGACGCCGACGGGATGCTAATCGCCACGCCCTACTGGATGCTCAAAACCCTCGGGCTCGCCACCGGCGGCTACCAGTACGGCGAGCTGCGCGCGTCGCTGTTGCGGCTGGCGACGACAAGCTATCAGAATACCGCTTTCTATAACCCCCAGACTCAAGAGCACGAGTACGTCGCGTTTCAGTTCCTCAGCTTCCTGCTGCCGACGGTCAACGGGAGAGGGGAGGCGATCGACACCGACCGCTGCTGGCGGATCGAATGGAACCCCGCATTTTTTCGGTTTTGCAAAATGACCGGCGGGAACTTGCTGTTCGATTTGGATCTCTACAAAGGGCTGACGCCGGCGTCGAGGCGGCTCTTTCTCAAACTCAAAGATCGCTTCTGGCGCTCCAAGCGAGTGTTTTTCAACGTCGATGACCTGACGATCAATGGTCTGGGGTTCTCCGCAAGCCGCCCGCTCAAGAAACGCAAGTACGACTTGACTAACTGCATCCGGGAACTGCTGGAACAGGGCATCATCGAACTCGGCCGCGGCCAGACCGATCCCAGGGATTTGTTTTTCAAGCGCGGGAAGGGCTCCTACGTCGTTCTGTTCCACGAGGGGCCGTACTTCCGCCGTCCTGCGTCCGAACGCGCCACGGCCCAAAAGAATGCGATTGCGGACGATCCGCTCTTCGAGCCGCTGCGAACGATCGGCCTCGACAGCGCCGCCATTCGCCGACTGTTTGCCGAGTACAGCCGCGCGCTCATCGGTCGCTGGGTGCGCATCACCGACGCCGCGATGCACGATCGTCCGCAAGGGTTTCCCGGCTTCAAGGTCTCGCCCGCGGCGTTTCTCATCGACGGCATCACGCACAGCCGCTTGCCTCCCGATTGGATCTACGCGCACGAGAAGCGCCAGGAGCAGGAGCAGTGGGAGCGCAATCGCGCGGAACTGGCGGAGCACGAGCAACAGCAGCGAGTCGATTACGACGCGCAGAGGTCCGCCGCATTTCAGGCGTACCTAGGATCGGCGGCCGGCAGGCAAATCTACGAGCAGACGTTCGCGACCTTGCTTGAACTCTATCGTCGCACGGAGCCAGAGTGCGCGGATCAGGCGACGCGCGAGGCGACGCTGCGCCGGATGCAGACAGTCGACTTCCGCTTCCCCGACTTTGGCGAGTGGCAGGACGGAAACCAGCCGACAGGGGATGAGCCAACTCCGGCATAGCAGCCCGAGGCTCGGCGTTTGCCGGACCTTTTTTGCGGGAATCTATCGGCGTTTGCCGGACCGACTATCGGCGTTTGCCGGACCTTTTTTAAAACGGCACAGCGTCTTTGCCGTTTCCATAGGCCGGAAAACCCACCCTGCTGGATCTCCTACAAAGCGTACTACAAAGCTTTATAGGTATAAGCAAAGACGTGCGGGCTAGCGCCCGCCTGCTTTTTGAAAAAGTGACGACGAGAGGGAAGCGATCGCCGCTCACCGGCCGACTGCATCCACGCAGGAGAAACGGTCGGCGATCATAATGATCGCCCGCGCGCGAAAAATGTCCGCGGGCCAACGAGAACACGCCATGCGACAGTTGTCAACGTGCGCCATCCCGACGCCGACCCATCGCCGCTTCCGGCGACCAGGCGGCGGACCACCGGCGATCGGAGATCGACCCCTTCTTGGGCTTCGGAAAGCCCGGAAATGGCCACGCTATGAGGGACACCGCGTCGACGGCCTGCGCCGCGACCCCGGCCGTGGACGACACGCTGACACCTCGCTTCCTCCGTGATCGACGCGGCGCCCGGCCGGGGTCGCGGCCGCTCTGCAGCGGTCTCGCGACGTGGGTCCGCACCACGCGCCCGTCGGCGATCACGACTGCGGAGCAGTCCACGCGCTCGCGGGAGGAAGCGAGCGGCCATCCACGGCTGCCGGCGTCCAGTGTGCCTGGGCCGGAGGCCCGGCGGACGCCATTCAACGCGCAATGCTCGGCCGGATGGCCGAGTCCCATTCCGCCCGTGTGAGCTGTTCCGGCTGCTTGTCGCGGAAGGCGCCGCCGTGCATCGACCGGCTCCATCCCAATCGCACGTCCAGTCCACGCTGCGCAAGCAGCCACAACGCCTCTTTCGCGCCGGCATCGCCCGCCTCGTCGGCGTCGAATAGAAGCGAGACCTTGCCGCCGGCGAGTTGCTTCGCCCACCGCTCGACCTTTGCCGCTTGCGCCTCCGTGATCTTGTTCGAGCAAATCGCCACGGCCGGGATGTGCAGGTTGTCCAGCGCGATGACATCGTTGAAGCCTTCCGCGACGACAATGCCATACCGCGAAATCGCTTCCCGATAGCCAGGTTCTCGGAGGCGGTTTGCTTGCTGACCAAAGAAATCGACCGACCTGTGGAAGTCGGTTGGAAAACGGTATTTCGCGGGCGGTTTCTCCTTAGCTCGATGTTCCGGTGCCAGCCGCAGGAATGCTTCCTCTTTTTGCTCGAACTGCACGTCCCGGCCGACCCACGCCAGCACCTGCCCGTCTTCCGCGAGCACTGGGTACAGGATGTGCCCCTTGAGCGACCACCCGCGCTTGTCGCCGCCGCCATCAAGCGGCAGATACCCGACGCGCCACTTCGTCATCGACTCCGCAGTCAGGCTCGCATGGCGACGCACGTAGCTCGCGGCCGGCGGCGACATCAGCGCGACGTCGACGATGAATTTTTCGTCGATGGTGGCGAGATCACGGATTTTCTCTCTAGGGCTCTCCGCCATTGGCACGTTGCGAATCGGCGGCGGGGCGTCCAGTGTCGTTGCCACTGCTGCGTCCGGCACGCTTCGCGCTGACGGCAGAGGAGTGGCCTGCCCGCTCAGGACGCCGCGCACGCGGGCGAACTCGGCGCCCTTGAGCTTGTCGCCGCTGGGCCGCGCTCCCGTGAGCCAGCCGTGCATCAACGTCAGCAGGTTCCCCCGGAACTGGTTGCACATATAGGCGTGACAGCAGAACACCTTCTGCGGGTTGGCCACGTTGACGGAAATTTCCCGCTTTGCCGCATGGTCGCCGGCGCATCCGAACGGGCAGTCGATCCGCACATTGTCGCCGCGGCCCTGCGGCTCGATCCGGACGCCGCACTTGGCCGCCGCTTCTTCGAGCGTCGTCTGGGCTTGCAGGTCGTCGATGTTGAGATATGCCGGGCGTTCCACGCGAGCGGTGGAGAAGGGGAGGGCCACGATGGTACGCTGCTCCGCATTGCATGTACACTGCCGTTTCTCTCTCACCGCGCGACCGCTCGCTTTTGACGGTCCTCAGTTGGACGCCCGCCACGACCACTTTGATCTTGCGGGCGAGCCAGACGTTCGACGGAGAACGCTTTCAGAATGAGCGCCGGCTGCGCGAGCGCTTGCAGCGGCTTGCCGAGGCGGGATTGGTGCGATCCTGGTCCACCGCCCATGCCGGCGGCGGCCTTCAAAACTACTACAAGCTCACGATGGCTGGTTTTCAGTCCCTGTACGGCGCCGACGCGGCGCCGCCCTCGCGCGCGTTCTTCGCCGAGATTTCTCCGGCGCTGTTCGAGCACACGTTGGCGCTGGCCGAGTGTATTGTCCAGACGCTGGTCGTTTGCCGCAGCCAGCAGATCGCCATCACGCGGTTCTTCCGGGAAAGCGAACTCTCGTTCGCAGTCGGGGAACGACAGGTTCAGCCCGATTGCTTTTTTCAATTCAGAGCGGATGGTCGAGAGTTCAACGTGGCCTTCGAGATCGACCTCAGCACCGAGTCGGTCGATTCGCCCAGTTACCGCAGCATCCGGCAGAAGCTCGAAATCTATGACGCCTATCAGGCGCAGCTTCTCGACGGCTGGCTGCAGAACGGCAAGCGTTGGGAGCGGCCTCGCTATCGCGTGGCCTTTCTGACCCGGACCACTGAGCGGGCCTACAACATCCTCGCGCTTGCCGGCAGCGCCAGCTCGAATCCATCGCGTCGCCTGATCTATGCCGCGACGCAAGCCAGCTATCTCGCCGATCCCGCCAATGTCCGATCGCCGATCTTCCTCGACCATGCTGGCAACTGGCGGGCGCTCGTTGATTCCCATCCGAGCGCCGCTTTCACGCGCGCCCCTGTTCGCTTGCCGCGCGCAATCGAGATGTCGCCGCCGCTCTGATACGGTTCCCCGGCCAGCGTACAGCCGCCGGATCGGCACAGCTACTACACTGTGCCCCTTCACCGCTTGCGGTCGAGGAGCGTCATCCGCGGTCGCGAGACGCGGCGGGCCGCCCCGGTCGAGACGCACACATTCGCTGGGGCGGTTTTCCCGAAGCAGCTCGTCCGCTTTGTTCAGCGATCGCCGATGCGGGCGAGTTTGCAGCTCGGCATGTAACGAACGCCGCAAACCCGTCGAAGCGCAAGCTCAGCGCGCTCGCGCGCCTGCTATGCTCCCTCAATGCGACGACTCCTCTCCGCTCCGGCAACGAACGATCGTGGTCCGCGGTACATGGAAAAGGCACTCGCCGCCATCCACCAAGCCAACCACAAATGCCTTCCCTTCAGGCTTGAATATGCGTCTCAAGGGGGCCGCGTCGCGCTGTTCGTCGAGTGCGCGTCAGTGATCGAGAGCATTGTCCTGGCCCCCATCATCGCCAATTATCCCAATTGCTCGCTGACAACCTCCGAAGCGCGCGATCCGTGCCCGCCCGGCTGGCAGACGTGGGCCGCCCGCTTGCAACTCGTACCCGAAATCTATCCCATCCTCCGTCACGCGCAGTTCGAAGACTTGCTGAACGGCGCCTTCGCTGACCCCATCAACGGTATCTTGCGCGCGATCCAGCCCGAAGACTCGCTGCTCAGCCGTATTGAAATCGTCGCGGTACCCGCTGGCCCGCGCCGATGTCGTCGGGCCGCCAAGGCGGTGAAGCGGCTGGACCGTGCGTTTTTTCGCTCGCACCACGAGCTTGCCCGTTATTACGCCGAGCACATCACACGCGGTTGGGGCAGGTTGCCGGCATCGATTCTCGGGTTGCTCGCGCCGCAACCGCCATCCCCGCACCACAGTGCCATCGACACGTCCGCCGGCCGCCTGCATGACCGCGAGGATGACCTGCAAGCGGCGAGCGACAAAATCGGCGGGCACCTCTTCGACACGTCGATCCGGCTCGTTGTCTGCGCGCCGCCGCAGCACGCGCGTCTCGCCCTCGCGCGCCTCCGCCAAATGGCCGGGGCGTTTGGAGCCTTTTCGGCAGCACGTCTGGCAAGATTTCGCTTGTACCAGGACGGTCGCCGGAAGAGGGCCGCTGCTTGGGAATTCTTGCTGTCGCATGAAGAGTTGGCGACACTCTTCCACCCGCCGACGATGATGGTCGCCGCGGAGCGCATGCAGATGCAAGAGTTCACCGAGTTGGAAGCTCCGGCGTTCATCTACGCGGGAAAGGAAGAGGGGGCCGTTCCGCTGGGCCGCGTCCGGTTTCGAACCGACGAGCGCTTCGTCGGCATTGGACGCGAAGACCGGCTGCGCCACGTATATGTCGTCGGCTCGACGGGCGCCGGCAAGTCAACGCTGTTGCTCAATCAAATCCACGCCGATATGGAATCGGGGAGGGGACTGACCGTTTTCGACGTGCATGGGGATCTCGCCGACGCCGTCGTGCGGCTGGCGCCTCGCCGACGAACGAACGACGTGATCGTCTTCAATGCGGCTGCGAGTTACGTCGTGCCGTTCAATCCGCTTGCGTGCCCCGACCTGGCCCACGTGGATCAGGTCGCATCCGGCGTCGTCTCGGCCATGCGAAAACTCTACGATTCCTGGGGGCCGCGCCTGGAAAACCTTCTTCGTTCCGCCGTCTTCGCCGCCGTCGAGCAAAGCGGCACCTTGTTGACCATGCACCGGCTGCTTACCGAGGAAGGGTATCGCGATCATGCCGTCCCGCGGATTCAAGATGCTGTCGTGCGCGCCTTCTGGGAGCACGAATTCGCCGGTTGGAGCAAACAGTACCGGACCGAGGCTGTTTCGTCGGTCACGAACAAGATCTTGCCGCTGCTCACCAATCGCCAGTTGCGAGCGATCATGGTTCCCGAGGGCGGAAAATCGCTGGACCTGCGCGACGTAATGGACCGCGAACAGGTTCTGATTGTCAATCTCAGCCGGGGCCGGCTGGGGCAGGACAACGCGACGTTGCTCGGGAGCTTGCTGCTGACGAGCCTGGAACAAGCCGCGCTGACGCGGGCGGAACTACCGGAGAGCGAACGAAAAGACCACTACCTCTACCTCGACGAATTCCAAAGCCTGACGACGCCCTCCACCGCGATCATCCTTTCGGAGGCCCGAAAATATCGGCTCGGCCTGACGCTCAGCCATCAACTGACGCGCCAGTTGGACGAACGCACGCTCTCCGCCGTGTTGGGGAATTGCGGAAGTCTGGTCGCCTTCCGCGTCGGCTTCGAAGACGCCGCCCTTCTCGCCCCCGCGTTCAGTAAATTCCCCGGTCAACTCAAGCCGGAAGACCTCACGAATCTGTCGAATTACTCGGCATATGTCAGACTGCTGACCGAGGGCGTCCCCACGAATCCGTTTTCCATCAATACCCTCCCGCCACCCGCCGTTGATGACGACCGCCAAGAGATCGTGTATCGTACATCCCAGCGACGGCACGCCCGGCCCGTGGCGAGCGTTGCTCGCGACCGTCTTTCCGGCGCAGTCGAGACCGGTGCCGGCGAGGCGCCAGCCCGTCCGCACTCCTCAAGAGGCTTCACAGGCGCCTGACCAGCAACTTGTCTGCCGAGATTGCCAGGAAGCGTTCGCATTTACGGAGGGCGAGCAAGAATTCTATGCGAGCAAGAACTTATCGCCGCCATCCAGGTGCAAACCGTGCCGTGGGCGGCGCAAGGAAGGGCCGCGATCGGAGCGAGACATGTTCGACGTCACCTGCGCACGGTGCGGAGCACAGACCAAGGTGCCCTTCGCCCCTCGGCCCGGCGTACCGGTCCTGTGCGAGACATGTTTCAGAGCGTCGCGTGATGCATCGCCTTAACCGGCACACGTCAACCATCGAAGGCGCTTCACGACTGGTTTTTTTGGGGTGGCAAAAGGGTGGCAACCTTGCAGATGTACCTACCATCGCGGTAGAATTGGGGTTGTGTTGAGGTTTGACGCAACGCTCTTTGGATCAGAGGTTTTCAGCGTAAGAGCAACGCGAAAGCGACATCAATGAAACGTCGCGGAGCGGACTCAAAATCCAGTGTCCGCAAGGACGTGCGGGTTCAAGTCCCGCCTCCGGTACTTTAAGATTTCAAAGGACTTGCGGCGAACGGTCGCGAGTCCTTTTTCTTTTGGCTCGGCTGCTCGCATAGCAACCGTAGAGCACGACGGCAACTCCGCCCGCTGCTTCAAGAAGCAGATGGCACTACGCGTTGATTTCGAACCCCTGGCGGTTTTCACGCGCGAGGAACGAGCTCGCCTGAGCGTCGCCGATGATTTCCCGCTTGACCGGATCCCAGTTGAGCTCGCGGCCCAGACGCATCGCGATGTTCGAGAGGTGACAGATCTCGAGCATGCGGTTGTGCGACCAGACATCGGAGATCGGCTGCTTGCGAGACTTCATGCCCTCGATGAAGTTGGCCGTGTGGTTGGCGCTGACCTTGCCGCCGTAAACGTCTTCGATCGCCCCGTCTGGCAGAGGTTTTTCTTTCAGATCGTCGACCGGCTTGCCGGCGATCTTTCCGCGGTTGACGAAGAACCGGCCTTCGGCGCCCTCGAACAGAATGCCGTTATCGCCTTCGCTGGTGATCATCATTTCAACGCCGCCCGGCATATCGACGCGGATCGTGAATTGGGTCGCGGCGTTGTACCGATCGGCGACCACGGGATATCCGTCCTTGTACTCGACCGGCAACTTGTATTCGACGGGCGCGACTTTGCTCGGCCCCGTGTCGCTGGCGCCGAGGGCCCAGCAGGCAATGTCGACGTGATGGGCGCCCCAGTCGGTGAGCTTTCCGCCGGAGTACTCGTGCCAGTTGCGGAAAGAGTAGTGGCAATTGCTGTAGAGCGGGACGCCGCCGCCGTAGCCTTTTCGCATTTCCGGCAAGGCTCGATACGCAACCTTGGGCGCCGGTCCGAGCCAGAAGTCCCAGTCGAGCCCTTCAGGCACGGGCGCCTCCGGAATAACGGGCGAGGCTTCCATGCCGTTGATGCCGCAGGTCACTTTCTTCACGGCGCCGATGCGGCCATTTCTAATCAGAGCGATGGCCTGCAGGAACCGCTGGTCGGACTCGGTTCGCTGCATCGTGCCGACCTGAAAGACCCGGCCCGTCTGTTTGACGGCCTTCTCGATCAGCTTGCCTTCGTCGATCGTCAGCGTGAGCGGCTTTTCGCAGTAGACGTCTTTGCCGGCGTGCATCGCCTCGACCGCGATCTTCGTGTGCCAGTGGTCCGGCGTGGCGATCATGACCGCGTCGATGTCTTTCCGATCGAGGATTTTTCGGTAGTCTTTGTAGGCCTCGGGCTTTTTACCCTGGCCTTTCTCCGCCTTTTCGACGTTTGCCCCCAGCACGTTCGCGTCGATGTCGGCCAGAGCCGCGAAATCGGCGAACTTAAACGACTTGCTGGTGATCGCCCAGCCTTGATTTCGCAAGCCGATGGTCGCAAAGACCGGGCGGTCATTGGACGACTCGTAGCCGAAGGCCCGCTTGGCCGAGGGGTGCAGAATGCTTGCGGCCCCCGCGGCGGCGAGGCCTTGAAGAAACCGACGACGCGAGGTCTGGCGAGAGGTTGGCATTGGTCGAGCTCCTTCTGGAGTGAACGAGTGAGAGTGCTTGCGGGCGGGCTTCCAATGGGCGGGAGTAAGCTTGCGAGATTACCCGCAACGCAGCATTCCGCCGGTGCTGACTGAGAGCGATTCTAATCACGATCCACGGTCAACGAAACCAGAAATCGTCCGCCCTTGGAACTTGAGCGGCGGAATTCGCGGCGCTAAGCACCGAGGATTAAATAAATTCCCTATACGGCAGTGGGGTGGCTGGCGGCAGAGCCTAGGCGATGCCCCAGCGAACTGGGCCTTATTTCTTCAGTTCCGCCCCGGCGCCGTCGATACTGTAGTGCTCGATACCAATCAACGAGTCGGAGGTTTTGCCCACATGTCGACGCATATCATCGAACCGGGCCAGCGGCTGAAAATGGAAGCTGGCGATAAATCCGGCTTCGTGCAGGTGCTTGCAGAAGCGGTCGTGCCGGCCGGCTATTGGATCTGCCGTGAGGAACGTTCGGGGCAACAAAGGATCATCGCACGAACTGCGCTGTTCCCAATCGCCGCCGATCCGTTAGCAGTCAACCCCACCGAAGCGCCGAGCACGACCACGCCGACTGCCGCCTGAGCGCGTCTGCGCTCCGCCGATTTGTCCAGCACCATTTTGGACTCAACGGCAGGCGGCCTGGTCCGACCGTCAAGCGTTGAACCCGCCGTCGACATCGAGCGTCGTTCCACCTCATGCACGGCGCTTCCGCGCTTGCCGGAAAGGCTATCGCCGCGGCGATCTCTTCGAGACGCCCTAGTGCATTGTCAGGTCTAGGAATTGGGGTTGGCAATTTCAAGCAGCGGGGGTGGCCGGCGGCAGAGCGAAGCGATGCCCCAGCGTACTGGGGCTTCGCCGAGGCTCAGCCGCCAGCCACCCGACTGTCAAAATGTCCTTGAATAGGCCCTAGCGGCCGCACGTCGCGCACGCGGCTTCGTGCTTTCAAAACCGCCCGATAACAGGCGGCTCAGCTTGCGTGCTGCTGGTAATACTCGTCCGACCCGGTGAAGCCGGCGATCAGGTCTTCGTTCGTCTGGCCGTGGGCGAATTGTTCGAGCCAAAAGGCCAGCCCGGCGGCGTCGGCCGCGCGGCCGAGATAGTGTTGGTAATCGGCGTCGATGAGATGCGATTCGTTTTCGGCGCTGTTGGCGATCGAAAGCGCCACGTCGCTGCGCGAAACTCCGGCCGCCAATTGATTGCCCCAATACGTCTCGCCGGCGGAGTCGGCGGTTCGGCCCAGCAACAGCTTGTAGACCGCGTCGACCCAGTCGGCGTTGTGGTCGAGATCCGCAATCGTGGTGTCGTCGGCGTCGGGCGCGGCGTCGAAGTTCTCGCCGGCTTTCGCGTAGAATTCGTCGGAGGCGACCAGTTCGGCTTCCAACTGCTGGTCGGTCAGACCGGCCTGCATCTGCGCGGTCCAGTACTTCACGCCCGCGTCGTCGGCCGCCCGGCCCAGCAGTTTCAGGTAGTCGGGCTTGATGACGAAGTTGGCGAAATACTCGTCGCTATGCACGATCGCCGCCGCCACGCCGCCGATCGCCGCCCCCCTGATCGAGCAGCTTGGTCCAAGCCGCCAGGCCGGCGGCATCCGGCGCCCGGCCGAGCACGTCTTGGTAGACGGCGGTGACGTATCACAGATTGCACTCGTCCGCGAGTCGGCTGCACGGCACGAATTACATGTGGCAGAAGACTTGCTTGAGAGCGCACCCGAGCAGCCCTTCTAACTGCGCGAGTTGAGTTGCATCGAGGGTCGGCTGCCTCGGATACTCCGCCTTGATGGAAAAGCGAGCGAAGCCGGCATCGCGATCGTAGCGCAATTCGTTGAGCGAGGCGCTTCGCTGGCAACAGGGGACGGTTACGCCGAGTTCGCTGAAGTGCGTTCTAAACGCGACATCCATCGTATCGCCCCACCATTCTTGCAAGTCGCTTCCGCAGAAGGGACAGCGGATGCTTTCCAGGAATTCGCCGGGATGAAAGAACTCCACTTCGCTTTCGACTTCGGCAAAGACGCCCGCGGCCTCGCCTACGAAAGCTCGCAACAAGCTTTCAGCGTCGCGATACGAGTCTGCTGGAGGGAATGAAGTTGGGATCGCGCGGAATCACGTACAGGTCGTTGGTCGACATCGCTCGTCTCCCAATCGTGGCGCCGAACGCACGCTCGCGTCGGCGAGCGCGGCTGGGCGGCGCGTCGCCCGATTCTACCGCCGTTTTGCCGAAATCGCAGGGTGGGGCGCAGCCGCACGCGGAAAACCCGGCAGATCGCGAAAACGCGAAAAGAGAGGGCGCGAGAAACGCGTGGGGCTGCGCCCGCACCCTACGTCCTCACTCCTGCTCGTTCGCCTTCAGCCCCAGATTCTTGACGTGAAAAGCAATCGCCTCTTGCACGTGCTCGTCCCAATAGGCCCAGTTGTGGCCGCCGGGAAACTCCTGGTATTCGTGGGCGATGTGCAGCGATTCGAGATGCTTGTGAAACGCGCGGTTCTGCGGCAACAGCACGTCGTCGAGACCGCAGTCGATGCGCAGCGGCGGAATGCGGCCGTGGTCGATCCGCTCGACGAGGGCGAACGGGTCTTCGTCGCCGCCTTGCGGGTCTTCGCCGAAGATGCGCATGAACTCGGGCGTGAGCGGCTTGATCTTCATCGCCTCCTGCCGCAGCATGCCGACGGCGCCGGAGTGCGAGTTGACGCTGCCGAACGTTTCGTGATGCTTCAGGCCCAGCTTCACCGCGCCGTAGCCGCCCATCGATAGCCCGCCGATCGCCCGGCCGCTGCGCTCGCGCTTGACCGGGAAGGTCCGCTCGACCAGGCCCAGCACGTCTTTCAGCAGGTCGTTTTCGTAGGCCGGGCCCTCGGCGGCGTTGGTATAAAAGCCGCGGCCGCCGTCGGGCATCACCACCACGAGCGGCCAGCCCTGCACGTAGCGCTCGATGCTCGTGCGCCGCATCCAGATCGTATGATCGTCGGACAGCCCGTGCAGCAGATAGAACGTCGCCCAAGGTCGCTTGAGCGGCGGGTTGTCGGGAAACACGATGTTGAACGACGAGGCTTTTTGCAGCGCGCGGCTGAAATAGTTGATCGTGGCGAAAGCCATGGCGGAACCTGCGATGCGAGATCGGCGGATGACCCCTGTCAGCCTATCCTGCCGCGAAGGCTTTGCCAACGAGCAGTGTATTGTTAATCGCGCGCATCCTGGTGCGGCGGCAAGCTGTAATGCGACGCCTCAATGCATCAGAGCGCGATGTCGGCCGTCCGGGCGTCGTCGATTCGGCTTCATCGGGCGACCGCCAGTCCGCCGATTCGATGCGCCGCGGGCTACGCAACCTTCCGGATTGGCCAATTAAACACGGGCTCGTTCGAGGCAATGAGGCGAAGTTCCCATTTGTGGGCGGCCGTTCCGTGAATCTTCTCTCCGGCAATGAATCGCACGCTAATCCGGTCGGGGTTCGGGGACCAAAACGGTCCCGACATGATCTCGAACGGCTTGCCCGTCTGGATCTCGCTAACTGCCGGCGCTACGTTCTCCGTCCGAGAAACATACAGACTGCGGCCATCTTCCCGGACTTCAATTAGTCCAGGAGTTGATGGTACGACGACCTCTAGCGCATTCGTGAGATAAATGGGCTGGCTCCAGTCATTTGCGATCTCACGGGGGTCCAGGGCCTGAAACGCAGTCAAGTCTTTCTTTGCAAAATGTCGCGTCTTGCGGATGTACAATGCTCCTAACCGGACCTCGGACGCAGAGAGTGCGGGCGCCATGCTCAACGCCAGTTCTTCGAACTTTTCGCCCATCTCATCATCCAATAGAATGTCGTCGATGGAGGCGCCGTAACGGTATCTCAACCGCACAAGTGCGAACTCGATCGCGTGGGCGTATTGTGGCACGACGCTCGGATGCGGCTCGTGTTTTGTAGTTGGCAATATGACGATGCCGTGTTTCGCATAGCGAGGGCTGTTTTTGCGAACATTGAGCAGACGTTTTTTCAACGCGGTCGACGAAAACCGAAGCGCAAGTTCGCGGCATCGCCGCTTGAAATCGCCAGCGAGCTTTTTGTCCCACAGGATCCGATCAGGGGCAGCTCCATCTCGGACGTCCTCAAACGCCTGAACAATCAGACGGTCATCGTTGAGACTCGGAGATTCACTGCATTCGTCACTGAGTCGACCGGATGGCGTGCGCGTCTTTAACGCCTCGGCAGCGCTTCGCAACAGGCCGAAACCGCCGAATCGTGCTCCACCGATTGCTTTCACGTCGCTCCCGAGGATTCGACTAATGGCGTAGTGATTAAGCTCGTTCATAATCTACCCGACCTGTTTGGCGATCGTGTTAATCGAAGTCGGCGATCTCGTGGAATACGTCATTTATTACCAAGGCAACGGTATCTTGCTTCGTTTCTCTGCCCATTCGCTTCGCGGTAAGCGTTCACGGGTTTTGAACTGATCTTGGTAGTTTTGCGGCGATTGATTAGGGTTTTGCCGTCATGGTGGAGCCCGAGAAGAAACACGAATGCGCGAACTGCGAA
>Ga0307373_10001585_pt1 | contig 42607 bp, 46 predicted proteins | sample OX2MG_FD_202534 | JGI IMG/M metagenome (GOLD analysis project Ga0307373, IMG submission 202534) | Soil microbial communities from Risofladan, Vaasa, Finland - OX-2 | ecosystem: Environmental > Terrestrial > Soil > Coastal area > Acid sulfate soil | place: Finland: Risofladan, Vaasa | collected...
CGCCTGGGCTACGGGCGGTTCCGCGCATCACCTCTTTGGACTGGAAAGCGTCGAACGCGACCGCAAGCCTGCCCGGCTCCATATGACCGACCTCGATAGCCTCAGCCGCGAACTCCTCAAGCACTCCTCGAGCAAGCTCGGCGAGCGGCGCGGACAGGATCCTCGGCGCGTGGCGCTCCTCGCTCCCGGGGCACTCATCCTGGCGGCGATCCTTGACCACTACCACATCCGTGCCTGCACAGTGCTTCCCGCCGGCCTGCGCGAAGGCATCCTGCTCGCCAGCGCCGCCAACCCCCTCACCTGGTGGCAGGACGGCGCTCCGGGCTGCTGACTCGCCGTCAGCGCATCCCCCTGCCCGGGGCAATCCTTCGGCACGCCCCACGCGCGATCGCACGATACACTTTCGCCAGATTCAAATCGGGGGTGTGCGATGGCTTTCGGTGTTGGAAATATGTGGCACGACATGTTCGTGCTCGGTGTCCCGGTGTGGGAGCGCCTCATCCGCGCGGTGCTGGTCTATGCGTTCGTGGTGGTTGCGTTACGGCTCGCGGGCAAACGCGAAATTGGCGCGCTCAACCCGTTCGACCTCGTGGTCCTCTTCTTCCTTTCCAACATCCTCCAGAACTCCATCATCGGCAACGACCTCTCAATCAGCGGCGGGTTCATCGGCGCAGCCACCCTCATGGGCCTGAACTACGCTGCCCAGCGCTTCCTCTTCAAACACGCCCGCATCGACCGCCTTTTCGAGGGCCAGGCTACTGTGCTCATCGAGAACGGCGAGGTCATCCACGGGAACCTCAAAAAGGAGTTGGTCACCGAAGACGAGCTCATCGTCGCGGTCCACAAGCAGGGCATCATGGAGCTCGCTGATGTGGAGAAAGCCGTCCTCGAAACCGATGGCAACATCTCCGTGTTCGCGCGCACGCCCACGACCGAAGAGCGGCGCCAGCTCGACATGGCCGCGCAGCTGCAGCGTATCGAAGCCGCCCTCGCTCGACTCGGTGCGGCCGGCCTCGGTAATGCTACTCCCTCATAGCCGCCGACAGGCCGCACGCCGCGGCACTATCGAGGACAACGGTGACCGCGCGGTGAAGCTGCAGGAAGCTCGCCGGGCAGGCCGTGTCCACCGCTCCGCTCAAGGCGCGCGCGACGATTGCCGCCTTCCTCTCCCCGCTCGCGAGCAGGACAACCCGGCCTGCCGCCAGGAGTTCGCCGAGCCCCAGGGTGAGCCCCTCTGCCGGCGGCTCTCGCCCGAATGCCGCCTCCGCGGAGAGGCGCGTCGCCGCTTCGAGCCGCACCAGCCGTGCTGGCGAGTCAGCGGTGCTCCCCGGTTCGTTGAAGGCGAGGTGGCCGTTGATCCCGATGCCCAGGACCACCACGTCCAATCCACCCGCCGCCGCAATCGCCGCCGATAGGCGCCGTGCCTCTTCTTCGAGGTCCGGCGCCTCAGGGTCGAACCCCTGCGCCGGTGGTGCGCTCGCGATGCAGTCCCAATGGCGCGCGAAGAATGCCCGGTTGGCGGCCGGATGGTCCCGCGGGCAAACATACTCATCAATCGCGAACGCACCCCGGATGCCGCCCAGTGCCGGCTTGCCGCAACCGCAACGTTCCGCGAGCGCCCGGTACGCCGGGATCGGCGTGGCACCGCTCGCAAGGCCCGCCACCGGTGCGCTGAATGCGTGCAACGCTTCGCTGATCGCGTCTGCAGCCGCCTTGCCGAAGGCGGCAGGATCGGTCACCCGGATCTGTGGCGAGCTCACGCTCACGAAGGTCTCGCAGGCTCGTGCAGAAACGTCAGAACCTCTTCAACGAACAGTTCCGGCTGCTGTTCGAACAGGAGGTGCCCGACCCCGGGCAAAACAAGGTGGCGGGAGTGCTGGATCTTCCCAGCAATGGCCGCACCCACGCCGGGCGGGATGTCCCGGTCCAACTCACCGCTCACCACAAGTACTGGCGCTGAGATTCGACGAAGGTCGATGGCGGGCTCTGCTCTCCAATCAGCGGCCAGGCGGGCGAAGCAGGCAGCGGTACCGCCGATGAGCAGCGGGCCGACGTAGCCGTCCAGTGTCGCTGCCTCCCCGAAGCGCTCCTCGCCCGTCATCCGCACGAGAGACTTCCGTGCCGCCCACCGCACCAGTGGGGGCACGCGAAACGCCACCCGCGTGCCCTGCAGCAGTGAGGCCCACAGCAGCGGCGAGACGGACTGCCACGGCTGCGCGCGGCTGGCATCGATTGCCGCGGCGAGCACCAACCCGTCGATGCGTTCAGGATGGCGGACCGCGAGGTGCTCCGCGACGCCGCCGCCCATGGAATGCCCAACGACTGTGGCCCGCTCAATACCGAGATGCTCCAGCAATCGCGCCGCCCGCCGCGCATGGGACCCAAGCGGATACTCCAGTTCCTGCCGCCGGTCGCTGAAGCCGAACCCTGGCAGGTCGAGCGCCACCACGTGATAGTGCCGCGCGAGCAGTGGCACAACATCGCGCCAGCTGAACGTGCTCCCGCAAAAGCCATGGATCAGGAGGATCGCCGGTGCACCGGCAATGCCCGCCTCGACGAAATGGATACGCTCCCCATCGAGATCGATGATTTTGCCCGGAGGCTGAGGGTCCGGCCCACGCGCCGTCAGGCGGTGCGCGGCGACAGCCACCCCCGCCAGCGCGGCCACGCTCATCGGGACAGCCAGGCGTTTCTTCATGGTGAGTGCCGGCCTTCAGCCAAGATGGCGCGTAGTGCCCGGACCGCATCGGGGATGCGCGGCCCATACCACCAGAGTAGCCTGCCATCGATGATCCGTGCAGGCGCTATCTGGCCGTACTCGGCCACGTCGCCATCCTTGAACGCGTACGGCTCGTCCGGGAGCAGGATCAGGCTGGGGTTCAATGCGACCAGCTCAGCCGCCGTAACCTCCGGGTAGCGGGCCCGGCCCCCAAGCACATTCACAGCACCCACACGTTCCAGCAGGTCGTGCCCATAGCTCGCGCAGCCGAGTCCCAGGAGCGGCTGCTTCCACACGGCCACGAACACGCGCGGCTGCCCCCCATGGGACGGCTCGGCCAGCGCCGCATGCACATCCGCGACGATCACACCCGCTGCGTCGGGCCGGCCCAGCAGTGCGCCGATGCCCGTGATCATCGCCAGCGCCTCGTCCACGGAGTTGGGGTCGGTGACGAGCACGTCAAGCCCTGCCGAACGGAGCTCATCGACATCCTCGCGCCGATTTTCCTCCTTGTTCGCGATCACGAGATCCGGCTGAAGTGCCACGATCCGGGCCACATTGGGATTCTTCGTGCCGCCCACGATGGGCACCCGTGCCGCCTCTGGGGGTTCGGCGCAGAACCGCGTGCGGCCCACGACGGATGCCCCCGCACCGAGCGCAAACAGGAGCTCAGTCAGGCTGGGGACAAGTGAAACGATGCGGGTCGGCGCCATCGCTCCAGCCTATCAAATCGGCTGTCCGCCTGGGCGAAAGGGTTGTGGCAACCGTCGGCCGGCTGCATTTGTTTTTGGCCCGCTAACCGCCCTGTGGCAGGCAACGAAGAGGCCCCGGCGGAGAGGTGACCGGGGCCCCTTTGCGATGCGCACGCTTCTCACGAGAGAGCGCTTTTGCTAGTTCACCGGCGGAGTCCCAAGCGTCACCGGGATCGTCATCTTCTTACCGCCGCGATAGACTTCGACGTTTACCTTCTCGCCGGCGTGGTGTTTGATGAGCGCCACGGCAAGCTCCGACTCATCGCGCACCGGCGTGCCGCCGATGCCGACGATGACATCGCCGGGCTTGATGCCGGCCTGCTGGGCCGGGCCCGTTGGTACGGAAGTGGCCTGCAGGCCGCCGCTTGTCGTGCAATTGAACTGGGCATCCGTCGGAAGGTACACACCGCCGTCGGCCACCGGCACGCCAAGCTGCTTGGAGTTCGCCGGCAGCACAGGCTGGAAGCACGCGATCCCGAGGAACCCGCGGTCGACTTTGCCCGTCGCCTTGAGCTGGTCGTAGACGGCCTGCACGGTATCGGCGCCAACCGCGAAGCCGATTCCAGGGGCGATGCCGCCGGTCGAGGCGTCCGGCGCGATCGCCGTGTTCACGCCCACCACTTCGCCGCTGTAGTTGAGCAGCGGACCGCCACTGTTGCCGTGATTGATGCTCGCGTCCGTCTGGATTGAACCGAGCACCTGGTTACCGCCAAAGCCGCTACTTTCGTTGATAGCGCGGTTCTTTGCACTGATGATGCCCCTGCTCACCGTCGGTGCGCCGGCCCCGTTTCCGAGGTCCAGTGCATAGCCGATGGCGATCACGTCCTGGCCCACGAACGTGTTCTCGTCGCTCCCAATCTTGAGCGTCGGCAGGTTTGTGGCATTGATCTTGATGAGTGCGAGGTCGGACCGCACGTCCGTGCCGATCACCTTCGCCGTGTACTCCGAGCCGTCGTTGAGGTTGACTTTGATCTGGCTCGCCACACCGGTCCCCGACGCGTTCGCCACGACGTGGTTGTTCGTCATGATGTAGCCATCCGCTTCGACGATGAAGCCGGTGCCCACACCCACGTTCGTCTGGATGCGGACTACGGCCGGCTCCGTCTTGCTCACGAGCTGTTCGGTAGCCTGGGAGCCATCCGACCTCGCGGCCGGTTGAGCGGCACTGCTCGCCGCCGGCACGGTTGCGCTCCCGTTGGCCCCCGAAGAAGACGACGCCGGTTGCGACGTCGTCGCCGGCGTGTTGGCCGAACAGGCTACGCCGAGGAGCAGGGCGGTGGCTGCGAGACCCGCTACCGCGGGACGAAAGAGAGACGCCATGATGTGGCTCCAGGAAGAAGTGTTACCAGTGTTGAGGAAGGGACGGCAATAGCACGTAAACCGCCGCGAGAAACGGTAAAGGATCGAGTAAAGAGCCCGGAGCGCCGGCCCCTCCTGCGATGCTATCATCACGGCCGGGCAGCATATGGCTTGGCAGGGCAATCCGGACGTCCCCGGCATTCGTAGCATACATCAAGCGGGGGAACTCTCCCGGCCGTTGGCGGCCGCTCCTGCGCCGCAGACCGAATGGACCGATGAGACGCTTATGCTTGCCATCGCCGCTCGTGACGAAGTTGCGTTCTCCGTCCTTTACGACCGTTACGTGGACCTCGTCTATTCGACCGTCGCGCGCATGCTCGGGCGAGATTCGGCCCTTGCCGAAGACGTCGCGCAGGAGATCTTCGTCCGCCTCTGGCAACGCCCCGAGACGTTTGTCGCCGAACGCGGCCGCTTTCTCAGCTGGCTCATGAGCGTCACCCGCAACCGCGCCGTCGATGAGTTGCGCTCCCGCGGCCGCCGTTGGCGCCGCGAGACGGGATCTGGATCGGGCCCGGACGAGCCTATCAACCAGGTCCCCGCCGATGACGCCGATGACCCGCTCGCGACGGCCCAGCTGCGGGAAGAGCAACGCCTTGTCCGGGCCGCGCTCCGTGATCTGCCCGCAGACCAGCGGCGCGCACTCAACCTGGCATATTTCGGCGGCCTCACCCAGCTGGAGATTGCTGCCGAACTGCACGAGCCCCTCGGCACCGTCAAGACGCGGATTCGCCTGGGCATGCTCAAGCTGCGCCGCGCGCTGGCGGACCGTGTCTGAAATGGCCGGCGAACACCTCTCTCCCGAACAGGCCGACGAATACGCAATCGGCTCGCTCGAACCTGGCCTCGCGCGCATCATCGCGCTCCACATCGTCGAGTGCCCGCCTTGTCGCAGCCTGGTGCACGATGCGGAGGACGTCGCCGCGGCCCTCGCTCTCAGCACGCCCCTGCGCCGTAGCCCTCCCGGGCTGAAACAGCGCGTGATGGTCAAAGCCGGGCTCCAGCGCCCCGGAATCTTCCGCAGGCTCGCCTTCGTCGGTCCTGCCGCCGCCGGAATCGCAGCCGTGACGGTCGCCATCATGGCCCTCACCGGCATGGTCAGTTTGCGCGGCCAGGTCAACGACTTGCGCCGCCAGAACAGCGACCTTCAGGCCCAGGTCTCAACCGCCCTCGCCGAACGCACCGAGATCGCGGGCATCTCACAGCGGCTTAGCGCGGCGGAAGCCACCACTCGCCAGCTGGGCCAGCAAGGCATCGCTGACCGCGAACTGCTCCTCGCGATGCTCTCGCCCAAGAGCGTCGTCGCCGAAGTCTATGCCACCAGCAGTCAGCAAAATGCCGTTGGGAGGCTCATCTGGAGCCCGCAACAGAAGACGGTCTTCTTCGTGGCCGATAACCTCGGGCCTATCCCGGGGACCCAGACCTACCAGCTCTGGGTCAGTGAGAACGGCCAATACTCCAGCCTCGGCACGTTCCGGCCCGATGCCAGCGGCTTTGCGCGCTACTCAGCCACTGTGCCCGAGGGCATGTCCGGCTACGACACCGCCGTGGTCACCCTCGAGCCCGCCGGCGGCGCTTCGCAACGCTCCGGGCCCAGCATCTTCGCTGCCGACCTCTCGAGTTTCCACAGCGGGCTGGGGCGATAGACCGCTGCACCGCTGCCTATTCCCCCGGTCCGAGCCATCTGCGCAGCTCGGCGAGCGCGCGTGCCTGGCGGCCCTTCACTCCATCCACCGACGTTCCCAGCACCGCTGCTGCCTCCTGCAAAGATAGCCCGTGGATGAAGCGCAGGCTGATCACCTCCGCGTGGCTGCGGTCGAGCCGCGCGATGGAGCGCGCGAGGTCGATCAACTGTGGGTCCAATGCGGGGTCACTGGCACTGCCGTCGAACGCTTCCAGTGCGACCTGCGGCGGCCGCCCGGCCCAGCGCCGTCTGTGCGTGCCGACGATGTGGCGTGCGATGCCGAATAGCCATGCCCGCGCCGGCAGGCCCACATCGTGGAACGAATCGGCATGTTTCCATGCTTCTTCGAACACCTGGCTGGTCGCGTCTTCTGCCTCGCCCGGGTTCCCCAGCCGCGAGAGTGTGTAGCGGTAGATGGCAGGCATCTCGCGCTCAAAGAGGATGTGCCACGCGTCCGGGTCGCGCCGCTGGATGAGGCTCGGTTCTCCCGGTTCCACGATCGTGAGCGAAGGCTCATGGCTGACATGCGGGCGCATCGCCGCCATCCAAATCCCCATTCGCCGCCACGGTGTACGAAAAGGGGTCGGCCACGACGCTTTCGGCGCTGCCCAAACCGCAACGCTCATGAGTCCTTCCCACTCCCCTCGACGTGCGGCGTCCCCGTGGGCGAAGGCGTGTTGGATGCTGGCCGGGACGTTTCGTGCGCAGTCGGTGTCGCTGTCGCACCGGGGCTCGAAGTGATCACAGGCGGCGGGATCGCCGGCACCGTACCCGGCAACCCGGCCGTTGTCCCCGCCGGCAGCGGCGTGGCTGTACGGTGGGAGCCGTCATCCGTGGGAGTCCCCGAGGTCCCGACCGGTGTCGCCGAGGGGGCTACTGCCGGCTCAGGCGTTGACGGTGAACTGCTCACTCCGCGCCCGGAGGCGCCTGAGCTCACACCCCCGGCGACGGGCGTGTTGGCTGCCGGCGGCGGCGTCGCCTGGGGCGATGCGGAGGGCGTGGCAGTCACGGATGGCGATGGTACGGGCGATGCAACCCCGGCCGCGGGAGGGCCTGGATCTGTCGGAGTGCCGGGCACCACACCCTGCTGCGCGGTGTCGCCGTTGTGGGGCGCCAGGTTTTGGACGACCGAATCCAGGAAGGATTCGGTGGCGGAAGCCACCCGGCCGAGGCCGATCCCGGTCGCGACGCTCGCCCCCGCACCGACCGCGCTCACCAGCAGGGCGCCCGCAGCCAGCCGCTGCGCGAGCCCGCGTGGGTGTGGGCCGGCCCCCAGCCAGGCGGCGATCCACGCCCCGGCTCCGCGGCGTTCCCGGCCAGCCGTCAGCGCTTCGAACCGGGCCGAGAGCCGGGCCGTCGCAGCCGCATCGGGCGATGCCACGGTCAGGCGGCGCGCCAGCACCGCCAGCCGCGTAAGCTCCGCCGGCACCACCAGCGCGGGATCGAGGATCACCCGGCCTTCGATGGCTTCATGCAGCAGGTCCGCTGAGACGGAATCTCTAGACAGCGGTCACTCCAGGTGCCGCCCTGCGCGCGGGTGCGGGGCGGCGATAGCTGATTCGGATGACGACCCCAAAGACGACGGCCATGCTCGTCCCGAGAAAGAGCGCGAGCAGCCACGGTTCACGCGCGTCTGTGCCAATCATGAGCCCATGCCAGAGCGCGCCGACATATGCCACCACCGAAGCATAGTGCATCCGCTTCCACATCTTCGGCCCGATCGTTGAACGGAACCAGAAGGAAATGGTCACGAGGGCGGACAGGTACAGTGCCAGTGTGCCAACCGCCGTGAGCGAAGGCCGGTAGTACGACGCGAACGGGATCAGGACGTCCTTGAGCCCGAAGTGCGTCCAGCCGTCCAGCATCAGCACCAGCCCGTGTCCGAGCCCGAGCAGCACGCCGGCGATCGACGCCGACTGGTGGATGGCGAGCAGCCGGCCGCGGCCGACAATGCCATCCAGCCATGCGGACGACATGAGCAGGCCCCCAACGAGACCCGCCCACAGGAAGAGGTAGCTCGCTACCCCTGCAGCTCGTGAGGCATACCAGGCCGTGTGCGGCCCAACGGAGGGCAGGATCCTGATCCCTGCCCCCAGCCACAAACGCGACCCGAGCGCCACCGCCAGCAGAAGGTCCAGGGTCAGGAAGAAGAGCATCCGGCGCATCACGAAGCTCCCGAAGTCTGCGCTGGCGCCGATGCCGGCTGTGGCGGCGGCGCTGCCGGCATCGGTGGTGGTGCCGGGGGCTGAGGCGCCACAGCAACGGGCGCCTGCGCCTGGGGCGGTGCCACCGCTGCCGGGGCAGTCGGGATGTATGGAAGGCTCGGCGCCGGCGTCGATGCCGGGACATAGACCGTCGCTGCCGGTGCTTGCGCGGGCGCGGAAGAACTCCCGGCCGCCGGTGCACTTGAGGCTCCATTGGTGCTGGGTGCGGATGCTGCGGGTATCGTCACGTACTTGTAGATAATCGGCTGCCGTTCGACGTAAACGATCTGTTCCGTCGGCGTGGCTACCGGGCTGGCCGTCGCGGCGGGCTTGCTGCTCGCAAGGAGGATCCATTTCTTCGCCGCAGGGTCCCACCTCCAACCATCCTTGATGACCGGCGTCGCCGTCGCCGCGACACTCGCCGGTTTGGCCGCGGCAGTCTTCACGGGGACGCTCTGCGCCTGGGCGGTCACCCCCGCCCAGAGCGACACAAAGACCCCCACAGCAGCGATGCCGGTGACCGTCCGCGTCAGCAGAAATTTGGTGCGGCCCCGGGAAGAGGCCCTAGTCATCGTGTCCACCGTCGTCGCGGCGAACGGCAGGCGTCGAAGTCGAAGCAGAGGTCGGGTTTTCGCTGCCACGGTCATCCCAGACGGGGCGCGTGGTGCTGGTCGCCGGCGCAGGATTGGTGACAGACACGACAGGCGTTGTCTTGGCCGGCGGCCGGGAGTCATCGGTGCGCCGGACCGTTGGCGTGGCGGTGGCCATCGTCGGCACCGTCGTTGGGTTCGTGTTGGTCACCGTGGTGGAGGTCGCCGCCGGGGTGGTGGTCCGGTCGGGCGAAGCGTCCGTCTGCGCAGAAACTGCCGCCCCCTGGATGTATTTGGTAACCACGAGCGGTGGCTTGTCGACGTAGACGATGCGCTTAGTTGGCTGTTGAGCGGTGGTCGGCTGCGCGGTGGCCGTGGAAACCTGCGCGGAGGTGTCGAGGCTGGCCGATTGCACGGTCGCCGAGGGGGTGGTTGCCGGCGCGGACGTGTGGCTGAACAGCCCGCCACCGGCTGCTGCGCCGACGACGGCCGCGCCCGAAAGGGCAGTGGTGATGGTGCCCGCGAGGAGCGATGCGATTCGATTCATGAAAGGGTCCTCCAGATGAGTGGGTTTTCGGAGGCCCGGACCCGTGCTGGGGCGGGGCTCAGATCAGGACTCGCAAGGCACATCGCAGGAGGTGGGCGAAAAGAGTCGCGCCGCTCGGACCAATACGTGAAAGTCAGGGAAACACCCAGCGCTGCCGCCGTGCTGCTACTCGGGCAGCGGCGGTCCCCAGCGCTGCGGGTCCCCCACCGGCGGGATCGCCAACACGGGGACACCCGCCTCGGCCGCGCGCTCAGCCGCGCCCTCGCCGCCGATGAGCACCGCCTTCGCCCACACCTCTGCCCGCCACGTCTCTGCCGCCCAGCACGACACCTGGTCGAACGGCGATTCCGCCGGCATGCCCGTGCGCGGGTCGATGAGATGGTGAGCCAAACCGCCGGAAGCCGTCGTCCACCGCCGTTTGCGCGTGGTCGAGGTCGCGATCGCGCCTGTCATGATGCCCTCCCACGGCGGCAATTCGCCCGCTCGCGCCGCCACAGCCACCCGCCAGCCGCGACCCTCCGCGTCCGCTTCGCTCCCCGTACAACAGAGGTCGCCGCCGGCATTGAGGAACACGTCCGGGCAATACCGCGTGAGGAGACCGACGCCCAGGTCGACGGTCCAGCCCTTGATAATCCCGCCGAGATCGAGCTGCCCGCCACTCAGCCGCACGGCGTTGTCTTCGAAGACGAGTGCGGCCCTCGGGTCGGGCACGGCCATCGGCGCCGGGGCGCCTCCCGAGACCTCGTCGAAACTCACGCTGTAGCCGGCCTGGATGAGCGCGGGCAGCACCATCGGGTTGAAGATGCCACCCGTAAAGGCGTGCGCTTCAACGGCCATATGGCAGGCTTGCACAAAAAACGGCTCGCGGACCACATCCCCACGGTTCAGCGCACTGAGCAGGCTCGACGGGCGAAAGCGGGAAAACCGCTCCTCCTGCTGCTCGAACAGCAGCCGGACACCGAGAAATGCAGGCATTGGCCTTGCCGCCGCCTCGACGATCACGTCGACGCCGGTGTTCATGGCCCGGAACGCCTCAGAGTGCTGCACGATGAAATCGTACAGGGATTCCAGCGATCGGGGCTCGCACAGACGGCAGCCAGCAGCCGGGTTCCCGCCGTGGTGCCATGGTGCCGCTCGCGCGCTATTCTGCTCACGCCGCAGCCGTGCCGCAGGACGGCGCCGGATCCCCGCGGCCGGAGAGAATCCATGCGCAACGACTTCCAGACAATCACGTTTTCGGTACAGGACGGCATCGGCCGTCTGACGCTCAACCGGCCAGACCGTCTGAACGGGATCACCAACCAGATGATGCGCGACCTCTACGATGTGCTGGCCGAATTGCCCACTCTGCCCGAAGCGCGCGTGGTTGTCCTCACGGGAGCGGGCCGGGGTTTTTGCCCCGGAGCGGACCTCGGCCACTACAGTTCAGGGGCAGCCGAGCAGCCACTCGCCCCGGAACACTTTCAGCTCACAGCGATGCTCCACGAGCTGCCGCAGGTCACCGTTGCCGCCGTGAACGGCGCCTGCGCAGGCGCTGGCCTCGGCTGGGCCGCTGCCTGCGACCTGCGCTACGCCGCCCGCAGCGCAAACTTCAATTCCGCGTTCTCGGCGTCGGCATCTCTGGCGATATGGCCGGACCATGGCTTTTGCCCCGCATCATTGGCGCCTCCCGCGCGCGGGAGCTCTTCCTGATGCCGGGGAAATTCTCCGCCGAAGAGGCCGAACGCATCGGCCTGGTGTCGAAGGTCTTCGACGATGATGAGTTCCGCCCGGAAGTCGATGCGATTGTGGCACGGCTCGCCGCTTCGGCGCCCCTGGCCATTCGTGCCATGAAGCAGAACTTCATCGCTGCCGAGAACATGAGCCTGCGCGAATATATCCGCGTCGAGACGGAGCGCCACCAGCGAACAGGGGCATCCGAAGATTCGCGCGCGGCGTTCCGCGCCTTCGTCGAAAAACGGCCAGCGGTGTTCGAAGGCCGGTAGGCCGAACTCAAGAGACCTGGGCTGACGCCCCGGCCAGCTAAAGCGGCAGCATCCCGCCACGCACCGCCAGCGTCACCGCTTCAGTGCGGCTGGCTGCGCCGAGCTTCCCCAGGATCGCTCCGACGTGGAACTTCACCGTGTGCTCGCTGATCTTGAGCTGCAAAGCGATGCCCTTGTTCGGCAGCCCCGCGGCCACCAGCGCCAGCACCTCCTGCTCGCGCGGCGTCAGCGCCGATGCTCCTTCGCTCATGGCGGAGGTGAAGCGCGGCTGCTCCCGCCCGTGGACCGCTGCCGGGTGCAGCACGATGAGCCCCTGCGCCACCGCCGCTATAGTTGCCGCAATCTCCTCGGCCGAGGCTGGTTCCACCAGGTATCCGCGCGGTGCACCGCCGGTTTCGAACGCGCCAGCCAGCGATTCGGCCCGGCGGGCCAGCAACACCAGTGGCACCTGCGCGCTCGCCTCCTGGATCTCCGCAGCGGCGGCCTCGTTGTCGATCTGGGCGACGACGATGTCCACAGCGCTGAGCTCCACCTCGCCGCCGTCGCCCAGGGCGGCGGCTTCGCCCACCACGAGCAGCCCGTCGTGGCCATCGAGCATCGCCCGCAGACCCGCGCGCATCGCCTGGTAGGCCGAGACGATGAGGACGCGGATCGGCGCCGGCGGTGCCGATCGATTACCGGTCGGGTCAGAGTTCAGCAGCATGCGTCTCGATCCATCGTAGCCGGTCGCGGACAGGGGCGGACGGGCTGCGCTGCCTGCCCGCCCCCGCGCCCGGAAGTCATGAACTGCTGCCAACGCGCTCTGCGATAAATCGCGCGATGGTGTTCGCCGGGATGGCCACACCCATCCCACCGGCGATCATCGAATTGATGCCGATCACCCGGCCGCGGGCATCGGCAAGCGGGCCACCGGAGTTGCCCGGCGCGAGCCGGATGTCGGCGCGGATCACCTCCCGCACCGGCAGGCCACCTTCCGGCGCAGGCCCGACACCGGAGATGATCCCGGCAGCGACGGAACCCCGCAGCCCCCACGGGTTGCCCACTGCGAAGACCATCTCGCCGGCCCGCAACCCGGCGGAGTCGCCCGCTTCCACGGGCGTCAGCTCCGCATCGACGCTGATCGCCGCCAGGTCGTTCTCGATGTCCCGCGCGACCACCCGGCCGGGCAACACCCGCCCATCGGGGAGGATCACCTCTGCGTGCTCGCCGGGGACGACGTGGTTGTTCGTGATGATGAGCCCGTCGCGGCGCCAGGCTGTGCCGGAGCCACCGCCGGCCTCGCTGCGGATTGTCACGAGGCTGTGCCGCATCGCTTCGGTGAGGTCACCAGTGGCGTTGGCAAGGCTCTCGGCTGCGGGCGCGGCCGCGCCTGGTATGCGTTCCAGTACCGGTGCCATGATCCCTCCTACTTCCGTTCCCCGATGGTGAGGGTCAGCTCGCGCGGTTCGCCCCCGCGCAACACGGTGAGCGTTGCCAGCTGCCCGACACGTTCCGACCCGAGCAGCGACTGGAGCGCATCGGTGTCCGCGACGGGGGTGCCCGCGAACTTCACGAGGATGTCCCCAATACCCATCCCGGCGACGTCTGCAGGGCTTTGCGGCTCAACCGAAACCACGAGCAGCCCTGTCTCCTGCCCACCAAGCCGTGCGGCGAGCGCCTCCGGCAGACGCACGGTCTGACTGCTGATGCCGAGATACGCGCGCCGCACGCGCCCGGTGCTGAGCAGGTCGCTCGCGACCTTGGCCGCCGCTGCCACCGGCACTGTGAGCCCGGACCCGCGGCCAAGGCGTGAGCTGTTCACTCCCACCACTCGCCCCTGCGCGTCGATCAACGGTCCGCCCGAAAAGCCCGGGAAGAATGTCGTGTCCGTGCGGATGAAGCCGTCGACCTGCGTGCCCCGGAATGTCCGCCAGGGTCCGCCCAATGCAGCAATCACCCCGAACGACGCCATTGGGCCACCCTCGGACGGCCGGCCCAGCGCCAGGACAATGTTCCCGGCGCGGGCTGAGCCTTCCGGGGCGTGCGTCGCCGGCGTGAGTGAGCCCCCGTTGACTCGCAGCAGCGCCAGGTCCGAACCAGGGTCCCGCCCGGCTATCGTTGCCTTCAACTCCTGGCCGCTGGCCGTCACAACCGTAATGTCGTCTTCGCGTTCGACCACATGGTCACAGGTGAGGACGGTATCGGCCGACCAGGCGATGCCACTGGCGGGAAAGCGCCGGCGCGCGTTCACGAGGACGGTGGATGCGCCGGCGCGTTCAACCGCCGCGGCCAGTGCATCGGAAAAGTCGGCGAGGACTGCTGAGTCTGCCACAGTTGAGGTTCTCCTCGAATGAGTTGATTCGAGGATGCCACCACGCGCGCGCCAATACGCCAGCCAATTGGGCAGGTAGGATCCCGGACGAATGGCGAGGGGTAGCCACCCAAACGGACAGCTGCACCCTGGTTCTGGTCAGTTGCCCCGCGGGCAGGCGTAGGCAACCGAAAACAATGTCGAATTCGGCCCGGGAGGTGGCAGCGTCGAATGCGGCGTGAAGCTCGTCACCTGCGACTTTCGGCTGACGACCAAGCCCGTCGATGGGTCAAGAAAATCCACGGTCACGCTGTACTTGCCTGGCGTGAGTGGAAGTGCCTCGGTTTTGTCCGCCGTTGTGAGCTGGAAGCACACCGCACCCTCATAGATGCTCGTTGACCCGCCGCTCCAACGCGCGATCGTGTGGTTGTCCGCGTCCCGCGTCAGCCACAGCTCCATCCCCGCACCGGGCTGCGCCGTAACCTGAAGGACTATGCGCAGCGCCGGCGTGCCGTTGTCCAGTGCCGCGAAGTTCGCCAGCGCAAGCTCAAAAGCCCACTTCTTGGGCGGGTCCTTTGGCGCTGGCGGCGTCTCCAGCGAGTCCATCACCACGCTCCCCGTGGTCGTGCCAAGGAACGCCCGCACCGAGGGCGACGTCTGGAACGATGTGTCTGGCTGTTCGCACGCTGCAAACGCAGCCGTCAGTAAGAGCAATGCCGGAATGATAGAGAGGCGCCACGGCCGCCGAAAGATGCGACGTCTCGCAGAAATCGCAGCGGCTGTGGCGTCCTCGCGGGTCAAATTCGTGGCCTAGCCCCGCACCGCGGCACGCCCGGTCACGGTGAGCATGCGGTTGAGCGCGCTCAGGTAGGCTCGTGCGCTGGCGACGATGATGTCCGTATCGGCCGCCCGGCCGGTGTATGTGCGGCCGTCCTCTTCGATCCGGATCGTCACACTGCCCTGCGCGTCGATGCCTTCCGTCACGCTATTAACACTGAATTCAATCAGACTCGGGGTAAGCCCGGTGATGCGGTTCATCGCGCGATATACCGCATCCACCGGTCCCGTACCCGTGGCCGCATCCGTGCGGATAGTGCCCGCCGGGTCGACGAGCCGGAGCGTCGCCGTCGGCGTCGCGTGGTCGCCTGCCGAAACCTGCACCATCTCCAACCGCCAGGCAGCGTCCTCCATCGAGCGCATGTTTTCGTTCACAAGTGCCTCGATATCCCGGTCGTCGAGCTCCATCTTTTTGTCCGCTAACTCCTTGAACGCGGAGAAGACGCGGCTCATCTCTTCGTCGGTGAGCTCGTATCCGAGCTCTTCCATGTGCACCTTGAAAGCGTGCCGGCCGGAAAGCTTGCCCAGCACGAGCTGCGTCCCCTGCGGGATACCGATCTCCACCGGGTCCATGATCTCCCATGTTTCGCGCAGCTTGAGGATGCCGTCCTGGTGGATCCCCGAGCCGTGACGGAACGCGTTCTTGCCGACAATCGCCTTGTTCCACTGGATCGGCATCCCCGAATACGTTTCCACCATCTTGCTGGCGCGGTAGATCTCCCTGGTGTTGATGCTCGTTTCGAGGCCGAAGAAGTCCTTGCGCGTCTTCAACGCCATCACCACCTCCTCCAGCGAGGTATTGCCCGCGCGTTCGCCGATGCCGTTGATCGTGAGCTCCACCTGGCGCGCGCCATTCTGGATAGCGGTGAGTGTATTGGCCGTGCAAAGCCCGAGGTCGTTCTGGCCGTGGAAGCTCACCCGCGCCTTGTGGATGTTCGGTACGTTTTCGAAGATCGCCCGGAACAGCCCGCCGAGCTCCTCAGGGATCGCGTAACCAACCGAATCCGGGATGTTGATCGTGGTCGCCCCGGCTTCGATGCAGCGCTTCACGATCTCGAAGATAAAACGCCGGTCTGCACGCGTGGCATCCATGGGGCTGAATTCGACGTTCGAGGTGTAGTGCGCTGCATGCCGCACCATCGCCTCGGCCTGGGTCAGCACCTGCTCGCGGTCCTTGCCAAGCTGATGCGCCATCTGGATGTCGCTCGTGTTGATGAAGACGTGGATGCGCGGGTCGGCTGCGTTCCTGACTGCCTCCCACGCCGTATCGATGTCGCTCGGCACCGCCCGCGCCAGCGCGCAGATCGTCGTGTTGCGCACGTCCCTCGCGATCTGCTGGACCGCGTCCAGGTCGCCCGGCGTCGAGCATGGGAATCCGGCCTCGATGATATCGACGCCGAGGCGCTCCAGTTGCTTCGCGATCTCCAGCTTTTCCTGGGGTGTGAAGGCGACGCCGGCCGACTGTTCGCCATCGCGTAAAGTGGTATCGAAGATGTAGATCTTCTCGCCCATGGGGTGACTTCCTCTCCTTGGGTATTGTGCTGCGGGGGCGGCGAATGGTCGCGCGGCAGCCTAACGAAAAGCTTACGTCCGGTTGCGACGAGCGCCGCCCGCGAGCCGTGAGGGTCCGGCACTGCCCGGAGAACGGAGCGCGGACGTGGGCAGCGGATGTGGGGAAAGTCAGGAGCGCCGAAGGGCGCGCCCCGGTGAGTCCGGGGCGAAAGCGTCATCCTTGCGAAGTCGAGCAGCGAAACCGTGCATCGTCCCGCCAGTGTGCCGCAAACGTCGCCGCGCGGCAACAGGGTGTAATGGCTCACTCCGTGCGAGACAGATCCTCTTGAAGGTGATTGGTGTTCCAGATAGTGAGGAACTGGGCCCCAGTGTCTGAAGGCATCGTGACCGCATCATCAGGGAGCGGCGCGACGCTTCCTGTCGTCTTCCTCGAATGAGCCCGGCCCTGCATCTGGCGGCCGCGGCCCGATCTCGAACGTGAACCGCTGCCGGAAGCGCAGCAGTGCCCGCAGCAGCGGCCCACCCAGCACCACCAGCACAAGCACGTTGCAGGCGCTGCGCAACAGGTCCCACCCGAAGCTCGTGAGCAGGTAGTAGTTCCAATACCGGCGAAACGTCTCCGCAACGCCAATCCCCGGTTGATACGTGACATCCGGGCCGCCCACCCAGAACGGCCACGCCCAGAGGTTCGTGATGGCGCCATACAGCAGCCCCCAGCCAGCCCCAAACACCACGACCGCTGCCACCTCCCCGCGCCCCTTCAGGCCGGCGCGCGAAAGTAGCGGCCGCATCGCCCCCGCGCTCAGGCCCATCCATGCACTCGCGAACATCTGGAAGGGCAGCCACGGGCCGATCCCTCCCGTCACCACGGCGCTGAGAAAGAACGACAGCGCTCCAAGCAGGAAGCCCATCCGTGGGCCAAACGCATAGGCGCCGAGGATGACGAGGAAGAAGTAGAGGTTCGCACCCGCCGGGAGCGTCACCGTACGCAACACCGCCGCCAGCGCCGAGAGCACGCCCAGCGCCGCCAGCGACTTGCTGTTGAGCCCACCCCCGGTCAGCTCAGCGACGATCAGCACCATGCACAGCGCCGCCACCGCGGCGAAGAGGAGCGGCGCATCGGTGTTGTGTTCGAACCAGCGTGAGCCGCTGTGCGTCGCTCCGCTCGAGACGAACGGCGCGAGGTAGGCTGCCAGCCCCAGCAGGTTCAGCGCGAGGAACGAGATGGTGCTTAGCCGCGGCAACGGTACGCTCGTGCGCCGGACGATCGCGCTGTCAAACGCCACGACGCCGCCTCCAGATGAGTGCGCCCACGATCGCGAGCGAAAGCACGGCGGCGGTTGTGGCGAAGCCCAGGAGCGCGCCCTTTCCGGCGCCTCCACCCGTCACCGATCCCGTAGCCGGCGCCTGCGGGATAGCCGTCGCAGTGCCGTGACCGGTGATCGTGATGAGCGCCGTCGCCGGCGCGGTCGCCGTGGCGGCGACAGGCGAAGCCGTGACCTCGCCGGGCGATGGCGAGGTCGGCGCCGGTGTCGCCGCCGTGGTGGGCACCGGCGAGGGTGCGCCGGGCTGGATGGGCAGCACTGTGACAACGGCCGCTGCGGTCGTGGGCGCCACCGTCGTGGTCTTTGGGGCGCGGTCCGTGCAGACCTGCTCGAACGTGAGCTGCGGTGGCGGTGGTGCGCTGTTCGCCCCGCCCTTGCCCCAGCGCCACGCTTGCATCTCACCATCTCTCGCCCTGGCAGCGAGGAATCCTACCGAGGAATACACCCATGGTTGGTCGTGCCTTGCCGTGAAGAATGCCCAGTAGGTGCTGGCCGGTGGGTCGCTCTGGCAGGCGCACGAGGCGAAGTCGTGGGGTTGGAAGCAGCCCTCCTTCGTCCCGACGGCGCAAACCAGCCCGCTGAATTGCACGATCGGGATGCCCGCCTTCGCTAGCAGCTGATCCCCGGTGATCGAATCGCCGCTGAAGCCCACGCAATAGGTATCCACCGACCCGTCCCCATGCTGGATGACGAGCCCGGCCTCCCCTCCGGAGGAGCCTGCGCGCGCGGTCCGGGCGGAAAGGGCGAACGCGCCGGCGCCGGCGAGCAACACCACGACGGACGCCGCGGCAACGAGGAACAGCCTCGCCCACGCACGCGAGCCGGCAGCGGGAGGGGACTGCCCCGTCATATCACGTCCTCCGCCACCCGCGCTCCCGGCACCAGGCGCGCTACCTGTGTGGGCACGGGTCCGGCCGCCGCGAAGGCTGTCGATGCCGGGAGATCGAACACCACCTGCCCCGCATCAAGGCCGATCACGCGGGTCGCATAGCGCGCGGCCGATTCAATGTCGTGGGTGGCAACGATCGCCGCACCGCCTGCAGCGGCGTGGGCGCGCAGCCGTTCCGCGAGCCAGCGCTTCGCCGGGCCGTCCGCCCCCCGCGTGGGCTCGTCGAGCAGCCAGACCGGCGGTTCGTGCGCCAGCATGGTGGCCACTGCCACACGTTGCTGCTGCCCCACAGAAAGGTCGCGCGGGTTGGCTGAAGCCAGCGGCGAGAGGTCCCATGCCCCGAGCGCGCCATCGATCGCCGCCAGGCCCCGTTGCCTTCCCGTCTGTCGATGTTCCAGGGTTTCGTCGATCTCCCCCCGCACCGTTTCGTGATAAAGCGCTATCGCCGGGTCCTGTGGCACCAGGCCCGTGTGGGCCGTGCGCTGCTGCACGCTGCGCGGGGCTGCAGCACCTTCGAAGGCGACCGTGCCGTGCGCGGGGTGCACGAGCCCGGCGATCGCCCGGAAGAGGGTCGTCTTCCCGCTGCCGTTCGCCCCTACGAGCGCCACCACTTCGCCCGCACACAGTCCAAAGCTCGCCTCCCGCAGGGCAATGCGTTCGCCGTATGTGACCGTGAGTCCAGCAACGTCCAGCAACAGCCGCCCGCGAGGCGGTCCCTCGCGGAGTTGCGCCCTCAGCGGGGCGTCGTGCACGAATCTCCGTGCCTCTTCGACCGTCAGCGGTGGTGGCGACCATCCGCGTCGGCGCCCGAGTTCGCACACGGCGGGCACTGCGCGCAATCGCCGCGCCGCCTCCCGCGGCGTCATCACGGCGACCTTCCCGCTCTCCACCTCGAGGACGGTATCGACCACCGGGAGCAGCCGTTCGAGACGATGTTCCGCAATCAGGACTGTGAGCCCGCGACGCTCGTGCAGGCGCAGCAGCGTCGCGATCACGGCATCTGCTCCCGCCGGGTCAACCTGGGAGGTGGGCTCGTCCAGCAGCAGGATTGCTGGCTCCAGCGCGAGCACGGCAGCAATAGCAACGCGCTGGCGCTCGCCTCCGGAGAGAGTCGGCAGTCGGCGGTAGCGCAGATCCTCGATGCCAAGGTCGGATAGCAGGGCATCGACGCGGCGCCGCATCTCTGGCTGCGCGACCCCCTGTTGCTCCATACCGAACGCGATTTCGTCCTCCACCGTCTCTGCCACGGCCTGCGCTTCCGGCTCCTGGAACACCATCCCCACCCTGCGCGCCATCTCACGTGCCGGCGTCCGCGATGGGTCGAGCCCCTGGACATCGACTCGCCCGGTCATGCGGCCGCCGTGGAACTGAGGGACGAGGCCGTTCACGACCCGCAGCAAGGTTGATTTCCCGCCCGCAGACGGCCCGGCGAGGAGCCCAAAGCTCCCTTCGGCGATTGCTGTGCCGACGTCGTCCAGCGCCCACACCGGCGCCATGCCCGCCTCCGCGGGATACGCGTAGCTCAGGCGCTCGAACGTGATCGTCATGGCTGGATAACCTCATGCGCCGGGTCCATCGCCTGGAGGGCGGCCGGCGCCGTGGCTTCCCTGCTTGCTGCTGGCTGGGAGGCGAGGCGCAAGGCTGGCCAGGCGCACGACAGCGCGAGCGTCCCGCCCGCGAGCGAGAACGGCGGCCACGGGAGCCCCCCGAATGGCGAGTAGCTGAGATTCACCCACCCCGCAGCGTTCGTGACGATCGCCGCCACGGCGAGTGCCACGGATATCCCGGACATCGTGACGTCGGTGCGTGCCATCGGTTCCGAATTCAACCGCGTGGTCCGACGTGACCGAGCAGCGCTCCAGCCCCAGTATGCGAGTGCCAACACCCCGAGCGCGGTCGCGGCAATTGCGATCGGCCGTGCCTGCGGGTAATACGACCAGACCGCGGCCGCCAGCAACAACAGCGGCGCGGAGGCCGCGCCCAGCATTCGCGGCAGCCGCGCACCCGCAGGTGAAGAGCCATAGCCGCGTGCCTCCATCGCCTCCGCCAGCCGCATCGAACGCTCGAGGCCGCCGATCACTGCCGGCACCACCAGCGCTGGGAGCGACCGCCATCCGCCCGGCGCCCCGCGCAACGCCCGCATCTCCCGGATCCGCCGCACATCCTCCACGCTGGCCGGGAGCAACGTCAGCCCGACGGTGACCACCAGGCCCGCATGAAAGAGGGCGGCCGGTGTGGTCCGCAGCACCCGATGCGGGCTCACCGCTCCGTTGAAGACCCCGAACGCCAGCAAGACGCACAGGATCGCCAGTCCCCGGATGGCTTCCGCCACCAGTCCCTCGGCTGAAACAGGCCCGCCCAATCGCAGCCCGCCGAGCCAATCCGGCACGCTCGGCCCGGGGATAGTGAACAGGATGTGCCCGCCGTAGTTGCCGTTGATGACGGCGATCCCGAGCGAAACCACGAACAGCCCGGAACCGAGGATGAGGAGCGCGCGGAACCCTGCCACGGCAGAGCCCGTCCGTGGCGCCAGCACGGCGACCAGCAAGATGCAGAGCAAAACCACGCCCAGGTAGTAGGGGTTGGTCGTTGTCAGCGCGACGGCCATCACAAGAGCGACCCATGCCATCCAGGCGAGCGTGTGCATCAAGCGACCCCTGCCTTTTGGAAGCTGGCTCGGGTTGCGCATGGACCGTGAGATTCGCCGATCGGCATCGGCCGTCCTCTTTCTGCGCGATTACCCCCGGTGGTGGCAATCGTCCCGGGAGCGGCGCACGGGGCTGTCGATGCCAGCCCCGTGCGACCGAAGTCGTTATCGCTCGTGATGAAGCGACACCGCGGCGGCGGCCGCAGCCGCAAAGAGCAGCGCCATCCCCACCAGGATCGCGCTGAGCGGCGCACCCCCCGCTTCACTCCCCGAACCTGTCGATGGGGGCCGCGGCGCGGCGGTCGGGGACGAGCCTGGTGGCGTCGAACTCGGCGACGGCCCGGCAGGTGTGACACTCACTGTGGGCGAGGCGGTCGCCGGAGGAGTCGCTGATGGCGTCGTGGTGGGAGTCGGCGTGACCACTGGCTTCGCCGCCAGCGGCCCGGCCGGCGCGGGCTGAGTGATCGGCGTCGCGGCAGCGTTGCAGAACGTCCGCCCGGCCAATGCCGGCAACACCTGGAACGTCGCGTAAAGCGCGTCATAACCCTTGAACGACCCGTCCGCGCTTTGTTGCGAAAGGAGGTAGCTCACCGGCGAGGCGCCTGCCTGCACGTATTGAGGGATATTCAGGCTCTGGCCCGCCGCAACGAGTGCCTGGACGACGTATGCGGTCGAGCTCGTGTTCGAAGCCGGAGCAAACCCCCAGCCACCATCGGGAAGCTGGTTCGTCTTGAACCAGGCTACCGCGTTCGTGATCGCCACATCCGTGTTCGGCACCCCTGCCGCCAGCAGCGCCTGCGTGGCAATCGCAGTCGTGTCCGGGTCGGAACTCCCGCCGAAACCCCAGCCGCCGTCGGCCAGCTGAGTCGATTTCAGTTCCGTCACGGCCAGCGCCGGGACAGTGTTTCCCGTGCAGGCCAGCCCCAGCATCGCGATGGACTGGCTGAAGTCGTCGGCCGCATAGGTGCCTTTGGCGGGATCGAATCCGGCATTGATGGCGGCGATGAGGTTGGTGCCCTGCACCGCCGTTGGGTCGATCCCGAGCGCTTTGGCAGCCAGGGCTGCCTTCGCCGCCTCGGCCGGCTTCGTCTGCGCAGCAGCGTTCGCCTCCAGGTAGCCGACGGGGCTGGCCCCGCTGGCCGCGACGTCCTTCGCGGGGTCGAAGCCCGCAGCGCGGATCGCGTAGATGCCGTCGAAATTCTCGCCAGCACTGGGCCCGCCATAGCTGCCATCGGCCGTGAAGTTCGAAATGATGAACGCGGCACCTTTCGCAACCGCGCCGGTTTCCGGGATGGCAGCCCCCGCGTTGAAGAGTGGCAGCGCCGCCAGCGCCACCAGGCCGACCACGGCCAATCGTTTCATCGAACCCTCCGGTGCCCTCTCTCGGGGCGAATTCCGTGCGGCGACCGAACGGGCTCGACAACGAAAAGCCCGCCTTCGTGGACGGGCTTCGGGTGCGGCAGAAACGCTCACAATCCGAACCCTTTCGCGCGAAGGATCTCGGTCTCAGTTCGGGCGGAGTTCCTGGCTCCGGCCACAATTCGCGGCCGTCACAGTTGCGGGACAGCGCCGGCATCACACCGGCTTCCTCCGACTTCCCGGGTCGCACCTGAGGCGCGCATCCCGGGACCCTGAACCCTATGAAATTGTCGAACTCGACTTTGCGCCGGGCGGCACCCGGCGTCAAGGCCCTGCCGGCCAGTGATGGCCTAGACTACGCACGCAGCCCACCTCGGCGGAGGCCACCATGCTCAAGATCGGTGCTTCGATCGTCGATATCACCCCGCCCGTCGGCGTCGCCCTCGATGGCTATGGCGGGCGCACCGATTTCTCTCTCGGCGTGCACGACCCGCTCAGCGCCCGCTGCCTCTACCTCGACGACGGCGCTACGCGGGTTGCGCTGGTCATCTGCGACCTCATCGGCATCGGCAGCTTCCTCGCCCGGCGCGCTCGCGAACTCATCGCCGAGCGCCCCGGGCTAAAGCCCGAATGCGTACTGATCGCCGCGACGCACACCCACGCTGGCCCGGCCGGAGTCCGCGGCCGCGGCGAACCGGTGCTCGTCGAGACCATTGCGCGGCAGATCTGCGGAGCCGTCCGTGTTGCCTGCAGCGGGGCTGTCTCCGGACAGCTCAAATATGGCACTACCTCACTCGACAGCATCGCCCAGAACCGGCGCCACCCGGATTGGCCGATCGACCACCGTCTCGACGTCCTCGCCGCCGATACCCCGGAAGGGCGCAACATTGCCACCCTCGCGCGCTACAGTTGCCACCCGACGACGATGGAGGGCAGCAATCTCCTCTATAGCGCCGACTATCCGGGCGAGACGCGCCGCACAATCGAACAGGTCATCGGCAACGGCACCGCCGCGCTCTATTTCAACGGCGCCTGCGCCAATATCAATCCAGCCTGGATCCGGCAGGATTTCGACGATGTCCACCGCATCGGCTCGATCGTCGGTGCGAAGGCCGCGGCGCTCTCGCAGGAGCTGCGACCGCTCGGCATCGATCATCGCGCGCACAACATCCGCTGGAGCGAACTGACCGCCAAACCGGTAACGGCCGGGCGGCTGGTCGAAGGGTCACTGGCAGCGGTGAGCCGCACCGTCAGCGTGCCCTACCGCACCGGCCCCCCGGATGAGGAGGTCGTCGCCCGCCTCGAAGACCTCACACCGCAGCTCAATTCTGCCGCCACCACCGGCGAGCGCCGGGAAGCTGCCGCGAAGCGAACTGCCGCGCAGATGGAGCGCGTAGCCCTCGCCCGCACGCGCGGCAAAGACTCGCATCGCGATGAAGAGGTGCAGGCGATGCGCCTGGGAGACGGCCTCTTCCTCGTCGCCCTCCCGGGAGAAGTGTTCGTCGAGACGCAGGAGGAGATCCGTGCCCGCAGCGGTATCGAGGACCTCATAGTCGTCTCCTGCGCCAACGACTATCCCGGCTACTTCTGCCGTGCAGAGGCATTCGCGCAGGGCGGCTATGAGGCCGGCGTCACTCCTTTCGCGCCCGAAGCCGATGGACTGCTGATGCGCGCGGCCGTAGCGGCATTGGAAGAGGTGCGGTGATGGCAACCGTGCTCGTTTTCACCGCCCACGGCGACGACATGGAGTTCTACGCCGGCGGCACAATTGCAAAGCTTTGCATGCTCGGCCACGAAGTCCATCTCGTCATCGCCACGGACAACAGCAAGGGCACCTTCGAATGCACCTTTGAAGAGATGCGCGCGGTGCGGCTGGCCGAGCCGGAAGCCGCTGGCCGCGTCCTCGGTCTTGCGACCGTCGCCTGCCTCGATTACCCCGATGGCGAGCTTGCCGGCGTCCCCCTGAACACGCTGCGCGGCCAGTTCATCGAAGCGCTCCGCCGCCTCCGGCCCGAGATCGTTTTCACCTTCGACCCATTCGCGCCCTACGAGAATCACCAGGATCATCGGAGCGTTGCCTGGGCAGCGATGGAGGCCGCGAGCTTCTCCCACTTTCCGCTCTACTACCCGGAGCAGGTTGCGGCTGGCCTGCACCCGTGGCTCGTCCCCGAGGTGGTGTACTTCGCCAAGCATCCCATCGATACCAACAAGTCAGTCGATATCAGCGGAGAGCCAATCCGCCGCAAGATAGAGGCGCTCTGGTGCCACACCAATCAGATGGTCCTCACTCTCGCCGAAGCGCAAATGCAGCTCGCCTCCGCGCCCTACGATGTCCCCGAGGTCACCGCCCTGGACCCTCACGACTACCGGGAGTTCATCGGCCGGCGCGTGCGCGAGACGGCAGCCACAGTTGGCAAGCGCTATGGGCTCGAATACGCCGAGCACTTCCGCCGCACGCGCTGGGGCGGGACCGAGCGCATGGCTCCATCCGGCGCCGTCCCGCCAGACGAGTGGTAATAACTCCTTCGCTCCCGATCGGCCTGTGCTCGCTCGCGCGGCCGGCCCCGTGCGCGAAACGCCGAAGCGCGCTCATTTGGCTGGCGGCGTGTATTTCAGCCCGATCTTTGCCAGCGCGTCCGCAAGGACCGTGCCCACCGCCCCGCCCTTCAGCCGTGTCACGAGGACGCCATCCTTATCGATGAAAAACGTCTGCGGAAGGCCGTCGCTCACGCGGTAGTGGTCGGCCACAACTCCGTTCGTATCGAGCATGGACGGGTAGGTCGCGTGATACTGATCGAGGATGCCGGTCGCCTTGGCCGCGGTTTCGAGGTAGTCCACGCCGATGAACTGCACCCGGTCGCCAAGCGTCGCCTGCGCAGCCTGGAACGCCGGGATCTCCTCCCGGCAGGGGATGCACCAGCTCGCATAGAAATTCAGCACAATCGGCTGCCCCGCGAAGTCCGAGAGCTTCAACACGTGCCCCGGGTTGCGGGCGTCGGCGAGTGCGAAGTTTGGTACGGGCTTGCCCACTTCCGGCCGCGTTGGGTCGAGCACGCCGGTGTTCGGGATCGGCGTGGGCGCACCCGAGAGGTTTGTCAGTCCCGAACTCCCGAACTTCGGCGACGCTGATCCTCCCGAGGTGAACAGGTACACCGTCGCCATCCCCGCGACCACCACCGCGAGCCCGAGCATCGCCAGCGACCACATCCGGTGGCGCGGCATTCGGGGCTTCTGCCCTTCGTTGCCGCCCGGCGCACTCGAAGTGGACGGCCCTGGTTCGAGCTCGCTCATTGAGGGAGCGGGCCCGCTGCGGAGATTCTTGTCGCGATCGTCACGGCCAGCATGGTAGCAAGAAGCGCGTTCATGCACTGTTAACCACGTGACCGAACCATGTGACGTGATGGCACCAACCGCAACTGCCACCTCCAAAGTGCTCATCGTCGAGGACGAGGAGACATTGCGCTTCACCCTCGCTCACAACCTGAAACGCGAGGGCTACACCGTCCTCACCGCGGCGCGCGGCGATGACGGCCTCAAGCTTGCCCGCGAAAGCCAGCCCGACCTGATCGTGCTCGATGTCATGCTGCCCGGCATCGACGGTATCCAGATCTGCCGCCTCCTCCGTCGCGATACCGACGTGCCGATCATCATGCTCACCGCCCTCGGCGGCGAGGGCGACCGCGTCGCCGGCCTCGATGTCGGCGCCGACGACTACATGGCCAAGCCATTCGGCATGCGCGAGCTCATGGCCCGCGTCCGCGCCCTCCTGCGTCGCTCGGGCCCCCGCTCCGGCCCCGACCCTGGCCCCACCCTCGTCATCTCCGGAGACCTCCAACTCGACCGCGAACGTCGCGAGGCACGCCGCGCCGGCGTCGCCCTGCCCATGAAGCCGAAAGAGTTCGAATTGCTGCTATTCTTTATGCAGCACCCCGGGCGAGTCTTTTCACGCGAGCAGATCCTCGATGAGGTCTGGGGCTACGACTTCTATGGCGGCCCTCGAACGGTGGATGTGCACGTCCGCTGGCTCCGCCAAAAAATGGAAGACGACCCGGCCATCCCCGCCCGCCTGCGCACCGTCCGTGGCAGTGGCTACCTCTTCGAAGGCTGAGTCGTGGACCCATCTCCGGCCGGCGGCAGCAGCAAATGCGCCGCCGCCCCTGCACCTACCCCTCCGGTGCTGGAGGCCGTGAGCGCTGGACTGGCCGTCCGCGGCGCCGCTGCTGGGGCGCTGAGTTGCCTGGCGGGAGTCCTCCTCGCGTCCGCTGTCCTCGGCGACGCCGCGAGCGCCGCGCTCTGGATACTCCTCGCCGCAGTAGCCGGCGGGCTGGGTGCGCTCGTCGGCGCCGCTGCGTTCTATCGCTCCTCCGGCGTGGTCCGCCAGCTTCGCGATGCTTCGGCAAGGCTTGCTGAAGGCGAGCTTGAGGAGCGGGTCCAGGCCTCGGCCGGCCCACTCGGAGAGCTCACCCACGCCTTCAACAGCATGGCCGTGCGCGTGCAGGACCTGTTCGAAAGCGTCGCTGCCGAACATGCCCGCCTCGAAGCCGTCTTCGACGCCTCGACCGACGCAATGGTCGCCCTTTCCCGCGACGCTTCCATCCGTTTCATCAACCCTGCCGCCGCCAGCGTTTTCGGGGTCACGATTGGCGCCGCCACGGGCCGGCCCTTCATCGAAACGGCGCGCGACTACGAGCTCGACGCCCTCGTCCGCCGCGCGATCGCCGCGCCCGGCGGCAGCGACTCCGCCATCATCACCTTTGGTGCGGCGCGCACCCCCCTGCGCGCCGCCGCGGTGCCCATCCCCAACGGTGGCGATTGGGCCGTGCTCCTCATGCTCACAGACCTCACTGAAGTCCAACGCCTCGACCAGGTGCGGCGCGACTTCCTCGGGAACGTCTCCCACGAATTGCGCACGCCCCTCGCCTCTATCCGGGCGCTTGTCGAAACCATGGGCGATAGCCCCATGGACGTTGCCGACCAGGCTGAATTCCTGCGCCGCATCCTCCAGCAGGTCGATCGCCTCACCAGCCTCGTCAACGAACTGTTGGACCTTTCGCGCATTGAGTCGGGCGCCATCGACCTGCACCCCGAGCCGGTCGACCTTGGCGAGGCCGTTGCCGAGGCCGCCTCACTCCTCCGCGTCCGTGCCGAAGCCCAGGGCGTGGCCATCGATTGCCCCCCCAGCGGCGGGGCCGTGGTTGAAGCCGACCGCGCGTCCGTCCTACGGATCGTCAGCAACCTCCTCGATAACGCCATCAAATACAGCTCTCCCGGCTCCACCATCCATGCGGCCACGGCGGACGAAGGCGATCTCGTCGCCCTTTCCGTCCGCGATGAAGGCCCCGGCATCGCCGCCCAGGACCTCCCACGGGTGTTCGAACGCTTCTATAAGGGTGAAGCTTCGCGTTCCAGTGCTGGCGTCGGCCTCGGCCTTGCGATTGTGAAGCATCTCGTGCGCGCCCATGGCGGGACGACGGCGGTCGAAAGCCGCCCGGGCGAGGGTGCCACCTTCACCATCCGCCTGCCAAAGACGTTTGTTGGCCGGAAGCGTCGCGGCAACTGACCGGACACCTGCTGAAATCTCCGGACGCCCCGGCGTACCATGTACCGACGGAGGCCAAGATGTCCTACCAGCACATCCTCGTCGCGCGTGATGGCGCCGATACAACCATCACCATGAACCGCCCCGAGCGGCGCAATGCCCTCTCCGTCGCCCACATGGAGGAGCTCCTGCATGCCTTCCAGGCCGTGGGCGAATCCGACGCACGCGGCGTGGTCCTCGCCGGCAATGGCCCCGTCTTCTCTGCCGGTCATGATTTCGCCGACATGGCGGGGAGCAACCTCCCCCAGATGCGCCGGCTGCTCTGGCTCTGCACCGAACTGATGGCCACGATGCAGCATATCCCCCAGGTGGTCGTCGCCCGTGTGCATGGCCTCGCCACCGCCGCTGGTTGCCAGCTTGTGGCCAGTGCCGACCTCGCCGTGGCCGCCGATACCGCAGCGTTCGCGACGCCCGGTGGCAAGGGTGGCTGGTTCTGCCACACCCCGGTCGTTGCCCTCAGCCGCAGCGTCGGCCGCAAACGTGCCCTCGAGATGGCACTCACCGGCGACACCATCGATGCCGCCACCGCCCTCGATTGGGGGCTCATCAACCGCGTCGTGGGCATCGCAGATCTCGAGTCCGAGACGCTCGCGCTCCTGCACCGTGCGACCCGCGGCAGCGCACTCTCGAAGAGCCTTGGTAAACAGGGTTTCTACGCCCAGGTCGACCTCGACCAGCCCAAAGCCTATGCCTACGCTGTCGAGGTGATGGCCGGCGCCAGCCAGACCGAAGACGCCCAGGAGGGCATGCGCAGCTTCCTCGAAAAGCGCCCTCCGGTGTGGTTGAATCGCTAACAGCGGGCTAACAGCGGGCCAGCCTGCCGCCTACAACCCCTGCTGTGCGCAGAGCTCTTCGTCATAGAGGATGTGCCCGGTGAACGAAACGGGCTGCTCGCAGAGCCAGCGCGCCGCCTTCCCCATCTTCTCGGCGGGCTCGAATTCCAGCGTCGGGTTGGCGGGGTCGTTCTGGGCGAAGATGTTGCCTGGCGTCCGGATGCGCCCCTCCGGCGAAAGCACGTTGACGGCGATGCCATAGCCCTGGAACTCCATCGCCAGCCCCTGCGAGAGTCGTTCCAGGCCTGCCTTGATCATCCCGTAGAACGCCCCTCCGCCGCGCGGCGCTGTGTATGGCCCGGGGCCTGGGAACACGGCCGCCCGCGAAGAGACATTGATCACGTGTCCGCCACCAGCGGCCCGCAAATGTGGCAGCGCTTCCCGGATGAGCAGGATCGGCCCGCGCAGGTCCACCTGCCAGATGAGGTCGATGTGCCGCGGCTGGATAGAATCGATCGTGCCCGGGACGAGGATCGCTGCGTTGTTGACGACGATGTCGAGCCGGCCGAATGTATCCACCGTGCGCCGGACCCCTTCGGCGATGCTTTCCGGTTCACGCATGTCCATCTTCACCGCCAGGGCCCGGCCGCCGCCAGCGGTGATCGCCTGTGCGACCGAGTGGATCGTGCCCGGCAGACGCGGGTCCTTCACCTCTTCCGTGCGTGCCGCCACGGCCACCGCCGCTCCCGCTCGCGCCAGTTCGAGCGCCACATATTCGCCGATCCCACGGCTCGCCCCCGTCACGAGCGCGACTTTGTTTTCCAGTGACATCGCATCTCTCTCCTATCGCCCCGTGAACCGAGGCTCGCGCTTTTCCATGAACGACCGCACGCCCTCGCGCCGGTCTTCGGATGGCTCGATCACACTCAATGCCGTGCCCGAAAGCTCGAGCGCCGACTCGAAGTCGAGTCCGGCCGTCTTCAGCGCGAGCATCTTCCCCAGTTTTTGGGCGATGGGTGGCCCGGCTTCGACCATCTGCGCCAGCTCCATCGTCTTCGCTTCGAGCTGTTCCGGCTCCACGAGGTAGTTCGTCAGCCCGGCGGCGTGCGCTTCTTCAGCAGGCATGAAGCGGCCCGTCATCATCATCTCCATCGCCTTCCGCGGCCCGATCACCCGTGGCAGGCTCCAAAAGCCGCCGAGGTCCGCGAAGAGGCCACGCTTCACGTAGGCGACCTGGAACCGCGCCGCAGTCGAAGCTACCGCCATGTCGCAGTGCGCCACGAGGTCGAAGCCCGCACCAACGCAAACCCCGTTGATGGATGCGATCACCGGTACTTCCAGGCGCCGCAACGCGATGTAGGCCTCCGACTCAATGCGGAAGCGCAGGCGGCTGCCCTCCAGGTCGATCGGGGCGGGCTCGGGCGGCGCTTCTCCGCCCAGGCGGGCGGCGCTGCCGCCAAAGTCCGCACCCGCGCAGAACGCGCGCCCCGCACCTGTGATGACGAGGCACCGCACCGTCCGGTCCTTGCGCGCAGCGCGGAATGCGTCCTCCAGCTCGCCGAACATCGGCATGCTCAACGCGTTCAACTTCTCGGGACGGTTCAGTGTCAGCCAGAGAATGCCGTCATGTGCGCCGCGCCTTTCGATGACGATTGATTCGTAGCCCATCAGGAAGCTCCTTGCCCCGGCGATCGACCGGCTCCGCGAGCATAACGAACAGCCCTCGCCCTGAGAAGCGCTCCTCACTTCTCCCGTCGGGCCACTGGCAGCGAAGGGGGCGCCCTCTTCAGACGCCCCCTTCGGCCCTCACTTCGCCCGGATTCGGCTACCCGGCTGTCACCACCTCCGGCTCGGCGACCGCGGCTTCGCTGCCCTGGCGCGCCGTGAAGCGATAGGCACCATCAACGAAGTCCACCACGACGGTTTGGCCATCATGGAACTCACCGGCGAGGATGCGCTTCGCCAGCTCATTCTCCACGCGCCGCTGCACCATGCGCCGCAGCGGCCGCGCCCCGTATTGCGGGTCGTAGCCTTCGCGCACGATCTCGTCTTTGGCCGCCGGTGTCAGTTCGAAGGCGATGCCCCGGTCCTCCATGCGCTCTCGCACCTCCTGCACCAGCAGGTCAACGATCTGTTCCAATTCAGACCGCGTCAGCGGTTCGAAGATGATGATTTCGTCAATCCGATTCAGGAACTCCGGCCGGAAGTGCTCGCGCAGGGCCTTCTCGACAGATTCCCGCAGGTCGGCATGGTCCTGCGCACCGTCGGTCCGGCGCGTGAAGCCAAACGTCGCGGATTGCTGCACCCCCGTCCCGAGGTTGCTGGTCATGATGATCACGGTGTTGCGGAAGTCGACCGTCCGCCCGTGGCCGTCGGTCAGCCGCCCATCGTCGAGGATCTGGAGGAGCGTATTGAACACGTCCGGGTGTGCCTTTTCGATCTCGTCGAAGAGGATGACGCGGTAGGGCCGCCGCCGGATCGCTTCCGTCAGCCCGCCACCCTCGTCATAGCCCACATAGCCTGGCGGAGAGCCGATCAACCGGCTCACCGTGTGCTTCTCCTGGAACTCCGACATGTCGAGGCGGATGAGCGAGTCCTCGTCGTCGAAGAGATACTCCGCCAGCGTCTTCGCCAGCTCTGTTTTCCCGACGCCCGTCGGCCCGAGGAAGATAAAGGAACCGATCGGCCGCGTCGGGTCTTTCAAGCCGGCGCGTGCGCGCCGGATAGCATCGCTCAAGGCGACGATCGCCTCCTCCTGCCCAATCACCCGCTGGTGGAGGTGGTCTTCCATGCGCAGCAGCTTCTCGCTCTCTGTCTCCTCCAGCCGCGAGACGGGGATGCCCGTCATCTGGCCCACGAGGCGCGCGATATCCTCGCTTGTCACGCGCATGTCGATGTGATGTTCGGCTGCCCACTCCGCCTTCCGGCGCCCGTACTCTTCCTGGATGTGGAGCACCTCCTGGCGGATTCGCGCTGCCGCTTCGTAGTCTTCCTTCTGCACGGCCGCATCGGTTTCGAGGCCGAGCTCTTCCAGGCGGACCTGCAGCTCGCGAATGTTGTCCGGCATCGCCTGCGCGTCGATGACGTGCTTGCTGGCGGCCTCGTCGATCAGGTCGATCGCCTTATCGGGGAGGTGCCGCTCCGTCATGTAGCGGGCTGAAAGCCGCGCCGCCGCCTCGATCGCCTCATCCGTGATCTCGACCTTGTGGTGGCCCTCATAGCGCGCTTTGATACCCCGGAGGATGGCGATCGTGTCGTCCACGCTCGGTTCTTCGATATAGACCGGCGCGAACCGCCGCTCCAGGGCGGGGTCTTTTTCGATCCGCGTGCGGTATTCATCCAGCGTCGTCGCGCCGATGGCATGGAGTTCGCCGCGAGCGAGCGCTGGCTTCATCAGGTTGCTCGCGTCGATCGCACCGTCCGCGCCGCCCGCACCCATCACCACGTGCAGCTCATCGATGAAAAGGATGACTTCGCCGTTCGACTGCTTCACCTCCTCCATCACCGCCTTGAGCCGCTCCTCGAACTCACCGCGAAACTTCGAACCAGCCACCAGTGCGCCCATATCCAGCGCAAGGACGCGCTTGTCCTGGAGGTTGTCCGGCACATCCCCCGCCGCGATCCGCTGGGCGAGCCCCTCGACGATCGCCGTCTTACCGACACCCGCTTCGCCGATGATCACCGGGTTGTTCTTTGTGCGCCGGTTCAGGATCTGCATCACCCTGCGCACTTCTGTATCCCGTCCGATGACCGGGTCGAGCTTGCCTTCGCGCGCCAGCTCGGTCAGGTCGGTCGCATACTTTTCGAGGCTCTTGTAGCGCTCTTCTGCGTTCGGGCTCGTCACGCGCGACTTCCCGCGGATGTCCTGCAGCGCCCGGTAAATCCCCTCCTTGGTCACGCCCGTCTCGGCGAGCACCTTCGTCGCGCCGCTCTCCTCGTTGTCGGCGATCGCGATCAGCAGGTGCTCGACACCGACGTATTCGTCCTTCAGGCGGTCGGCTTCGGCATTGGCCACCTCCAGCATCCGCACGACTTCTGGAGTCGTGTAAATCTGGACAACGTCGTGCTGCAGCCGCGGCAGGTCTGAAAGGATCGTCCCCACCCGTTGCTTGAGCACTGGCAGGTTGACGTTCAGCTTCTCCAGGACCTGCTGGGCCAGCCCACCTTCGTAGTTGATGAGCGCGGAAAGCACATAGGGCACGCCCCACTGGCTGTTCTTCTGCTGGCGCACGATCTCCTGGGATTTGGCAAGGACCTGCTGGGCCTGCTCGGTGAATCGTTCCTGTCGCATCATGGTGTGCACCTCCGGTGCTGCTGAGTGTGGGGAGCGCCGGACCGACGGTTGTCCAGCTCTCCACGCGGGGCTTTCTCAGGGGCGAGCGGCTCTGCTTGCAGAGTGCGCGCCGTTGTAAGGGGGCCAATCGGCCCACCCCAATCCCTGGACTTGAATGTCTCGTCCCTTCCGGAACGGGATGTGAAGCGGACTGTGCTCATCCGTTACCTCCACGGTAGGGCGCGGGCAGCCGCGTGCTGCGCAGGCGGTCCAGCTCCCGGCGCGTCAGCGCCAGCTCCTCCTGCAACTGCCGGATCTGCTGCGACATCCGCAGCATGATCTCCGCCCCCGCGAGGTTGACGCCGAACTCTTCTATCCAGCGCTGCACCTGGCGGACGCGCTGGATGTCGTTTTTCGAATACATCCGGATATTTCCGCCGGTGCGCCTGGGCTCAATCAGCCCCGCGCGTTCGTAGTAGCGCAGCGTTTGCTGGTGCATACCCACGAGGCGTGCCGCGATCGAGATGACGTAGCAGGGCTCATCGTCGGGCGGCGGCGCATCATCCGCCGGCTGCGGTTGGTTGCGTGGCATGACGATCTTCCTTTCCTATCGGCCCGCGTTCGCACCACGGAGCACGCGCAGCGCCTCAAAGTGCGCTCGCTCTTCTGGCGTCAGCTCCTCAGGCATCTGGACCCTCACGCGGACAAAGAGATCTCCCCGCACCGTGTTCGAACCCAGCGCTGGCATGCCCTTCCCCGCCAGCCGGATCTGGCGCCCATTTTGCGTCAGCTCCGGGACGCGCAACGCCACGCGCCCCGTCATCGTTGGCACTTCCACCTCGCCGCCAAGCACTGCATCGACGTATGGCACGGTCACCTCCGTGTAGAGGTCGTCGCCTTTGCGCTCGAAGCGCTCGTGAGCCAGCACGGTCACCACCAGGTAGAGGTCGCCTGCGGGGCCGCCGTTGGCACCGGCGCGGCCCTCGCCCGCCACGCGCACCCGCGATCCGGTCTTCACGCCCGGGGGGATCTTCACCTCAATGCGCTTTGCATTTGCGACCACGCCCGTGCCATCGCAGTTGTGGCACGTCGCCCCCGCTACGTCGCCGCTTCCCCCGCAAACGGGGCACGTCTCCGGGGCGGTCAGGCTGAGCGTCCGCGTCGTCCCCCGGAAAGCTTCCTCCAGCGTCACCTCGACCGGATGTTCCAGGTCCTGGCCGCGGCGTTGGGCTGGCTGGCCACGAGGCCCACTGCGCTCCCGGCGGAAAATGTTGTCGAAGATGGAGCCAAAGTCGGCGTTTCCCGCGTCGCCACCGAACATGCCCCCCGCGCCGTTCCCGGCCTGGCGGAACCGGCCACTGCCACCCTGGCGGCGCTCAGCCGCCTCGAACTGGTCGGCCATCTCCCAGCGCTCCCCATAGCGGTCATACTTCTTCCGCTTTTCGGGGTCGGAGAGCACTTCGTGGGCAGCGTTGATCTCCTTGAAGCGCCCTTCGGCGGCTTTGTCGCCCGGGTTCACATCGGGGTGATGCTTGCGCGCGAGCCGCCGGTAGGCGCTCTTGATCTCTTTTTCGGTGGCCGTCCGGGGGACGCCAAGTGCTTCGTAATAGTCGTGGGCCATTGCTCCTCCCACGATAGTCCATCGGCGGCACATTGACAATATCTTCACGCATAGACTTGATAAAGCAGGCTGCAAAGTTATTGCATTTTGTGCGCGCGCTTGCTACGATCGGCACGAATCCACTCTCCCAAGGAGGAGCAACACCATGGCAACCGCACTCACCCGCTGGGACCCCGCAGCCGAACTCGCCAACATGCGTTCGGTCATGGACCGCGTCCTTGACCAGTCTTTCGGCCGCCTCCCCGCCGTTTTCCGCAACGGTGAGGAACTGGGGCCCGCAACCCTTGGCCTCGACGTCTACGAGACCCCGGAAAGCTTCGTCGTCAAGGCCGCCGTCCCTGGCATCGCCCCGGAGAAGGTCGATATCTCTATCGAAGATGATGTCCTCTCCATCCGCGGCGAACACGAAGAAGGCACCGAATCGGGAGACGAAAACTACCTCCGCCGCGAACTCCGCTGGGGCAGCTTCCAGCGCTCACTTCGCCTTCCCCCGACGGTCGATGCTGATAACGCCGACGCCCGCTTCGAAAACGGCGTCCTCACCCTAACGCTGCCGAAGAAGCCCGAGGCACGCGCGCGCTCCATCAAGATCACTCCGCACGCCTGATCTGGGGCGGGCGCAGAGAGACAGCCGGGCCAGTGCACAGCACTGGCCCGGCTGCTAGCGTTGCTCATCACGCCCCACTCGCCTACCATGACTCTTCACGCGTTTGGCGATTTCGAAAGATCCGGTACGTAAGACACCTATGGCGAACAATAAGTCCGCAATCAAGCGCTGGCACCAGTCCCTCAAGCGTCGGGACCGTAACCGTGCCACCCGCACCCTCGCCCGCAGTGCCATCCGGCGCGTCCGCGAATCTGCTGCCCTGGGCGATTCGGCTGCTACCACCACTGCGCTCACCGCTGCCTACTCTGCACTGGATCGCGCCGCGAAAAAGGGTGCCATCCACACCGGGAAGGCGGACCGCACCAAGAGCCGCCTCGCCGCGCTCGTCGCAAAATCTGCCTGACCGAGCGCCGCCACCGTCCACTCGCATTCGCCAGCAACGTGGCCAGCTTCGCGTAGCGCATTCCCGCACCTGCCGCGACAATGCAGCCTATGCCCGATGCACCAGCGCCGGCCGTCGCCCGTAAACGGGTCGACGTCGTCATCCCCGTCTACAACGAAGCGCTGGTCCTCGAAGCCAGCGTCCGCCGCACCCTCCAGCTCTTCGATGCACACCCGCGCTTTGACTGGCACGTGGTCGTTGCCGATAACGGCTCCAGCGATGGCACCGGCGCGATCGCCCAGCGCCTCGCGGCCGAAGACCCTCGCGTCAAGGCTCTGCTCCTCACGATCAAGGGTCGCGGCCTCGCGCTCCGTGAAGCCTGGACCGCGAGCGATGCGGATGTCGTGTCCTATATGGACGTCGATCTCAGCACCGATATCGAACACCTTCCGGCGTTGATCACCATGGTCGCCGACGGCGGCTGCGACGTCGCCATCGGTTCGCGCCTTGCCCGCGGCGCCAAAACCGACCGCCAGCTCAAGCGTGAGATCACGTCGCGCGGCTACGTCTTCCTCATCCGCGCGACCTTCCCCCGCCTGCATATCACCGATGCGCAATGCGGGTTCAAGGCGCTCAGCCGCGCCGTCGTCGAGGCCGTCGTGCCCGCAATCGAAAACCGCATGTGGTTCTTCGATACGGAGCTCCTCATCCTCGCCCACCAGGCCGGTTTCAAGATCTGCGAACTTCCCGTGCGCTGGGTAGAAGATCGTGATAGCAAGGTGCGGATCTTCGATACGGCCGTGGAAGATGTCCGCGGTCTCGTGCGGATGCGGCTCCGAAACACCCGCATCCGGGCCTCCCGGCGCCCCACCCGCGCCGATCGCGGGTAGCACTTGTGCGGTTAAAGAGCGGGCCAGACGTTTGACCCCCCCAGACTGCCGATGTATAACTCTCCATTGCTACGGGATTCACAAAGTGTGGGCCACGACCGCAAACGACGGTGCCCGCGCCGAACGTGAATGCAGGGGGAGGCAGCCGTCATGGAGTTTTCGAACCTTCCGCACGACTTCGCCGAGACGCTCGAACTCGTGTTCGTCGGCATCACCATTGTCGTTTCGTTCGTCATCCTGGTCGCTTTCGGCCAGTGGTGGCAGAAGTAAGAGGACTCTGAATGGCCGTCGAATCTCCGACTAAGCCGACGATCGCGGATAAGATCTACGACAAGCTGTTCCACAACTACGTGTGGAAGTCGATCTTTCGGACGGGCTACCCGAACACCCCTCGCAACCAGATGCTCGTCGTTGCCACGAACGTCTTCCTCCACCTCCACCCCACGCGCATCCACCGCACGCACGTCAAGATCACCCACACCTACTGCCTGGGCGGCCTCTCGTTCTTCATGTTCCTTGGGCTCACGGTCACGGGCATCCTCCTCATGTTCTACTACGTGCCCAGCGTCGACCGCGCATACCTCGATATCCAGAACATCCAGACGACCGTCCAGTTCGGTCAGCTCATGCGCAACATGCACCGCTGGATGGCCCACGCTATGGTCATCCTCGTTTTCCTCCACATGATGCGGGTCTTCTATACGGGCGCCTATAAGCCCCCGCGCGAATTCAACTGGGTCGTCGGAGTCATCCTCCTGGTGCTCACTTTCCTCTTGAGCTTCACCGGCTATCTGCTCCCCTGGGACCAGCTGGCGTTCTGGGCCATCACCGTCGGTACCAATATCGCCGGTTCAGCCCCCGTGTTGGGGCCCAAGACCCGCTTCTGGCTCCTCGGTGGATTCGAAGTCGGGCCGGACTCGCTCATCCGCTTCTACACGCTGCACGTCATCGGCCTGCCGCTGCTGGCCGCCATCTTCATGGCTGTCCACTTCTGGCGAATCCGCCGCGATGGCGGCCTTGCCCGGCCCCTCTAAATTCGAGACTGGACGCAGGATAGGAACCCATGGCCACCGCTGTAGTTGCTCGACCAGTTGCACGCCCCCAGACACGCGTCCGCGACGAAGAAGTACTCGTCTGGCCCGACCTCGTCTTCGTGGAATTCATCGCCGCGCTCATCTTCACGCTCACCCTGTTCTTGCTCGCCTTCCTCGTGAACGCGCCCCTGCTCGACCAGGCGAACGGCGACGTCACCCCGAACCCCTCGAAAGCGCCGTGGTATCTGCTCAACTTGCAGGAACTCCTCCTCCACATGAACCCCGCCATGGCCGGCGTCATCGTGCCCACGATCTGGCTCGTCATCCTTGGGGCCTTCCCCTATTTCGACCGTGAGCAGGAGGGCCAGGGGGCCTGGTTCCGGACGGAAAACTCCGTGCGCATCACTATCGCTTCCGCGCTTGTCGGGTTCACCGGCACGTGGGCTCTGATCCTCTGGGATTCCGGCAAGCTCGCCCAGGCGCTCAACAGCTGGTTTGGATGGTCGGGGGGCGATCGCCTCGCCTTCCTCCAGAGCGTTGCCTCGATCCAGGGGCAGTTGCCGTGGCCCGGCTGGTCTACCCAGATCCCCTACCTCTGGTTCAATGCCAATATCCTGGGCCAGACGTTCCACCACCTGAACTTCCCGCTCTTCCTCCAGTCCATCGCCATCCCAATGGGTGTGCTCGTCGGCCTGCCGGCCCTCATGATTTACACGCTTTGGAGGCTGGGCTGGGTTGTCACACGCAGGGATGCGCTCTTAGCCCTCTTTAGCGGCTTTGTGGCAGCCTATGGCGTGCTCACGCTTGTCGGTACCGCCTTCCGTGGGCAGAGCCAGGTGCTCGTCTTCCCGTGGGACCTCAAGGTGAGCGAAGGCATTCCGGGCCAGCAGTAGTTCGAGGACGAAGGGGAACAGATGGCACAAGAACAATCGCAGCCGCGCACGACAGGCCGCATCGAACACGCCCGCCAGGCCGAGGCGCGCAAGATGGCGCGCCGCTCGTTCCTGCGGGTGAGCGTCTTCGCTGGCCTGACGCTTGGGCTCGGTTCCTGGGTGGCTGGCTTCCTCGGCTTTTTCAATCGCCGCAAGCCCGTCGGCTTCGGTGGCATCGTCGTCGTCTCCAAGGCTGTCATCCCGCCGGCGGGTTCCGACCCGGCACGCATCTCAGCCGGGAAGTTCTGGCTTTCGAACCTCGCCGGTGCCCAGGGCGACGTCTTCGGTGTGGGCGGCACCGGTGGCCTCCTCGCCCTCTATTGGAAGTGTCCACACCTGGGCTGCACCGTCCCCTGGAACGCCACTTTCAACGGCGCCACGGTCTCCTTCCCCGGCATCATCGGGTGGTTTCGCTGTCCTTGCCACGGCTCGACCTATTCGCACGCCGGAGTGCGCGTCTTCGGCCCGGCACCGCGGCCGATGGACACCATGCTCCTGACCCTCAATTCCGACGGCTCTATCAATGTCAACACCGGCAAGATCACACTGGGCGGTGCGGATAACCCGCTTCGTGCCGTGGCCTACAGCGGCTAGGCGGAGGAACGATTGAATACCCAAAAGCAGATCGGCCTGATCGTCGTGCTCCTCTTCATGCTCGTGGGCGGTTGCACGGCCTATAGCGCCTGGGATCTTCCGCATCGCGCCGTCGTCCAGGCGAACTACCAGCACGACCAGTCGGTCGAACGCGGCGCCCTCCTCTTCGCGAACAACTGCCGCACCTGCCACGGCATCCACGGCCAGGGCGGCGTCGGCCTTCCGCTCAACAAGCCCGCATTCCAGAACCAGGACCCGCTCGTGCTGGCGGCGAACCGCGCCCTCCTCCAGACGACCCTTTACTGTGGCCGCGCAGGGACGCTCATGCCACCCTGGCTCAGCACCAACGGCGGTTCGCTCAACAGTGAACAGATCGTGCACCTTATCGACCTCATCACCGAGCCCGTCGACCCAACCGGCAAAAGCGTCGATGACACGGGGGCCAAAACCAGCAAGGGCTGGGCGGAGGCAGTGTTCTACGCCCACAATCTAAACCGCGAGTCTACCGCCCTCGTCGGTGGCGACACGCTTGATACGGTCGCTACCGCCCACCGCATCGGCTATTCCGCGCTCGCTTCGTTGAACAACCTCCCCATCGAGGGCGTCCTCAAGCAGGGCTCAGTCCTCCACATGCCTCCCTTCAAGCTCATGCCCAATGGCTACGACTACCACGTCTATAACAACAACGAAACCATCATCAAGGTGGCCGATAGCCAGCACGTCGGTGCCCTCATCCTCGCGGACCTCAACAACATCCCGTATCACTTCACCGAAGTGCGCGGCACCGCCACCTTCACCGTCCTCGATGACAAGGGTAACGAAGTACCCGGCCTCTTCCCGGGCACGAACATCGCCCTCCCAGCGGGCGCCGAATACGTCGTCAGCGCGGGCGACACGCTGCAATCGATCGCCACGCAGGCGAACATCACCCCGGACCAGATCACCGCGCTGAACCCCGGCCTCGCGCCAAAGGATCCCAAGGCGACGCTGAGTCCCACCACCGAACTCAACTCGAAACGCCAGCTCAAGCTGCCTGAGGGCACTGGCGCCGTCGTGCAGCCCGCCCAAACCCTCGGCGTTATCGCCGACGAACACGGCATCACCGTCGCTGATCTCGAGCAGGCGAACGGCATCACCGCAGCGCAGGCCGCGTCCGTCAAACCCGGGACCACCCTCAAGCTGCCTGCCGGCGTCACCTACACCATTCAGGCTGGGGACACACTTGCCAAGGTCGCGACCGAGCACGGCATTTCCGAAGCCACGCTCGCCACTGCCAACAACCTCAAGCCTGGCGACTATATTTCGCCGAGTGTCATCATCAAGCTCCCGAACATCGACAAGTTCACCATCCATGGCCAGACGCTCGCTGAAGTGGCCAAGGGCTTCTCCAACGTCACTGCCGCCGGGCTCGCCACGGCCAACAACCTTCCCGGCCCGGACGTCATCCTGCGCGTTGGCCAGGCCCTTTCGCTCCCTGCTGATGCGTGGGGGCCGCCCCCCGGCACGACCATCAACAACGGCACCGCCTGCGTTGAACACGCCGTGCCCAACAGCACCTTCGCCACACTTCCGGGGATCGGTACGCCCCCGCCCTCCGCTACCGCACCGGCGACTGTCTCCAAGGTGGTCACCATCGACGCCCACGCGAACGACTACACAGTCACGGCCGACGGCGTGGCGCAGAAACCGAACGAGGGTGTCGTCTCCATCTCCGCGGGCTCTTCCATCAAGTTCACGAACATCCAGGGCCTCCACACCATCACCGAAAACGGAGTCCAACAGGGCGCCAACTTCACCCAGGGGCAGGTGCGGACACTCACCTTCGCCACTCCCGGGGCATACAAGATCACATGCGACTTCCACCCAGCGATGCTCGCCAACATCTTCGTCAAGTAGCTGCGGCTCTTGTACATCTGCTTGAGGGGCTCCCGGCCGGGAGCCCCTCTCGCTTGCGCCACGCGCACTCTCCATTTTCGGGGCCGGCATTCTCCCGCCGCGTTTGACGCTCATACGCGCGCTGGCTACGATCGCCCCGCATCACACGGCTGGCGGAGCCGCGTCTAATCGTTAGGAAGAGGGGGTCGGGATATGCCAGCTCAAACCGGCAAGCGTTATACCTGTCCGAAGTGCGGTTCTGAATTCATCGTCACCAAGGGTGGCGATGGCGAGTTGACGTGCGACGGCACGCCACTCGAACTCAAGAAGTAGTCTTTCGCGGCTCGCCCGCGCAGCTTTCCCATACCACGACGACGAACGAGGCATTCCATGGCAGTACAACTTGGCAAACGCTACAAAGATGAAGAGACGGGCATCGAGCTGCTCGTAATTAAGCCCGGCAACTGCACCCTCAAGGTGAACGGCCGGGATATGGAGCTTATGCAGCCGAAGGTTCTTCCCTCCGCCGACTAAGCGCGCGCAAAGCACCTTCAAAGCCGGCGCCACGCAGGATGTCGCCGGCTTTGCTGCGCCTGGGCAACCTTGGTGGGGCTGTACAGGCTGCCATCAAGAGCAGCTGTCTGCCAGGAACACGTCCAGGATCGGCGCCGGCGTGTAAAATCCATGCGTGAGCTTTGAACAGCTGGTCGAGTCGCAGATCGCCGAGGCGATGGCGGCTGGTGCCTTCGATGGCTTGCCGGGCGCCGGCCAACCGCTTCCCTCGCGCGAAAGCGAAAGGCTCGCCGGCAACCAGTGGCTGGGCTTCAAAGTCTTGCAAAACGGCGGCATGCTGCCGGAATGGCTCTCCCTTGGGCGCGAAATCGAAAAGGATTTCGAACGCCTCCAGGAACTCGATGAGCAGCATGCCGCGCTTTGCGATGCTGCCGTTGACGCCCGTAATTTCGCCGGATACGCATCCGCCCTCTGCGACCTGCTCTGCCGCTACGAAGCTTGCGCGTGCGAGCTCCGTAAGAAGCAGGATCGCTTCAACGCCCACGCCCCCGGCTGGCGCAGTCAACGTCCCTGCATCTGGGTCGAATACCACGTCGATCGCCTCCGCGCCCGCGCAGGCCGAGCGGCAGAAGCTGGCGGGGGTCCCGTGAGCGCCGTTTCAGCTACCGCGTCCGACGAAACCCTGCTATCGTGAACATTCTGCGATCCCGTGCCCCAGCACGCGCTGACGGCCGGGCGAATCCCACGCGCAAGAAGGCGGGGTGATCCCCTCACTTGGCAGAAGTCATCGTCGGCGACAATGAGTCGTTCGAAGGCGC